>Ga0157373_10001659_pt1 | contig 16998 bp, 27 predicted proteins | sample C65metaG_FD_113460 | JGI IMG/M metagenome (GOLD analysis project Ga0157373, IMG submission 113460) | Corn rhizosphere microbial communities from Kellogg Biological Station, Michigan, USA - C6-5 metaG | ecosystem: Host-associated > Plants > Roots > Rhizosphere > Soil | place: USA: Michigan... | reverse complement strand
ATCCTGACCCCTCTCGCCCCCGACGCGGGCCTGGTCACGGTGCTGGACGGCGCGCCCAATACCTTGTCGTGGCTGGGTTCGGTGCGCGGCCACCGCGTCCACGCGCTCGGCGTCGAGACCTTCGGCCAGTCAGGCGATATTCCCGACCTCTATGCGAAGTACCGCCTCGACGCCGAAGCCATCCTGGACGCGTGCGCCGACCTCCTGGTCTAGCTGGCGTCGCCCGCGTTGACCTTCAGGTAGCCGATGAGGTCGGCGCGGTCCTTCGGGTTCTTCATCCCGGCGAACGACATCTTGGTGCCGGGCACAACGGCGCGGGGGTTCTCGATCCACTTGTCGAGCTGGGCGGCGTCCCAGGTTATCCCCGAGTTCTTGAGGCCGTCGGAGTAGTTGAAGTCGGGATGCGAGCCCGCCTTGCGCCCGAACAGGCCATGCAGGTTCGGGCCGGTCATATTCGGTCCGCCCGGCGTGATGGTGTGGCACGAGCGGCAGATGGCGAACTTGCTCTGGCCGTTGTTCAGGTCGGCGGCGTTGTAGGGCGCCGGCAGCGAGGCCAGAAGCTTCTGCTGATCGGCCGGGCTCGCAGGCGCGGGCGCCGAGGTTTCCGTCGAGGCCGTGACGTTGGCGGCCGAGGTGCTCGTCTGAGTCCCTGTATCCCCGCTCTTGCTGCAGGCCCCTAAACTGACGGCGCAGGCGAAGATCAGGGCGGTCGAAGTCACGAGGCGCATGGCAAGGTCTCCAGTGAACGGCGTGCGGCGCGGAAGCTACTCCGCTCGGCTCGCGATGCAATCGCTTCGTGGTCAGTCTTGTTCCGGCCGCCCGCGCATCGCCTTGACGCCGGAGCGCCGGGTCTTGGCGGCCAGGCGACGTTCCTTCGAGGCCTTGGTGGGCCGGGTGCGTTTGCGCGGCTTGGGCGCTTCGGCCGCCTTCTGGATCAGGGCGACGAGACGGCCGATGGCGTCCTGCCGGTTCATCTCCTGCGAGCGGTGCGTCTGGGCGAAGATCAAGAGCTCGCCGTCGAGCGTCATCCGGCTGCCCGCGATCTTCGTCAGCCGCGCCTTCACGTCCGCCGCGAGGGAAGGGGAGTTGGCCACATCGAAGCGCAACTCGATGGCCGTGGAGGTCTTGTTGACGTGCTGACCGCCCGGACCGCTGGCCCGCGCGGCCTTGATGTCGAGTTCGCCTTCGTCGAGGCCGATGGCGTCGGTGACGAAGATCATCGCCGGCCTCGCACGGCCTTGGAGACGATCTCGTCCAGCGCCTGCAGGAACTTCGATCTGGCGTTGCGGTCGAAGGCCCTGGGGCCGCCGGTGACTTCGCCCATGGAGCGCAGGTGTTCGCCGATAGCCCGCGCCGCCAGCGCCGAGCCGATGCTGTCGGGCGTGAAGCGCCGCCCGTTGGGCGCAAGCGCCGCCGCGCCCTTCTTCAGCGCCCGGTCGGCGAGCGGGATGTCATTGGTGACCACCACGTCGCCGGTTTTCGCCCGCTCGGCGATCCAGTCGTCGGCGATGTCGGGCCCGGCATCGACGATCACCCGCTCGATCATGGGCGAGGCAGGGATCTGCATGAAGGCGTTGGAGACCACGAAGGTCTTGAGGCCATACCGCGCGGCCACCTTGTACACCTCGTCCTTCACCGGACAGGCGTCGGCGTCGATGAAGATGAGGGGCGGGCGGGTCTGGCTCATGGCTCCTGCCGCGTGGTGCCGGCTGAGGGACTCGAACCCCCGACCTTCGGTTTACAAATGCGGTGACCTAGCGCTGTCAGGGGTTGTCACCGAGCTTCAACGGTCTTGTCCACACATTGATTTCGTTGGGGCTATACCGTCACCGGGCATCAGGGGCTATCATGCTGCGTCGTTTTCCTGTGACCTGAAAGTGACCTCGGGGCGTCTAGGTCACATCTTTCTGTCTGGCGGCGGAACATCATGGCAAAGCATTTGACGGCGCGCTTCTGCGCCAGCGTTAAGGCTACAGGTCAGCAGGCGGCCTACCCTGACGACGACCCTAAGGGCCTTGAGCTACGGGTATCGGCGGACGGGCGAAAGGTCTGGTCTTATCGCTACCGCACTCTCAGCGGCCAGCAGAAGCGGCTCACGCTCGGCGTCTTTGTGCCGGGCGAGGATGACGAGCCCACCGCCGCGTCCGTCGCCAGCAACGCAGCCCTTCCGCTTACCCTCAAAGCAGCTCGGCGCGTGGCGCGGCAGGCGCGCGCAGCCGTTGAGCGGGGCGGCGACCCGGCGGCTGATAGACGTAAGGAGAAGGAGCGGGCGAAAGCGGAGCCTCTGCGGACCTTCAACGATCTGGCCGATGCTTACCTGAGAGACTGCGCGGACGGCACATGGAAGCCCAAGCGGCGACCCAAGAGGCAGCGCACCGTTGACGACGAGAGGGGCATCCTGAAGCGGCACATCCGGCCGGTCCTGGGCTCAATGCCGCTGGAAGAAATCGACCGCAAGGCGGTCAAGTCGCTGCTGCGGGCGATGGTCAAGAAGGGCATTGGGGCGCAGACGAACCGGACGCAGGCCGTCATCCGCCAGTGCTTCGCCTACGCCATCTCGCAGGAGCGCGTCGAGAACAATCCCGCTACCGGCTTCGCGCCGATGGCGACGGAGAGCGCGCGGGCGCGTGTGGCTACAGACGCGGAGCTAAAGGCCGTTTGGGGCGGGCTCGCGGCGCCGGAAAAACTCTCCATCGTGGATCCCGAAACAGGGGAAAAAACGCCCCTCCACCTGTCGCGACCTATGGCGATCATTCTGCAACTCGCCATGCTCCTATTGCAGCGGCGCAGCGAGATCGCCGGGATGCGAATCGAGGAACTGAATCTGGCTGAGCAGTGGTGGTTGATCCCAAGCGAGCGGGCCAAGAACCACAAGCCGCATTTCGTGCCCCTGCCACCCCGCGCCATCGAACTGATCGAGGAGGCGATACGCCTCAACCAGCTTGCGCCGTGGGCCAACGAAGACCCCACCAACTGCGTCTTCCCCGGCCGGCGGAACCATCACCGGCCGATCCGGGGCGATAGCGTCACCCACGCGCTCGCCTCAGTGTGCAATGCCCTCGCGATCAAAGGTCTGAGCGTGCACGATCTGCGGCGCACGGGCTCAACGGCCATGACGAGCGAGCGTCTTGGTGTCGCGCCATTCATCCGCTCACTGGTGCTGGCTCACACGACCGACTCCGGTGGCGGGGCGGCGGTCAGCCGCGCCCACTATGACGCGAACACCTATGCGAAGGAGAAGCGCGGGGCGCTCACAGCGTGGGAGAACCTGCTGCTTGAGATCGTCGGGGAAACGCAGCGACCAGACAACGTGACCCCCTTCGCAGGAGCGGCCGCATGAGCGCGGTTCAGCGGAACGCCTTTTGGTCTGAGCGCGAATGGCCTCTGAACCGCAAAGATTGGATTTTCTTCGGATGCGCCATTGAGGCCCTTGGCCCCCTGTTGTGCAGCGAGTGGTCGGGCGAGGAGTTCGGGCGGCCCAAGCTTGGGCCGCCGCCTAAGCTGGTCACCACCGCCCCCGAGCCAGGACCAACGCTTTCCGGGACCGGGCGGGGGCCGGAGGCGAATTGGAAGGCGGGGAGGGATTCAGCGGGTGGTGCAAACAGAGCCGCGACCGCCGCGCTGCTCGCAAGCCTCGAAGCCAGGGCGGAAGCGGAGAATGAGCGGCTGAGCGAGCTGTACCGCCCACTCGACGAACGCGCCACGAAGGTTTCGCGGGCCGTCGTGCAAGCCTTCTTGGATGAGGAACTTGCGGCGGGATACATGGACAACCGCACGGGCGACATCGTTCCCGTGCCCCCATCGTGGTGGGCCGCAGAGGATTGCTCCGCCCGTTTCGATTGGGGGAAGATCGACAGGCTCAACCCGGTCAGGGCGGGAGGATGGAAAGAGCCGAAAGACCCGTCCTGGCTATTCGTAGCCAGCGCCAAGCTTACCACGTTCATCGAAGCCCGAAGTGCATCCGAGGACTGGCGTCCCGAAATACACGCCCCCGCGAAAGACTGGTGCAAACGCGCCGCTGTCCAGACAGCAGCTCGGGCGCGACTGCGGCGCGGCGGTCGCACAAACCCGACGAACGCAGATGTCGCCCGCGAAGTGGCGGCCATGTGGGTGATCGACGGGCGGAAGCCGGTGAAGTGGGAATCTTTCAGGGACTATATGTCGGCACCCTGAGTGTCGATTTCGAGCCGATTTCACGCCGATACGATGCCGATACGGCGTCGATAGTTTCGGCACCCCCGCCGCTGTCAATTTCCTCCTGTCACCGGGCGTCACCGGCTCTTGTGAGCCGCCAGCGCACGCCAGCAACAGGAAAGTGAAATGACACACCAGACTGAAGCGCCTCGGCTTCTTGGCCTGCCGGTCGTGATAGATCGGACGAGCCTCAGCGAGGCAACGCTGCGGCGCATGATCGCCGCCCGCAAGTTCCCGCCCCCCGTCAAGGTATCGACCAACCGCATCGCCTGGCGCGAGCCGGAAGTTGATCAGTGGGTCGCCAGTCGTCCGGTGGCGGCCTGAGCCATGCGGAAATGCGGAAGTAGAAGGCCCGCCACCCAAGCGGGCGACGGGCCTACGTGTGCTGTTCTGGCGGGAACGCAGCACAAGCCTACAGAAAAAGGCGAAAAGGTTCAACAACTCAGTCGCCTGACGCCCCAGCAACGGAGGGATCGGGAACGCGCCGCTTCTGACTCGATCACCCGCACGGCAATCGAATGGGGGCGGCAAGCCTGCCTTGAGCGGTCTGCCGAATATGCGGCGGCGTCGCTTCGCCTGAAGGCGGCGGCCAACGCCGAGCGCGACCCCACAAGCACACAACTGCGCACCCTGGCCGCGTCGTTCGACCGTCGCGCTGCGCTTTACGCGGAGGTGGCCCAATGACCGTCATTGAGAACACACACCCTCGCTGGCGCCGCAGCTCCATCGGCGAGACGGCAAAGGAGGCGGCCCAGAGCGTAGCGCCGCGCGCACAGACGCTTCGAGAGATGACGCTGGACCTGATCGAACAAGCCCCGGCAACGGGCGAGGCGGTCTATGCCAAGCTTTCCGAGCAGGGCGTCGCCTGCGTCCTGTACTCGATCAAGCCCCGGCTCAGTGAGCTTTCGCGGCAGGGCCTCGTGACCGATAGCGGGATGCGGGGCATGTCGGACAGCGGCAAGTGCCGCAGCATCGTGTGGCGCGCTACGACGGCGGCGGAGCGAGCCGCCTTTCGGGAGGCCCAGGCGGCGCAGGCGGCCGAAACGGGCAAGAAGCTCGCCCCCACCGAGCCTCGCGACACCATCTCCATGATCGAGGCGGCTGGCTACAGGGTCACGCTGCTGGATGAGCGGTCGAGCCACTATCGCATCAAGGTCCAGGGCCACGGCTGGTTCGACTATTGGCCGTCAACAGGATCATGGCGGGAAAGTCCGCGACCCGGCGGCGTTCGCGGCTCTGGCGGCTCTGGGTTGCCCGGCCTTCTCTCGGCGCTTCAGTCCGTTACGGCTGCGAAAGCGGGGGTCAACGCATGAGCAACCCCGAAACCATCGCCCAGATCGCGGATACTCCCATGCCAGGCACGCCGGGACACGTCCTGCGCGTCCGTCTGGTCAAGAATCCGGCGGGACCGCAACTCGACATGCGGGTCTTTACGCCCTTCACGCCAGCGATGGCCCTCATGCCTACGGGCCGGGGCCTGAGCGTGCCGGTATCGCTCCTGTCGAGCCTCACAACGGCAATGGAAGCGGCGGAGACGCACGCGGCGGAAATGGGCCTGATCGAGCGAGGTGACGCATGAGCACCGTACCCTCAGTCGATCTCACGCCCATTGGCACGACGCGCGGCCTGCCTGACGGCGGTTCGCAGGTAATGACCGCCTACGGGTGGAAGGATGGCCACAGCCGTGAGGCCCGAGAAGCGGTCGCCAAGGCCAAGGCCGCGACCAAAGACGACGGCCACGGGCTCCACAACCATGAAGCCGAGCAAGCCCTGCTTGGGTGCATCTTCTATGACGGCGAGGCACTAGACGCCTTGGGCGCCCTGCGCGATGTCCACTTCTGGGAGGGCGTACACGGGCGGCTCTTTCATGCTTGCCAAGCGCTCCGCCGCGCAGAGCGGGCTATCGACATCATCCTTGTTCACGAGCGGCTGAAGGATGATCCCGCCCTGATCGAGTTGGGCGGGCTGCGCTATCTCGGCGACCTCGTGGACCACGCGCCGCCGGCAGTAAACGCGCCTGATTATGCGCGGGTGATCTACGACCTCGCTATTCGTCGTGAGTTGATCCGCGAGGCACACGCTACGGCGGACGCTGCACAGCACGACCGGGACCGTTCCGCCGAGGAGATCGCCGCTGAAGGTGAGCGGCGCTTAGTCGAGGTAGCGTTGAGGGGCTCCACGCGAGACGCATGGCTCGACGGGGGCGCTATCGTCGCCGCCGCTGTCGCCGATGCCCGCCAGCGTGACGGGCGCATCGACTTCACCAGCGGCCTTGCCGATCTTGACGCCCTGACGAACGGCTATCAGCGGGGCGAGTTGGCAATCGAGGCTGGCCGCCCGGCGATGGGTAAATCCATCCGGGGCCTGCAAATCGTCAGCGCCAACGCCAAACGCGGGAAGGGCTCTGCCTTCTTCTCGCTGGAGATGGCGACAACGCCGCTTGGCCTGCGCCTCGCCTGTGACCACGTTTACGAGCCCGGCAAGCGCTGGGACGGCGAGTACGCGAACCCGACGATGGATCGGGCGATGAAGAACCTGCTTTCGGCCCACCAGGCGCGCGAGCTTGAACGGGCGTCGCTCGAACTCTCCGATCTGCCCGCCCTGTTCGACGTGCGGCCGGGCATCACCGTCACACAGATTGAAGCCTGCGCTCGCCGTGCGATCCGTAGCTGGGAGCGTCGCGGTATCGAGCCGGGGCCTATCGTCATCGACCACCTTACCATCGTGAAGCCGGAGCGCGAGCGCAGCGGCAACAAGGTAGCGGAGGTTGGCGACATATCCCGCGCCCTGGCCGAAATGGCGAAGCGGCTGGACGTTCCGGTCATTGCGCTCTGCCAGCTATCGAGAGGGGTTGAGGGCCGCGACGACAAGCGCCCGACACTCGCCGACCTCAGATGGTCGGGCGAGATCGAACAGGACGCCCGCCAAGTCACCTTCATCTATCGGCCGGAGTATTACCTTCGCCCGCCAGAGGACGGCCGCAGGGAAACGGAAGAGCAGGTGATCGCCCGCGAGGCCGCCCGGAACAAGCTCTTCCTGATCGTCGCCAAGAACAACAACGGCCCGCTGGGGCAGGTAGAAGCCTTCTGCGACGTGTCGGCGTCCGCCATCCGTGATCGGAGGTTCGCCGTATGAGCAAGCCCGACGCATGGATGCCGCTGTGGATCGGTGATTACCGGAAAGACACCACCCGCCTGACCCTTGAACAGCACGGGGCGTATCTGACGCTCCTGATGGACTATTGGGTCAACGGCGCGCCGCCGAACGACGACGCCACGATCTGCCGAATCCTCGGTGTCGAGCGCCGTGTGTGGGCCCGGCTCAAGCCCGTGATCCTGCCGTTCTTCGACATTTCGGGCGCAAATCTGCGACATAAACGCGTCGAAATTGAGTTGTCTGGAGCCCTTGAGCGGAGCGGCAAAAATGCAGCCCGCGCCAAGGTCGCAGCGGAGGCGCGCTGGGCAAAAGAACGCAATCAAGACAACGGCATAGGCCAATCGTCCGACGAAATCGGAAAGTTGGAAGCCGATGCTCCAAGCAATGCTCCAAGCATTGCTCCGGGTATGCTCCAAGCAATGCTTGAGGAGTGCCCTCCACCTGTCACCTATTCTTCTCCTACGGAGAAGGCGTCCGGGACGCCGCACGAGACGGGAGATCAAGAGGCTTGGCGAAGGGGGGTAGCGCTTCTCCGTGACGCCGGGGGCTTGCCTGATAGGGCAGCGCGCAAGCTGTTCGGAAGGCTCCTGAAGGACCATGCGCTAGAGCCCCGCGATCTGCTTCCGTCGATTGTGAAGGCGGAGACGCTGGGGACGAAGGAGCCGCAGGCGTACCTAATCCAAGTCGCTCGCGTCCTGGCCTCTCGTAAGGGCGGGGCGGCTCAATCCGCTGTGGCCATGGTCGAAGGCTGGGGCGTGGATGAATGGCGGATCGCGGTTCGCCGGTTCGTGGACGCTGGAAGTTGGGGCGCCAGCATGGGCCCGGCGCCTGGCGAAGTCGGCTGCATCGTTCCGGCTGCGGTACTCGGCGAGTTCGAGATCGGCGGCAAGGTGGTTCACCTGAGCAGAGGGGCCGCTGCATGATCTACGTCGGCCAATCGAAACCCGACCAGCGCGAGGAACCGACCGCGCACCAGCTTGGCGTCACGATCCTGCAAGCGTGCCTGATCTACCGACTGCCCTATGTCCATGTGCGCCGCCAGTTCATCTACGGCCGAAAGGAAGCCCCGGAGCTTCATCCCATTGGGCGCCGCGACACCTACGACGTTTGGTTTGCGGACCCGCGCGACCTGAGAGAGCGGTTCGGGCCGCCGGTTCGCGAACAGACTGCGCTCCGCTCCGCCGCCGCCCAACGCGCTGTGTCTCAGGTCGAAACGCTGAGGGCCATGCTCAAGGAGCAGGCCCGTGGCTGAACCGCAGAAGCAATGGACGTGGGGCAGGGAACGTCTGACGCAAACCGTCGTCTGCCGTCTGTCTGTTCGGCAGCGCCTGCGCGTGGTCGAGGCGGCGGTGAGGGAGGGGGTCGGCACAACCGAGATTGTACGTCGTGCCCTCTTGAGGGGCCTCGATGTGATCGAAGGCGCAAAACCAGGAGGCGACCAATGAAACAATCCAAGGGCGACCTCGCAGTGACGGCGCCGGCGGCGAGCCTAACGCCCGTGCTTCCTGAGCCTTCTGAGGGGCTTCGGGCTGCTGCGGCGGATGCGCGCGAACGCAGCGGAAACCGGCGGCGTCGCCTACCCGTGAAAACGCGGATGGACGGCACGACACTCATGATCGAGCCAACGGTTCGAGATGACGACGGCGAGGTCGTGGGCCACTTGCTGAAGGACGCCGTTGGGACCGATTCGCTCCCCTGGCTCGATTTCCTCACCGATCAGCTCGGGCGTGTTCCTGCCGGACAGACCGGGCCAGCGGAAGTCATGGGAGCCGCCTTGGCGTTCCTGAACGGGGTCGCACCGGCCGACGAGGTAGAGGCGGCCTTGGGCGCCCAGATGTTCGCGGTGCACTCGGCCGCCATGGACGTGATCCGGCGAGCGAGCGTCCAGAAGGACTTAGACGCTATCCGGGTCTTGTACGGCGAGGCCAACAAGCTCTCCCGAACCTTTACCGCCCAAGTCGAGGCGCTGGCGAAGCTGCGCAGCGGGGGCAAGCAGCAAGTCGAGGTCAGATATGTTTACGTCGATGCCAGAAACTCACAGAACGTCATCGGCAACGTGCACGGGGCCGGGGGAGGGGGCCGAGACGGAAACGCCCCACAACCCCATGCGATCACCCACGCGGCCGGTGTGCCGGTGTGGGGCGCGGACCCGCAAGGGTTCCCCGTGCCTCTCCCTGCCAGTGAGGGGGCGGAAGCGATGCCGGATGCACGGGGGCACGAGCCCCGGCGCGCCACGCGGCCCGGCTAATGGCAACTACAAGCATGGGATGCGGACGAACGAGGCCAAGCAGCTCCTCCGCGAGCTGCGGATTTTGCGGCGGGCAGCGCGTGAAGCCATTGGGGCCCTTTGATCGGTGGGGCCGGCGGCGTGACTGCGAACGCTGACCTGAAACGGGCCGCGCCGATGCTGACGCCAGTGTGCCTGCCGGTCATCTCCTATGTGGCCGAGCGATTGTATCGACGGCACATCGCGGGCGGGGGCCTGGGAAGGCGGGGGCCCCTGTTCGCTCAGGAGGGCCATGTTCAGAAGCTGTGGGCCGACATCGCTGAGGACTTCTGCCGAGCATGGACGGCGCGGGTGGCCAAGGAAATGCGGGCGGCTAATGATGGTCCGCCGGAAGCGGCATGAGCGCGCTGACGCGCACGCTTCTCAGGCTCCCAAAACGACGCCACCGCATATTGAAAGCGGTGGGGCAAACCCAGTGCCACGAGGGGAAATCGACAGCAGATAGGGCGTCTTCGCCAGTCAGGTCACAAATAGGTCACCTGCGGTCGATTACCGACACTGGAACCGAGGAACGGCTGAGTGAATTGCCTCTGTAGGAGGATAGCACCATGCCGAACCGCGAAACGATTGAGCCAAACAAGGGCGACAAGCGATATGTGCGCCGTGACGAGCAGGGCCAATTCAAAGAGTCTGACGACGTGGGCAAGAGCTTGGCCGCTGACCGCCGACAGCCAGCGAAGACGAAGGTTAAGTCTGGACAGGGCGATCATGGCGACCGATCACGGGACTAGCGGACGCGTAAATCTGGAGGGGGAACCCCGTTCAGCGCTTCGCAGCGATGTTTCGGGACCGCCGTTCCGCTGACCGCACTATCTGGGCAGCCCGCTCGGTCGTGACGCCCAAACGCTCGCCGATGACCTTGAGCGTATGACCTCTCTTGCGCAGATCAAGCGCCATCGCCCAGCGGGGCGGCATGTCCGTAATCTGGTCAAAGGTGCGCGCCATTCCCACTCCGCGTGGGGAAGACCTACCGCACGAGTGTTCGTGCGTTAAGTCGTGCGGACGGAGAACCGAGCCATGGACCTGAGCCGCGCCCGCCAGATCGTTGAAGCGTTCACTGCCGATGAACGCGATGTCGTGGAGATCGAGGTTGGCGACCTGTACGACAGCTTCGACATCGACCGAAACGACCCCGAGCAGCTTGACCACTGGGCCGACCGGCACATGGGCCACCACGAAGCGTCGTCGGTCGATGAGGTAATGTTGCGGAAGATAGCCGCTTACCTGCGGGTCAGGGCGTCGGAACTGCGGACACTTCGAGCGACCCGCCCGGAAGCGGACTGAGCACTTCGGGGGAGGCTTGCAGGAGCCAGTCCGCCGTCTTCGCCAGCGGCACGACCACCATCTGCCGTCCGTGAAGCGGCGCCATATCCGGCCCTGGTGAGGTGGTCAGCATCGTGAAGGCTCCCTGCTTCACGATCCCCGCGATCCAAAACCACGGCTCGCCCTTGAGCGTGAACAGCCACTTGTCCTTGCGCTTGGCCTTCGGGTCGGCCGGCGGGGTGAACTCGTAGAAGCCGTCCGTTGGGATCAGGACGCGGTCGCTTTTGGAGAAGTCGCGGCCTTCCGAGCGGAAGTTGAACACCGGCTTGCCGTTCTGCTTCCATGACCAGGGCAGCATCGTCAGCTCTGCGGCGTCTCCGGCCCAACGAACCACCGGAGCCGTCTCGGTGATCCGCACGTCGTCCCTCGGCTCAAGGTTCGGGGGGCCGCCAGTCGCCCACTTGAACGGCAGCTTGAGCTGAGAAAAGCCCTCGACATACCCGGCTGGCGGAATCTTCACGCGGTAGTCGTTGCACATCAGGAACGGTGCCCCAGCAGTTGTGCCGGTGTCGGCTTCGCACGTTCAGCCGGGGCCCAGCCAGGCGGAGGTTCCACCGCCCGAACCGCTCTCCAGAAGGGCCACGGCTTTGCCGACACCCGCTCAAGCTCGAACCATGCCTGATCGCCGGCGAAATCAGGGACATGCTCAGGGTCGAGGAAGGTGAGCTTGCAGCGCCCGGAACGGCCGCCCAGGCTCTCGGCCGTGAAGTGGAGGGTGGCGACGCGGCGGTGATCTGTGACCCGCGTCAGCAAGCGGATTTCTTTGCGATTGGCCAAAAGGAACGCTCGACTGAAGGGCGCCAACCCGCGAGCGGAATGTTCTCACTTTGCTTCGGTTGCGGTCAACGGTCACAAATAGGTCACGGCGATCACGTCGGGGCCCAAGGTCAGGATCGCACAATGGCTGGGACGTAGCCGAAGCTGCTCAGCCAGGCGACCTCGGCGTTGGCCCAGGCGAGAATAGAATGATCTCCGCCTCCCCTCGGTCGCAGACGTAAGCCACCACGTCGGCCTTGTGAGGCCGGCGCCACGCAACGCACCCGTTTTCGCGGCGAGCGGCGAACCATTCTGCCCTAGCGCGGTCGGTCGTCCATGAATTGCCGTACCGCACTTCGTCCCGAGGTCCGCCACGCCAGACGGTGAAGCGCTCCGGCAAGCCCCTGAAGGCCGCCAACTCATCAGGGTTCATCAAAACCGGCGAACAGCGGAAGGGCCACATTTGGTCCAGCAGATCATCCGGGTAGATGTCCCACTCATCGGTCAGCCCGAACTCCTCGATAGCCGATCCGCCCCTTCCCTCGCACCATAGGTGGCGGGCCAGGTGCGCGAGTATCGGGTTCGGGCGCTCGTTCCAGTCGGGGTGAATTTGATTGGCGAGGACGTAGAGGTACACGCCGCCCTTGCGGCTCCCAAACTGCAAGCCGTCAAGGAACGTCGCAAGTGAGGCTACCGTGGGAGTCGGATCAAACAGGGCGGCAGCCCCAGCATCGGTGATCGTGAGAAACGGCTCCTCGCACCATGCCGCGATCTCGGTGGGTGACATGCGGTTCATTTCGCGCCGCCTTGCCGCGCCGCCGCTGCGATCAGCGCCTCAACGTCGTACTCCGACCAATCGCCCCGGTGCGCTCGCTCGTAGAGTACGTCCATCACGTAGGCGAGCCGCACGGAGGGTGTGGGCGTCGTCTGAGGGTCGGGGAGCTGCTGGCCGTCAACACAGGCGAGGCGGAGGCGTGGGGCGGGCTCCAGAAGCTCGTAGAGGCCGGGACGGCGGTCGGTCATAGGTGCTGCTGGCGTTGGGCTTCGGTGTCGAACAGGCCGCCATCGGGCAGCGGCGCATGGCCTCGGCGAGCATCACGGCGCTTGCGCAGCGCGGCGAGATCGCGGGCGTTGGGGTCGATGGGCGCCACACCTTGAATGAGGCTTTGAGCGGCTTCGCCATCGGCAAGGGCGACGGGTTCGCTGGCGGGGGTGGCGGGTCGGGTGTTCATGGTCGTTCTCTCGAAAGGGGTGGGCCGCCCCGGCATCACGCATCAGGGCGGCCCTTTTCCGATGGCGGCTCGGGGGCAGGCTCCGCCATCGGTAGCTCGGTTTCCGCGTCGGCCGGGTCGGGGCCGCTCTTAGACTCCTCGCGCCTCCTCGAAACCAATCCGCCGGCGGTGCCGGAAGAAGGCGGCTGCCGCGATCAGCGTGAGGTCTTGTGGCGGCTCCGGTGCGGCCTCTGGCTCGGGCGGCAGGGTGACGGCGAACATCACTCCGTCGCACAGCACCCGGCCTCCGACCCGCTCGAAGGCGTCGATCCACGCCAGCGCGCCCATGAACCCGGAGAAGGCGGGATTGAACTAGGCGCCCTCCTTTGGCTGGTGGTCAGCGGCCACAAGCGCCTCGCGAACAGCGCGCCGCAATTCGGGAAGGCGCGCGATCTCGTCCCTCATGTATCTCGTCTCGGCACTGAGACAGTCTGTGGGGAGGCCAATTGCTAGGTCGTCGTTTTCGCGGTCGATCCACACGCTACCGCCGCCGAAGCGCCACGCGACCAGCCAGCGCTTTCCGGCGCAGGCGTTCGCCTCCTCCTCGGAAAGGCCGAACGCCACATCGTCCATCGCATCCACCTGGGCCCACGCATCGCGCATCTGCTCATACGCGGCCTTCGGGTGGCGGGTCTCCATGAACCCCTCGACCTCCTCCCGAGTGTCCCACGAGTTGGCGTAGGTCATGACGATGTCCTTCACGATGCGGCGGACACCGTCGCGGTGGCGACCGGCTCTACGCACGGCCTTCAGCTGCCAGTCCGTGAGGGCGTCCAGGAGCGCGCGACCTGGGGGCGGCGCATCGCCAAAAACGCCGTCAGGGAAGGCGTCGGGCTCGACGAACCCTATTCCGTGCTCATGGACGACGTGACCGGGAAATTTCTCGAACTCCTCGATCCACTCCAGCGCGTCGAAAGCCGTCACGCGGGCCAACGGTGATCCGGGATCGGCTACCGACACGAGGTCGCGGTAGAGACGACCGATTTCCTGATCGGTTTGGCGCTCCGACGTGAGCAGGCACGATAGGCCTTCCTCGTCCAGATCGATGCCCCCGAGGTTGTGAAGCTGGTAATCCTCGATGTGGATTTGCATCTTGAGCCTGAGCCCTTCGGGGTCGGGCGGCGTGATCTTCCACAGGCGGTCCTTGGCTTTGGAGAGGACCTCGCCGGCGGCGTCGAGCTCCGCAGCCAGCCGATCAGCCCCGTGGCGTTCATAGGCGGCGGCGCGGAGGGCCGACCACTCGCGAAAGAGCGCCACTTTGGCAACACGCTCGTCCAGCGTCAGGCGGGTGTCTGTGATGATTTCTTCTTCGTCGAGGTAGTGCCGCGCTATGGCGGTCTTGCCGGAGGCTTCTCGTAAAAGCTCGTCGGGCGGGATCGAAGCCTCTTGTGCGGCTTCGTCGGCGGCGTTGACTTGGGCGAGAACGGCAACGAAGCGGGCCTCGGCCTTCTTGAAGGCTTCCACGGCCATTTCCCACGCCCATGTCGTCTTGAACCATTGGCCAAGCGCCGCGCCCGACGGGTCGGAGGCGGCGAGGACGCCCTTCCGCCCTTGGTTCGCAATCCGGTCCAAATCAGCGACGGCGAACTCGACCACTTCAGTCAGGTAGCCGTCCAGATCGAGGCCGAGGCGGAGCTTGTCCGCGACGGCGCTCGCGTTGGGGGCGGGCGTCTTGAAGAACTGCTCTTGCAGGGCGGTTTCGGCTGCGACCTCCGCATCGGTTAAGTCGCGATCCGAGCCGTGCAGTTCCAGCACATCATCCCGGAGCCGGTAGAAGTCACCTGACGCTTGCGGCGGGTTTGCCAGCGCGATCAGGTCGCGCCCAATCTGCCCAAGGTCTTCAATCCCATCGAGCATCATCCCTGCTGGGCTCTCGAACAGGCCGGGGTCATCGGCCTCGGCTCCACCGCCGCCGTGTTCGACAACGTAGGCTGCGAGCTTGGCGATCACATCGCTGACCGATAGCGCCGGCGTGGCGATGAGGGAGCGATAAGCCTGATCTGAACGCTCCTCCTTTGGGCCGCCGCCCTCCGCTTCGACGGCCGCATCCCGTTTCGTCGCTGCGTAGGTCTGAAGGGCGGGGGTCGTGTAGTAAGGCGCGCGAGGGCAGGGCGCCGCTGGCGCGCCACTGAGAGCGAGGGCGTCTAAGTAGAGCGCGAGCAGGCCCTTCTCATCCTCTGTTCCCTCGCGGGCGATTTTGGCGATTCGATCCGGCTGGAAGACGCCTGCGGCACAATCGAAGTTGTCGGTGATCTGAGGGTAGCCATACAGGCCGATCTTGTAGGCGAGCGCCTCTCCGTTTGGCGCGGGCGTTCCGAGCGCGGCGTCGCGCGCCGCGTGCCATTCCGCATGTTCGGGGTCGGGCCCATTGCCGCGATCCGGAGCCGCTTCCAGGGCCCTGTTCGCCTCGACAACCCTGGCCTTCGCGGCTTCCCACGCTTCGGTTGACGGCGCGGCCGTCTGCGGTTGCGACGGCGCAAAGCCGCGCTTACCTTCTGCCTTGCTCACTAGAGCCTCCTTCTTTGGAGGGGCGGGCGCGTCAGTTTCGAAGGCCGGTGCGCTCGCCCGCTTTGGTCCCGCCCAATTGCGGAAACCCGAACATTGTGCGGCTAAGGCGCCGCATTTGTCAAACGCACCCGAACAGTGTTAGGGTTCCGCTTGATGAAAGATCAGGAACCAATGCTCACGCCGCAGGCGTGTAGAGCCGCCCGCGCCCTCTTGGGCTGGGGTGTGCGCGACCTTGCCCGAGAAGCCGAAACCGGAGTCGATACGATCTCAGCGTTCGAGAACGGCCGGCCCATGCGCGCCAGTACGTCGGCTAGGGTGCTGGAAGCCTTCGAGGCCCAGGGGGTCGAAATCCTAAACGGCGATGCGCCAGGCGCGCGGATGCGCCCGCGATGACGCCGATAGATTGGGTTGCTGCAGGATCGGGCCTGTTGTTCGCGGTTGGCTTAGCGGCCCTGCTGGCGGCAGGCTGGCTGTCGGCTCGCCACCCGAACTGAACGGAAGCCATGATGCGCTTCCCCCTCTCGGTTACTATGGTACGTCCCCCGCCGGTAGTAGGGCCCCAACTCCACCGGATCGCAACAAGCTCTAACGTGGGAGGCCCGGAAATCGACCGGGCACAACGTGAGTGCGAACCGTCCCAGGCGATGCGGCGAGCTGGCTCCCATCGCTGACCGTCAGTCCAGCACGGAGGACCGCATGAAAGTCGAAACGTCCAACGGCGAAATCACCGTCGCCGCGCCGTTGATCGCCAAGGCCGCAGCCCGCTTGGATCGGCAATGCGCCGAGCATCGCGCCCACTCCGTTGCGCGCGCCAAGGAACGGCTCAACGGCCCCTTCCCGAGACTGCGAGACGCCGCCCGCGTGGCTGTGGGGTAATGGACGCCAAGACCATCGCGGCCACCTTCCGGGCCAACCTGACGTTCGACGAGGCGCGATCCGCCTTGGTGGCCTTTGCCGACGACAAGGCGAACCACGGCCGGGATCGGCTGGCCGCCTGTGAGGCCCTGCTGGACTTAAGAACGGGGCGCTCGATGCAAAGCACGATGAGCCGCTTTCGGAAGAAGATCGGCGGCAAATGAGGCGGCTAGGCTACCTCCTCGCGGCGCTGCTGGTCGGGTGTGGGGCTGACGCTCGCGCTCCGGGCGTCAGGATCATCGACGGTGACACCATCGCTATCGCCGGAGAGCATATCCGGTTGCTGGACATAGATGCGCCGGAGCGGGGCAAGCGCGCCCGCTGCAAGGCTGAATGGGTATGGGCCGAACAGGCGCGCGACGCGCTGGCGGCCGAGGTCAACGGGGCGCAGGACATTCGCTTGGAGCGGTACGGCCTAGACCGCTACAGCCGCACCTTAGCCCGCGTGTACGCCGATGGGCGCAACGTCGGCGAGGATATGATCGCCGCCCACATGGCCGTCCGCTACGGCTATGGGAAGCCGGATTGGTGCAGGATGGCGGCTACTGGCGCAAGCCGCTGACGTGGGTGGCGCCTAAAACTCCGGAT
>Ga0157373_10001657_pt1 | contig 17003 bp, 15 predicted proteins | sample C65metaG_FD_113460 | JGI IMG/M metagenome (GOLD analysis project Ga0157373, IMG submission 113460) | Corn rhizosphere microbial communities from Kellogg Biological Station, Michigan, USA - C6-5 metaG | ecosystem: Host-associated > Plants > Roots > Rhizosphere > Soil | place: USA: Michigan... | reverse complement strand
TTGATGACCTCGGCGCCCAGTTCGCTCATGTGCTGGGTGGCGTAGGGCCCGGCGCCGAAGTGCTCCAGCGTCAGCACCCGCACCCCTTCGAGAGGTCGTCTCACCAGTAGTCCTTCATGATCTCGGCGGCCCATGCGGGCTCGCGCACTTGCCCGCGCGGCAGGAAGCCCTTCAGCACCGGCTTGATGTCCAGGACCGGCGTCCCGTCGATGGCGTCCAGCCCCTCGACGATCAGGCTGCGCCCCTCGACGCCGACGATGTTGCAGACGCTGACCCCCAGCCGGTTCGGCCGATTCTTCCCCCGCTGCGCGAAGATGCCGACCAGCGGCCAGTCGGGATTGCCTCTGGGCCTGCGCGCCCCTGTGACGATCTGGTCGTCGAGGACCTTGTCGAACACGAAGACGATCTCCGCGTGGGAGAAGTCGCTCAGACCCGCCAGCGCCTCGTCGGGGATGTGAGGCGCAAGTTCGATCCGCGCGCGGCTCTTGCCCCAGTCGTCATCGACAGCCTCGGCCCGCCCGCCGCGCACGAAAGCCACCGGTTCCAGCGTGATGCTCATCCGCTCGACCATCTCTCCCGCCATTCACTCCAGCGTCATCCTAGGCCCTGTGCCTAGGACCCCTCTATCGGTCGCTTGGTTCGTGCAAGCACATTCACGTCGGTGCAGCGGAGACAGGGGTCCTAGGCACAAGGCCTAGGATGACGGCGAAAGGCCGCCACTTTGCCGAAGCCGTGAACCGGGTGCTAGATCGTCGCCAAGTGTCGGGAGGGATTGCGAAATGACGGCGACGACCGCTGAAGGGGCGCAGCTGAAGCCCGCATCGATGCGGCTGGTGGTGGCGGCTTCGTCCGCGGGCACGGCGTTCGAGTGGTACGACTTCTTCATCTTCGGCACGATGGCGACGGTCATCTCCAAGGCCTTTTTCTCTTCGCGGAACGAGACGGCCGGCTACATCGCCGCGCTCGCCCTCTGCGGCGCCGGGTTCGCGTTCCGGCCGCTTGGCGCGCTGATCTTCGGCTGGCTGGGCGACCGGGCCGGGCGCAAGGCGGCCTTCCTGATCACCGTGACCATGATGGGCGGCGCGACCTTCGCCATCGGCCTGTTGCCGACCTATGCGCAGGCGGGGCCGTTGGCGCCGATCCTGCTGATCCTGATGCGCATCATTCAGGGCACAGCGCTGGGCGGCGAGTATGGCGGTGCGGCGATCTATGTCGCCGAACACGCGCCGCGCGACAAACGCGGCGAGATGACCGGCTGGATCCAGGTGTCGGCGGCGCTCGGCCTGATCGGCGCGTTGATCGCCATCCTCGTCACCCGCACCACGGTCGGTGAAGCGGCCTTCACGGCCTGGGGCTGGCGCATCCCGTTCCTGGTTTCGGCCGGTCTGCTGGCGGTGTCGCTGTGGATGCGGATGAAGCTGTCGGAGAGCCCGACGTTCAAGGCGCTCAAAGAGGCCGGCGAACACTCCAAGGCGCCCTTCCGCGACGCCTTCGCCAAGTGGCCGAACCTGAAGCTCGTCATGCTGGCGCTGCTGGCGGTGATGTTTGCGCAAGGCGCTGTCTGGTACTGCGCCTTCTTCTACACGCAGGTGTTCCTGGAGAAGTTCCTGAAGGTCCCCGGCCCGACGGTGAATTTCCTGATCATGGCGATGGTTGCGGTCAGCGCCCCGCTCTACGTCTTCTTCGGCTGGCTGTCGGACAAGGCCGGGCGCAAGTGGGTGATGCTGGGCGGCATGGTGCTGTCGCTGGCCTTCCTGTTCCCCGGCTTTCACATGATGACGCGATTGGCCAACCCCGCGCTGGCGGAGGCGCAGGCGCGCATGCCGGTGACGGTGATCGCCGACCCGGCCGCCTGCTCGCTGCAGTTTGACCCGGTCGGCAAGACCGCCTTCACCACCTCCTGCGACATCGCCAAGAGCACGCTGGCCAACGCGGGCATCTCCTACGCCAACCAGGCGGCGCCCGCGGGTTCGGTCGCGCAGGTCCGGGTCGGTGACACGGTTGTGGCGTCGGCAGAAGGCAGCGGCCTCAAGGGCGATGCGCTGAAGAGCGTAAAGACCGGCGTCGAGACCCGGCTGAAGGGCGCGCTCAAGGCGGCTGGCTATCCGCTCGAGGCTGATCCCGCGCGGATCAACCTCGCGGGCGTTTTCGCGGTGCTGATGGTCTTCGCCATTGGCGCGACCGCGCTCTACGGACCGCAGGCCTCGGCGCTCGTCGAGCTGTTCCCGACCCGGGTGCGCTATACGGCGTTGTCGCTGCCCTATCACGTCGGCACAGGCTGGGTCGGGGGCTTCCTGCCCTTCACCGCCTTCGCCATCGTGGCCGCGACGGGGCGAGGCTATGCCGGGCTCTGGTATCCGTTCGTCTTCACGCTGATCAGCGTCGTCGTGACCTTCTTCTTCTGGCCGGAGACGCGCGGGCGGGCGCTGGAGGAGGCTTAAGCGGTTAGCCTCACGACGCGCTTTCCGGCCGCGACCAGTTCCGCGATCCGCTCGTCGCTGGCATCCGCCAGCCGTTCGGCGTCGCGGCGAGCCATGGCGGCGATGTCAGGGTTGGCGCCGGGCTCCACGATCAGGAAGTCGGCCGCGCCGAGCGCTCGCAACGATCTCAGCGTGATCAGGTCCGCCGCCCCGCTGGCGTCGATCTCCAGCACCTCGCCCTTGGCCGCCTGAGCCGCCGACAGCGCCTCGCGCAGCAGCTTGGCCGCCCGCTCCATTTCGCCGTCCATCGCCGCCTGCGCCGCCATCCCGTGCAGCGCCTCGCGCAGAAACGCCCGCCGCTGGGTCAGGTCCGGAAGGCCCGCCCGCACCTCATCCTGCAGCTGGCGAAATAGCGCCGCGACCCGCCCGATCCCCTGCGGCAGGCGCGCTTCAAGTTCGCTGCGCAGCATGGTCGCCAACATGGGAGAGGCGCCGCCCGTGCCGATGGCCGCCACCACCTCGCCCCGGTCGACGATGGCCGGCGTGGTGAAGTCCGACAGGTCGGGCCGGTCGACGGTGTTGACGATGCACTTGGCCAGCGCGGCGGCCCGCGCGGCCTGCTTCACGAAGGCGTCGTCGCCGACGATGAAGGCCAAGAGGGCGCCGGAGTAGGCCTCGATGGTGAGCGCGTCGTCGCCCTCCACCCGCACCAGCTGGCAGGGCGAGCCTTCGAACAGGCGCGCCTTGGCCTCGGCGGCCTCGCCCGATCCGGCGACGACCACCTTGCGGTCCTTCAGCGGAAAAAAGGCCGGGAAGGCGTCCACTTAAGCTCCTCTCAACGCTCCAGCGTCACCATTACCCCATCTTGGGTTGATACCGCTTCGTTAAGGTTCGGCCGTTATGGTTTCCGCGATTTTAACCAAGAGGCCGCAAAGCGCCGCCATGGGCCACGCCGCCTTCATCGCCGAGCCGCCACGCCGCGCGCAGCCGGGGCGCGTGCGCGCGCTCGGCTGCCGGGTGTGGGATGCGGCGGGTGAGGCGCGCATCGACTTCGACATGGGCGGCGGCGCGGTCCTGCTCGGCCACGCCCACCTGCTGGTCGAGGCCGCCGTCGCCGATATCGCCCCGGACGTGGAGCATGCCGCCGCCGATGGGCTGGCCGCGCTGGCTGAAGCCGAAGCCGTCCGATTTACCGCCGAGGAGTCCCAGGCGCTGCCCGCCGCCATTGGCGCGGTCCGCAAGGTGACCGGCCGCCGCCGGGTGCTCGCCTGCCTGCCCGCGTCCGGTCCCATCGCTGAGACCGACGACCTCGCCGCCATCGTCATCGACCCGCTGGGCGCCGAGCCGCAACACCTCGCCGCCGCCCGCCAACTGGCCGACGCCACCGGCGCGGCGCTGATCTTCGACGAGGGCGTTTCGGCCTTCCGCGTCCACGAACACGGCACGCGCGGCCTGACCGGCGTCGTCCCCGATCTCGCCATCCACGGCGCGGCCATCGCCAATGGCCGCCCGATCGGCGCCATCGCGGGGCGGGCCTCGCTGGTTGAGGCGCTGGACGAGCACGACCTCGCGCCGGCCCGCGCGGACTCGCTGGCCGCGGCGTCGGCCACCCTGCATGTGCTGGCCGAATACCCGGTCGCGCCCCAGCTTCGTGTTCTCGGCGCCGAGCTGCAGGCCGAGGTCGACCGCATCATCGAGGCCGCGTCCGCCGACCGCTTCTTCGCCCTCGACGGCGACCCGACCCTGCCCGCGCCGCTGTTTGCCGCGCCCCAACTGGAAGGCCTGTGGCTGCGCGAGATGGCCGCCCGGGGCTTCATCGTCGTTGGACCGCACGCCATCAGCGCCGCCCACGGCGAACCCGAGGTCGCCAGGCTGATCGAAGCCTACGCCGCCATCATTCCCGCCATGACCGCCAAGGGGCTGCTCGAATCCCTGCTGCGGCGTCCCCCCCAATCATTTTCGGCCCGCGCATGACTGTGAGACTTTCCAAGCTCGGCCTCGCGGCCGCGCAGTTCGGCCTCGGCGCCGCCACGCCCCCGCGCGGCCGCACGCCGGAGTCCGAAACCCAGGCCATCTTCCAGGTGGCCGCCCGGGCCGGCATGTCCGTGCTCGACACCTCCGGCGTCTATGGTCAGGGCGAGACCCTGCTTGGCGACCTCCTTCCGAATCCCGCGCCGTTCCGCGTGACGCTCGGCGCCGCCCGCTGCGACCGTGGCCCGGATTTCGCGGAAGCGGAGGCGCGCGCCTCGCTCAAGCGCCTGAGGCTGAGCCGCGCCGACGCCATCGTCGTCCAGGCGCCTAGCGACCTGTTCGGTTCGCAAGGCGCGGCGACCTGGGATCGCCTGCGGATGCTGCGCGACGAGGGCTTGTTCGCCAAGATCGGGGTGGCCGTGCACTATTCCGACGATCCGGTCGGCGTGGCGCTGCGCTTCAAGCCCGACATCATCCAGGCGCCGGCGAGCCTGCTGGACCAGCGGCTGCTGGTGGACGGCGCCCTGGCGAAGATCTCCGACATGGGGATCGAGGTGCAGCTGCGCTCGATCTTCCTGAACGGCCTCTTGTTCCTGCCGCCCGACCGCATCCCGACGCCGCTGAAGGGCGCGTCGGGCAGCATCTCGCGCGTGCGACGGCTTATCGCGGAGGGCCGCTCCGACCCGCTTCAGGCCGCGCTCGGGTTTGCTCTGTCGCGTAAGGAAGCAACCGCCGTGCTGGTGGGCGTCGCCTCCGCCGCCGAGCTGTCGGCCGTGGTCGCGGCGGCGGCCAGCCCGCCGCCGGACCTCGACTGGGACAACATGGCGATCGAAGACCCCGCCGTCCTCGAAGACAGCCGCTGGGCCGCGGCTTAAGGCCTGATCCGAAAGCCCACGTAGACCGTCCGCCCCGGCTCCCCGTAGCCCAGCACCTGCTGGTAGCGGCGGTCCGCGATGTTCTCGACCCGTGCGGTCAGTTCGAGCCCAGGCTGGAGCTGATAAGACCCCGCGAGGTCGGCGACCACGTAGCCCTTCCGCGTCGTCGGCGCGAAGGTGTCGGGGTCGGCGTCGGCCTGCTTGCCTTGAGCCCGGACCGTCAGGTCGCCCCGCAGCCGCTCGCCACGCCAATCGAGGCTCGCTGACCCTGTATGCTCCGGAACCCGAACCAGCCGCGCGCCCGTCGAGCGGTCCACGGCGTCGGCGTAGGCATATTCGGCGCGCACGCTCAACTCGTCGGTGATCTCGGCGCGGGCCTCGGTTTCGACGCCCGTCGTGAGCGTGCGGCTGATGTTGACGTAGGTCCCGCCGACGTAGGCGATCTGGTCGCTGACGGCGAGGCGGTAGCCGGTGACATCGGCCTTGAACCGCCCGTCGTCGGACCGCCAGGCGAGGCTCACGTCATAACCCTCCGCCTTCTCCGCTTTCAGCGGCAGGGCGGGCATCCAGCAGAAGTCGCAGACGCTCTGCGAAATCGTCGGGACCTTGTAGCCCTGCCCGATCGAGGCGGCCGCCGTCAGCCCCCAGCCGATTTCGTACGAGCCCGCGATGCGCGCCGTAGTGTCGCTGGCGTACTTGTCGGGGTCGTCGTAGCGGACGCTGGCCGTCACCGACGCCCGCTCGACGGGCCGCCACCGCGCCACCGCAAAGGCCGATGTTTCGGCAAGGTTTGCGACATCTCCCGTGCTGACGGTGGCGCGGGTCTCGTCCCGCTCGGCGCCGACCAGGAAGGCGAATGGGTCCGCCGCGTCGCCCTTGCCGCTCGTCCAGCGCCAGTCGTTGCGGCGGGCCTTGTAGGCGCCGAAGTTCTGCCGCTCGGTCTGGTAGCCGCTGTAGAGTAGCGTGTGCTCCAGCCCCAACGCCTCGCCCTTGACGCGGCCGTAACCGGACCAGGTGCGGTTCTGCGCCGTGTCGCTGGTGTCGCCGAAGGTCCAGAAGGGCGGCGCGTAACCGTCGAGCTGAACGTCGCCTGCCGTGTAGCGAAGCTTGCCGTCCAGCGTCAGGTTCTGGGTCGCCGCGATGCGCCCATTCACCCCCCCGGTCCAGCTCGTGAACCCGTCGGGCTCGGTCCCATTAGTGGCGGCGGAGATACCGTCGGTGCTGAAGCCTGAGGCGGAGATACCGAACGCACGGCTCTCGTTGGCCGATCCTGCCGCCAGCGTGGCGCGGGTCGTGTCCAGCGAGCCGCCCTCGAAGCTGCCGGACAGGCCGTTCAGCTCGCGCGTGGTGAAGGCGATGACCCCGCCGATGGCGTCTGAGCCCCAGATGGAGCCCTGCGGGCCGGAGAGGATTTCGATGCGGTCCACGTCGGCGAGGTCGAGGCCGGAGAAGTCGTAGGTTCCGGCCGGCGTCGAGGGATCGTTCATCGGCACGCCGTCGATCAGCACCAGCGTCTTGTCGGCCGAGGCCCCGCGGATCTGCACGCCGGCCGGGCCGCCGAACGCGCCGTTCCGGAAGACCGACAGCCCCGGCACGGTGTTGAGGATGTCCGGCGCGAACACGGCCTGCCGGTTCTCAATATCCTCGCGGGTGATGACGTGGACCGAGGGCGTTTCCTCGACAAAGGCGGGCAGGCGGGTGGCCGTCACGATGACTTCGCTGACCTGAGCGCTCTGGGCGAAGGCGAAGGTCGGAAGGGCCAGGAAACTGGCGGCGAGCAAGGGCTTGCGCATGGCGCGGTTCTCCAAAAGGAGCCCGCGCGGCGCCGCGTGGCGAGAGGGTTCAACGCGACCACACCGGCGCGCCGGCCGGCGGTCGCTGCGACGGAAGGGTACGAGCCTCCCCGCGCCGATGGTCTGAACCCGGACCCCGGACGAGCGACGGCGGCGGCAGGTCTCCTGGCTCACGGGTCACCGGATCGCACCTCGCCTTCCCGGTTTCCCAGTGGCGCCGCTCATGAGAGCGGAATGGCGCGGCCCTCGCCGCTTACAGTTGCGGGCACAGCCGGGGCGTCACACCCCTGTTCCCTCTTGGCCCCGTGATGGGGACCGCCTGCGGCTTTAATGCTGCACTGCAGCGCTTGGCGTCAACCCCAGACGCGGTAGGGATCGACGAACGGCTTGTTGAGCGCCTCGGCGACGGCGGGGTGGGTGACCTCGCCGTTCAGGACGTTCAGCCCCTTGGCGAGGTGCGGGTCCCTGGCCAAGGCCTCCAGCCCGTTCTTGGCCAGCGCCAGCCCGAACGGCAGGGTTGCATGCACCAGCGCCTCGGAGGAGGTGCGAGGCGCCGCGCCCGGCATGTTGGCGACGCAGTAGTGGACGACGCCGTCGACCGTGTAGGTCGGTTCGGCGTGGGTGGTCGGGTGGCTGGTCTCGAAGCAGCCGCCCTGGTCGATGGAGACATCCACCAGCACCGAGCCCGGCTTCATCTGCTTGAGGTGTTCGCGCCGTACCAGCTTGGGGGCGGCCGCTCCGGCGGTCAGCACCGCCCCGATTACCACGTCGGCCTTGAGGATTTCCTCCTCGATGGCGTCGAGGGTGGAATAGCGGGTCAGGACGCGGCCGAGGAACATGTCGTCCAGCTCGCGCATCCGCGGAATCGAGCGCTCCAGCACCACGACCTCGGCGTTGAGGCCGACGGCCATCCGCGCGGCGTTGGTCCCGACCACGCCGCCGCCCAGCACCACGACCCGCGCCGGCGGCACGCCCGGCACGCCGCAGAGCAACAGCCCCATGCCGCCGTTATGCTTCAGCAGCGTCTCGGCGGCCGAGAAGACGGCGATCCGGCCGGCCACCTCGGACATCGGCGCCAGCAGCGGCAGACCGCCGCGCGCATCGGTCACCGTCTCATAGGCGATGGCCGCGCAGCCGCTTTTCAGCAGGCCCTCGGCCTGGGCCGGATCGGGGGCGAGGTGGAGATAGGTGAAGAGGATGTGGGCAGGCGTGAGCCGCTTCCACTCGACCTCCTGCGGCTCCTTGACCTTCACGATCAGCTCAGCGGCAGAGAAGACCTCGTCGGCGTCGGCGGCGATCTTCGCGCCCGCTCGCTTGTAGGCCTCGTCAGGATAGCCGGCGCCCAGGCCCGCGCCCTTTTCGACGAGGACCTCATGGCCTTGGTGCGCATACTCGCGGACCGCCGTGGGGGTCAGGCCGACCCGGTGCTCGCCGGGTTTGATCTCCTTGGGCACGCCGACGCGCATGATCGTTTCTCCTGAAACCGGATTCGCGGGACGAATGCGCCCGCGAGCCGCTCAGGTCAAGAACGCGTGTGCCTCAGGCAAGTAGCGACTTGCAAAGGTCATCATAGTCGTCCGGCCCGCCGACCGTGACGCCAAGGTCGTTCACCAGACCCGTGCCCAGGCGATAGACCCAGCCGTGCACGCACAGGCTCTGGCCCCGCGCCCAGGCGTCCTGCACGAAGATGTCGGAGGCGACGTTCTTCACTTGGTGGATGACATTGAGCTCGCACAGCCGGTCCAGCCGATCGTGCATCTCGGGGATGGCTTCAAGCTCCTCCCGGTGGACCTCATAGGTTTCGCGGATCGGGTGCAGCCAGTGGTCGATGAGCCCCCGCCGCTTGCCGTCGACCGCCGCCGCGATCCCGCCGCAACCGTAGTGCCCTACCACGAGCACGTGCTTGATCTTCAGCACGTCGACCGAGAACTGCAGCACGCTGAGGTAGTTGGCGTCCTGCGGCGGGGCGAGGTTGGCTACGTTGCGGTGAACGAACAGCTCGCCCGGATCGAGGTCGACGATCTCATTGGCGGGGACGCGGCTGTCAGAGCAGCCGATCCACAGGTATTCGGGGCTTTGCTGCGCTTCGAGCCGTTTGAAGAAGTCGGGGTCGACCTGGGTCTTTCGGTTCGACCAGGCGCGGTTGTTGGCCTTGAGTTCGTCAAGCATCGACGGCGTCCGGTTGCTGGTTCGGGTGAGCGGCGGCGAAGGCGGGATGCTGCGCCGCAGCGTCGGCGACCGCCGTTAGCGCAGGCCAAGGGCTCAGGTCCACCCCAAACCGCTGCGCATTATAGACCTGCGGGATCAGGCAGCAGTCGGCGATGGTCGGCGAGGCGCCGAACGCCCAGCCCTTGCCGTGCTCCGCCACGATCGGCTCCAGCGCATCGAACCCCTCGCCGATCCAGCGCGCGACCCAGGCGTTGCGAGCCGTCTCGTCCTGCCCGAGGGCGGCGAGGCTTTTGAGGATGCGCAGGTTGTTCACCGGGTGGATGTCGCAGGCGATTATGTCGGCCATGGCGCGCACGGTCGCCCGGTCAAGTGGATCGGCGGGCAGCAGGGGCGGACTGGGATGCGTCTCCTCCAGCCACTCCATGATGGCGAGGCTCTGGGTGAGGATGCGGCCATCGACCTCCAGCGCGGGCGCCAGCATCTGACGGTTCACGGCGCGATAGGCGTCCTGCCGTTGCTCGCCCTCCGCCAGGTTCACCGGCGCGTAGGCGTAGGCGAGGCCCTTCAGGTTCAGCGCGATCCGCACCCGGTAGGGGGCCGAGGCGCGCCAGGCGGAGTGGAGGATCAGTTCGCTCATCAGACGATCCGGAAGGAGAGGGCGCCGACGCCTTCCACTGCTCCCTCGACGAGGTCGCCGGGAACCAGCGGGCCGACGCCTTCCGGCGTGCCGGTGAAGATCAGGTCGCCAGCCTTTAGTTCCCAGAGCTTGCCCGCCTCCGCCACGATTTCCTCGACGTTCCAGAGCATGTCAGCGACCGTCGCGTCTTGCCGCACTTGCCCGTTCACCGACAGCCGGATGCGCCCCTGCGGCGGTTCGTCGGCCTTACGGATCGCCGAGATCGGCGCGCTGAAATCGAAGCCCTTGGCCGCGTCCCACGGCTGGCCCTTGTCCTTCGCCTTGGCCTGCAAGTCCCGTCGGGTCAGGTCGACGCCGGCCGCATAGCCGAAGATGGAACCGCCCTCGTCGATGGCGACCACCAGTTCGATCTCGTGATGCAGGTTCTGCGTGGCGCTTGGGTAGGGGACGTTCTGCCCCGGCGGGACCACCGCATCGGCGGGCTTGGAGAAGAAGAAGGGCGGGTCGCGGTCGTCGCCGCCCATCTCGGCGCGGTGGGCAGCGTAGTTGCGGCCGACGCAGTAAATCCGGCGCACCGGAAAGACCGCGGAGGTCCCTTCCACGGGCACGACGGGGCGCGGCGGCGCGGGCACGGCGAACTCGGTCATGGCCATGGTGCTACTCCAGAACGAAGCTCGGCTGAACTTTCTTTCACTTGGCGCGGGCGCCCGCGCGAGGCATGACGCTTGGCAGGGGTAAAGCGTTGCGCATCCAACCGTCGGGACCGGCATGCTGATCATCGAGAGTCTGACCCACGTCTATCCGAACGGCGTCAAGGCGCTGGACGATGTGAACCTCACCATTCCAGCCGGGATGTACGGCCTCTTGGGCCCCAACGGCGCCGGCAAGTCGACGCTGATGCGGACGGTGGCGACACTGCAGTCGCCGACCGCCGGCTACGTCCGCTTCGACGATATCGATGTCTTGAAAGAACCCGAGAAGCTGCGTCGCACCTTGGGCTACCTGCCGCAGGACTTTGGCGTCTATCCGCGGGTATCGGCCTACGACATGCTCGATCACATGGCGGTGCTGAAGGGCGTCGCGGGCGGCAAGGAGCGCAAGGAAACAGTCGAGGCGCTGCTCAACCAGGTGAACCTCTGGGCCGTGCGCAACAAGGCGCTGGCCGGCTTCTCCGGCGGCATGCGCCAGCGCTTCGGCATCGCCCAGGCCCTGATCGGCGAGCCCCGCCTGATCATCGTCGATGAGCCGACCGCCGGCCTCGACCCCGAAGAGCGCAACCGCTTCCTCAACCTGCTGGCCGAGATCGGCGAGAACGTGGTGGTGATCCTCTCCACCCACATCGTCGAGGATGTGTCGGACCTCTGCCCGACCATGGCGATCATCTCGGGCGGCCGCATCGTGCGTGAGGGCGCCCCGGGCGAGCTGGTGCGGCAGCTGGACGGCCGGGTCTGGATGAAGACCATCGACAAGGCCGAGCTGGAGGCCCACCGCCAGAAATACGACGTGATCTCCACCCGCCTGTTCGCGGGCCGCACCGTCATCCACGTGGTCAGCGACGCCGATCCGGGCGACGGTTTCTCGGCCGTTCAGGGCGGGCTGGAGGATGTCTACTTCTCGACGCTCACCGGCTCGCGGCGGGCGGCGTAAAGCGCATGTTCCGCAAGATCGCGGCCTTCGAGTTCCGCTACCAGATCCGCCAGCCGGTCTTCTGGGTGGTGGCGATCGTCTTCTTCCTGCTGACGTTCGGCGCCACGACCATCGAGCAGATCAGGGTCGGCGGCATCGGCCCCAACGACCATCGCAACGGCCCCTACGCGCTGGCGATGATGCATCTGACCTTCACCCTCTTCTACATGTTCGTGACCACGGCCTTCGTGGCCAACGTCATCGTGAGGGATGACGAGACCGGCTACGGCCCCATCGTCCGCACCACCCGGATCAGCAAGTTCGACTACCTTTATGGCCGCTTCACCGGGGCCTTCCTGGCCGCGGCCCTGTCGTTCCTGGCGGTGCCGCTGGCGGTGCTGGTCGGCTCGGTGATGCCGTGGCTGGACTCCGAGCAGCTGGGCGCATTCAGCCTCGGCGGCTACCTCTACGCCTATTTCGTGCTGGCCCTGCCCGGGCTGCTCTTTAGCGCCGCCCTGTTCTTCGCCGTGGCCACCATCACCCGTTCGATGGTGATGACCTATGTGGCGGTCGTCGCGCTGATGGTGCTGTGGGTCATCGGCGGCATCGTGCTGAGCAAGCCGCAATACCAGCACCTGTCGGGCCTCGATCCGCTGGGCCTGCTCGCCTACGGGGTGCTGACCAAGTACTGGACCGCCGCCGAGCGGAACACGCTTGTTCCAGCGTTCGAAGGCACGCTGCTTTGGAACCGCGTCGGGGTGATCGGGGTGTCCGCCGCCTTCCTGGCGCTCGCCTATGGCCTTTTCCGCTTCCAGTCCGGCGAGCTGTCGGGCAAGCGGCGCAAGACGGCGAAGCTCGCCGCCGCCGCCGCGCCGGATGAGGCTCCGCCCGCGCCGCTCAGCGAGCTGCCAAAACCGACCTTCGACCGCCAGACCGCCTTTGCCCAACTGATCGCCCGCACCCGGCTGGACTTCGCGCAGGTCTTCCGCAGCCCGGCCTATTTCGTGTTGCTGGCGGTAGGCTTGTTCAATGCCTTCGGCGGCCTGTGGTTCGCCACCGACGCCACCAACTACGGCGGCGCCATTTATCCGGTGACGCGGGTGCTGATCCCTGTGCTGTCGGGGACCTTCGGCCTGATCCCGATCATCATCGCGGCCTACTATTCCGGCGAGCTGGTCTGGCGCGAGCGCGAGCGCAAGACGCACGAGATCATCGACGCAGCGCCCGTCCCCGACTGGGCGTTCGTGCTGCCCAAGACGCTGGCCATCGTGCTGGTGCTGGTCTCGACGCTGCTGGTCAGCGTGCTGGCCGCGATCGCGAGCCAGGCCTTCCACGGCTACACCCACTTCGAGATCGGCAAGTACCTGCTCTGGTACGTGCTGCCGCAAAGCGTCGACTACGCGCTGCTCGCGGTGCTGGCCGTCCTCTTCCAGGTGCTGACGCCCCACAAGTTCTTCGGCTGGGGCCTGATGGTGATCTACCTCGTCACCACCATCACCTTCAAAAACCTCGGCTTCGAGCACAACCTCTACAACTACGGCGGCGGGCCCGACGTGCCGTTGTCGGACATGAACGGGCAGGGCCAGTTCTGGATCGGGACCTGGTGGTTCCGGCTCTACTGGAGCGCATTCGCCGCCATCCTGCTGGTGCTGGCCTATGCGCTGTGGCGGCGCGGGACCGAGAGCCGCCTTCGCCCGCGCCTTCGCCGCCTGCCGCGCAGGCTGTGGGGCAAGGCGGGCTTGATCGCCGCCGGCGCGCTGGTGGTGTTCGCGGCCTCCGGCGCCTTCATCTACGTCAACACCAACATTTGGAACGAGTACCGCACCAAGCAGGGCGATGAGCGCTGGCAGGCGGACTTCGAAAAAGCCCTGCTGCGCTACGAAAAGGTCCCGCAGCCGAAGGTCGTCTCCATCAAGATGGCTGTCGACATTTTCCCACACGATCCGCGCGTCGAGACGCGGGGAACCTACGTCATCGAGAACAAGACGACCGAACCGCTGCGGGAGATTCACCTCCTCTTCGACCGCAACCTGAAGGTCCTGGGCCTCTCCATCGAGGGCGCCCGGCCCAAGCAGACCTACGCACGGTTCAACTACCGCATCTTCACCTTCGACACGCCGATGCAGCCCGGCGAGCGCCGCACGCTGACCTTCACCACCGAGCTGGCTCAGCGGGGCTTCAGGAACAGCGGCACGCCCATCCGCGTGGTCGACAACGGCTCCTTCATCGACAACAGCTCCATCGCGCCCGAGATCGGCTTCTCGCGCAGCGGCCTGCTGCAGGACCGCGCCAAGCGCCGCAAGTACGGCCTGCCGCCGGAGCTCAGAATGGCGAAGCTGGGCGACCTACCCTCCCGGCAGTTCAACTACTTCAGCCACTCGGCCGACTTCGTCACCGCCGATGTGACCGTCAGCACCGTCGCCGACCAGACGCCGGTCGCGCCGGGGATCAAAGTTTTGGATGAGACGAAGAACGGGCGCCGCACCGCGCGCTTCGTCAGCGACGCGCCGATCCTCCCGGGCTTTTCGATTCAGTCCGCCCGCTACGCCGAGAAGCACGAGCGCTACAGGGGCGTCGACCTGACCATCTATTATGATGCCCGCCACCCCTGGAACATCGACCGCATGATGCAGTCGATGAAGCTGGCGCTGGACTATGACCAGGCCAACTTCAGCGCCTATCAGTTCAAGCAACTGCGCTACATCGAATTCCCGGACTACGCCCAGTTCGCCCAGTCTTTCGCCAACACCATCCCCTGGTCGGAAGGGCTCGGCTTCATCGCCGACTTCCACGATCCCTCGAAGATCGACCTCGTCACCTACGTCGGCGCGCACGAGGTCGGCCACCAGTGGTGGGCGCACCAGGTCGTCGGCGCCGACCAGCAGGGCTCGACCATGCTGTCGGAGACGCTGGCCCAGTACTCGGCGCTCATGGTGATGAAGCACCTCTATGGGCCCGACATGATCCGGAAGTTCCTCAAGTACGAGCTCGACCGCTATCTGAGTTCGCGCGGCGGGGAGGTGGTCGAGGAAGAGCCGCTCGCCCGGGTCGAGAACCAGCCCTACATCCACTACCGCAAGGGCTCGCTGATCATGTACCGGCTGCAGGACGAGATCGGCGAGGATGCCGTCAATCGGGCGCTGCGCCGGTTCCTGGCCGATCACGCCTTCAAGGGCGCGCCCTATCCGACCTCCGAGGACCTGATCGTCGATTTCCGCGCCGAGGCGCCGGCCGACAAGCAGCAGCTGATCACCGACCTCTTCGAGAAGATCACCCTCTACGACGTGAAGGTCACGAACCTCGCCGTGAAGAAGCGCGCCGATAGCCGCTTCGATGTGACGATGACGGTGGATGCCAAGAAGCTCTACGCCGACGGTCACGGCAAGGAGACGCAGGCGCCGCTGAACGAGGTGCTGGATGTCGGCCTCTTCACCGCCATGCCGGGCGAGAAGGGCTTCACGCCAAAAAGCGTCATCGCCTTCCAGCGCATGCCGATCCGGTCGGGCCGCCAGACGGTCACCTTCGTGACGGCGGTCGCCCCCAAATTCGGCGGCGTCGATCCCTACAACAAGCTGATCGACCGCAACTCCGACGACAACGTCACGCGGGTGGAATAAGGCCGAGCCTGATCAGCACAGGCCGTAGGGCCGCCGGGTCGGCGAAGTGGTGGACGTGGAAGCCGAGCGCCTCGGCCGCCTCGATGTTGGGTCGGAAGTCATCGACGAACAGCAGCTCATTCGCCGCCATCCCGGCTCGCTCGCAGGCGATCTCGAAGATGCGCCGGTCTGGCTTGGCGACGCCGATTTCGCCGGAGACCACCACCTCGCGCAGATGCCCGAACGCCGGTGTCAGGGCCCGGATCGCAGGCCACTTCGAATGCGGCATGTTGGTCAGGCCAAACATCGGCACGTCGCGTGCCGCCAGTTCGGCCATTACCGCTTCGGTTTCCGCGATGGGCGGCCCCACCATCTCCAGGAACCGCTCGTCCCAGGCGCGGATGGCAGGCTCGTGTTGCGGGTGCTCGGCGATCAGGGTCGCCGCGTTGTCCGCGAAGGGTACGCCGAGGTCATGGCGGTGGTGCCAGGCAGGCGTGCAGACGCGCGTGAGGAACTCGTCGCACGCGGCGGGGTCGGGAAAGACTTGGGAATAAAGCCGGCGGGGATTCCAGCCGACGATCACATTGCCGATGTCGAAGAGAACGCCCCTCGGGGACGCCCGCATCGCGATCTTCAGCCCTGCTTGGCCTTGAAGCGCGGGTCGGTCTTGTTGATCACGTACATCCGGCCCTTGCGGCGCACGAGCTTGCAGTCGCGGTGGCGGTTCTTCAGCGACTTAAGCGAGCTTCTGACCTTCATGACCTGACTCAAAATCTGCGTGCGGCGGTGGCCGGCTGGGCCGGAGCGCGCGGGTATATGGGGGAGGGGGCGGGAAGTCAATTCCGCCGCCCCCGCGCGCTTAACGCGACAGAAAGTCAGATTGACCCAGAATGCTCCCCCTGCGCGTGTTCCACCGCTCAGTTTGTGACGAGGGGCGTATTCGTGACGATCATCCAGAAGGCGAGGGCGAAAGTGAACCGCCTGCCCCACTGGGCCGTCGATGGCCTGCTGGGCCTCGGCATGGCGCTGATCGTCATGACCGTGGCCAACGCCGCGCTTCCGGGCAAGCCCGTGGCGCCGCCCGCGCCGGTCGTCGAACCGCAGTCTGTCGTGGAAGACCCGGCCATCAATGCAGACCCTCTGCCGACGCCCGCGGAACCGGTTGCGCCGGCCCTCCAACCAGTAGCCGCCATCTCGTTCGGCCGGCCGGTCGAGGGCTATCCGGTGGTTTCGCCCTTTGGCGTGCGCCAGCTCCCCTGGGAAGGCGCCGGGCGGCTTCACGCCGGGGTCGATATCGCCGCGCCGTCCGGCTCGCCGGTGCGGGCCGTGGCCGACGGGGTCGTGGTGAGCGCGGGCTGGAACGGCGGCTACGGACGCTACGTGCAACTGCGCCACGCCGGCGGCCTCTACACCCTCTACGCCCACCTCTCGACCTGGTCGGCGCGGCTGGCGCCCGGCGCGCCGGTGTCCGCGGGCGAGCAGATCGCCCAGGTCGGCAGCACCGGCTCTTCGACCGGCGCCCACCTCCACTTTGAAATCCGCGACCCGGGCGGGCGACCGCTCAATCCCCAGTTCTTCATGAACCGCGAGTTCGCCAGCGTCGACGATCTGCCGATCGCCCAGGCCGCCCGCGTCACCGGTCCAGTGCGCATCGCCTACGTCTCCGGCTACCCGCGCGGACGGCGCGCGGCGGCGTCGCAAAACGCGGGCCTGGTGCGCGGGCCTGACGGACGTGGCGTCCAGCGGCGCATCCTTCCCTCCGGCGCGATGGTCATCCATCTGGGCGGCTAGCAGCGCAACCACACATCACGCCCGTCGTTGCGTAGATGTGATTGATGCTTTGCCCCAACGCTCATTAGCCTTGCGCCTATGCCTGTCCGTTCGCGCATAGACCGCCGCACCTTCATCGCGCTCGT
>Ga0157373_10001655_pt1 | contig 17010 bp, 11 predicted proteins | sample C65metaG_FD_113460 | JGI IMG/M metagenome (GOLD analysis project Ga0157373, IMG submission 113460) | Corn rhizosphere microbial communities from Kellogg Biological Station, Michigan, USA - C6-5 metaG | ecosystem: Host-associated > Plants > Roots > Rhizosphere > Soil | place: USA: Michigan... | reverse complement strand
GCGGCGGTTCAGCGGTTCCTTCACGCCATCGCCCGTTTGGACGGCGGGTTCGGATTCGCCCTTCCAGTCGACCGACAGGGCCGTCTGGTTGACGCCCAGCCCAACCAGCGCATCGGCCACCGCCTTGGCGCGGCGTTCCGAGAGCCGGATGTTGTAGGCCGCCGAGCCAGAGGTGTCGGCGTGACCGACGACCACCAGACGCGTCGCATGACCGTCGTTGGCGTACTGCGCCGCTTGCTGCACCACCGTCTGGGCTTCCGGCGTCAGGACCGATTGGTCGAACGGGAAGTAGACGATGAAGTCGCGCGCTTCATACGCCGGCGGAGGCGGCGGGGGAGGCGGCGGCGGGGGTGGAGGCGGTGGAGGCGGCGGGGGAGGCGGCGGCGGGGGCGGAGGAGGCGGCGGGGGCGGAGGCGCGAACGCGTAGCGCAGGCCCACCGTCACCGATTGATCCTTGACCCCGAAGCTCAGGTCGCCGGCCGTGCCGGAGTTTGAGAAGCTGAAATCATTGGTCTCGAGATAGCGATAGGTGAAGTCGATGTTGGTCCGGTCGCTGACCCTGAACGCCAGGCCCGCCAGCGCCTGCCAGGCGAGGGCGTTGTCGCTGTCGTCGACGGTGAAGACGAAGGGCCCGGGGGGGGCTTGCAGGGCTTCGAGGTCCATCCGCGCGATGCCGGCGCCGACGCCGACGTAGGGATTGATCGCCGAGCCGGGCAACACGTCCCAGATCAGGTTGATCATGCCGGTCCAGAGCTCAGCTCTGCCCGTGACGTCCGCGTCCGGCTCGTTGATGTCGGACGGACGGTAGCCCAGCTCACCTTCGGCCCGGATGTTGGGGGACATCTGGTAGCCGATGCGGCCAAAGCCGGCCCAGCTGTTGTCGGGGTCGATCCGGAACGTGCCCGCGTTGGCGGTATCCACGTCGACCTTGCTCGGCCAGTGGTAACCGAGGTCGACCGCGCCGTACCAGCCGAGTTCCTGCGCCATCGCGCCGGAAGCGGAAAACGCCACGGCAGCGGCGACTCCCGCGAGGAGTTTGAATTTCATGTCTTGAGCCCTCTCCTGCCCTTTGCGGCTATCTGCCGCAGAGGCGACTATAGCAGGGCTGCCGGGGGGCGCCGTGCTTTGGCGGCCACAGTGAACTGGACATTTCTTGTTACCAGTCCGGGCTCTAGGCGGTTAATCCAGCGTTGTGCGGTAGCGCGCCATCGCCAACGCGGCGACCACCAGAACGAAGAGGCCAAGCGCTCCAAGGCTCGGCCACAGGTCGGCCATCCCCAATCCCTTCAGCAGCGATCCGCGCACCACGCGCAGGAAGTGGGTCACCGGAATGGCGGTTCCCAGCGCCTGCGCCCAGCCCGGCATGCCCCGGAAGGGGAACATGAACCCGGAGAGCAGGATCGAGGGCAGCATGTAGAAGAAGGAGAGCTGCACGGCCTGCAGCTGGTTCCTCGCCACCGTCGAGATCAGGAAGCCGAGCGCGAGGCTGCCGATAATGAACAGCAGCACCCCGATGGTCAGCGCCAACCAGCCGCCTTCCATCGGCACGGAGAACAGCAGTCGCGCCAGCGCCAGAGTCACCACCGTCTGGATCAGTCCGACGACGACGTAAGGCGCGAGCTTGCCGACCATCACCTCGATCGGCCGCACCGGCGTGGCTAGCAGGCCTTCCATCGTGCCGCGCTCGTACTCGCGGGTGACCCCAAGCGCGGTCATCATCACCAGCGTCATCGACAGGATGATGCCGAGCAGGCCGGGCACGATGTTGTAGGCGGTGATGGCCTCGGGATTGTACTTGCGGTGGACGACGATCTCGAACGGCGGCGCGCGGGCGCCCGGCTGGGCCACGGCCCCCACGAGCTCCCGCCGCAGCGCCTGATCCGGCAGCGCTCCGAGCGCGGCGACGGCGCCGCTGGTGGCGGAAGGATCGGAGGCGTCGGCCTCGATCAGGATCTGGGCGTGGTCGCCGCGCACCACGCGCCGCGTGAAATCGGCGGGAATGGTGAGCGCGAACTGGACCTTGCCCTTGGCCATGGCACGGTCGAGGTCGGCGGGGCTCTTCGCCACCTCCACGATGTCGAGATAGCCGCTGTTGACGATGGCCGAGAGGGTGGAGCGGGCGAACGCGCTGTCGTCCTGCACCAGCGCCGCCGTCGGCAGGTGGCGCGGGTCGTTGTTGATGGCGTAGCCGAACAGCAGCAGCTGCACGATCGGGATCGCCAGGATCATGGCGTAGGTCAGCCGGTCGCGGCGCAGCTGCACGAACTCCTTCGTCAGCACCGCCATCACCCGGCTGAGCGAAAACCCGTTCATTCGTAGTTATCCCGCGCCGAGCCCATCAGCCGGATGAAGACGTCTTCCAGCGTCGGTTCGACTTCTTCCCAGTGGTAAGGTTCACGTCGGAAAGGCGCGATGGCGGCCTCCAGCGCCTTGCGGTCCGTACCGCTGACATGCAGCGCCGCGCCGAAGGGGGCGGCCATCAGGACGCCGGGCTTTTCCGCGATCTCCCCCGCCAGCCGATCGGCGCCCGGACCTTCGCCGCGGAAGGTGGTCAGGCGCGACTGGGCGATCACCTCCTCGGCCGTACCTCGCGCGATCAGCTTGCCGTAGGCGATGTAGGCGATGTCGTGGCAACGCTCGGCTTCGTCCATGTAGTGGGTGGAGACCAGCACGGTCAGGCCCTCGGCGGCGAGCGCGTGGATCTCGTCCCAGAACTCGCGGCGCGCCTTCGGATCGACGCCGGCAGTCGGCTCGTCGAGCAGCAGCAGGTGCGGGTCGTGCAGCACGCAGGCGGCCAGCGCCAGCCGCTGCTTCCAGCCGCCCGACAGGCTGCCCGCCAGCTGGTCGCGGCGGTTGGCCAGCCCCAGCCGCTCCAGCGACTCCCGCACCCGGCGTCCACGCTCCGGGAGGCCGTAGATGCGGGCGATGAAGTCGAGGTTCTCCTGAATGGTCAGGTCCTCGTAGAGCGAGAACCGCTGGGTCATGTAGCCCGTCTGGCGCTTGACGGCCTCCGCGTCGCGCCGGAAGTCGAGCCCCAGCACCCGCCCCTCGCCGCTGTCGGGCGTGAGCAGTCCGCAGAGCATCCGCAGTGTCGTGGTCTTGCCCGAGCCGTTGGGCCCGAGGAAGCCCGTGATCTTGCCGGTATCGACCTGGATCGAGACGTCCTGCACGACGTGCTTGTCGCCGAAGCTCTTGTTCAGACCCCGCACGTCGATGGCGAGGCTCACTTCAGCGGCTCCACGTCGATCGGCTGGCCGGGGTTGAGCGCGCGGGGGTCGTCGGGTCGGGCTTCGACCATGAAGACCATGCGGTCACGGGTGTTGCGGCTGTAGATCACCGGCGGCGTGAATTCGGGACTGGGGCTGACGTAGTTGATCCTCGCCCGGCCGCCCTTGCAGCCGTCGCAGGCGAAGGTGACCGCCGCGCCGACGCGATAATGCGAGACATCCCGCTCCGGCACGAAGAAGCGCAGGCGCACGCGGTCGTCGGGGATCAGCGCCACCACCGGCTGGTTCGGCGCGGCCCATTCGCCCTTCTGGAAGAAGACGTCCTGCACGCGGGCGTCGGCCGGCGCCTTGGGGCTGACCTGGTCAAGGCGGCTCTGCGCCTCCATCAGCGCGGCCCTGGCCTGATCCACCTGAGCCTCGGCGGCGACCAGCGCATCGCGGCGGGCGCCGAGCGTGGCGACGTCTCTTCGCCGCTGCGCCGCGCGCACGTTGGCGGCGGCCGTGTCGCGGGCCGAACGGACCTGGTCGAGGCGGACGGGCGCGTAGACTCCCTGCCGCACAAGCGGAGCGATGCGGTCGTATTCCGACTGGGCGTCGCGCAGCTGGGCCTGCGCCGCGGCCTCCTCGGCGTCGAATACGGAAAGCTCGGCCGGCCGCTGGCCCTTGCTGGCGTCCTGCGCCTTCGCCTGGGCGGCTGCGAGCGCGGCGGCGGCCTGATCGCGCTGGCCGACGAGCGGTCCGGCGTCGACCGCGAACAGAGCCTGGCCGGCGACGACCCGTTGGCCGCGCACGACCGAAACCGCGCTCATCTGTCCGGCGGTGGAAGACGACAGGTACATCGCCTCGCCCTCCACATAGCCGGAGAGGGTATGGCTGGTATGGCCGCGCGGAGCCCAGACGAACCACAGCGCCAAGCCGATGACGACGACGGCGACGACCGCCACGATCAGGCGAGCCCTGTGGTTCATAGCAGCATCCCCTGAAGCGCGGTTTCGGCGTGCTGGCGGGCGACCTCGCGCAGGTCGACGGGCCGGGCGCCCACGGGCTCGAACACCTCGCGCCAGAGTGCGCCCATCAGCATCGGCCCAGCCAGCGAGAAGGCGTAGGTGCGCGGCTCGCCGGGTTTCACCTCGCCCTTCGCCTGCGCGCGCTCGATCAGCGTCGTGGCGACGCCAAGCGCGCGGCTGACGACGTCGTCGTGCCAGATGCGGGCAAGGTCAGGGAAGTTGCGGGACTCGGCGATCACCACCTTGGCCACCGAAGGCAGGCGGGTCGTCATCATCACGTCAGCCATCCGCGAAAGCAGCATCCGGACCACCTGCGCGAAGGGCAGGTCGACGGCGCTGACCGCCTGCTCGATCGCGGTGAGGTTCGGGGCGACGGAGTCGCGCACGACGGCGCGGAAGAGGTCCTGCTTGGTCTCGAAGTAGAGGTAGAGCGCACCCTTGCTCACCCCGGCACGCGCCGCGATGTCGTCCAGCCGCGCGGCGGCGAAGCCTTTTTCCGAAAAGACCTCCAGGGCGGCCGCGATGATCTCCGTCGGCCGGGCCTCCTTGCGCCGTCTCCATTTCGGCTCGCCGGCGTCCACCCGCGCCTCCATAACTGACTGCTTGGTCAATTATTTACGCCCTTGATCCGGCGATGGCGAGTCTAAACCGAAGGTTGGTCAGCGAGCGTCGCGCAATCGCCGCCGCTTGCCGCCCAGGGCGTCGGGCCGGTTCAGCTCGGCGCGATAGGCGTCGCGGCGTTCGTGGATGGAGGCGATGACGAGGCCCATGGGGACGCCGATCTCGACGAGCGCGGCTTCGGAGAGCTGCAGGCTGGCCTCGATGGTTTCCGGCACGGCGTCGGTGGCGCCGAGGTCGTAGAGCCGGCGCGCGTGCCGGGCGTCGCGGGCGCGGGCGACGATGGTGAGATCGGGGCGCAGCTCGCGGGCGGCGGCGACCACGGCTTCGGCGCCTTCGGGGCTATCCATGGTGACGACCAACGCTCGCGCCGTCTCCAGACCGCAGCGGAGCAGGAACTCCGATCGCGAGGCGTCGCCGTAATAGACCAGGTCTCCGGCCCGGCGCGCGGCCTCCACGCCCCGCGCGTCCCGCTCGGCCGCGACCCATGGGATTTCATGGACGGTGAGCATCTCGCCGACCAGCCGCCCGACCCGGCCGTAGCCGACCACCAGCACCCGCGCGGGCTCGGCGCTCTCGACGGCCGGCGCGACGGGCAGCGCCGGTCTGGCGAGCCGGCCGCCGAGCTTCGCGCCCAGCGCCGCCAGCAGCGGGATGCAGAACATCGAGACCGTCACCGCCACCAGCAGGAGCCGGGCGACAGGCGCGCCGACGATCGAGTGGTCCATGGCCGTGCCGAGGATGACAAAGGCGAACTCCCCGCCCGCCGCCAGCAGCAGGGCGCTCTCCAGCGCTTGCGAGGTCTTCAGCCCGAAGAGCCGCGCGAGCCCGAAGACCACCACCGCCTGCAACGCGATCAGCCCCGCCGCGATCTCGACCACGGCCAGCGGCCTTGCCGCCAGCAGCGACAGGTCGAGCCCGATTCCGACCGAGACGAAGAAGAGGCCGAGCAGCAGGCCCTTGAACGGCTCGATGGTGACCTCGACCTCGCGGCGGTATTCGGTCTCGGCCAGCAGCAGCCCGGCGATGAAGGCGCCCAACGCCATCGACAGTCCGGCGAGCGCGCTGACCAGCCCGGCCCCGATGACGATCAGCAGGCAGGCGGCCATGAACAGCTCGGTGCTCTTGCTCCTGGCCACCGAGCGCATGATCGGACGCAGCAAGAGGCGCCCGAGGAAGACCAGCAGCAGCACCCCGATCACCGCCGGCGCGAAGGCCATCAGCAGCTTGGGCGAAAACGCCGCCTCGCCCTGCCGGCCCAGCACCGCCAGTGTGATCAGGATCGGCGCGACGGCCAGATCCTGGAACAGCAGCACCGAGAACACCGCCCGGCCGGCCTGCGAATGCTGGCGCTTCTGCTCGGTCAGGATCGGCATGACGATGGCGGTGGAGGAGAGCGCCAGCGCCGCGCCGATGGCGGCGGCCGACTGCGGCGGCTGGCCGAACTTCCAGGCGACCCAGCCGATAGCCGCGCCACAGATGAGCACCTGCAACCCGCCCAACCCAAACACAAAGCGGCGCATGGCCCGCAGCCGCTCCCACGACAGCTCCAGCCCGATCATGAAGAGCAGGAAGACGACCCCGAACTCGGCGAGCTGGGCGACCTCGGCGGGGTTGTCGATGGTGAAGAGGGCGAGCCACGACACCTGGTGAGCCAGCGCCCCCAGCCCGTACGGCCCCAGCACGACGCCTGCCAGCAGGAAGCCCAGGATGGGGCTCAGCTTCCAGCGCCGGAACAGCGGCACGACCACGCCGGCTGTCGCGAGGAACAGCACGACGTCCTTGTACTCGCCCGGTGAAACCTCGCCCGCCATGTGCGCCACTATCGCCGAGCCGCGCGGCCTTGCGAAACCCCGGCGCGGGCAATACCTGCCGAGCCATGAAACCCTTTGCCCGCCTGATCGCCGCCGCGACGCTCGCCGTCGCCGTTCCCGCCGCCGCCCACCAGATCGGCGCGGGCGCGCTCAACATCGTTCACCCCTGGAGCCGCCCGGCCGCGGCGGGGATGAACGGGGCGTTGTACGTGAAGGTCACCAACGGGGGCTCGAAGCCCGACGTGTTCCTCGGCATGGAAACACCCGTCGCCGAGCGGGTCGACATGCACGAAGGCTCGATGGCGGGCGGTGTTGCGAAGATGCGCAAGCTGACCAGCGTGCCCGTCCCCGCCCATGGCGCGGCGACCTTCGCGCCGGGCGGCAATCACCTGATGCTGGTCCGGCTCAAGGCGCCGCTGGTCGCGGGCCAGATGGTCCCGGCTACCTTCGTCTTCCAGCGCGCGGGTCGCGTGAAGGGGACCTTCATGGTGATGGCGAACGGCGCCGACGCCATGCCCGGAATGGCGATGTCGCATCACTAGCGCGCGTTGACAGCGGGCCTGCGGGGACCGCTAACTTCCGTTCAAACAATTGTACGAACGGGAGTGCGCCATGCCGGTCTGGAATTTCGCGGACGTCTGGGAAGAAGTCGCCGCGGCCACGCCGGACCGGCCGGCCCAGATCCAGGGCGAGCGCGGCGTCTCCTGGCGCGACTTCGACCGGCGGGCCAATGCGCTGGCCCGGCATCTGCTGGATGCGGGCCTGCAGCATCAGTCCAAGGTCGCCGCCTACCTGACCAACTGTCCGGAATATCTCGAGACCTACTACGCCGCCTTCAAGGCGGGGTTGGCGCCGGTCAACACCAACTATCGCTATGGGCCCGAAGAGCTCTTCTATCTGTTCGACAACGCCGACGCCGAAGCCATCGTCTTCCACGCCGGGTTCGCCGAACCGCTTGAGGCGATCCGGCCTCGACTGACGAAGGTGAAGGCCTGGATCGCGGTCGAGGAGCCGGGCTGTCCGATCCCCGACTGGGCGGTGGAGTATGAGAGCATCGCCGCGAAGGGCGCGGACAGGACCGTGGCGCCCTGGGGCCGTTCGGGCGACGACCTGCTGCTGCTCTACACCGGCGGAACGACCGGGCTGCCCAAGGGCGTGATGTGGCGCCAGGACGACCTCTTCAATGTGCTGGGCGCGGGCGGCAACGTGCTGCTGGGCGTGCCGCCGCTCGAGTCCGCCGCCGAGGCCGGTGAACGGGCGCGGCTGGCGCAAGCAGGCGATCCGTCCATCCTGCCGCCGAGCGTGATGATCGCCGCCTGCCCGCTGATGCACGGCACCGCTCAGTTCGGGGCTATGGGCACACTGGTCGGCGGCGGGACCATCGTCTCGCTGCCCTCGCGCCACTTCGATTCCGTCGAGCTGTGGAGCGAGGCGCAGCGGGTGGGCGCCAACTCCATCTCCATTGTCGGCAACGCGTTTGCCCAGCCGATGCTGGAAGTGCTGGACGCCAACCCGGGCCGCTGGGACCTGTCGGCCATGCGCCGCATCGGCTCCTCCGGCGTGATCTGGAGCCACGATAATAAAGAGGGCCTGCTCAAGCACCTGCCCGACGGCTGCATGCTGTTCGACAGCCTGGGTTCGTCGGAGGCCGTCGGCCTCGGCGCCTCGGCCTCGATCAAGAGCGCCGAAGCCCAGACCGCCCAGTTCCTGCCCGGCCCCACCGTCGGCGTCTTCACCGAGGAGGGCGAGCGGGTCCAGCCGGGCTCGGGCGAGCGCGGCATGGTCGCCGTCACCGGCTTCATCCCGCTCGGCTACTACAAGGACCCCGAGAAGACGGCCAAGACCTTCCGCACCTTCGAGGGCCAGCGCTGGTCGGTGCCCGGCGACTTCGCCGAGGTGAACGAGGACGGCACGATCCGCCTGCTCGGCCGCGGCTCGCAGGTGGTCAACACCGGCGGCGAGAAGGTCTTCCCCGAAGAGGTGGAAGAGGCGCTGAAGACCCACCCGGCCGTGCGCGACGCGGTGGTGGTGGGCGTCCCCGATCCGCGCTTTGGCGAGCGCGTCTGCGCCGTTGTCGATCCGAGGGAGGGCGCGCGGCCGACGCTCGCCGAACTCTCCAACCACGTGAAGGCGCACCTTGCCCACTACAAGGCCCCGCGCGAGCTGGTGCTGGCCCCCATCCTCCGCGCCGCCAACGGCAAGGTCGACTACAAGGGCGTGCGCGCCCAGGCGCTGGAGGCTCTGGCGCAGCTCGCCACATCCCCGACATGACAGATTTGTAAGGAGCGGTAAGGCCGCTTCCGTTGCATGGTCCCGGCCATCTGCAATTCGGGAAAAAGTTGCGTAAAATGAGAAAAGCCTGGTTCAGCGCCGCCGCGGCGGCCGCCATCGCCGCCGCATTCCTTGCGGCCCCCGCCACCGCCCAGACCGATCTTTCCACCGCGCCGCGTTACGGCAGTTGGGGTTTTGAGCTGAAGAGCGGCGACGCCTCGGTCAAGCCGGGCGACGACTTCTACCGCTTCGCCGAAGGGCTCGCGACGGATCAGATGCAGATCCCCGCCGACCGCTCGCGCTACGGCAATTTCGACAAGCTGACGGCGCTGTCGGAAGCGCGCGTCCACGCCCTGCTGGAAAAGGCCTCGGCCAATCCGACCGCCGACAACGCGAAAATCGGCGCCTACTACAAGTCGTTCATGGACGAGGCCAAGGTCGAGGCGCTGGGCGCAAAGCCGATGGCCGCCGATCTCGACGCCGTCCGCGCCGCCAAGACCCGCGAGCAGCTGGCCCATCTGCAAGGCGCCACGACCGACCGCTTTGGCCATGCCTTCTTCGACCTCAGCATCGATCCGGACCTGAAGTCCTCGGATCAGTACGCGGTGTATCTCAGCCAGGGCGGCCTGAACCTGCCCGACCGCGACTACTACCTCGACGCCAAGTTCGCGGAGAAGAAGGCCGCCTATCAGGCTTATGTGGCGAGCACCCTGAAGCTGGCCGGCTGGGGCGAGCCCGATCGCTACGCCAAGGCCATCGTCGACATGGAGACCAGGATCGCCGAGGTCTCCTGGACCAAGGCCGACAGCCACGACCCGGAGAAGATCAACAACCCGATGAGCTTGGCCGAGCTTGAGAAGGCGGCGCCGGGCTATCCGTGGAAGGCCTATCTCGAAGGCGCTCACGTCGGGAACGTGGGCCGCTTCATCGTCTCCGAAAACACCGCCATCCCGAAAATCGCCGCCGTCTATGCGGCCACGCCCATTGACGTGTTGCAGGCCTGGGAGGCCTTCACCGTCGCCGACAGCGCCTCGCCCTTCCTGCCGAAGGCCTTCGTCGACAACAACTTCCAGTTCCGTTCCAAAATCCTGCAGGGCCAGCCCGAGCAGAAGGCGCGCTGGCGCCGGGCCGTGACCGCCACGAATGGCGCGCTCGGCGAAGCCGTCGGCGCGGAATATGTCGCGGCCTATTTCCCACCGGAGTCCAAGGCTCAGATGGAGTCGATGGTCGCCAACCTGAAGACGGCGATGGCCGGCCGCATCCAGAACGTCTCGTGGATGACCCCGGACACCAAGGCCCGCGCGCTCGACAAGCTGGCGCACTTCCGGGTGAAGATCGCCTATCCCGACAAGTGGCGCGACTACTCGAAGCTGACGGTCGACGCGGGCGATCTCTACGGCAACGTCGAGCGGGCCGCGGCCTTCGATTGGGCCCGGCAGGTCAACCGCCTGAACCAGCCGGTGGATCGCGACGAGTGGGGCATGACCCCGCAGACGGTCAACGCCTACTACAACTGGGGCAACAACGAGATCGTCTTTCCGGCCGCCATCCTGCAGCCGCCGTTCTTCGACCCTGACGCGGACCCCGCCATCAACTACGGCGGCATCGGCGGGGTGATCGGCCACGAGATCACGCACGGCTTCGACGACGACGGCCGCAAGTTCAACAGCCAGGGCCAACTCGACAACTGGTGGACGCCCGATGACCTCGCCAAGTTCACCGCCAAGACCAAGGCGCTGGGCGAGGAATACTCGGAGATGGAGCCGATCGCCGGGTCGAAGATCGACGGCGACCTGACCATGGGCGAGAACATCGCCGACCTGGGCGGGCTGAACATGGCGCTCGACGCCTACCATGCCTCGCTGAAGGGCAAGCCCGCGCCGATCATCGACGGCCTGACCGGCGACCAGCGGGTCTTCCTGGGCTGGGCGCAGGTTTGGCGCGGCAAGTCCCGGGACGATGCGCTGCGCCAGCAGCTCGTCTCCGACCCCCACTCGCCCAACATGGCGCGGGTCAACGGCCCGGTCCGCAATATCGACGCCTGGTACTCGGCCTTCGACGTGAAGCCCGGCGACAAGCTCTACCTGCCGCCCGAGCAGCGGGTCAAAATCTGGTAGGCCGACAAAGCCCCGCCCTCACCGGCGGGGCTTTTTTCTGGTCGCTATCCGAAACCTTTGCCGTCGTGGCGCGCTGACGCTTCGTCGGGATCAATGAAGGAGAGTTTTATGCGGGGAGCTATCGTCCTCATGGCCGCGTGCGCGGCCCTCAGCCTGACCGCCTGCGAGAGCAAGCAGGACAAGGCTGCTGAAAAGCAGGCCGACGCGCTGGAAAACCAGGCGGCGGCGACGTCCAACGAAACCCAGGAAACCCAGCTGAACGCCAAGGCGGACGCCATCGAGCAGAACGCCGGCAACGCGGACGGCGGCGCGACCACCAACAATACGCCGGACACGTCTCCGTCGAAGTAACGGCGGCCCAAGCTCTCCCCCAGGAGGGCTGCCGTTTAGAAGCCCCGCCCTCACCGGCGGGGCTTTTTCGTTGTAGGCTTGGTTTTTGGAAGGGGAGGTTATGGCGCAAGACCAGTTCTCCGGATCGATTCCCGAGCTCTACGACCAGTTCATGGGGCCGATGCTGTTCGAGCCCTTCGCCATCGACATGGCCAGGCGGTTTGAGGGTTTTGACGGCGCGCTGCTGGAGACCGCGGCCGGGACCGGGCGCGTTACGCGCCAGCTCGCCAAGGCCGCGCCGCGTTCGGCGATCACCGCCACCGATCTCAGCGAGGCCATGCTCGGACGGGCCGCCGCGGTCGTCGACGCGCCAAACATCGTCTGGCGCCAGGCCGACGCGCTGGCGCTGCCGTTCGCGAACGCAAGCTTCGACGCGGTAGTCTGCCAGTTCGGCGCGATGTTCTTTCCCGACAAGACCGCCGGCTACGCCGAAGCGCGGCGGGTTCTGAAAGACGGCGGCCGGTTCGTCTTCAGCGTCTGGGACGACCTGGCGGCCAACGACGTTTCCCAGATCGCCGAGGATGCCGTAACCGCGCTGTTTCCGAACGATCCGCCGCTGTTCTTCGCGCGCGGCCCGTTCGCGCACCACGATCGCGATGTGATCCGCCGCAACGTCCTCGATGCGGGGTTCGCGAGCGTCGAGATCGAGACCGTCCGTCTGCCCACGCCCGCGCCCTCCGCCCGCGACGCCGCCTTCGCGCTGGTCGCGGGCACGCCGATGCGGGGACTGATCGAGGCCCGCGATCCAACGGGGCTCGACGAAGCCGTAAACGCGGCGGCGCGCGCGCTGGCGGCTCATTTCGGGGAGGGTCCGTTCACCGGAACGGGCCAGGCGGTCGTTATCGTGGCCGGCCGCGCTTGATCTGGCTCAAACAACCGTTCGAAACTCGTCCCTAGACTGGTCTCCGCCCCCCAGGAGAGCCCCGATGGACGATGCAGCCGCATTTGCCGGTGTCAGACAGGCCGCGAAGGTCGAGCACTTCGATGTGCTGATCGTGGGCGCGGGAATCTCGGGGATAGGGGCCGCGCACCACCTGTCCGAACAGTGCCCCGACAAGTCGTTCGTCATCCTGGAGACGCTGGAGAGCTTTGGCGGCACCTGGCTGACGCACAAGTATCCGGGCATCCGCTCCGACAGCGACCTCTATACCTTCGGCTACCGGTTCAAGCCGTGGGTGGGACCACCGATCGCCACGGCGCAGGAAATCCTCACCTACATGGGCGAGGTGATCGCCGACGAGGGTCTGGACCGCCACATCCGCTATCGGCACAAGATTCTGGGCGCCCAGTGGTCGTCGGCCGACAGCGTCTGGACCATCGACGCCATCCGCACCGACACCGGCGAGGAACTGCGGTTCACCGCCAACTTCCTGTGGATGTGCCAGGGCTACTATCGACACGAGGAGGGCTACACGCCCGACTGGCCAGGCACGGCCGACTTCAAGGGCCGCATCGTCCACCCGCAGACCTGGCCAAACGACCTTGAGCTGAAGGGCAAGAAGGTCGTCGTCATCGGTTCGGGCGCGACAGCGGCGACGCTGATCCCGGCCATCGCCGACGAATGCGGCGCCCTGACCATGCTGCAGCGCTCGCCGACCTATTTCATCCCGGCGCGCAACGCCAACGAGCTGGCCGACCAGCTGCGCGAACTGGAGGTCGACCCCGCCTGGATCCACGAGATCGTGCGGCGCAAGATCCTGCTCGACCAGGCCCAGTTCACCCAACGCAGCTTCGAAGAGCCGGAGGTGGTGAAGGAGGAACTGCTGGCCGGCGTGCGCGCCTTCCTGCCCGAGGAGACGGTGCAGGCGCACTTCATGCCGAAATACCGGCCGTGGCGTCAGCGCATCGCCTTCGTCCCCGACGGCGACCTCTTCCAGGCCGCCGCCGCCGGCAAGGCCTCGGTGGTCACCGATGAGATCGAGCGGTTTGACGCCACCGGCATCCAGCTGAAGAGCGGCAAGCATCTCGACGCCGACATCATCATCACCGCCACGGGCTTCAATCTCAGCGTCCTCGGCGACATCGCGTTTACCGTCGACAACCAGCCGGTCGATTTCTCGCAGACCGTGACCTGGCGCGGGATGATGTTTACCGGCGTGCCGAACCTCGTCTGGACCTTCGGCTATTTCCGCGCCAGCTGGACGTTGCGCGTCGATCTGCTCGGCGACTTCGTCTGCCGGATGCTCAACACAATGAAGAATAGGGGCGCGAAAAGCGTTGTCCCTCAACTTAGGCCCGAAGACGAAGACATGCCGCTGGAGCCCTGGATCGATCCGGAAAACTTCAATCCCGGTTACCTGATGCGCGCCATGCACCAGATGCCCAAACGCGGCGCCAAGCCCGAGTGGCAGCACACCCAGGACTACTGGGCCGAGAGCCGCGAGCTGCCGAAAATCGACATGGAAGCCGAGGGGCTGGTGTTCAGCTAGGCCGGCCCGGCCTCCTGCAATTTATATCCATAAATTGCACTCCACAGTATTTTACATGTATATCATCATATATCGGGCCGCGATTTATCTGTAATCGACCACGCTTGATGAGAAATAGATGTCTCATCGCAAGTCATCCAATTGAATACGGTTAATAAAGTATTGACGCGTCTCTGACGGTACGCGCAGTATCCGTTCCGGGCTGGGCGTGGACGGGGCGGAAGTACCGTTATCGTACGCCCACGACTGCGCCTTCAAACAATGAACCGGAGTTTTTCGCCGCGGCAGAGCCCGTCGGCGGACCTCTCCACTTGGGCAGAGATCACCGGCTGGCCGCGCGCCAGGCTGTTGATCCGGAGGGTGCTAAAATGGCCGACATCGACCTTCAGGCGACTGACGCGTCTTACACGTTCACCGATGGCGCGATCTTCGAGCGCGTGGATCCGGAAGGCGCCGGCACCGGCACCTACGATCCGTTCCTGACGATCCAGCACAAGGATACCGAGGCCGGATACAACACCAACGAGCTCGGCGTCCTCGACAACGTCTACTCAAGTGGCGGCACCGATGGACGCACCAACGATCTGTTGCTGGCTGATGTGCCGATCATCATGGTCGACGGCGTCGCCTATTACGAATTCCGCGTCGACCTGAACGAAGACAACCACGACCCTGTCCTGTCGATCGAGAGCCTTGAGCTCTACATCTCCAGCGAGCCCGCCGCCTCGGGCGACTTCCAGGGTGTGGACGCCGCCGACGCCTTCCTGGCGGCGGACGGCTACACCAAGGTCTTCGACCTCGACACCTTCAACATCGACCGCCTGATCCTCAGCGACGTCACCAGCAGCGGCTCGGGCACCGACGACTACCGCTTCCTGGTGCCGGTCTCATCGTTCGGCGGCGTCGACCCGTCGACCGTCCACCTCACCCTCTATTCGGAGATGGGCCTGACCGACACGAGCTTCGATTCCTCGGCGACGTTCGAGGAGTGGAACACGCGGATCGCGGCCACCATCAATGGCCTGAAGTTCGAAGACCTGAACCATAACGGCGTTCAGGACACGGGCGAAAACGGCCTGAGCGGCGTCACCGTCTTCATCGACGCCGACCGCGACGGCGTCTTCGACGCGGGCGAGGTCAGCACCGTCACGGCGAGCGACGGCACGTTCCACTTCTATGGCGTGACCAGCGACTACGAGGACGGAAACGTCTGGGTCGATGAGGTTGTCCCGGCGGGATACGAGCAGACCACCGGCGATCACGAGGTGGTCTTCGTCGCCGACGGCGGCGACGTCAGCGCCGAGATCGGCAATGCCCCGCTGGCGGGCTCGATCTCCGGTACGAAGATGGCCGACACCGACAACAACGACACCGGCGATACGGCCGTCGAAGGCTGGGGCGTCACCCTCTATGCGGACAACGACCATGACGGCACGCTCAGCGCCGGCGACACCGAGGTCGCGACGACGACCACGGCGGCCGACGGCTCCTACAGCTTCACGGATGTGGCGGTCGGCGACTACATCGTCGAGGAAGAGACCCGCAGCGGCTGGCACGCGATCACCGCCGTCGATGTGAGCGTCGAGGTTACGGGCGGTCAGGACAGCACCGCCGACTTCGTCAACGAAGAGCTCGGCTCCATCTCCGGCACGAAGATGGCCGACACCGATAACAACGACACGGGGGACACCGCCGTCGAAGGCTGGGGCGTCACCCTCTACGCCGACAACGACCACGACGGCACGCTCAGCGCCGGCGACACCCAGGTCGATACGACGACGACGGCGGCGGATGGCTCCTACAGCTTCACCGACCTCGATCCCGGCGACTACATCGTCGAGGAAGAAACCCGGTCCGGCTGGCAGGCGATCACGGCCGTCGATGTGGCCGTTGGGGTCACTGCCGGCGGCACTGGAACGGCCGACTTCGTCAACGAAGAGCTCGGCTCCATCTCCGGTACGAAGATGGCCGACACCGACAACAACGACACGGGCGATACGCCGGTCGATGGCTGGGGCGTCACCCTCTACAACGACCTCGACCACAGCGGGACGGTCAGCGCGGGAGACACCGTCGCCGGCACGACCACCACCGCCGCCGACGGGAGCTACAGCTTCACCGATCTCGCGCCCGGCGATTATGTCGTCGAGGAAGAAACCCGCACTGGCTGGCAGGCGGTTTCGGCTACCGACGTCGCCTTGACCGTTACCGCCGGCGGCACGGAGACGGCTGACTTCGTCAACGAGCAGCTCGCCTCCATCACCGGGACCAAGTTCGCCGACCTGAACGACAACGGCGTCTGGGATCAGGGCTCGGGCGAGAACGGCATCCAGGGCTGGTCGATCAGCCTGTATGCCGACAACGGCGACGGCGTGCTTGGGGCCGGGGATACGCTGGCAGGCTCAACGACCACCGACGCCAACGGCGACTACAGCTTCACGAACCTCGCGCCCGGCGACTACATCATCGTCGAAGGCGTGCAGAACGGCTGGAGCCAGACGGCCCCCAACGGCGCCGACGCCGATCCTGAAAGCGGCGACGTCAACGGCGGCGGCATGGGCTATGGCGAGTTCGGCTACGCCATCGCCCTGCAGGCCGGCGACGCCAACAGCGACAACAACTTCGGCAACTTCCTGGAGCCCGGACCAGGCGTGCGCACGCCCGGCTTCTGGGGCTCGCCCAACGGCCTGAAGTTCTGGGACGGCATCGTCGGCAACGAAACCAAGTCAGGCCCGGACTTCCCGAGCGGCGAACTTGTGCCCGGCGGCGTCCTGATCCTGTGCGACGACGGCGACGGCATTCTCGAAAGCGGGGAGCTGGGGATATCCATCACAGAGGCCCAGAAGATCATCAACGCCTCGAACAAGGACGGCGCCGGCCCCGGCTACATGCTGGCGCGCGACGCCATCGCCACGGCGCTCAACGCCCTGGCCGGCAACCCGATCGGCGATGTGACCGATACCTGCAGCCCGGCCTACTTCCTCTGTCAGGCCACGGACTGGCTCATCAAGTATGAGAACAACAACCACAGCGGCACGGGCGACCTGCTCACCTACAACGACCTGAAGAGCCACAACGTCACCGCCAAGAGCGCCGCCTGGAACGTCGGCGTCTCGGACGACGGCATCGAGGCGGGC
>Ga0157373_10001652_pt1 | contig 17027 bp, 15 predicted proteins | sample C65metaG_FD_113460 | JGI IMG/M metagenome (GOLD analysis project Ga0157373, IMG submission 113460) | Corn rhizosphere microbial communities from Kellogg Biological Station, Michigan, USA - C6-5 metaG | ecosystem: Host-associated > Plants > Roots > Rhizosphere > Soil | place: USA: Michigan... | reverse complement strand
GCCGGGCTGGGTACCGCCCGGGGCTGCCGCGCCCGAACGCGCATCGCCCGAGCTCGTTCGAACGCGAGCGGCTCATCACCGACGAAGCATGTCGGAGGCCGACACGTTGCCGCTGGCCGGAGCCCAAGTCCCGCACTTTCCCGCCGCCGCCTGGGAGGAGGCGTTGCTTCACAACGGGCAAACCGCTCGTTGGGCCATGCGTTCAGTCAACGCACACCTGCGCCGCGCCGCCGAGGCACCGTTGGAGATCCGCTGCAGCGAGGACCTCGCGAGGCTGAAGCACACGGAGCTGCGGCCGCAAAGCGTGCGCCTGAGCGGTATGTTTTCGGTCGACGATTTGGCGGGGCTACCGCCGTCATTGCGCCATGTCGATCTGAGCGGGTGTCGGGGCAGCGCGATGTCGAAGGCCGGACTGGAACATCTGGCCGAGCTGCCGCTGTCATCGCTCAACGCGGCGGGTGCGGGAATCGACGACGAGGGTGCACGAATCCTCGCGAATATGCCGACACTCATCGCGCTCGACTTGAGCGGGAACCGGATCGGCGACAGGGGCGCTCGCGCATTGGCGGCCAACCGCTCGCTCGTCTCGCTCGACGTGAGTCGCAACCTGCTGGGCAGCGACGGGACGCGTGCGCTGGCGGCGAGTCGAACGCTGAGCGCATTGAACGTCAGCCGTAACGAAATCGGCAGGGACGGTGTGCGGGCGCTCGCGGCGAACCGCTTGCTGAGATCGCTCGATGTGAGCGGCAACCTGATCGGAGACGACGGCGCACATCTGCTGGCTGACAGTTCGTCGCTCACCTCGCTCAACGTGAGCGACAACGGGCTGAGCGACGCGGCAGCACAGTCGCTTTCGCGCAGCCGCTTGTTGAAGTCCCTCAACGTCAGCCACAACCAGATTGGCGAGCCCGGCGCTCGAGCGCTCGCGCAGAGCGCCTCGCTGATTTCGCTCGATATAGGCTCGAATGCGATGGGTGACGAGGGCGCCCGTGCATTGGCGCACAGTAAGTCGCTGGTTTCCGTGGACGCAAGTCATAACGACATCGGTGCGCCCGGTGCGCGTGCATTGGCGGCCCTCGGTTCGCTCGCCACGCTGAGCGTGAGCGGCAACCGAATCGGCGACGAAGGCGCCGAAGCGCTCGCGGCGAGCCGCTCGCTCGCCGCGCTCGACGCGAGCTTGAACGGCATCGGCAGCTCGGGTGCACAGGCACTCGCATTGTGCCGCTCGCTCAGATCGCTCGACGTGAGCGGCAACCGGATCGGCGAGGGGGGCGCCCGCGCATTGGCAGGCAGCAGCACGCTGAGTTCGCTCAGCGCCAGCGGCAACGAACTCGACGACGCGGCCGCGCGCGCATTCGCGGCAAGCGGTTCGCTCACTGCGCTCGACGTGCGACTCAACGAATTCGGCAGGCCGGGTGTGCACGCGCTACGAGCCAATGCGCGTCTGACGACGCTTTTGATCTGATTCACGGACGGTCACTACGAATTACCGTAAAACATAATCCAAGAGCGCACCTGCGTACCGGAATGCCTTTCTCTCGCATATCAAAATTCCGTTGACAGGCGTTGCGCGTCCATGGAAACTCACTGACATGCTTACGCCGACCCATTTCGCCATTTTCATTAACCACCCGATGAACGCCCGCTGGGGCGCATCATCGGGGGCGTACGCGCATTAGCTTTATTTCGAATGCACGACAAGGCCCCCCGGAAACGGATGGGGCCTTTTTGTTTTGGTGGCTTCCTCCGTCTGCCGGCTCAATCGACGGAGAGAAAGATGACCGAAAGTACCCCGCAGTTCGATTGCCGCGTTTTACCCGTTGGGCGCTCGCTCGACGCCGCCTCCGAATGGATGGTCGTCGTCCATGCCGCGCTCGCACCCGCCAGCGCCGTATCGTGGCGCATGACGGTCGACACCGAGCTGCGGGCGCAAGGCGCACCGGTCTGGCTCACGCGAGCGGGCCATCTCGACGACTATTGGCTGCGCCCCGGAGACGTCATCCGTCTGTTGCGTGGCGAGCGGGTCTGGCTCAGCGTGGAAGGCGATTCGGCTGCACATGTCACGCTGACGAGCGAATGGCGCGAACGGCGCCCGTTGTTGCAGCGCTGGCTAAGGCGGCTTCAGCTCTTATTGGTGGGTGGGATGCCTCAACGTGCCTGAGTCATGGTGGATGGGGGTGAATGAGCTCCGGACATGAATCGTGGATCGTGAATGAGCGCGAATGGCAGGCGACATCGAGGCTCGCGGCTGAATGCGCTCGTTCGCCGCGTACAATGCCGCTTCGACAACCCTGATTCGCGGAATTCAAAAGCATGGCCATGAAGAAAACCGACCTTGAGAAAAACAAGGCACTGAAGCTCACGCACTCGATGAAACAAGCCCATTCCGAGCGTTTCGGCAAAGCCGCGGCCGATGCGCCGCTCAATCGGCGCGAGCAGCGCAAACTGGATCAAGCCAAAGGGCTCGTCCCATTTGCATGCAAGCTCGATGGCGAATTGGTCGGTCGTCTCAAGGAGATGGCCGCCACGCATCCCGAAGGAATATCGGGTGTCGTCGACGAGCTGTTGCGGCGTGCGTTGAACGAAAGCCGCGCTTGACGAACGCCGCGGTGACCGCCGGACCTACCGTACCGGCGCGCCATCGCGCGTGACCTCGAGCGCAGTGCCTTCGATGTAATCGACACGAATGTTTTCGCCGACTTGTAGCCCGTCGAGAAAACGATCCGTTGCTGCCTGCAGTGTCATGGGGCCGCTCGGACCGCGCAGCGTCAACAGCCGCCGGCCCCGATCGATGGCGAGCACGGTCGCCACGGCCTGTACGCGATGAACCGTTTTCGTCATGCCCCCCGAGGCGGGAGTGACGGTCTGCGTATCGAGGCGTTCGCGTATTGCCCCTTCGGCCGCGCGCTCGGCGCTGAGAATCAGCGCACGCGTATAGGTGATCGCAACGTGATCGCCGATGTGCAGTCTGCTGACATTGCCGACCGTCTTGTCGACCACGACGTCCACTAGCGAGCCGTCCTGTTTGCGGAGCGTCAGCGTGTTGGTGTCCATGTCGATCTTTTCTATCACAGCGTCCGTGTGGGTTGCGGTGGTGCCCGAAAAGAGGCCGGGCTGCCCCGGCACACTGGTTTCCTGCGCGCATGCCGTGCCCGCGGAAAACGTCATGGCGGCCGGCAGGATAACGAGGCCAATTAAACCGATACACCGCACTTGCCTTGACACTTCGACCCTCCCATCACTCGAATGCGCTCGACCGCGCTTGACCGCGCTCGCTGATCCGTTTGATCGATGCGAGCCGGACGCGTCAGTTTACTCGCGACAAAACTGGCGAAACCGCCATTGATCCGGCACGCAGGCGACACCTCGTTTTATTCATACGAAAGCGCGCGGCGGTGCGATATGCGTTGACGGACAACGCGATGGACATCGATTGCAACCAGTCGTTCCGCGCTGGTCCGGTATCATTTGGCGAAGCCCGTTGCATGGGTATATCGATACTTCCACTGTCCATCGAGGAGTCCTCCATGGTTCCTACCGTCGCGCAAAAGCGCGCTGCGTTTCGTGCCTTACATGCTTCGGGTTGCTTCGTGCTGCCGAATGCCTGGGATATCGGCAGTACGCGATATCTGCAGAGCCTCGGTTTCAAAGCCATTGCCTCGACGAGTTCGGGATTCGCCTGGTCCGTCGGTCACGCGGACAATACATTGGCGCTCGAGCGTGTACTCGAGCATCTTCGTAACGTCGTGGCGGCCACCACTCTGCCCGTCAATGCCGATTTCGAAAACGGTTTTGCCGAGGATGCCGCCGGCGTCGCGCGAAACGTCAGGCTCGCACTGGATACGGGCGTGGCGGGCCTGTCGATCGAAGACTCGACGCGAGACCCCAACGCGCCGCTGTTGCCGTTGCCGGTGGCGGTCGAGCGCATGCAGGCTGCACGCCGCGCGATCGACGAGGCGGGTGGCGATGCCCTGCTGATCGGCCGTGCCGAAAACTTCATTGCAGGCGTGCCGAACCTCGATGATGCGATCGCGCGGCTGCGCGCCTATGCCGAGGCCGGCGCGGACTGTCTTTATGCGCCCGGTATCAAGACCCGCGAGCAGATTGCAGCGGTCGTCGCGGCCGTCGCACCGAAACCGGTGAATGTGCTGATCGGCTCAACGTCCGAATTCACCGTCGACGATCTCGCGGCGCTCGGTGTGCGGCGCGTCAGCGTGGGCGGCGCGCTGGCGCGCGCGGCGTGGGGAGGGTTCATGCGGGCGGCGAGCTCGTTGGCCGAGGGACGCTTCGATGGGTTCGCCGATGGGGCGTCCGGTGCGCAGCTCGATAGCTTGTTTCGCGATGGTGTTTGAACGCTGTGCGCGGTCTATCTTCAACGAGATGTACAGTGCGGCATTCGACGCTGGCTTTAAACCGATATTAGGCGCAAACGATGACTCTTTCCCCGTTTCATTTGGCAATTCCCGTCTACGATCTGCCCGCCGCGCGCGCGTTCTACGGCAAAGTCTTTGGACTCGAGGAGGGGCGCTCGAGCGAGCGATGGGTGGACTTCAACTTCTTCGGCCATCAGTTGGTCATTCACGAACATCCGAAGACGCCGTCGCAGCAGCACGCCCATACCAACCCGGTCGATGGCCACGATGTGCCGGTCCCTCACTTTGGCGTCGTGCTCGGTTGGGAGGACTGGGAAGCGCTTGCCGAGCGGCTGAAGTCGTTCGGCACCCGTTTCGTGATCGAGCCGTATGTTCGTTTCGAGGGGCAGGTCGGCGAACAGGCGACGATGTTCCTGCTCGATCCCTGCGGCAATGCGTTGGAATTCAAGGCGTTCAAGGACATCGGGCAACTGTTTGCGAAGTAGGCGGGTTGTTTCGCCTTCCGTGTCATACGGGCTTGCGCAGCGGCGAGTGACCGGCCCAAGGCTTCCCTGACGCGGCACCGCCGGCTCGCGAGGGTTTACCTGCATTCATTGTCGGGCGAATGTGCCCGATAGACGAATAGGGCAACGCCAGCCGCAGGCGATAAAAAATGATGCGCAACAACGGGTCGTGGAAGGCAATATCCGAGAGAAGGCACTGGGTGGCGGTCGGCGTGGGCGTGGCGGCGCTGGCGGCCGTGGTCGTCTTCGTTTGCGGACGCGGCGGCTGGCTGCAGGGTCGAGCGGTCGGCGTCGTGCTGGCCTTGTTGGCGGTGGCCTGCGCGGCGCTCGGCGGCTGGATGCTCGCACGCATCGACATGAAGCGTCATTTGGACCGGCTCGCGGATGCAACCACGAGGCTGCGTACGCGGCAATTCGGTACGTCCGTCTCGGCTCAGGTGCACGAGGCGCCTTTTGGCCGGATTGCCGTCGAGCTGGACGAGCTCGGCTCCGAGCTCGCGCGCCATGAACGGCAGTGGCAGGCATCGTTCCGGCGTGAAGCGGGCCAGATCGAGGTATTGCGGCGAATTGCGCAGAACGATCCTCTCGATGACGCCCTCGTGCTGCTGACTCGCTTTGCCGAACATCAGATAGAGGGGGCTCTCGCCTCCGTTGTCATCGTCGATCCGGCGACGCTGCGCGTCACATCGTGCATCGCGCCGAGCTTGCCCGCGTCGTACACCGACGCGCTCGTCGGCTTGCAATGCGCATCGGGCGTGGGCTCATGCGGTACGGCCATTGCGGAGCGGCGCATCGTGGTGGTCGACGACATTGCCACGGATCCGCTCTGGAAGGACTATCGGGCACTCGCTTGCGCACACGGATTGGGTGCATGTTGGTCTCATCCGATTATCTCGACGGGCCACCGCGTGCTCGGCTCGTTCGCGCTGTATGCACGCACGGCGCGCGCCCCCTCGACGGAGGATATTCAAATCGGGCAACTGAGCGCGGAGATAGCAGCCCTCAGCATGGAGCGCAACCGCACTGCCCAGGCGCTGATGCAATCGGAAGCCGAGTACCGCTCGCTTTTCGAGCGCAACCCGAATCCCATGTGGGTTTGCGATGCCCGCACGCGCAGATTCCTGGCGGTCAACGACCGTGCAATTGCACACTATGGCTTCACGCGCGAACGTTTCCTTGGAATGTGCGAGGCGGATCTCGAGCTGCACCCGCATGGCCCGTCGCGCGTGCGCGAGCAGGGCGGCGAGCCGCCCGATGGCGCCGCACGGCTGCATCGAAATTCGAGCGGCCAGGAGCTCCTGGTCGAAATCGCCTACTTCCCATTGAGCTTTTCGGGCAACGATGCGTCCCTCGCCCTCATCACGGATGTGACGTATCGCCGTTCTCTCTCGCGCACGATCCGCGAACAAAACGAGCTTTTTGCTTCGCTGATGGATTCGACGGTGGAGGCCATCTACGGCCTCGATAGCGAAGGGCGATGCACGTTCGCCAACGGCGCCTGCGAACGTTTGCTCGGGTATCGCGCGGACGAGCTCGTCGGTATGCATATGCATACCCTGATTCATCGTTCGCAGTACGAAGCAAGCGTTCACGGCGCGCGGGGGTGCAAGCTGCATGCGCTACAGCAGCCCGGCACACACACGCATCTCGACGACCAGATCTTCGTGACGAAGGCCGGCGCGGTGCTGCCGGTCGAATGCTGGGCGTACCCGATGATGAAAGGAGGTGCGGTATGCGGCACCATCGTGACGTTCCTCGATACCACCGAAAGGCGCTTGCAGCAGGATGCGCTGCGTTGCCAGGCCACGCTCGATATGCTCACGGGGCTGCTCAATCGAACGAGTTTCGTCGATTTGCTCGAGCAGCGTGTGCAGAGTTGTTTGCTGAGCGGCGCGCGCCTGTTCGTCGGGTTGGTCGATCTCGACGGTTTCAAGGAGATCAACGATTCGCTCGGCCACGAGGCGGGCGACCAATTGTTGCGTGAGGTCGGAAGCCGGCTGCTGCTCGAATTGCCCGACGGCGCGGCGCTCGGCAGGCTCGGCGGCGACGAATTCGCGTTCGTCGTCGATACGGTCGACCATCCGGAGTTCGGCGAACTGTTGAAACGCCTCGTGCAGGTCATGCGCGAACCCTTTAGGATCGTCGGCATGGACGTGCAGATCAGCGGCAGCATCGGCGCGGCCGCGTTGCCCGACACCGGTAGAGACGTCAAGTCGCTGATGCACAACGCCGATGCGGCCATGTACAGGGCCAAGCGCGAAAGCAGCGGATTCGTCGTCGGCAGCGAAATCGAATCGGGCAACGAGCGCAGGCTGCTGATGAGCCGGCTTCGCCATGCGTTGCACAAGCAGGAGTTCGTGCTGTACTTCCAGCCGAAGGTCTCGCTGCGCGGTGCGGCACATTGCGAGATCGAGGCGCTGATTCGCTGGATGACGCCCGATCGCGGCATGGTCGCGCCATCCGAATTCATGCCCATCCTGGAACTGAGCGACCTGATTCATCCGCTCACCCAGTGGGTCATCGAGACCGCTGTCGAGGAAGTCCTCGCACTCAGCCGGCATGCGCCCGATCTCACCGTGGCCATCAACATTTCGACTCGAAATTTGCTCGATGTCCGGTTTCCGGAGAAGGTCAAGGATCTGCTCGACAAGCACGGTTTCCCGCCGGAAAAGTTGAAGCTCGAGGTGACGGAGAGCGCGGTGATGGCCGATCCGAACCGATCGCTGAAGGCGCTCACGGAGATTCATGAGCTTGGCGTCGGCCTCGCGATCGACGATTTCGGAACGGGTTATTCGTCGCTGTCGTATCTGCAGCGTTTGCCGGTGGACGAACTGAAGATCGATAGATCGTTCGTGGTGGAAATGGCTGGCAACGATGCGGCTCGGACGATCGTGCAATCGATCATCGGGCTCGCCCATAGTCTCGGCATTCAGGTCACCGCGGAGGGCATGGAGACAGGCAGCGTGCTCGATCAACTGCGCAGCCTGGAGTGCGATTACGCGCAGGGTTATTTCATTGCGCGTCCCATGCCGCGCGCCGCATTGAGCGAATGGCTCGACCATTCGCCCTGGGCGGCGCCGGCGCGGGCGGTCAGGACGCCGCTCGGCGCGTCGATCCCCTGAAAGCACCGATGTTGTAATGCTGCAACGCGGAAAACTCTTCAACCGCCTCTGGCAAGGGCCGAAGAAAAATATTTGTGCGGCGCACTAGACGAAGCTAGGGAAAATACCTAGAATTCGGTCTAGGGAAAACCCTTATTCGATCGGGAGTCGCCATGAGCTTTATTTTTGCCCTGTTCCAAAAGGTCAGCGATTTGTTCGCGTCGCCGCACCTGCCCCTTGACGCCGATTATTCGTTCCAGGCCCGCCACCGCGAGGCTGAGCGCGTGCGCCGTTCCCGCGCGACGTTCCTCGGCGTTCGCCTCGTCGACTGACGCGCGCCTCGGGAATACGCGATCGCACCGTAATCGGTACAATCGCCGACTTCCCGCCGACGTATCCCCGAACGATGTCATGCAAACCCAGACCCACATCGAGTCTCGACCTCACGCAGTAAAACATGTCGGGCTGGTGTTGCTCGCGCTCGCGGTAGGTGGATTCGCCATCGGCACGACCGAATTCGCGACGATGAGCCTCTTGCCGCTTTTCGCCGACGGCCTTGGCATCGATGCGCCGACGGCCGGCCATGTGATCAGCGCCTATGCGCTCGGTGTCGTCGTGGGTGCACCCGCGCTGGCCGTACTCGGCGCGCGACTCGACCGACGCCTGCTGCTCATCGTGCTGATGGGAATGTTCGCCCTCGGAAACGGCTTGTCCGCCATCGCACCGAACTATCACTGGATGCTCGTATTCCGCTTCCTGAGCGGCTTGCCCCACGGCGCCTATTTCGGTGCCGCGGCCCTGGTTGCCACTTCGCTCGTGCCCGAAGATCGCCGCACCGTGGCGGTCGGCCGCATGTTTCTTGGGCTGACGTCGGCCACGATCGTCGGTGTTCCGCTCTCGAATTGGCTGGGCCATGCAATCGGCTGGCGATGGAGCTTTGCGTTCGCGGGCCTGCTCGGCGTGCTCACGATGACGTGTGTGCGCTTGCTGGCGCCCAAGGCACCGCCTGCGCCTGGCGCGGGTCCGCTGCGCGAACTGGGCGCGCTCGGGCGTTCGCAGGTATGGCTCACGCTCGGTATCGGGGCGATCGGGTTCGGCGGGCTCTTCGCGGTCTACACCTATCTGGCCGATGTACTCCATCGCGTGACGCACGTGTCGGTGGCAAGCGCCTCGCTCGTGCTGAGCGTGTTCGGCGTCGGTCTGACCGTCGGTAATCTGGTCATTCCCGTCTTCGCGGATCGCGCATTGATGCGCACGGTGGGGTGGTTGCTCGCCTGGAGCGCGGCGATGCTGCTGTTGTTTCCGTTTGCCGCGTCGAACGTCTGGCTGCTGACCCTCGACGTCTTCCTGATCGGCATCGGCGGCGCACTCGGCACGGTACTCCAGACCCGGCTCATGGATGTCGCCGAAGACGCGCAAGGTCTCGCTGCCGCGCTCAATCACTCAGCGTTCAATACCGCGAATGCGCTGGGCCCGTTTCTCGGCGGGCTCGCGATCGCGGCCGGCTTCGGCTGGACCTCTCCGGGGCCGGTAGGCGCGCTGCTCGCCCTGGGCGGCCTCGGCGTTTGGGCGCTGTCCGGTTTCATCGAGCGGCGCACCCTCGCTCGGGCGGTCCCGACGCCGTGCCGTGTGTGCGTCGAGTCGGACGCCTGATCGCTCGAAACATTCCGCAGCGCCGGTGGGCAATGACTTCAGCAGTCCGAAGTTCTGTGCGCTCCCGCGTTTGCCGTTACCCGAATCGACCGCGTGCCGCATCGGTTTTCGAGAACGAAGCGTTCGGAATTTGTCACTTGTCCACGGTTTAATGGCTTTTTAGGATCGGCTAGACCCCATCGCGAAGCGGGTCACCGGCACCGCCGGTCCGCGCGCGTCGGCCTTTCACGTATTCTTCGGGCTAACACCATGCATGACGTGAACGCGCAGCGGCAGGCGCGCATCTGGGTTTTTGCGCTCCTCTATATCGGCTTTTGCATTTCCTATATCGACCGGGTCGCCATCTCGCTCTCGCTCGTTCATATCGGCAAGGAATTTCATCTGAGCCCGGCCGCGCTCGGCGTAGTGCTCAGCGTGTTTTATCTCAGCTATGCGGCGATGCAAATCCCCGGCGGCTGGATCGCCGATCGGTGGGGCAGCAAATGGGTGGTGGTCACATCGATTGCCTTTTGGTCCTTGTTCACGTTGTTGACCGGACTGGCTTGGTCGCTCGCCTCGCTGATCGCCATCCGGCTTCTGTTCGGCTTATGCGAGGGCGGCTATCCGTCCGCTTCGATCAAAGGCATCGCGGAGATCTACCCGCGCGTGGAACGGCCGAAAATGTCGGCGATGCTCGTCTCGTCGAACTATGTCGGCAGTTTCGTTGCACCGCTCGTCGTAGCGCCGCTGATTCTGACGCTCGGCTGGCGGCACGCGTTCTCGGCGATCGGCATCGGGGGCATTGTCTTCGCGCTGATTTACCTTTTCTTTGTGAAGGCCGTGAAGCCATCGCACGAGACGCCGTCCGGCCAACCGCCCACGCAGACGCTCGCCGCCCGCGACGCAGCCGGCTCCCGTGCATTGCTCAGAATGCCGTTGATGTGGAAGGTACTGACGGTGTGGTTCGGCATGGGTATCGTCAATAAAGGGCTCGATGCGTGGATGCCTGCCTACTTGTTGACGGCTCGACATCTCGATCTCAAAGCCGTCGGCTTGCTGACGCCGTTGCCGTTTATCGCGGCAAGCATTTCGACGGCAATGGGCGGCTGGGTCATGACGCGTTTTTTCGATGGCAAGGAAAAGCGGCTCATGACGGCCTGCTGTGCGGTTACCGGCTTTTTCCTCTACGAAATGTATACGGCACAGACCATCGCCGGCGTTATCGCTTTTCAGGCGATCGTCTATTTTTTCAAATCGTTCGTGTTGGCGGTGGTCATTGCGTTGCCGACCAAGATCCTGCCTCAGCGGCTCGTCGGAACCGGCATCGGCATGGTGAATTTCGGTGGACAGATAGCCGGGTTCGTCGCGCCGGCCGTCATCGGCTTTCTCGTTTCCTACTACGGCACCTATGACGCGGCCTTCGGCTTTCTCATCGCTTCCACCGCGGTCGCGACGCTCGTCAGCCTGACGATCAGCGCAGCCAAAATACGCGGTGTACAGGCGGCCAACGCGCAGGAAGCGTAAGCGCCGCGGAAAATTGGACCGTGGTGTATGGCGCTATGATGTCGCGACTTACTCCGTCGCGCGCTTCGCACCATGAATGCCAGAATTCTGCAGGAGGCGGCCGTCCGCTATTTCCTCGAAGTCGTCAACACGGGTTCGATCAGCGACGCCGCAAGCCGGCTTCACGTTGTGCCGTCGGCAATCAGCAGGCAGATTGGGCGGCTGGAGAGCGAACTCAACGTGACGCTGTTCGAGCGGTGCTCGCGCGGCATGGTGCCGAGCAAGGCGGGTGCGGTGCTCGCCGCCTACGCGCGCCGCTCGCTGCTCGACGCCGAACAGGTCAGCGCGGAGATCGAAGCGTTGCGCTGCGATGCGGCCTTCACGATTCGCATTGCCTGCACGGAGGGTTTCGTAGCCGACTTCCTGCCGCAAGCCATGGCCGATTTCAGATGCCATGAGCCTCGAGTCCAATTCGAGTTGAGCGTCGATTCCGCCGCTGGCGTGACACAACGCGTGCGCCAGGCCGATGCCGACATCGGTTTCACGTTCAGCCTGGGCGCCAGCGCCGATATCGAGGCGGTGTATTCGATGCCCTCGCCGGTGCTCGCGGTGGTTGGTTCGGCGCATCCGCTGGCGAGCGCCGAGCGCGTCTCGTTTCGCGAATTGCTCGCCTATCCGCTTGCCATTCCAGCCGCGAATTCGACGTTGCGCAAGCTCATCGATATCTATTGCTCCCGCGAGGGTGTCGCTTGTAAAAGCGTGCTCATGAGCGAGACGCTCGAAGCGCTGTTGCGCTTCACGGCAGCAAGCGACGCCATCACCTTTTGCGGCGAACTCGTCATTCGCACGCGGCTCGCCGAGGGCAGACTCATCGCGCTGCCGGTGCCGGAACTCAACGTCAGCGATCGATCGATCGAGGTGCAAACACTCGCGCGTCGTCAGATCCCGCCACTGATGCGCGGCTTTCTGGATTTGATCTGCCGCGCGTTGCCGCCGTCGGGCGCGCTTGTCCAAAAGTGACGGGTGCGTTCGATATTCGTCACTGGCCCGGGTTCGGCGCTTGCGCTACATTCGCAACGAATGCCGAAATTTGTCAGGACGTCAGTGCTCATGTCGAATCGAAACGAATGGACCCGTTATAGCGCAGTGGCGCTTGCCGCGTTATTGGACGCGCGCGAGGTATCCGCTCTCGAGTTGCTCGAGGCATGTCTCGAGCGCATCGAGATGTTCAATCCCAAGGTGAACGCTTTTACCGCGACTTCGTTCGATCGTGCGCGGCGTGAAGCGCGCGAAGCCGACGCCGCTTTCGCCAGGGGCGAGCGCAAGGGCATCCTCCAGGGCTTGCCGATCGGCATCAAGGATCTGGAAGAAACCGAGGGGCTTCTGACGACCTATGGCTCGCCGCGTTTTCGCAACTACATTCCCGATGCCGATAATGTGCTCGTGAAACGGTTGAGGCAGGCCGGCGCGATTGTAGTTGGCAAGACCAACGTGCCGGAGCTCGGTGCCGGTGCGAACACGTTCAATCCGGTATGGGGCGCGACCGGCAACCCGTTCAACCCATTGCTGAACGCCGGGGGCTCGTCGGGCGGGTCGGCGGCCGCGCTGGCGCTCGACATGGTGCCGCTCGCGAGCGGCTCGGATACGGGCGGCTCGCTGCGTATTCCCGCGGCCAAGTGCGGCGTGGTCGGTTTGCGTACCTCGCCTGGACTCGTGCCGAGCGACCGAAAGCCGCTTGGGTGGACGCCGCTTTCGGTGGTCGGACCGATGGGGCGAACAGTCGAAGATGCTCGTCTGCAATTGCTGGCCACATTGGGAGCCTCCGATACGGATCCGCTCAGCTACGCGGTGCCGGCCGCGGCGGGAGCTCGGAAGTGGGCCGATCTGTCCCGGCTGCGAGTGGGTTACACCGAGGACTTCGGCGTCTGCGAGGTGGATTCCGGAATTCGCGCGGTGTTTCGCGAGCGCGTTGCGGCGCTGAAGCATAATTTTGCCTTGTGCGAGCCGCTCGATTTCGATTTTGCCGACGCGCACCGGTGCTTCGATGTATTGCGGGCTGAAGCCTTCGTCGCCGGACTTCAAGAGGCCTACGAAAGCGACCCCGATTCGCTCGGTCCCAACCCGCGCGCCAATTACGAAATGGGTATGCGCCTCTCGCTCACGGATTGTGTCTGGGCGCATGCCGCTCAAACGCGGCTGTTTCGGGATTTCCAGCGTCTTTTCGATCGATACGATGTGATTCTCGCGCCGACCACCCCCGTGTCGCCGTTCCCTTGGCGCGAGCCTTATGCGGCATCGATCAATGGCGTTGCGCTGGACCATTACTATCGTTGGCTGGCGCTGACTTACGTCGTCACGCTGGTCACGAATCCGGCGCTCGCTTTGCCGTGCGGCGTCGATCACGCGGGCATGCCGTTCGGCCTTCAGGTAATCGGGCCGTTCCGCGGCGACTTCGAATTGTTGGACATGGCTCGCGCGTTGGAAGCGGTCTGTCAATCGTCCCCATTGACGCGCCGACCGGTGCCCGATGTCGCGCGGCTTCGCGAGACCAGCGTCGATCTGAAAGCGATCGTGACGCATCCTCCTTTGACCGATCCCGATCCCGTTCCGAATTCGGCGCTCGAGCGTCCGGCGGTCTGATATTCCCCGGCAAACAGGGCGGCGCGACAATGTTCCGTCGCGCTCGACGCGGCAGGCATCGTGAACGGCTTGAAAACAATTACATGGCTTAAATCAGCGCCGAGCACCGCTTAAAACGCCCGTTTATGGCAAATCGGAAAACCTTAAAAATTGTTAAATTAGAAGCGGGATTCTATCTGATTTAAACGGGGTGGGACCGAGTGATCAGTCGCAAACGGCGTGCGCTGGTTGGGTTTTAGAAATATTTTGGAATTTACGAACCAACGGCTTTTCTGTCTCCGCATTTATCACATGTTCATCGCTTGACACGGATTGACCTGTTCATTAGATTATGCGTGACGCTCGATTAAACACTCACTCCCTGACTTGCGTCAGGGATGCGTCTCGATTTAATTTTGCGTTCAACATAAAAAAATCCGAGGGCCATTGCCGTGGCGACCGTTTGGGACGTCAAAGGGCGGGCCAGTTTTAGAGGTACCCGTGACAGCACACCGCTATCGGATGCACTCGATGCGGCGCGAAGCTGTCCATCCGCTTGGAGACTTCTCATGCACACGCCGTTCCGTCATATCCAACATCACGATCCGTAAGCCGTTCGGCTCCTTATCCATCGATAGATTGCACACGGACCATTCGCTTGCCGAAGTCGTCGCAGGACTGTCCTGCGCGACGCGTCGGTCAAGGCGGAGGAGCGCTCGTGCATGCAGTCGGAAATGTCCGGCGGTGCGCAGTCACGCCGGAGGGGCAAACTCGCTGCGTTGAAACATCGGTTTGCCGAAATTCAAATGCTTCAGGCACTAAATGGAGCTAAAATGGATATCGTTTTTTCGCGCGGGGACGCGACGCGGATAATCGAAGCGGAAAAAGACGAGACGGTCCGCTATGGCGACCCTGTCGTGTTCCGGAGTTGCGCGAGCCCTACGCCGGTATTTTTAGCGGTCATTCGCCCACCGGACAGCAAGCGCCGTCCGGCTATCCTGCGCACGGAGATAGCAGCACCCGGAAAACACGAGGACGCCGACTATATTTGGAGCTTCGTACCTACAGCCGGATCGAAAAAACGATGCGGGGATCCGGTGTCGTTTGCCGACCGCGTCCGAATTCAACTATTCGATTATGTCGGCCAGTATCGTGTTCTTGCAACGAGCGATGCCGCGGAACAGTTCGTGGGAGCGGAAAGGACGCCGGTTGGGCACGACGTGTCGACGTGGTCGGTCGCCTGTGCGGCGCGCTTGAGGCTCGAACCGGGTGGACGGGCGCTGCCGGACGGCGAGTTCCAACCTGCCATGGCGTACGGGACCAACGCCTACACGTCGTTTCTCAACGCAGGTCGTTACCTGTGCGGCAGGCACGATCCACAGGGCGGAACGGGAATCGTGACGGGAGTGGCTCCCGATCTTCCTGCTACCGGCATGAGCGTATGGTGGCGCGTTTATCGGAGCGTGTCCGATGTTCCCATCGTAACTTGATGTCGCATGGGTGAACGGAACTTCCTTGCATCGCCGCGGCGAAGCGCCGGTTGCCGCGAAACGTCTTATTGGGCCGCCGACCGGCGGCACCCGAGAAGGGGCCGGTCGGTCCGTTTCCGTCGAGACGCCTCTAGCTGATCGTTAGATGGTGCAGGTCGGGTCAGCTCACGTTGAAATGCACTCGCACGTCGCGCTGACTATCGACTGGATGGCCGTTTTCCATCGCTGGAAAGAAGCGCCATTTGTGGAGCGCTTCGAGCAGGATTTGATTGAGGCGCGGATTCGACGTCGGCTTCACCAGCTGGACTTGCGTGGTGCCGTCCGCGTGAATGTCGAAGCGCGCTACCGCGTCGGCGCGGTAAGCGTCCTCGCGCAGATCGTCAGGCAGCAACGGCAGCGGCTGGGAAAGCAGCCGCGCCTGCGCGGCGCCAATCGATGAGGAAGCCGGCGAGGCGTTCGCGGCACTCGGCCGCACGGATTCAGGCCGAACAGCGCCCCCATCGGCGGCGGGTGCCTCGCGGGCCGGCTCGGCGGACGGCTCGACGCGGGGCGGCGGTGCGCTTCGTTGCTGCACGCTCTGTCGCTGCGTGGACTTGACCGCTTCATGGCGGATAAGCGGCTGCGCTGCTCGGCTTCGCCGTTCCGATACGGCATGCCGCATCGGCTCCGGTTGCGCTCGTGCGGCAACCTGAGCTGCAGGCACGCGCGGCGTAATCTCGACCAGCTTCATGTCGATCGTTTCCGGCACGGGCCGCGGCCGATCGTCCTGGGCGAAAAGCCGTGCGAAATGCGCGAGAACCCCTGCCCATGCCATCGTTGCGACCACGCACGCGAACGCGAGGCGAACTTTCGGAGCATCCGCCGCAGTCAACAGGCGCTGCCAACCGCTACTCACGATGTATAGCCACCAGGAAGTGCGCGGCACCCGCGCGCCGAGCCGCGAGCATTGCCTGCACGACGACGCCGTGTGCGGCGCCGTCATCGGCGGCTACGAGGATGTTCCCGTCGCGCGGCAAGTGACGCGCTACCGCTTGCGTCACTTGATCGAGCCGCACGGACTGCCGGTCGATGAAAATCTGATTCGTGCGCGTGACGCTGAGCGTCAACGGTTCGTCGCGGTCCACGCGTTCGGCCATGCCTTGGGGCAGACTCACACGCACCGCGTCGAGCCGCTGCATCGCAAGCGACGTCAGCATGAATGTCGCGAGCAGGAAGAACATCACGTCGATCATCGGGATGATTTCGATGCGGCCACGCCGGGCCGGGCGAGCACGGCGAAGCTTCATGATGCGGTGCCGTCCCGCTCGATGCGTAGGTCTGCCAGCCACCCGTTCGCGAACGATTCGAGTTCGTCCATCAGCGTATCGATACGACGCGAGAAGAAGTTGAACGCGAACAACGCGACGAGGGCGATCACGATTCCGATCGCCGTCGCGATGAGCGCTTGCGCGACGCCACCGGTGATGCCGGCCGGATCGTGTTGAGCCATTGCGCTGCTGGTTAAGAGAAGGAATGATACGGACAGGCAAACGAAGCGGGGGATCGCGATGGACATAAATTTCTCCTGTGCTTGATCGAATGAGCGCAACCGCGGCTGTTATTATAGTTAAGAACAGGTTTGGGTGGAAATTTTGTTCTGGCTGAGGAGGCTGTTTGACATCATCAAACGCGTTACGATAACGTAACGCGCTTGCGCTAGCAGGCACACCCACCACATGCGTCCCGTTCGTCTAGCGGCCTAGGACACCGCCCTTTCACGGCGGCGACACGGGTTCGATTCCCGTACGGGACGCCAATTTCTTAAAT
>Ga0157373_10001651_pt1 | contig 17027 bp, 13 predicted proteins | sample C65metaG_FD_113460 | JGI IMG/M metagenome (GOLD analysis project Ga0157373, IMG submission 113460) | Corn rhizosphere microbial communities from Kellogg Biological Station, Michigan, USA - C6-5 metaG | ecosystem: Host-associated > Plants > Roots > Rhizosphere > Soil | place: USA: Michigan... | reverse complement strand
TGTGACCCTGACAGATCCACCGAATGTGCGCGGAGGAGCAGGAGTCCGGTAATTGAACGGGAAGTTGGCACCGCGAAGATCGAGCCCGTAAAGCAAGGTCTTGCGGTTCAGGAGATTATCCACAAACGCCTTGAGCGTGATACGACCGATCGTCCAGGCGACGGTACCGTTCACTTTGGCATAGGCTCCCTGGGAAAGTTCGGAATTTTGCTGCGGGGTGCCGGGCGCGTTGATGTCATTGAGCGGTGAAAAATACTGCTTGCTGAAATACGACACGTTTGGCGAGAAGGTGAGGCCGCCGCGATCGGTTTGCAGTAATTTGAGTTCGAAGCCACCCTGGAGCGTCCAGTGCGGCGTGAAGGGAAGGTCATTGCCGGCGACATCAGCGCCCTGCAGGTTGAGCTCCTTATACGTCGCGTGCAGGTAACCTGCCGACGCGTTGAACGACAGTCCATTGGAAACCCTGAACGTCATCTCTGTCTCGCCGCCGTAGACTTCCGACTTTGGCGCATTGACCAGAATGCCGACGGGGCCCGGCCGAAGATCCTGAAGCTGCTGGTTCGCATAATCATAATAGAAGCCCGAGGCCGTCAGCGTCATTCGATTTCCCAGGAACTTTCCCTTTATACCGGCTTCGTAAGCATTAACGCGCTCAGGATCGACGAAGTTGATGCCGCTGGACGACGTGTAGCTACCGCCATTGAATGCGCCTGAACGATAGCCCCGATTGTAGCTTGTATAAACGAGCGGACCACCATTGAACTGGTAGCTAAGCGAGATTCGCCCCGTCAGCGCGTTGTTTCGGCCAGCGATATTATAGACCGCTGAAGGATCAAGCGGGCAGGTACCTGCAGGCGTCGCGCAGGGGACCGTTGTGGCCAGCGGCGTCTTGGGCGTGTCGATGTAGCCAGCAAACAGATATGCCTTGCCGTTGTCGTATCGCAACCTGTCCATGGTGTAGCGGGCACCGACCGTCAGGGTGAGGTTGGGTACGATCTCATAATCGCCCTGAGCGAAAGCGGCGTAGGACCGTCGCGTCTGACGATAGACCTGATCGAAGCCGCCATCTACGCCAGCGCCGAGTGCGTCAGCGATTGCAACGACATTGTGGGTCTTGATCTGATCCCAACCGTAGAAGAAGCCGCCAACCAGGTTGAGGCCGTCACTTCCGTAGTTGAACCGGGCTTCTTCGCTAAACTGTTGGAAATTGGACTTGTAGGTCAGGTCGAGAAAATCAGTCGGAGCTCCATCGCCCGCCTGCTGGAGAAATTGACTGCCCCCGTCGCGCGAAGTGATCGACGTGAAGCTCAACTCAGGTGTCAGCTCATAGCTGATGTGCGCCGATGCGCCATAAGCACGGGTGCGATTTCGACCGGTGCGGTTCTCGTTGGTCTCGAAGAAGCCCAATCCCTGACGTGCTGGCTCGTAGCCGAACACGGCAGCTTCGGTTCCGCGATCGCGGCCGCCATAGCCCTTGAGCCTGATCGTCAGGCGCCCGTCTCCAGGCTTGATAAGAAGAATAGCTCTGGCCTGCCAGGTGTCGATGGAATTGGGGTCTAACGCACCTGGGAATATATTCTCTACGCGGCCGTCGCCTTTGATGTAGTTACCCGATACCCGCAGACCGAGTTGATCCTCGACCATCGTGGTCTCGACCGCGGCCTGAGCCTTCACAGTATTGTAATTGCCATAACCGACTTCGGCATACCCTTCAGTCCCTTTGAGCGATGGTGCCCGGGTGATGAAATTGATGGCGCCACCGGTGGTGTTGCGCCCGAAGAGGGTTCCTTGGGGGCCACGAAGGACCTCGACACGGTCCAGATCGAACAGGCCCATACCGTGTGCCGTCCGGCTCGCAAGGTAAACGTCATCGATGTAGACGCCGATCGGCGACGCCTGATTGCTGTTATATTCGTTCGCCACGCTAATGCCGCGGAGACTGAAATTCGGCTGGGTGGCGCCGAAGGGGCTGCTGATCTGCAGGTTGGGAACCACTGACTGCAACGACATCGAGTCGGTGACGCCCTTCCGGGCGAGGGCTTCGCCACCGACCGCAGAGATCGCGATGGGAACCGTGAGCGAGGTTTGCTCGCGGCGGTTCGCGGTCACGATGATGTCGGCTGACGCCTGATCTGGCTGAGACTGGGACAAACTGGCATCCTGTGCGGATGCCAGTGCCGGAATCATCGAGACACCGGATAAAAATAGCGCCATGAATTTGTGCGTATTCATCATACCTCTCCCTTTAAGGCCTCGTTGGGCCAATAATATTTTGCTGGATTCTCACCGGATCGCGCATCCGGTCGACATCGTGCCTTACGATTTCGCGCGATAGGTAATGGGAAGCCGCTTCAACCCCGAGACGAAGTTCGCTTCGACCCAACGCGGCTGATCGGCCAGTGCGAAATCGTCGATGCGGTTCAGCATTTCCTTGAAGAGAATGCGCATTTCAGCCTTTGCGAGCGCATTGCCCAAGCAGAGATGAGGGCCATAGCCAAAGGCGATATGCTTGCGCGCATCCGTACGGTCGACGCGAAACTCCTGCGCATCCTTGAACACAGCTTCGTCACGATTTCCCGACGGATAACACATCATAAGACTGTCCCCCGCTTTCACCGACTGCCCGCCGACTTCACAGTCACTGACGGCGGTACGGAAGAAATGCTTCACGGGACTGGTCCAGCGAATGAATTCGTCCACCGCGTTGCCAATCAGTTCGGGGTTGGCACGCAACTTCGCCATCTCTTCCGGGTGCTGAATAAGTGCCAGGAGTCCTCCGGAAATTGCCGAACTTGTCGTGTCGTGGCCAGCGGCGGCAACGATAAGATAATAGGCGTTGCGCTCCGCTTCGCCGATCGGTTCGCCGTTGATCGTTGCCGTCGCTAATATCGTAGCTACATCGTTACGAGGCTTGATGCGCCGATCTGCGGTGACGTTGCTGAAATAGTCGTTGAAGGTCGCGAAAGCGTCGACCATGGACGCTGCACCGTCGCCGCCGCCCGTGTCGGGGTCGGTGCTACCAAATAATTTCTGCGACATGCTGAGCATCAGCGGTTCATCTTCGGGTGGGACGCCGAGTACCAACATGATCGTGCGGAGCGGATACCAGGCGGCGACCTCCTTGGCAAAGTCGCATTGTCCGCCCATCGCGAGCATCTTGTCCACGGTGTTGCGTGCGAGATCCTCGATCTCTCCTTCGAGGCTCTTGATGCTCTTGGCCCCAAACCATGCAGCGGTAAGCGCCCTGTATGCCTTGTGATCTGGGTTATCCATGGCGACCAGATTTCGCGCCAGATTACGGCTGCCGGTCTGAGCGAGTAACATCTCCTCGTCTTCGATCGAGACGAGGAACTGGCGCGGATCGTTGAGAAAATTGGCAGCATTCAATTCTACCGCCATAATGTCGGCATGACGTGTCACCGTCCAGAATGGCCTGAAATCGCGTGGCTGCGTCCAATGGACGGGGCTCTCCCCGCGGAGGCGCGCAAAAACCTGATGATAGAGATGCTCTTGAGCATAGGTTTTAGGGTCGGTGATGATGTCGTCGACGTTGTCGACTGCCGCCTGTTGCAAATTTTTTCTCCTCTCCGCGCTGAGATTGGAGTGCCGGAGGCTTCGCGTCTAATCAGCTTTGTTCGGGCATAAATCGCGAGACGCGATGAATTCGCCAAAGCGGCGGCAAATTTATCGAGACTGCCAATGCATCCAGTCGAATTAGCGATTAGCCACCACCGATCCTTACGGAACAGAATAGCCAAAACGTGAAGGAGAGGCATGTGCTGACGAAAGCTGACGATTTCCCAATTCACCAGACACCCGAGCCCATCGCTTTCTCTGGAAGCGACCGCAATTTTTACGATCGCTATTTCTTCAACGGGTTTGAGCCGGACGGGTCGATTTTCTGGATGATCGGGCTGGGTGTTTATCCCCATCTCAACATCCTTGATTGCAACTTCTCGATCCTCATTGATGGCGTTCAGCACTGCCTTCGCGCTTCTCGCGAGCTGAACAGCGAGAGGATGGACATCTCCGCTGGTCCGATGGCAATTGCAGTCATGGAGCCGTTGCGGGTCCTGCGCTTCACCGTTCAGGAACATGACGGCATCGCCGCAGACATCCTGTTCACCGGGCGCGCCTTCCCTATCCAGGAACCACGTTTTACGCGCCGTATCGGAACGCGCGGCTTCCAGGATGTGACGCGCATGACCCAGAATGGTCATTGGTCCGGTTGGATAAGCGTCGATGGGCGCCGCATCGAACTTTCTCCTGCAGCTATGGGCACGCGAGACCGCTCTTGGGGGATCCGGCCAATCGGAGAATCGGATACCCAACCCGTGGTGCCGGCCGGACCGCAAGGCTATTTCTGGCAGTGGACGCCACTCAACTTTTCTGCGCTCAGCATGTTCTTTCATATCTCGGCCGAACCTGACGGCACGATCTGGAACAAGCGATCGGCGCTTGTTCGGGATGGTGCAACGACCGAACAGATGTTGGAAACCTCGAACGCGCATCTTGAGACCGAGCTATTGTCCGGAACGCTCTGGCCGGAGCGCGGGCTTTTATCAGTCGATTATGGAACCGGGCCCTACACTGTAGAACTTGTTCCATTCCAGCGCTTCCAGATGAAAGGCGCCGGTTACTTCCATCCCGAATGGTATCACGGACGATATCATGGGAAGCTGAAGGTCGAGCGCGAGGATTTTACCGTTTCCGACATCGATCCTGCACCCATGCAGAATTGGCACGTCCAGCGTTTGTCCAAGCTTGTACTGACGCATCCGGATGGCCGTATCGAAGGATCGGTCGGCGTGTTCGAACAGGCGATTATCGGCGCCTATGAGCCCCTCGGTGTGAAAAGCGATCGTGAGATCGCGCGCTGGGACCAAAAGGATTGAGGCTTCAGGAGGTGGAGAAGGGCCACACCCAACTCCACCTCCTTATTTACGCGTAATTCGCAACCGCTGTGAAAGAGTTCCAGTCATGGACAGCGGCGATGTTCCGCTGCAGCAGCGCCAGCAAAAGCCTGTCGATTGCCGGATTCAGCGTGAGCACCGCATAGGCCGCTATCGTCGTCATGAGCCCGCTTAAGAGCTGAAGGCGATAATCCTCTCGGATTTCGTCAAGCGTGTAGCGACTATCGGAATCAAAAACTGCTGCATATTCCTCAAGGAGCCGATCCTCGCAGGCGCGGCGATCATCCACCGAGACGCTGCCTGACAAGAAATATCCCACGTCGTGCATAGGATTGCGCCAACCGGTCATTTGCCAGTCGATCAGGACGGCTTGCGTCTTTCCCTCGTCAAGCGTTTCGAAAAGAATATTGTCAACTCGAGGATCGCCGTGGGTCAGGGTCGCCCGCTTGACCGGCAACCTGTACCATGAAGCAGACATGTCGTTGGCGGCTTCAACCACAGCCATCTCCGTAGTACTAAGCCTGTCGGCAACCTGCTCCCGAATGATCGGCAGCGCGCGGGCGATCGCATCGATCCAGTAGTCAGAGGTTTCAGACATCGTCATTGCCCACGGCGGCGCCGCTTCGCGCGCCATCGGGAAGAATGCCTTATGAAGCTTTGCGAGTTCGTTCACCACGCTCCGCGCGTCGTCGATACTGCAACCCGCGATCTGATCGCCCGCGCGCGTCCTGTCGCACAGATCCTCGACGACGAGGTTTATGTTTTCGGCTCCGCCATCCACCCAGAAAAGGCCTGGAACACGACAGGTTGCACCCTCTGCCTCCAGGATCGAATAGCTGCCGACCTCGCGCAAATAGGAACCGCTGCTGATGCCATGTGCGTGCGACACCGAATTCGAGCAACGGAATTTGCATACCAAAGACGTGGGTGCCGTGGTCGGTCCTGCAAAGGTGAGAAACACTCGTACCGTGTCGCTGACGTTCCCGGCGCCGATTGGGTTCGCCGCGAAGCTTTCGACCAGGGCATCCGCATATCCGCAGTGGCCAAGAACCGCCGTCAGCCAGGCGGCGTCGATCTGCGCGACATTATCAAGCAGGTAAGGGCGCATTGCGGTCGCCATGCGGTGTATCTCTCCATTTTCTTGTCTTGGGTCGTTATGACGATGCGGAGGTAAGCGTAACGTCGAGGCAATGACCAATCGGGAATCATCGGGCTATTGATCGGCATCCGCAATGAGATGGGCATTGATCGGATTTCACGATGGCGTGTCGGGAATTGTCGATTAGTGATCCTGACGCGGCGTTGGCACACAACCTATAAATATGTAAGGAGAAGATTCTCGTGGTACGGTCTGCGCTCGATATTGTGAAGTCCTACATCCGTGAAGCCTGGAATGAGGGTAGGGTCGAGCTGATCAGCGAACTTTGCGCAGACCCCGTCATCCGTCACGATGCCAACAGCGTCACCGAGCTTAGCCACGCCGAACAGGTCGAACGTATCGCCCACAATTACGACGAGTTGCGTCCCACATTTGAGGAAGTCGTCTTCGCAGGCGACGATGAGTATATCACGCTTATATGGAACGTGACCGGACGCGATCCGAACTGGAAATGGTGTGGCATCGAGATATTCCGGGTTGTCGACGGAAAGATATCCGAGGTCTGGAATTCGCCCTATCTCGACGGTCGCTGGAGCATGTCACGCAAGTTGGCGGCAAGGCTGGGCGCAGCTGGCGAGACGGCGCTGCCGATCATGACGCTCGACATGACGGAAACATCCGCCGAGGCGGTCGTGCCGGTAGACGCGCGCAATATCGGACGGTGGATCGCTCAGCTTCTGGGCGCGCCTGATAACCGCGATATCGGGAACGGGCTTTGGCAACACCATTATTCAGGAGAGGTTGTCGAGCCGTTCGCCCTCATCATGCGCGACAGTAATGGGCCGTCGCGCTCGCTTGAAGCCGCTACAATCACCAATTTACGTATCGAATGGGCGCGTTCGGGCCTTATCAATGCTACTGTCTCCGCAGAGGGACAACAGGGGTTGGCGCCAAGCGATACCGCTGTTCCCGAGGCAGCTCCGGCTGTAGTCCGCCTGGCGGAGCCAGTCGGGCATTTCGCGGCTGCTGGCAGAAGCGTCGCGAGGGTCGTCGATTCAACGATCGAGATTGGCATAGATGCGCCCAAGGCTTCTGGCCGCGTTACGCTCCGTGTGACAGGCGATTACGGCGATGCGGCACCGATCGGATCCGGCGACCTCTCGTTTGGGTGGCAGGCAGGAGAGTTTTCCATAATATTTAAGGGCACGGCTCTGCTGGGTACGCCTGAAAATGCCTTTGTCGATAACGGTGAAATCGAGTTCTCATGCCAGTGGGTATCTGAACGCATCTTGGCGACGGTAGTGAACGATCTGGAGCACTGATGCGCAACATCGCAATGGATTGAGTTTGGGAGTGAACGGCTCTAATTAAGTTGGCGAACTGGCGGAGACCAGCGCTTAGGAGATAAACCAATGTATCATCCAGACATCCGTTTACTTCGGTGCTTCGCCTATATTGCCGAGTCGGGTTCGGTCACGCGTGCTGCTGATCGCCTCAATCTCACCCAGCCGACGGTATCAGGTCAGATCAAGGAACTGGAAAAAGCGCTCGGGTTTCCACTTTTCTATCGTACGACCCGATCCGTCGAATTGACTCAGCATGGTAAGCGGCTTCTGCCGATGGTGCGCATCATGCTTGACCGCGCCGATGACATTCGACGGGAGGTCGGCCTTATGCAGGTCGAGCAAGCCCAGCATTTTCGGCTCGGTGCGGCTCTCTACAGTCTGGACTTGCCGACACGTATCGCATTGCTCGAAGATTTTACCGCTGCGATGCCGAATGTGAGCTTCTCGATCGATGGTCGTTTGCAGACGGATCAGGTTCCAGACCTTCTGGGCGAACGTCTCGATGCTTCGCTGCTCTTGGGCATCGCCACGTCGGCCCGGTATTCCGAAGCAAAGCACGAGGAGTGCGGCGCAATAATCAACGAGATTCAGTATCCCGCTTCGCTGCAGCGTGTGGTGCTTCAGACGAAAAAAATTGGACTCGTCGTTCCGCGCCATTCGCCTCTAGCTGCCGAACCGCTGATCTCGCGAGCAGCGTTAAAGGGCCAGAAAGTAGCGATGCTGAGCGAAGAGCATGGGCATGCGCTGATCGACCCGTTGGAATTTTTCCTTCGCGACTGTGGAGCGGAAGTAATCCACCTGTCGGAAGGCAATGCGCTAGCGATCGAGCGTTATGCCGAGAGGCTTGGCATTTGCGCGATCGGCATCGGCTGGTTTCCAAGTCCACCCGGTCTCGTCCATCGTGAAGTGGAGGATATGGATTTCTGCATCGATTTTGCACTGGTCCTGGGCGCTGCACCAAATCGTGCAGCGCAGCGCTTCTTCGAATTCACCCGCGACTGGCAAACCGCACGGCAGGGACGAGAGCCGCTATTGGCTGCCTAGATTGAAGACATCGAACACATGAGCGGTATCGTTATATTCCCGTACCTCGGAAATTCGCCCGTGCCGCACATGGATTAGGAAGAGGTATCGGTTCGTATATCGGCGGCCTGACGTCAACGGGACGTCGGACGTACCTTCGATCACGACCGAATCTGCTTGCGCTATGATCAACCCAGTTTTGGTAACGATTCCGCCGATCGTGGCGGCGTGCAAGACGTCGAGGAGTTGTTGGAACGCGTCGAGGGAGAAGCTCTGTCCCGTGTTCGACCACCATGTAGCATCGCTGCTAAATCGGTTGCGATCAAGTTTGCCTGTCGCGAGGTCGACCAGCATGGCTAGTGCCTGATCGACATTTGCCTGCTGTTTGGCAGACCTCATCGTCTCGCCCACCTTCAGGCCACCAGCCTGTGCACCGTCTGAGGCGTCGTGAATTCAAGCAGGCCTTCAACACCCCCTTCCACGCCAAGACCCGACTGCTTGGCACCGGCAAAAGGGGCGAATGGTGTGAGGTTCTGGGCACTGTTGATCCATACGGTTCCGGTGTCCATTCGAGCTGCCACCGCCGCGGCACGCTCAGTATCGGATGACCATACCGAGCCCGCCAAGCCAAACTCCGAATCGTTTGCGCGGCGAATAGCGTCGTCGAGATCGCTATATCGGATTAGCGGCACCACTGGACCAAAAGCTTCCTCCTGCACGACGCGCGAATTCTCGGGCGGATTGTCGATGATTGTAGGGGTGACGAAGTAGCCGATCCCGTCAGTCACGTTTCCACCGGTCAGGAAATTGTGACCTGCCTGGAGCGAATCGTCGATGAGAGATTTGACGCGTCGATATTGCGGCAGGTTTTGAACGGGCCCAAGCACCGTTCCGTCCTGAGAGCCGTCGCCCACCTTCACATTGCCCGCGATGCGCACCAGAGCAGCGGCAAGGTCATCGTAAACCTTGTCATGGACATAGATACGTTTCGCCGCGACGCATACCTGCCCGCTGTTTGTGAACGCCGCCCAGAATAATGGTTCGGCGATGGCATCGACATTGACGTCGTCGAGTACGATCGCTGCGTCGTTTCCGCCGAGTTCCAGCGTCAGTCGTTTGAGGTTCTCTGCAGCACTTGCCATCACGCGGCGACCAGTCGCTGTCGATCCGGTGAAACTGATCTTATCGATCGCGGAATGAGCGGTCATCAAAGGCCCAAGCGCGTCTCCCCCCGTGATGACGTTGAGAACGCCCGCCGGCAAGATAGGTGTCATGAGTTCTGCCAGCTTCAGGGTCGTGAGCGGTGTGAAGGGCGATGGCTTGAGGATCAACGTGTTGCCGGTAAGAAGCGCTGGTCCGATCTTCCAGATCGCGAGAAGGACTGGAAAATTCCATGGCACTATCGCGCCTACGACACCGAGAGGCACATACCGGGTGATGCTGCGCTGGCCGGGCATGGCGTCGGTTACTCCCACGGGCAGTTCCATCTCAGCGACCTGGGAAATCCACCAGGCCGCCGCCTCGATTTCTCCTTGTGCCGCAGCAAGCGGTTTGCCCTGTTCTGCGGTAAGCAGCCCCTTGAGTTCGCTGATATTGTTCATGAGTACCCCGGCGATCGCGCGTAGCGCATTCTGTCGATGGGCATACGGGACGTCGCGCCAGGTACCGAACGCTTCGCGTGCAGCCTGCACCGTTGCGTCGAGTTGCTCTGATGAACAATCGACGATGCGACCGATCAACCGTTCATTTGCGGGATTCAGGACGTCAAGCGTGGCCGGAGACGCAACCGGCTGCCCGTTTACGATCATGGGGAATAATGTGGAGGACGCCATTGTCAGAACCTTTCATCGAGTATGGAAAGCGCGCCTGTGTCGAGCACGTGCGCTACATGGCGGCCGAGCATCGTAAGAAACATCCGATCACCTCGCTCAGTCCGTCCCACCATCATCGCTGCGCCAACCGCAACGTTAATTCCGGCGAATGTGAAATGGCGATAATCTTCTGCCAATTCGGCTCGGCTGCAATCGACCCCCTGCTCGGCCAGTTCTTCATGATAGGTATCGAGCAGCGCCTGTTCTACGTCGCGGCGGTCGTCAGGGGAAAAAGCGCCGCCGATCAGATAGGAGATGTCGACGGCATTGTGACCGAGTGCAGCTGATTGCCAATCAACAATTCTGATCTGTCCATCTGGCCAGAAGAGCATATTGTCAGGGCGGAAATCGTTATGGGTGATGCAGCGCGGACTACTCAACGGACGGCTGTACGCTTCGTAGCGTTCGACGAACGCGTCGCAGACGCGCTTCATGTCGTCGGTCAACATATCGGCATAGCGGTCGCTGAATTGCGGCCAAGCAGAACGAATGATCGAGGCGTCATAGAATGGCTGTGCCAACGGCCCGGTTTCCAGCCAAGCCAGGTCAGGATTGTCGCCGCAATCCCAAAAGGCTGAATGAAGTCGAGCGGCCTCGCGAATTGCAGCATGAGCCGCAGGAACCGCGATACCAGCAATCTGGTCCCCTGGGCGGGCCGGTGCACAGTCTTCGAGCAACAGCACGAAGCTTCCTTCGTCCAGCACTGAAGCATAGCAACCGGCCGTGGCCACACGCGCTTTTTCTGCCAGGTAACGATAGAAGCCTACCTCGCGCTCATAGAGCCGCCAGTTACTGGCGATCTGCCGACTGGCCTCGCTGGTAGCCGCAAATTTGCCGATTATCGTGCCTGGACCTTGCCGTGCGCCGTAGGTCAGGGTCATCCGCACCGTATCGCCAAGCTGCCCTGTCCCCACCGGTTCGACGGTCACATCCAAAACATCGGCGACGTGGCCGTTCCGCGCCAGCATTGCTTGTGCCCAATCGGCGCTCACCGTTTGCGGACGACGTATCAAGTCGCGGTCGGTGGGTATCACTTCTCGTTCATCCTCTTCCACAGCTTTTGCTCGTTGATGCAGAACATGACTAGCGCATCGTGCTCGGTCCAATCGGGCTTTTGCGATCAATCATCACGGTCCCCTATCAATTGCCTGATGGGATCGGCGCAGCATTCATTGGCTACCCCGATCTTTTGCCATGCAAAGTCGATTGGACCAGTTCGCGTGGGGACTTAGCCTGTAGGTGCAGGCGAGATGCGTCATCACGCGTGATCAAAAGAGAAACCCGAAGGAGAAGTTATGACACCGGCGACAGGCAGCGATCATGACCGGCGGAGCGACAGCTGATGCACCCGACTGTTCATGCCGCGACAACGCCAGACAAACCGGCTTACATAATGGCGGGCTCGGGCGAGATCGTAACTTATGCGCAGCTGGAAGCGCGATCGAACCAAGGTGCCCATCTTCTCCGTTCGCTCGGCCTCCATCGCGGTGACTGCATTGCTATCTTGATGGATAACAATGCACGTTTCTTCGAGGTCGTTTGGGCGGCACAGCGCGCGGGCCTCTATTATACCTGCATATCCAATCGGCTAGCGCCGCCGGAAATCGCGTTCATTCTGGCGGATAGCGGCAGCCGGGCACTGGTAGCATCCATTCCAGTGACCGACGACTTGGTAGCGGAAGCAGGGGATGTTGTGTTTTTCGGTCCAGGGCAGCGCGACTTCATCGCAGAACGGTCGAGCTTTCCGACTGACCCCATCGTAGACCAGTCACCAGGAAACGACATGCTCTACTCGTCCGGCACGACGGGGCGTCCAAAAGGCATTCGCCCGCCGCTGCCGGAAGGGCCACTGGCTCAGAGCAATCCACTCACCGATTTTGGTCGCGAAAGCTATGGCATGGATGCCGATACGGTCTTCCTGTCGCCTGCGCCTCTTTATCATGCTGCTCCCATGCGATGGTGCATGAGTGTTCAAAAGCTGGGAGGCACTGTCATCATTATGGAAAAATTCGATGTCGAGCAGGTGCTGTCCCTGATCGAACGGTTCCATATCACCCACGGGCAATTCGTTCCCACACATTTCATCAGGATGCTGAAGGTCGAACCCGCCGTTCGCGATCGTTACGACATGTCCTCATTAAAGGTCGCATTTCATGCAGCGGCGCCTTGCCCCGTAGAGATCAAACAACAGATGATGGAATGGTGGGGACCTATACTCCACGAATTTTATGCCGGAACCGAGCAGAACGGCCTCACTGCGATCACGCCTGAAGAGTGGCTTGAGCGCCCTGGTTCGGTAGGCCGCACAAAGTGGGGTCAACTGCGTATATGCGACGAGAACGCAGACGAGCTGCCGCCACGCGGTACGGGCGCAAGCTATTTTCCGGATGGTCCGCCGTCCGTTTACCACAACGACCCGGAGAAGACCGCAGCAGCCGCGAACAAGCACGGGTGGACAACCCTCGGCGACATGGGCTGGGTCGATGAGCAAGGGTTCCTCTACCTGACCGACCGCCAGAGCTTCATGATCATTTCAGGGGGCGTGAACATTTACCCCCAGGAGATCGAGAATGCTCTTGTGTTGCATCCCAAGGTTGCTGATGTCGCGGTCATCGGCGCGCCGGACGACGAGATGGGCGAGCAGGTGGTTGCGGTGGTGCAGCCGGTCGATTGGGAGGATGCGGGCGCGCAGTTGGCGAGTGAGTTGGGAACGTTTCTTGCCGGCCGCATCAGTCGTCTCAAGCAGCCCCGTCGGTACGATTTTGACCCGGAACTCCCTCGTCACCCCAATGGAAAGCTACTTAAACGTCTCGTCCGTGATCGTTACTGGGCCAAGGTGGACATTTGATGTCAAAGCAGATCGCGCCTGGCGGATTGTCATACCAAAGGAACAGATCGACGATCTGCATTTGCGACTGGACAATGTCCGCTGGCCAGATGCTGAAACGGTAGATGACTGGAGTCAGGGCGTTCCGCTAAGCGATTTGCGTAACCTCGCGCATTATTGGCGGCATAGCTATGACTGGCGCCGGTGCGAAGATTGGCTCAATGCTGCCGGCCAGCACCGCGCACGCATAGACGGTCTGGACATTCACTTTCTCCACATTCGTTCGCATCACGACGATGCGTTACCCCTGCTGCTTTCTCATGGGTGGCCGGGATCTGTGATCGAGTTTCGTGGCGTCATAGATTGCCTGACAAATCCGGAGCTAGATGGGGGCGATCCGAAGGATGCCTTTCATCTGGTTATTCCCTCGCTTCCAGGCTTCGGCTTCTCTGGAAAGCCGACAGCACCCGGATGGGGCACGGAACGCATTGCGTCCGCTTGGGAAGAACTGATGGCTCAGTTGGGCTATGATCGCTTCGTTGCGCAGGGCGGCGATTGGGGGGCCGCGATCACGACGGCGCTGGGCGTCAGAGCGCACCCCGCGCTGATCGGCCTGCACACCAATATGCCGCTGGTGCTGACGCAGGATCTGCCCGAGAAACTGTCGATCGAAGAAGCGGAAATGTTGGCCGATCTCCAAGCCTATCAAGAACAGGAAATGGGTTATTCGGCCCAGCAGACCACTCGCCCGCAAACATTGGCGTACGCCCTTGCGGACTCGCCTGTCGGACAAGCGGCATGGATTTACGAAAAGCTGAAGTCATGGTCGGATTGTGAAGGCGATCCCTCGAAGGTCTTCAGTCTCGATGCAATGCTCGATAATATTATGATGTACTGGCTCACTAACAGCGCCGCGTCTTCTGCCCGTTTATATTGGGAGAGCTTCACTGATGGGTTTGGGGCGCGTAAGATTGGCTTGCCAGTCGGTTGCAGCATTTTCCCCAAGGAGCTTTATCGTGCGCCGCGAAGCTGGGCAGATGCATGCATGTCTAACCTCGTTCATTGGAACATATTGGACAAAGGCGGGCACTTCGCAGCATTCGAACAACCCGCTATTTTCACTGCCGAGATGAGAAATTGCTTCCGGTCAATGCGGTGATACCAACGGCCTCGTAGGAAACTCCACGCTTCCCTAGGGCAACTTCGCATGGGCTTCTATGGTCACGCCAAGACGCCGGCGGACCGCACCGAAAATAGCCGCTATGTTATCCATGCTAGGATTGCCTTTTTCAGACAGCATCCGGTGCAGGCTTTTGCTCGGATGTCTGGTTTCCTCGGCCAGTGCCTCGAAACCAACCGAAGCGTTGACCAGATCGCGCAGAATCAGGCGCGCGATATGCGGTTCGCCGTTAAGGAAAGCGTTTGCCGCCTCATCAAGCATGGCCTTGGCGAAGGCGGGGTCGCGCGTGGCGCGTTCCTTCACCGTTTCCTTGAAATCTCGGGTCGGCGCCATCTCGCTACTTCCTGCCTTTTTTGTCGGTCGCCTTGCGGACCTTATATTCATTCAGCAGCACCCCGGCCTGATCGATGTCTGACTGCTGCCGCTTCTTCGTCCCGCCTACGAACAGGATGACGAGTTCATCCCCTTCCTTGGCGAGATAGAGTCGATAGCCTGGTCCCCAGTCGATCCGATATTCTCCCAGGCCGGCGCCGATCCATTTGACATTCGAGGCGTTACCCAACTCCAACCGCGCTATGGCTGTCGCCACCTTAGCGGAGGCCTGTGGATCCAGACCGTCAAACCATGACCGGAACGGACAGGAACCGTCCTCGCGGATATATTCCTGAACTATCAACTCACAGTCTTTCAAGTAACATATGTGTTACCATATGTCTAGCGTCGGCCATCAGGCGACCAGTCGCAGGCGGTCAAGCTTGGCGGAACCTTGTGCCAGCAGCTTGGCGATTTCATCTGACGTGCGTCGCACGGCCAGTTTTAGAGCTTCATCGACGTGAATATAGTCCTGCGTCACATTCTGTGATGCGTGACCCAGCATCGCGCGGATCGTCAGTTCAGAAAAACCAAGTTCGGCAGCAATACTGGCGAAAGTGTGCCGCAAGGTGTGGGGCGTAACGCCCGCTATGCCTGCAAATCCGCAGATACGTTGCAGGCAGGCACTGGCCGCCGTGAAGGGGCCGTCGCCTGTGGTCGCCGGAAAAACATGGGGATTGCCTGCAACCTGTGGCTGCGCCACGATCACCTTGATTGCTTCTGGACCGATAGCTCGAATTTGCCCGCCGCTTTTGGTGTCGGGGAAGGCGACAAAACCCCCCATCGGGTTCACCCATGCGCGCTCCATGGCTTGGCCTTCTTCACGGCGATATCCTGTCAGGAGCAACAATTTGATCACCGAAATCCCGGTCGGACTAACGCCCTGCTGCTCGGCATAGACCATCGCCTTGCCCAAAGTTTCGATCTCTGCAACGCTGAGCCGACGGGTCTTCTTATTGCCCGCCAGCTTCTTGGCGCCTTTGGTGGGGTGTTCGGAAAGCAACCCCTTATGCCTGGCATGGCCCAGGATCGCCTGGATCGTTCCGAGGCAGCGCGCAGCAACGCCGGGACCGCCGGTCGCCTTACCACCGCGCCCGCCGCTGCGGCCCTTCTGCGTCTTGTGATTTTTGACGTCGTCCTGCATTGCCTCGACGTCGGCGATTGTCAGATGCCGCGCTATGCGCTTGCCGATCAGGGGCTTGATATGCGTCTTGATCCGGCTTTCATCCATCGCCAGCGAGGATTCCTTGATCGGACGGTTCTTGCGGCCGAGAATCCTGCCGGCCCGGGCCTCCGTCAGATACCAATCGCACAGTTCCGTGACGGTCATTTCCTTGCGCGCACGACGTGCCTCTTCGGCAGGGTCTTCGCCGGCGGCAACTTCGCCAAGCTTGATCTTCGCCAGATCGCGCGCTTGATCCACCGTAATGACGCCGAAGCGACCGATCTTGACGCGCCTGATGCGGCCTTCCTTGTTCATATATTGGATGACGAAGGTCTTGGTGCCGGTCTGTCCGATGCGGACCCCGAACCCTTTGATCTCGGTATCCCAGATGAACGCCTGACCCGCCTTGGGCGTGGTGAGAGCATCGACCGTTCGCTTGTTGAGCTTGGCTTGCGCCATGCGCGCCTCCTCCATTTTATTACGCGTGCCCTGAAAAACCGAAAAGTAATAAGGACGTAATAAAAATCGGTCGTTTCGTGGCAAATCGGAGGTTACTGCGTCGTAGCTATTATGGCAATATCCATTTGAAAAAGCGTATAAAATCGTAGATTGGCGAATTTTGGCGTAGCCCCTGAAACCGGGTTGCCAAGGTTGGGGTCGAGGGTTCGAATCCCTTCGCCCGCTCCAGTTTTCTTCCTTATGCTAATATGTTGCACGGCCTCCCATTTCGGGGAGAGCCGACTTATCTCCGCTGGTTTCCACCTGACCCACACGGGTTCCGACACGCGACATCGAGTTGCCAGCGTAAACCCTTAGTTCCGCCAGTGGCAGCTGCCCTTTGCTACTGAGATTCGATGCTCTTGGGGAAAGCCTTCCCCTCAACGGTAGCCGATCCGTCTCCCGTTATCTTTTCTGCGGGGACACCCCGCAATGCTCTCGATCCGTTGGGTTGGATCAGAGGGGGAGCCCTTGGCAATCGCTCAGGCTCCAAGCCTTCTTTCTCAGCTTGGCGACATTGATCCGGATGTCGGTAGCATGGTCGTCTTCCCAGCAAGACCGGGTCGATCCGAGAGCACCAAAAAGAGCAACATTCTGTGGGCGCTGCTGTTGCCCTTAGCCGACCGGCTGGATACCCGACCTGCGGGTATTACCCGACGAGGCATGTTTTGGGCCCGACTGCCGCGATTATTGAGTTGTCGGACAGGCTGATCACTGGCGATCCGGTTAATAT
>Ga0157373_10001649_pt1 | contig 17039 bp, 8 predicted proteins | sample C65metaG_FD_113460 | JGI IMG/M metagenome (GOLD analysis project Ga0157373, IMG submission 113460) | Corn rhizosphere microbial communities from Kellogg Biological Station, Michigan, USA - C6-5 metaG | ecosystem: Host-associated > Plants > Roots > Rhizosphere > Soil | place: USA: Michigan... | reverse complement strand
AGGGGAAGGAGGCCCTGATGCGGCTGGCCGCCATCCTCGACGAACTCGCGCCGCGGACGCGGGAGATGTTCCTGCTCAACCGGCTGGACGGGCTGAGCTACACTCAGCTCGCGGCCCGCTATGGCGTGACCGTCAGCGCGGTCGAAAAGCAGATGATGAAGGCCATCGCCCACCTCAATCGCAGGTTCCGCCGCGATGACTGAGCGCCGCACCGCCTCCACTCCCAACGACGCCGCCGCCTGGGTCGCTCGGCTCGGCTCCGACCAGCGCACCCGCGCCGACGAAGAGGCGTTCGACGCCTGGCGCGCGGCCGATCCCGTCCACGCGGCGTCGTTCGACGAGCACGCCGATCTGTGGGACGGCGTCGGCGCGCTGGGGGGCGACGCCGAGGCCCGCGCCATCCTCCTCGGGCAGGGGGCGGAGAGCGCGCCGCGCCGGCTGACCGTCAACCGCCGCGCCGCCATGGCCGGGTTCGGCGCCGCGGCCGCCGCCTCGGTGGCGGTCGCCGTCGCGCCGCGTATCGACGACTTGCGCGGCGTCTATCACACCCGCAAGGGCGAGCAGCGGCAGGTGATCCTGTCCGACGGGTCGCGGCTGATGCTCGACACCGACACCCGGCTGCGGGTGAGCTTCTCCGACGCTGAGCGCCGGCTGACGCTCGAGCGCGGTCAGGCGCACTTCAAGGTCGCCAAGGACGCCGCGCGGCCGTTCCGCGTGTTCGTCGGCGACGACGAGGTGCGCGCCATCGGCACGGCCTTCGACGTGCGCAAGGATCGCGGCGGCGCCAGGGTCACGCTGGAGGAGGGGGTGGTGGCCGTCTATCGCGCCGCCACGCCGCGCGTCGACGGTCTACGTCCGCCGGCCGCCATCCTCAAACCGGGTGAACAGGCGCGCCTGATCCTCGCCCAGCCGGTGAAGGTCGCCGCGGTCGACCTCGTCCGCGAGCAGGCCTGGCGTTATGGCCGCCTTGTTTTCGATAGCGCGCCACTGGGAGACGCGGTCGAGGACCTGAACCGCTACGGCGGCCGGCAGGTGGTGCTGTCCGACCCCTCGCTTGCGGACATTCGGGTGAGCGGGGTATTCCACACGACCGACCCCGACGCCTTCGTCGAGGCGATCACGGCGGCCTTCCCGGTGAAGCTCGCCTCGGAATCCAGCGGCGAACTGGTGCTGGCGCCGTCATGACGAAAAAAATTTCACCGGAGCGCTGAGGTGTTCGGTGTCCCCCCGCGTCCCTGAGGCCAACCGCGCAAGAGGGCGCGTTGGAAGGGCGGCGCAAAAGCCGCCGGGGGGAGACGACATGGCGATCAAGCTTCGGACATGGCGCGTGGCGCTGTTGGCGGGTTGCGCGACCGCGGCGCTGGCGACGGCGCTGCCCGCGGCGGCCTCGGCCGAGGGCCCGGCGCGGCAGTATTCCATCACCTCGCAGGATCTGGATTCGGCGCTGCGCGCCTTCGCCATGGCCAGCGGACATGACGTGGTCTTCGACCCGGCGGTGGTGAAGGGGCGCACGACCGCGGGCGTGAGCGGCGAGGTTTCCGACGAAGCGGCCCTGCGCGCCTTGCTGGCCGGCACCGACCTCGCCTTCGAGCAAACCTCAACGGGGGGCTTTGTCGTACGAGCGCCTCGATTTCAGGCCTCAGCGGAAGGAAGCGACGACGGAACGGTCCAGGCGCTGATCGTCACGGCGCAAAAGCGCGAAGAGGACATCCAGGATGTGCCGATCGCGATTTCGGCCTTCACCCAGGAAGACCTTACGCGGAGCCAGGTTGCGGGCGGTCCCGACCTGGTCACCCAGGTGCCGAACTTCACCTTCACCAAGACCAATTTCAGCGGCTATTCGATCCAGATCCGCGGCATCGGCACGCAAGCCATCTCGGCGACGACCGACCCGGCCGTGGCAGTGGCGTTCAACAACACCCCGTTTATCCACAACCGCTTCTTCGAGCAGGAATTCTACGATCTGGAGCGGGTGGAGGTTCTGCGCGGGCCGCAGGGCACGCTTTACGGGCGCAACGCGACGGCGGGCGTGGTGAACATCATCAGCGCCAAACCGAAGTTCCGCTACGAAGCCAAGCTCTCCGCCGACGTGGGCAATTACAGCTCCAGTCGCGTCGAGGGGATGATCAATATCCCCCTCGTCGAGGACAAGGTTGCCCTGCGTCTGGCGGGGGCATGGACCAAGCGCGAGGGCTACGTGACCAACGAGCTCTCCGGCAATCAGACCGACGGCCGCGACCTGTGGTCGACGCGCGTGTCGCTACGCGTCCAGCCGACCGACCGCCTGAACATGAACCTGATCTGGGAGCACTTCCAGGAGGACGACGATCGCCTGCGGTCCGGCAAGCAGCTGTGCCACAAGGACGTTGTCACCCAGGTCGGCGACGCGGTCATCACCAACTATTGGGATGTCAGAAACGAAGGCAGCGGCAACAGCCTGATCTTCTCCGGCGTGCAGGGCACTTTCAGCCAGGGCTGTATCCGGCACTCGCTATACGATCAGGGCTCTTTCCAGCGGCCGAACGGATTGATGCTGCCCTATTATGGCCCGCTCGGCGCAATCGGCCTTCCGGCTGCTCTTTCCGATCCCTACGAAGATGTGGTTGACGGGTGCACGCACCAAGGTGGGCCGTGCGACATGGCGCTGCTCCAGGCGACGCCGGACCAGCCGCAGGACCTGCGCGTTATCCAGACGCAGGTGGCGCCCGATTACCGCGCCAAGGCCGATCTGGGCGAGCTGCAGATTTCCTACGACCTCACCGATCACCTCACCCTGAATTCGGAAACGGCTTACAATACCGACTTCGTCTGGTCGCTCGAAGACTACAACCGCTTCAAGGCCGCCGCCGGCGCCTGGGGCGGCGGGTCCAGCGCCATGCCCGAGTGGATCGCGCGCGGCGTCCTAAGAACCGATCTTGGCCCCAACCTGACCTTCTGCGATCCGCAGTTGGGGTGCTCCGACAAATTGATGGGCGTCGATATCGCCACGTCGAAGTCAAGGCAGTTCAGCCAGGAGTTCCGGCTGGCGTCGAATTTCGAAGGCGCGTTCAACTTCAGTATCGGCGCCAACTTCCTGCGTTCCGACAGCATGGACAAGTACTACGTCTTCTTCAATTCGACGAGCCTGATCGCTGCGGCTGGTCCGCCGTTCAATACCTACGGCGACTACATTCCAGGCGTGACCGATAACATCGATTTCATGATCAATGGCTATCTGCAGGGCGACCCCAACGCGGTCTATCCCGTGCAGGCCAACATCTACATGGACCCAAATCCGATCAGCAGTCTGAACGATGAAGGTCACAACTATTTCCTGAGCAAGAACCCCTACAAGCTGATCTCCTACGCCGTCTTCGGCGAAGCCTATTACAAGATCACCGACAATTTGAAGCTGACAGCGGGCCTGCGCTGGACCGTGGACAAGAAGGAAGCGCCGCGGATTCCGACATGGATCCTGGCATCCTATTCAGTTGGCTATCCGGTCGCCGAGGTCATCCGGCAGAAGTGGACCAAGCCCACGGGCCGGTTGACGCTCGACTGGAAGCCGGACCTCTCGTTCACCGACGAGACCCTACTCTATGTCTCGCTGGCCCACGGCTACAAGGCGGGCGGCGCCAACCCGCCGGGCTACGTGCGGGAATTCTACGCCGACAGCGCGACCGCCCTGCAGAACGCGGCGGAGGCGGCGACGCGACCCAAGACTTTCGAACCGGAGTATGTGAACGCCTTCGAGGTCGGTTCGAAGAATACCTTCGCGGACGGGCGCGTCACCGCGAACCTGGCGGCTTTCTACTACGACTACACCGGCTATCAGGTCTCAGAGATTGTCGATCGCTCGGCGTTCAACCGGAACTTCGACGCCAAGGTGTGGGGCGCGGAGCTGGAGGCCGACTGGCGGCCGCTGGAAAACCTGCGGCTGGGCTTCAAGGGCGGCTACGAAAAGACTCGCATCAACGACGGCGAAAGCGCGGTCGACCTGATGGACCGAGCCAATGGCGGCAAGCCCGACGCCAACGGCGTCAGCTGGATGGTGGTGCGGCCGTTCCCGACCTATGCCTCGAGCTGCATTTTGCCGATCTATGTCTTCGTCAATCCGGACGGCTCCATCGGGCCAGTCGGCGGCGTCGGCGGCGGCAACCCGGGCGCTTGCGAGTACGCCTATTCGTATGGCGCGGACCCCGTATATGGCCCGGATGGCGGCATCAATCATATCAACGAGCACCCGGGCTACCCCGGCTTTGATCCCTTCACCGCGCCGAACGGCGGCGCCGGCATTTCCAAGCCGCTGGGCGGCAACGAGCTGCCGAACGCGCCGCATTGGACCGGCACGGTCACCGGCGATTACACGGTGGCTCTGCCGCGCGAGTGGCTGATGACGCTGCACACCGATGTGCACTGGCAGTCACAGAGCTGGTGGAGGGTGTTCAACGACGATGTCTACGACAAGCTGCACCCCTACTTCACGATGAACCTGGCCGCGATCTTCACCAATGAGGACGCCGGCTGGAACATCATGGCCTACATCAAGAATGTGACGGACGAGACGGCGATTACCGGCGCGTTCCTGAACTCGGATGACACAGGGCTCACCACCAACGTCTTCCTGACCGAGCCTCGCCTATACGGCTTGCGGGTGACCAAGGCCTGGTCGGGTGGACCGCTGCTCGGTCAGTTCGGCGCTCGGCGCGATGGCCCGTATCCGTTCACCGTCGAGGTCGGCGGCCAGGTCCAGCGGCAGGACGCGCCCAACCAGGCGTTGATGCCGGGCTTTGCCGACGCGTTCCCGACGCCCCTCGACATCTTCGCCACATCGCAAAGCGAGAATCTTGACTGGGGCGATGGGCGCCACGTGAAGCTGACCTATCAGCCGAACGGCAGCGCGTGGCGAATTTCAGCGGCGGTCCGCTATGGCAGGACGAACGTCAATGTGAAGGCGCACGCGCAGCACCAGACAGATCCGGTCTGTGTATTTGGCGGGCCGTTCGCTTCGTTCTGCGACTACTTCACGCCCGATAACCCGAAGTACCAGATGATCAACCAGTTCAGCATCACCGACCACGCCGACAGCATCATCCGCGATCGCGAAGAACACACGTTGGTCGACTTCTCTGTCGGTCGCGATCTCGGCCTTGGCGGCCTCGATCACTCGTCACTGAGCCTTGGGTTACGCCATGCGGACCTGAAGTCGACGACCATGGCGGTGTTCCGCGGCATACCGGACTGGGACGCCCACGAAGGCTTTATCGACTCCTTCTACGGCTCGACGGTCCCGCACACCCGGTATGACGGCGTCGCCAATGCCAAACGGCAGTTCAAGGGCCTCGGTCCCGTGGCGGCATGGGAAGCCTCCTACCCCGTGCTTGGCAACGCCGAAATCGGGCGGGTCGCTGTCGACTGGTCTGTTTCCGGCGGCGTCCTGTTCGGCACGCAGAAGACTTCGATTTCCGGTTCAGACAAGGCAAGCTACTTCCTGACGGACGGCCTGGCGGTGCTGGGCTTTCGAAATCCCACCGGCCCGGTTTCGGTCACCGAAACCTCGGTCGGACCGTATGCTCGATCGAAGTCGGCGACCGTGCCGACGGCGGCGGTGAGCCTCGGGCTCTCCTACCAGGTCGACCGCTTCCAGATGGGCGCGGGCTATCGCTGGGAGCGGTACTTCAACGCCATCGACGGCGGCTTTGCGGAGCACAAGTCCTACGACCGCACGATCGACGGACCCTACTTCAAGGTCTCCGTCGGCTTCGGCGGCTAGTTTCCCCTCCGGCTTCGGTCCCCTCTGAACCGGAACCACTGAAGGCGGCGGGCGCTACCCGCCGCCTCTTTTTATTTCGCGCCCATGTGGGGTAGGGCGCGATCCATGGCTCTGATGGTAGTGTGGAGGTGCGTCCCGGAGGGGCCGGGGCGTGAACAAAGGCGCCGTTGTATGCCGCCGCCGACCAAACAGCTGGGGCAGGACGCCGCGTTCGCGAGCGAGCAGGTGCGCGCTTGGACGGCCCAGTACGGTCCGGCGCTGCGCCGCTATTTTCTCAAGAAGGTCGGACCGAACGAGGCCGACGACCTGGTGCAGGAGGTGTTCCTGAGCCTGCAGGTGCGCGGCTCCGCGGGTGGCGAGATCGACAATATCGAGCGCTACCTGTTCCGCACCGCGGCTAACACCATCGTGCGCCGCCACCAGCGGCAGAAGTGGGACTGGGCCGGGCACGGCGTGCTCGACGACCTCGACGACCTTTGCGACGATGTCTCGCCCGAGCGGGTGCTGATGGGCAAGGAGGAGCTCGATCTGGTGCTGGCGGCGATGCGCGGACTGCCGCCCCGCTGCAGCCAGGCCTTCTTCCTGCATCGCTTTGAGGAGCTGACCTATTCCGCCATCGCCGCGCGCATGCACGTGTCCACCAAGGCGGTGGAACGGCTGATCCAGCGTGCATTGCGCCGCATTTCCCAGACCCTGGATGCAGACCTGTGACCGGCCCCGCGCGCGAAATTGAAGAGGTGGTCGGCGATCCCCGCGACATCGCCGCCGGCTGGTTCGCGCGCCAGCGGTCGGGGGACATGACGCCGGACGACCGCGCCGAGCTTCGCGCCTGGCTGGAGGAGGACCCGGCCCATCGGATCGCCTACCTCTCGGTTCGCCGCGCCTGGGGCGGATCGGCGCTGTTGCGCGCAGACCCGCAGGTGCTTGAGATCCGGCAGTACTGGTCAAAGCATCGAACTCGGCGAGGGTTGAGCCGGATCGCGGCGGGGCTGGCGGCGGCGGTGGTGCTGTCCTCAGCGGGGCTGGTGAGCTGGCGGGTCGTCACCGGGCCGCATCCGCTGGCGGACGCGGCCTACCGCACCGCTGTTGGGCGGCAATCGACGATCAAGCTGCCGGACGGTTCTGAGGTCACGCTCAACACGGACACGGTGCTGCGCACGCGGGCCGACAGGGATCGGCGCCTCGTCTATCTCGAGCGCGGGCAAGCCTTCTTCCGTGTGGCGAAGGATCACCGGCATCCGTTCGTCGTCGCCGCCGCTGGACGCACCGTGACGGCGATCGGCACGGCCTTCGACGTGCGGGTGGACAATGGCGCCTTCGCCGTCACCCTGGTGGAGGGCAAGATTCGGGTGGAAGCGCCTGTCCCGGCGAAGGCGTCAGGGCAGGGGCCGCAGCGGGCGGTAAACTTCCAGGCCACGGAAATGACGGCCGGATCGCGGCTGGTGGCGACGGCGCAGGAGCCGTGGCGCGTGATGCCCGCCAATGTGGTCGTGGACACCAGCTGGACGCGCGACATCCTGATCTTCGACAACCAGCCGCTGAGCGCCGTGGTGTCGGAACTGAACCGCTACTCCGACAAGAAGATCGTGGTGGCGGACGACAACATAAGATCTACGCCGATCAGCGGGACGTTCCGCCCCGGCGATATCGACAGTTTCGTGCGCACCATCCAGGCCTATCGTCTGGCGCGGGCGGGCGAGGATACGCCGGAGGCGGTGCAGCTTCGCGCCTATTGAGTATATGACGCAAAATATTTTGGGTGGCGATGTAGGGTGACGTTTCGAGGTTGGCTCAACCAAGACAGGGGGACGCAAAGGCCCTCGAATAAAGGGGGAGCAGGGCCGTGAATAGATCGGGCGCGACATATCGTAATCAACTGCTGGCGGGAGCGGCGCTGGCCGCGGCGATCGCCTGCGCGCCGCCGGCGGCCGCACAAGAAAAGCACATCGACATTGCGCCACAACCGCTTGCCGCGGCGCTCTATCAACTGGGATCGCAAACCGGACAACAGATTATCTTTTCGCCGGAACTGGCCGACGCGAAGATGTCGAAGGGCGCGAACAGCGCCGATACGATCGAACTGGCCCTCAACCAGCTTCTCGATGGCACGGGGCTTTCCTACAAGCGCACGGCCGACGCCATTATGATCGTGAGGGCCTCTGACCCCCAGTCCGGAAGCGCCGCGGGGGACGGCGCTGACCAAGGCACCGTCCAGGCGCTGATCGTCACCGCGCAGAAGCGCGAGGAGAACATCCAGGATGTGCCGATTGCGATGTCGGCCTTCACGCAGGAGGATTTGACGCGCAGCCAGGTCGCCGGGGGGCCGGACCTGATGACCCAGGTCCCGAACTTCACCTTCACAAAGACGAACTTCAGCTCCTACTCGATCCAGATCCGGGGGATCGGCACGCAGGCCATCTCGGCGACGACGGACGCCGCCGTGGCGGTCGCCTTCAACAACACCCCGTTCATCCGTAATCGCTTCTTCGAACAGGAATTCTACGACCTCCAGCGGGTCGAGGTGCTGCGCGGGCCGCAGGGCACGCTCTACGGCCGCAACGCGACCGCCGGTGTTGTGAACATCATCTCGCAAAAGCCGAAATTCACGTATGAGTCTCGCCTGTCTCTGGACGTGAGCAACTACAGCAGCCACCGGCTGGAGGGCATGCTCAACATCCCGCTGGTGGAAGACAAGGTCGCCCTGCGCATCGCCGGCGCCTGGACCAAGCGCGACGGCTACGACACCAACCAGATCACCGGCAACCAGATCGACGGGCGCGACCTATGGTCCACGCGCGTGTCGCTGCGCGTCGCCCCAACCGACCGGATCGACGTCAACCTGATCTGGGAGCACTTCCAGGAAGACGATGACCGCCTGCGCTCGGGCAAGCAGCTCTGCCACCAGGATAGCCGCGCCACTATCGGCGGCCTGACTGTCGTGGCCCCCGGCGCCGGCGGCCAGGGGGGCGGTGTAGGCAGTTACGTCAACTTCTTGAGCCAGGGTTGTCTTCCGGCATCGCTGTACTCGCCGGACTCCTTCCAGGCGCCAAACGGCTATTCGCTTCCGTACTTCCAGGGTCTCGCCGCTGGAGGCGTGCCGATCAACTATCAATTCAGCGCATATGGCGACCTTGTTCAATCACGCGATCTGCGAGTGATCGAGTCGACGGTCGACCCGAAGTACCGCGCCAAGAGCGACCTAGCCGAATTGCAGTGGAGCGCCGACCTTGGCCGCGCGCTGACGCTCACATCGGAAACGTCCTACAACTACGACACCATCTTCTCTCTGGAAGATTACAACCGGTTCAATACTGCATCCGGCGCATTCAACGAGCACTACCCGACAGACCAGCGGGATTTCATGATACCGGGCCCCAACGGTTGGGTCTTCTGCGATCATCAGATCGGTTGCTCGGACAGGCTGGTAGCGGTCGACCTTTCACGCGCCAAGTCGTCACAGTTCAGCCAGGAATTCCGACTTTCCTCGGACTACGAGGGACCCTTTAATTTCAGTCTTGGCGCGAACTTCCTGCGTTATGACACGCTGGAAAAATACTATGTATTTATCAATACGCTGACCATGGTGGGCGCCAAGGGCGGCATTAACAGCCCGTCCGTTTCCCCCGCGACGTGGCAACCAGGAGTTACCGACAACTACGAATGCTTCAAGACCGGCCTGCCCGCGCCCGACCCGACGACGTTCCAGAATCTGGCGGGCTGCCAGTACATGGACCCCAATCCGATCGAGAGCGTCAATGACCTGGGGCACAACTACTTTCTCAGCAAGAACCCGTACAAGCTGATCTCCTACGCGGTGTTCGGCGAAGCCTATTACAGCATCACCCCAACGCTGAAGCTCACCGCCGGTCTTCGCTGGACGGTGGACAAAAAGCAGGCTCCCCGCATTCCCAGCATGATACTCGCGGCCGACACCGCGGGATATTCCGTTCTGAACGTCGAGCAGCAGGAGTGGCGCGAGCCCACCGGACGCCTGACGCTGGACTGGAAGCCGGACCTTTCCTTCACCGACGAGACGCTGCTGTACGCCTCCTACGCCCACGGCTACAAGGCGGGGGGCTCCAATCCACCCCCCAGCGGCATCGTCATCTGGACGCCTGAAGTGGCGGACTACAAGGTCCACGAATCCGCGGTCAAGCCGAAGACCTTCGATCCAGAATTCGTCAATGCGTTCGAAATCGGCTCGAAGAACACGCTGCTCGACGGCCGGCTCACCGTGAACGCCGACGCGTTCTACTACGACTACACCGGCTACCAGGTTTCGCAGATCATCGACCGGTCCGCCGTCAACTACAACTTCGACGCAAAGGTATGGGGGGCCGAGATCGAGGCCGACTGGCGGCCGCTGGAGAACCTGCGGCTCGGCTTCAAGGGTGGATATGAGATGACGCGGATCGCCGACGGCGAACGGGCCATCGACATCATGGACCGCACGGCTGGCCATACGGATTGGGTCGTGGCCAGGCCATTTCCGACCTTCCCATCGAACTGCGTTTTGCCGCTGTACATCTACGACGCCCAAAACGGTGACGGCCTAACTCACACCCCGCCATACGTGTGGACCAGCGGTTGGATGGGGCAGTGCGAATACGCCTATGTCCTGAACGTCGATCCGGTCACCCTCCTGCCGTACACGCCGAACCCGACGGTAGCGGCGTTCGCATATGGCTATGGGCCGGATCAATGGTATCCTCTGCCATCGGACTTTTTCCCTTATCATAACTATCCCGGCTTCAATCCCAGCGTCGACTACGGCAACAACCACGGCGAAGGCTTCTTCAAGCAGCTCGGCGGCCACGAACTGCCGAACGCGCCGCACTTCACGGCCACGATTACAGCCGACTACACGATCCCGCTGCCGTCGGACTGGCTGATGACGCTGCACACCGACCTCTATTATCAGTCGGAGGCCTGGACCCGCGTCTTCAACATGCCGGGTTATGACAAACTCAAGGCCTATACGAACGTCAATCTGGCCGCGATCTTTTCGAACGAAGACGCCGGCTGGAAGATCATGGCTTACGTGAAGAACGTGATGGACCGCGACTCCATCACCGGGGCCTTTCTGAATTCCGACGACACGGGCCTGACGACCAACGTCTTCCTGACCGAGCCGCGCCTTTATGGCCTTCGCGTCACCAAGGAGTGGACCGGGCAGGGCTGGTGGACAGGGGCCAATCCGAACCACACCGGGCCCTATCCCTTCACCGTCGAGCTCGGCGGTCAGGTGCAGCGGCACGACGCGCCCTACGCCTCGGCGGGCCCCAACGCCGTCGAGGCTTTCTCCGCCGCGATCACGCCCGCGAATCTTGAACATCGCGACCTCGACTGGGGCGATGGGCGCGAGGTTCGGCTGACCTACAGGCCCGAGGCTGCTTCATGGAGCGTGAGCGCAGGCTATCGCTATGGAAAAGCCAACAGCAGCGTCCCGATGCTCCACCAGCAGGAAGAAGCCGGACCCGCTGTATGCCCATTCCTGCGAAGCGGTCCTTTGGGTGGCATGTGCGACCCCGCCAGCCCTTCATATTATCCCAGAATCCTGAAGTATGCCCACAACTGGTCGGACTCGTCGGTGCGCGAACGGGAGGAGCATCGGATCGCGGATTTCACCGTCGGCCGGGACTTCGGAATTGGATCGCTGGCCGACAGTCACTCGACCGTCAAGGCCGGCGTCCGCTATGCCGACTTCAAGTCTACGACGCAGCTCAATATGATCGGCATTCCCGATTGGAACCTGCCAGAAGGATGGGCCAAGTATTTCATTTCTCCTGCCCCTCAATACGCGGCCACGCGGCACGAATACCGCGCTAACGTAAATGCCGATCGCCGGTTCAAGGGCGCCGGCCCGACCCTCTCATGGGAGGCGGCTCAGCATTTGCTCGGCAACGAACAGGTGGGGCATGTCGATCTGGATTGGTCTATAACCGGAGGCGTGCTTTTCGGAAAACAGAAGACCTCGCTCAGTGGGACGTATGAGGTCAGCTACAGCAGCGGCAAATATGCCGCTCCGGTCTCACTGCCGCCGCTGACGCCAGCGCCGCTTAACATTCCGACGCGAAGCAAATCCGCCTCGGTCCCCATGCTCGATCTGTCGCTCGGCCTCGCCTACGAAATACAGAGGGTCAAGGTCGGCGCGGGTTACCGCTGGGAGCGGTATTATAACGTGCTCGACGCCGGCCGCGCCGAGCACCAGTCCTACGACCGCACCGTCGACGGACCTTACTTCAAGATCGCCTTCGGCTTCGGCGGCTAGGTTCCTCCTCCGGCTTCGGTCCCCTCTGAACCGGAAAACACTGAAGGCGGCCGCTGCGAGGCGGCCGCCCTTTCTTCTTCCGGCGCTGGCGAGGAAGCGGCGGTGTGCGCAGTCCGGCGCCAACAGGTCTCCACACTCAGCCGAAGGCCGGGCCCGGTTTCACGCCGAGCCTACTGAACACAATGGCCGCCGGGCAGAAGCCGGTGAATGCGGACTGGATCATGTTCGCGCCGGCGAATGCGCTCAGCAGGAACCACCAGGGGCTGACGAAGTAGCCCAGCGCGACACCCGTCAGGACGACGAGGCCGGCGAAGACGAGGACGGCGCGGTCGAGGGTCATGGTTTTCTCCTTCAGGCTTTCAGCTTCCGGGCGCCGATCAGCTCGAGCGCGAACTTCTCGTAGAAGGGCTCGCTCTCGCCGCGCTTGATCTTGCCGAGGAAGTATTTTTCGAAGCCGATCTTGGCCAGGTGCACCCAGTGCCCCTTGGCTGCCCAGTTGACGTTGCGCGGCGGAATCTGCGGCTGGGCCATGAAGGCCACGCCGCCGTCGCCGAAGTCGGCCAGGCAGATGGCGTTCCAGGTCGCCTCGTTGGTCACCGGCTTGCCCGCGACCAGTTCGGCGAGGTTCTGGGCGATGGCGGTGACCATGCTCTCAATCATGAAGCCGGTCTTGGGCACGCCCACCGGCACCGGCGTCTTGCCCGTCGGCGGAATGGCGACGCAAACGCCAAGCGAGAAGATGTTGGGGAAAGCCGCATTGCGCTGGTTCTTGTCGGCCAGAATGAAGCCGCGCGGGTTGGTCAGCCCCTCGATCCCGCGCACCGCTTCGACGCCCCGGAACGCCGGCAGCAGCATGGAGAAGGCGAACGGGATCTCGTGCTGGGCCTTTACCGAGCCGTCCTCGGCGATCTCGGAGACATCGACGACGCCGGCCTCGACCTTGTCGACCTTGGCGTTGGTGATCCACTTGATGTGGCGGCTTCGCATCTCGCTTTCGAGCAGGCCCTTGGTGTCGCCGACGCCGTCCAGGCCGAGGTGGCCGATGTAGGGCTCGGAGGTGACGAAGGTCATCGGCACGCGGTCGCGGATTTTCCGGCGGCGCAGCTCGGTGTCGAGGATAAAGGCGAACTCGTAGGCGGGGCCAAAGCAGGACGCGCCCTGCACCGCGCCGACCACTATCGGGCCGGGGTTCTGAACGAATTTGTCGAATGCCTCGGCGGCTTTTTCGGCGTGATCGACATGGCAGATGGACTGGGTGAAGCCCGTATGCGGACCCAGCCCCTCGATCTCGTCGAAGGCCAGGTCCGGGCCGGTGGCGATGACCAGGTAATCGTAGGCGAGGTTCGTCCCGTCGTTCAGCTCGATGCGGTTCTCGGCCGGATGCAGGCGCTTGGCGCCGACGCCGGTGAAGCCGACGCGCTTCTTCGCCATGATCGGCGGCAGCTTGACCTCGATGGCCTTGCGGGTGCGCCAGTGGACGGCGATCCACGGATTCGACGGCACGAAGTGGAAGACATCGCCGTTGGAGACGACCTTCACCTCCGCCCGGTCGCCGACGGCGTCCTTGATCTCGAAGGCGGCCAGCGTGCCGCCGAGCCCTGAGCCCAGAATGGCGATTGTCGGCTTGGTCATGGTCGTCCGCTCCGCATGTTGCAGGGCGATCCTGCGCTCTTTGGCGCGAGGCTCATTGATCGACCTCAAGGCGGCGGCGGACTTCCAGCGGCAGGGTCAACCGCACGATGAACCCCTTGCCCGCCATCCTGCTCGCCGCGCTGGCGCTGACCGCCTGCGGCGATGGCCGCCCGAAGCTGGAGGCCGCGGCGACCGCCATCACCGGCGAGCGGCTGATCGTACGGCAGAGCATTGTCCCCGACCTCAAGCCCGTCGCCGCAACGGTCACCACCCGTGACATGGGCGAGGCCAAGGCGCGGATCGGCGGCACGCTGAGCAAGCTGCTTGTCCGCGAGGGCGACGAGGTCCGGAAGGGTCAGTTGCTTGCCGTCGTTTCCGACCAGCGGCTGAAGTTCGAAACCAATGCCTACGAGGCCCAAGTCGCCGCCGCCGAAGGTGAGGCCGCCCGCGCTGACGCCGACCTGAACCGCATCCGGATTCTCTACAACCAGGGCATCTACGCCAAGGCCCGCCTGGACCAGACCGAAGCCGCCGCAAAGGCCGCGCGAGGCGCTCTGGACGCCGCCCGCGCCCAACGGGCGGCCAGCGCGGAGCTGAGCGCTCAGGGCGCCATCCTCGCCCCCGCCTCCGGCCGCGTGCTGAAGGCCGACGTGCCGGCGGGCTCGGTGGTCGGCCAGGGCCAGACGGTCGTCACCGTCACGGCGGGCGAGCCATTGCTGCGCGCGGAGATTCCCGAGGCGCAGGCGCGAGCCCTGCACGTCGGCGAGGTAATCCCGCTGGTCACTGAAGACCTGCCCGGCGTTGGGCCCTACGGCGTCATCGCCCAGGTCTATCCTGCTGTCACGGACGGTCGGGTCGTCGCCGACATCAAGGCGCCGGGCCTGCGCGCAGATCTCGTCGGCCAACGCGTGCGTGTGCGGGTGAAGGTGGGTGACAGGACTGCGTTGATTGTTCCCAAGCGGTTCGTCGCCACCCGCTACGGCCTCGACTTTGTGCGCATGCTCGGGCCGAAGGGCGTCACCAGCGATGTCGCCGTACAGGTCGGACCCGGTCCCGCCACGGGTCAGGTCGAGGTTTTCTCGGGCCTGACTCCCGGAGATGTCATCCTCGCCCAAGGACCGGGGCGGTGAACCTCGGCCTCTCGGGGCGGCTGACGCGCGCGACCATCGCTTCGCCGCTGACGCCGCTGTTTCTGCTGACCGCTATCATGGTCGGCATGCTGGCGCTGTTCTCCATCCCGCGCGAGGAGGAGCCGCAGATCAGCGTGCCCATGGTCGACATCATGGTCCAGGCGCCAGGCCTGCGCGCGCCGGACGCGGCCGAGCTGGTGGCCAAGCCGCTGGAGACCATCGTCAAGAGCGTCGACGGCGTCGACCACGTCTATACCCAGGCGGAGGACGACCGCGTGCTGGTCACCGCCCGCTTCAAGGTCGGCTCCGACCCGGATGACGCGGCCGTGCGCATCCACGAAAAGGTCCGCGCCAACTACGACAAGATCCCCGTCGGCATTCCCGAGCCGCAGATCGTCACCCGCGGCATCAATGATGTGCCGGTGGTGGTGCTGACGCTGACGCCCAAACCGGGCTTCGCGGACCGCTGGAGCGACCAGGCGCTTTACGACATCGCCGGCAAGCTGCGCACCGAGGTGGCCAAGGTCGATGACGTGGGGCTGACCTTCCTCGTCGGCGGACGCCCCGACGAAATCCGTGTCGAGCCCGATCCGGAGAAGCTGTCCCTGCGCGGCGTGCCGCTCGGCAGCGTCATCGACGCGGTGCGCCAGGCCGACCGCACCTTCCCGGCCGGTTCGATCCGCGAGGGCGGACAGGCGGTGGACGTGGCGGCCGGACGCAACCTCGTCTCCCCGGCCGACGTGGGCCTGATCACTGTGGCGTCCGTGAACGGTCAGCCGGTCTATCTGCGCGACGTGGCCAACATCGTGCAGGCGCCGCGCGAGGATCAGGCTCGGGTCTGGCGCTATGCCCGCGCCAACGGCGGCTGGAGCGAGGCGCCCGCCGTCAGCCTCGCCATCGCCAAGCGCAAAGGCGCCAACGCCGTGGTCGTCTCCGACCATATCCTCAAGCGCGTGGAGAGTCTCAAAGGCACGCTGATCCCCGCCGGCCTCGACGTGGCGGTGACCCGCAACTACGGCGAGACGGCCAACGAGAAGGCCAACGAGCTGCTCTTTCACCTGGGACTGGCGACGCTCTCCATCGTCATCCTGATCGGGTTCGCCATCGGCTGGCGCGAGGCAGGCGTGACCGCGGTGGTGATCCCCACCACCATCCTGCTGACGCTCTTCGCCTCGAACCTCATGGGTTACACCATCAACCGGGTCAGCCTGTTTGCGCTGATCTTCTCCATCGGCATCCTGGTCGACGACGCCATCGTCATGATCGAGAACATCGCCCGCCACTGGGCGATGAACGACGGCCGCACGCGCAGGCAAGCCGCCATCGAGGCCGTTGCGGAGGTCGGCAACCCCACGGTCGTCGCCACCCTGACCGTCGTCGCCGCCCTGTTGCCGATGTTGTTCGTCTCGGGTCTGATGGGGCCCTACATGGCGCCGATCCCGGTCAACGCCTCGGCGGCGATGGTCTTCTCCTTCTTCGTGGCGGTGGTGATCGCGCCCTGGCTGATGGTGCGCTTCGCCCGCCAGACGCTGAGCGGCGCTCATGAGCACGGCGAAGGCCGCCTCGGCCGCGCCTATCGCGCCATCGCCTCGCGCGTGATCGCCACCCGCCGCAGCGCCTGGGTTTTCCTGATCAGCGTGGGCGTCGCAACCCTCGTGGCCATGGCGATGTTCGCCACCAAGACCGTGACCGTGAAGCTGCTGCCGTTCGACAACAAGTCGGAGCTGCAGGTCGTCGTCGACATGCCCGAGGGGACGAGCCTAGAGGCCACCCAGCGCATCCTGACCGCCGCCGCGGCCGTAACCCAGACGCTGCCCGAAGTGGTCTCGATGGAGGCCTACGCCGGGACCGCCTCGCCGTTCAATTTCAACGGGCTGGTTCGCCACTACTTCCTGCGCAACCGCCCGGAGCAGGGCGACCTCGCCGTCGCCCTGACGCCCAAGGGAGACCGCAAACGCGCCAGCCACGCCGTGGCGCTCGACCTGCGCAAGCGGCTGGCCGAACTTCCGCTGCCCAAGGGCGCGTCGGTGAAGGTGGTCGAGGCGCCGCCGGGCCCGCCGGTGCTCGCGACCCTGCTGGCCGAGGTGTACGGACCCGACCCCGCCACCCGCCGCGCGGTCGCCGCGCAGGTCGAAGGCATCTTCCGCACCGTCTCTTACATCGTCGACATCGACGACAGCTTCGGCGAGCCGCTGGTGATGAAGGCGGTGTGGTCGCCGTCCAGCTCGGCGCTGAAGGGGAACCCCAGGTACGT
>Ga0157373_10001648_pt1 | contig 17040 bp, 7 predicted proteins | sample C65metaG_FD_113460 | JGI IMG/M metagenome (GOLD analysis project Ga0157373, IMG submission 113460) | Corn rhizosphere microbial communities from Kellogg Biological Station, Michigan, USA - C6-5 metaG | ecosystem: Host-associated > Plants > Roots > Rhizosphere > Soil | place: USA: Michigan... | reverse complement strand
TCATCGTCTGCGCCGGTTGTATTGTCGACACACGAATAACGAATCCTGCCGATGGCGCAGTATTTACTCTTCAGATTTTGCGACGGAACACCAACGGACATTTCCGGGATATCGATTGGCACCCCGAGATCCACGCGGATCTGCCTGATCGACATCGCCAACGACTCAAAAGAGTAATCGGGATCGGTTGTCGCATCGCAGACGACGATAAAACGACAGCGCCGCAGGCACATCTCATACAAGCCGAGGTTCTCGAAGTGACCGCCGTCGGAAAGATAGACGTACGACGCTTTGTCGTCGGTGTTGCCAATCGCTTCGTTGAAGAACGGAAGCACGGATAGTCGAGGCGAGTCGAGATGATAAGTGTTGTCGCCTGCTGGTCCAGGATTGCCGAACCACCACCCAAACCTGACATTGAATAGCGCCATCAGAAATCGAACTACGGGCGAAGTCATCATGAATCCCATGTTCGGACTCACGAACGCACCGGAGACGGCGATCGACGCCCCCAACGTTATTCCATCCGGCCCGCCGTATTGCTGCGAACGCCGGTAGCCGAGCCAGTAGCTGCCTGCATGAAGCGGAGAAACTGTGAACGACTCTGCTTTGCGATCCTGCCACTGAAGCTTTTCGCCACCGGTAAGGTTCAGGGCGATGTTCAGAATGTGAAAGAGTTTCCTCGATCCGCGTTTTATTTCAGCGTGATCTTTGTCTTTGAAGTCATCCGGCGGCCGATCTTCCCGGTAGCTGTAAGTTTCAGTTTGACCGTCCGGCTTGGGCCACAATTCGTGCATTTGAAGATTGTCGTAACTGTCGAACCCGGTGAATGGATCGGGACGCCGCTTCAGGTGAGAAGCGCCGAGGTAAGCACGGATGATTCGATTTCGCCAGAGGTACTGGAGAGAGAAGACGTTTGTGCTAATCAACCGGCCCATGAACGCGCCCACCAGCGCAATCACAATCGCCACGATAACCAGGTGGCGCAGTGGTGTTGCTTTGAGTAGTGCTACGTGCCACTCCGACAAAGGATAGGTGAGTTCGGGAACCCGATAGCCTGTGAGTGCCTCACTGAGAACCTGAGACGGCCAACTGATCAGGATCCAGTTAGTGGCTAAAGAGATCAGCACAATGAGGAAACCGAGGAAAAACGGCGCGAGTAATTGCGTCGCCAGTGCGAGAATCAGTCCGCCTGTCCCTGCCTTTTGTGCTTCTTTGGAATTCGCCGGCGTCTTCGCGCTCGTACCCCCAAACAGCGTGATCGCGCCAGACACGACGCCTCCGACCATCGCCAGCACTTTGCCCCAATCGGACCACGTCAGTTGGCTGATGGCGCCGGTTTGCAAGGCGCGGAAGGAATCGAGAAGAGTCAGTATCACCTGTGGTCCATACAGCACCAGCAGATGAACAACGCTCCACGCAATCGCGACGATTAAAACCCATGCGCCTCCTCGTGCCCACCACTCCTGATCGTCGTCCTTGCTGAAGCGACTTGCAAAGCCGGCAATAAGCACCGCCTTCAAGCCCATCAGCAGCAAGATGAGTGGAACGGAAAGGACGGAGTAAAAAACCGGGTGCACACGGAAGAAAGGAAGCGTCAGCAAAATAACGTAGTTCGCGATGAATCCATTGATTAGAGGAACCAGCCCAACGATGATTATTGTCGAGGCCAGCAGCATCCAGAAGTAACGTTCTCCTTTTTTCTCCTTTGGAGTGATTCGGCCGATCTTCCAAAAGCAAAAGAGCCACGCGATGCCACTGACTATCGCCATGAACGCTGAATAGTAGATCCATGGCTGAGGTGATGTTCCCCAAAGAAAAACTGAGAACGCACCGGCGGAGACCACCAACCAAATCAGGCAGTACCAAATAAATTTCGCCTCATCGCCTTTGTACCGGTGAGCTTCGGGATTCGCAGTGTAACTGTTTGAACTTGGAAGACTGCGTCCGATGTAAGTCAACGCCCAGACGCCTGAAAGAAAACCCAACAACAGCGATATTCGCACGGCGTACCACGAGTATTCACCGAGAGTGCTACGCAAAACGATCGACGCCCACATGCGCGGTAACATGAGCAGAGCGATCAAAACCGGCACAAAGACCAGCCAGTTCAGCAGGAGGTTACGGACGACACTGGCGACGAGAGTCCACGTGTCCGCGCTGAGTAGACCAGGCTGCGGGCTCAGGTAATTACTGTAGATTCGCAGGTGCTCGACAGGAGAAGGATCGGGTACCAAAGGGCTGACCGGCGGTTTGCTGAGGTCGTCGACGACCTTCTTCATTCCCGCGCGTCGTATCCATGCGGAAAGCCAACCGCCGATAAACCCGCCGCCGGAAACGGTGGAGAGGTAGTCGAAGCGATCCAGCAGTCCGTGACGCGCAAGGCCCTGAAGGATGCCGAGATTGAAAGTGGCACTTCGAACACCACCGCCGGACAGGCAGAGTGCGGAGCGCTTCGCACACGCGGCGAGCTTTTCTGGTTTTGGCAGGATCGGCGTTTCAAATATTCGTCGGATGCCGTTGCCTTGCTGGTGGCCGTTGCCGCCATCGCCCGGTCCGGGTCCGATGACGGCGCCAGCGATCATTTCGATGTCGGGTTTCTCCGGTTCAGGCTTCGGAGGGGTGTAGGTTTTCTTCGCCTCGTCTGTTTGAGCGTGGTTGAATAACTGGTAAATGCGGCTCATCATTTCGCCGCCGAATTCCAGTTCAGATCGGCGTTTTGGGTCTCCTTTTGGATCTTTCCGGTAGTTGTTGATGTCAGTTTTTATCGAGGCGAGCTCCGTTTTATTGAGCTCGGGCTGATCCATGTGCGCGTACTCTTCGAGTAGCGTCTCGCAAAAAAACAGTCGTGGGGATGGGTTTTTCATAGGAGAACCTCCGAGCAGAATGAGACCGTTCCACCATTAATGATGTTACGGGCCAAATTGTTTCAGGTGTGACTGGCTCGAACGTTCTATTCTAAGGGAAACTCAGTGCTTTGCAGAAAACTCAGCGTGCGGTCACCTGGACAGTGGCTGTTCCCGAGTTGCCTGCAAGATCGAATGCGCGCGCCTGAAGTGTATAAGTCTTGTTCATCGCAGCCGGCACTCGCCAGACACAACTGTATGGCGCGGTCGTATCGCTGCACTGCAACGCGCCGTTGACCAGGAAATCGACACGCGTGACGCCGACGTTATCACTTGCCGTCGCAGTAATCGTCACGTTCGATTTGCGCGCAACAATAGCGCCGTTTGCAGGATTTGTGATCGAAACTGTTGGCGCGATGTTGTCGCCTGTCGCCGGGAAGCCGATGCGATTAACCGAGCCGCTGCCGCGCGCGAGATAGTAAAGAAAACCGTCCGCCGAAACGTGGAGATCGACCGGTAAAGAGATGCCGGTTGCGAAATCCGTTACGGCGTTGCCATTCGCAGGATCGAGTCTCCGGATCCAACCGCCGCAGAAATCCGCGAAGAAATAGTTGCCGACAAAGTTTGACGGAAACTGATTCACCTGCGGGTTGTAGAACGTGCCGCCAGTGATCGCGCACGTCGAAGCGTCGTTCATGTAAGCGAAGATCGGATCGCGGAAGCTTGGATTCGGTGGATTGCAAAAACCCTCGCAGTTGGGCCAACCGTAATTCGAACCAGCGATACCGTCGTTGATCTCTTCCCACGTGTTCTCGCCAACGTCGTTGATGAACATACGACTCGCACCGGACTGAAACGAGAACGTAAATGGGTTCCGCACGCCGAGGGCCCAGATCGATCGATTGTCTCCGGTTGCCTGATTGAAGAAAGGATTGTCGGCCGGAATGCCGCCAGTGGAAGTGATACGCAGTATCTTACCGAGACGTGTGTTTAGCGTTTGAGCATTTGCGCCGTTCGCGTTGTCACCAACCGCGACGAAGAGAGTTCCGTCTGGTCCAAAGTGAATTGCGCCGCCGTTGTGATTTGTGGCGGTGCTCAGACTCGGTAAGTCCATCACGATCGTTTCGCTGCCCGCCATCGCAACGTCGCCCGCGGCTGTGAAGCGGCTGATGCGATTGTGGATCGTTGGCGTCGTCGCCGTGTAGTAGACGTAGATCAGTTGATTCGAAACGAAATTTGGATCGAATGCGACACCTAACAAACCACGCTCACCATTCGAATCAACAGTGACGGTAAGAAAAGGCGCTGCCAGCAGCGCGCCATTTTTAATAACTCTCAACGTGCCACCCTGCTCGCACACAAAGATGCGGCCATCAGGCGCGAGCGCCATCGCGGTTGGATTGCTCAGACCGCTCGCTACGAGCGCATCGGTAAACCCCGCCGGCACGGTTGCCGCACGAGCTCCGGATGCGGCGAGCAAAAGCGAAAAGCTCAACAAAAACACGCGAATTTGCAGGTCCCTGGTTTTCATGCACACCTCCACTACACGGACTTAACTGGTTTGTCGCACTGTCGGGGCTACTGCTGGGTGGGAGGAGGCAGACTCTGCCACGCTTATTTCTCAAAAGTTTCTCAGTTTCTGCGTTTCGAGCGCGGATTTGTCCGACACGAAAATTACACAATGTTTAACGCCCGGACCTGCTAGAGTGCCATAACCCCGACAAGGTCTCCCTGGATGGGTGCTCGTAATCGCCCTAAAGAATTTTCTCCTCATTCGACTTTAACTGGACGTTTGAGCCGAGATTGAGACGTCCTCACTGTTCCCGGAGTACCAGATGAAGCGACTTTTTTACCCGATCCTGTGGAGTGGTTTCGCCGCTCTTCTCCTTTCGTCTCTGTTCCTCGTCGAAAGAACCTCGCACGCGGAATCCAGCGTCTCAGTTGAGCGCAAAGTTTCGAAAGATATTCTGAAGAAGGTTGCCGACGGCAAAGGCGGCGACTTTGTCCGCGTCATCATTCAACCCGCTAACTACGCGGATCCTTCAATTGACACGACGCTTGAAGACTCAGGCGGGAGCAACATACGCAAGTTTAAGAACTTCGCGGTTCGGATTGTGACGCTGCCGGCTCAGGCCGCGTTGAATCTCGCAAACCGCAGCGACGTTGCTTACGTTTCGCTGAATCGCGATGTCACGCCGATGGGCCATGTCTCGCGCACCACCGGCGCGGACCAGGTCCGCACTAGTGGCGGTAACACCAATAGTTCACTCGACGGCACCGGCATCGGAATCGCCGTTCTCGATTCGGGGATCGATGCAGCGCACCATGCTTTTCTAAACCGGTCCAACGGCGTTCGTGTCGTGTACAGTGAAGACTTCACTGGCGAAGGTCGTACTGACGATCCTTACGGTCATGGAACTCACGTCGCTTCGCTTGCCGCCGGCAACGGTCGTATCTCGAACAAGGAGTACATGGGCGTTGCGCCAAATGCGAACCTCATCAATCTGCGCGTTTTGAATTCCCAAGGTATCGGCACGACTGGTTCAGTGCTGCGCGCACTCGATTGGATCGCAACTAACCGGACGACTTACAACATCCGCATTGTGAACATGAGCCTGGGAATGCCTGCGATCGACTCGTATCGTAACGATCCGGTTTGTAAAGCTGTGCGAAGGTTAGTCGACGCAGGCGTGGTGGTGTTTGCTGCTGCCGGTAATAACGGCAAAGACGGCGATGGAAATAAGTTGTACGGTCACATTCACTCGCCTGGTAACGAACCGTCGGCAATCACGGTTGGAGCAACGAACACCTTCGCCACTGACGGGCGGAGCGATGATGTTGTTGCGTCATTCAGCTCTCGTGGCCCAACACGAAGTTACGTCATCGACGAACAAGGCGTGAAGCGTTTCGACAACTTGATCAAACCTGATCTGGTCGCACCCGGAAACAAGTTGGTCGAGGCGCAGGCTCCCGATAATTACCTGGTTGCGCACACGCCGTCGCTGGACGCAGGAACCAGCGGCTCCGACAGGCGCAACATGATGTACCTGAGTGGATCGTCGATGGCGACGCCGGTGGCAGCCGGCACAGCCGCGTTGATGCTTCAGGCGAATCCGAGCCTTACGCCAAACCTCGTAAAAGCGTTGTTGATGTACACGGCCCAGCCGCTTGCAGGCTTCAACATGCTCGAACAAGGCGCGGGACAACTCAATGCCGCCGGAGCAATTGAACTGGCGCAATCGGTTCGCACCGATGTGAGCGCTTCAACACCTGTTGGATCGTCGTTGCTGACGGTTCAGAGTCCGCCTGCGCCGCAGACGAGCATCGCGAACGAAACGTTCACGTGGTCTCGCGGCCTGATTCTCAATCAAACGTTTGTTACCGGCTCTGATCTAGTCACGAAATACCAACGCGTTTATCAACTCGGAAATCTGCTCGGTAGTGGCGTGGTCACGGGTGAGAGCACGTTGACGCTCGATCCATCTTACTTCTCGAACGGTGTAGTTACTGGGGAGCATATCCTTACCAGTTCCGGTGTCGTAACCGGAGAGGGCACAGCATTCCTCGCCCTCAATCTACTGTTTCAGGATCTCTTGACCGATGGCAGTTTGTTGAGCGATGGTGTAGTCACTGGCGATGGTGTCGTCACCGGCGAGGGCGTTGTAACGGGCGAGCTTGTTGCAAGCGCCCAGTCGTCGATGCTCTATGGCGATACTAGTTCAGTGATCCTGGTACCGTGGGACGACGGCATTGATTGCATGGATTATTGATCGTACAGACTACAGATCTGCATTACTGTAATCTGTGCGTGTTCGTAGCTTGTCTAACACACCGACCACGGTGTGGCCCAATAACAATTGAATACCCTTGAAGCCCTTGAGGTGGACCCATGAGTGCGGCAGAAATGGACGTTAATCGACCTCACTTCGGACAAGTTTACATGTGGTCGCTTGTGACTGCGGGAGCCGCTATCACGCTTGTCTCGATCTACTATTTTCCCTTCCACAAACTGAATCCGGAATTTGGCTTTCTCTGCTTGATGGTGATTGCGAGTTCGATGATCGCCATCAAGATTCCGCGCGTTAGTGGTCGTATTACAGTCGCCGACACTTTTATTTTCCTCGGCATGCTTATGTACGGCGGGGCCGCGGCGATTCTGCTTTCTGCGCTGGAAGGCATCGCCGTGACGTTGATTATCATCAGCAAAAAGCCTCGGATATACCTCTTCAACTCAGCGATTCTCGCGACCAGTACATTCTTCACGTCGACAGTTTTGAATCTGGTCTTTGGCCCGCCCGCAGAGATCACCGCCCAGGGCTTTTCACCAAAGTTCTTTTACGCCATCTTGACGATGGGTTTCGTGCAATACATTGCAAACACCACTTTGATTGCGATTGAGAAAGCGTCGAACATCAAGGAATCAATCTGGCGAACGTGGCGAACTTACTATCTCTGGACCTCGATCACTTATTTCGCGGGCGCATCTGCGGCGGGAATCATCGCCATCCTCATCGACAGGTATAGTTTCTATGCTGTGGTCGCGACCGTGCCGATCATTGTCATCATCTGCTTCACTTACCAGACCTACCTCAAGAACATCGAAGCTTCACTCGAACAGACTGAAGCCGCGCGATTACACGTCGAGGAGCTCTCGCGCTACATCGGCGAGCTGCAACGTTCCGAAGAGGCGCGTGGCCAGTTGCTTCTTCGCGCAGAGCGTGCGCGGGCGGAAGCGGAAGCAGCCAATCGGATCAAGGACGAGTTTCTGGCGACGCTCTCTCACGAACTGCGAACACCTTTGACGTCGTTGCTTGGCTGGTCCAGCGTTCTTCGCGAAGCGAAACGTGACGAGAAAGTCCTGAGTCAGGGACTCGAAGCGATCGATCGTAATGCGCGTGTGCAGGCGCAACTCATCGACGATCTGCTCGACGTTTCGCGAATCGTTTCCGGCAAGCTCAATCTCGACGTCAGGCCGCTGGACGTTTCGTCAGTCACGCGGTCCGCGATCAACGTCGTGCGGCCCGCGGCGGATGCGAAGGGAATCACGCTGGACTACTGGGCGCAGCCTGGCCTTGGCGCAATCTCCGCCGACTCAGCGCGCTTGCAGCAGATCATCTGGAACCTTTTGTCGAATGCAGTGAAATTCACTCCGCACGGCGGGAAAATCTCAGTACGACTCGAGCAAGCGGCAGCGGATGCGCGTGTGACGGTCGAAGATACGGGACAGGGAATCGATCCGGAGTTCTTACCGCGTGTGTTCGATCGATTTCGTCAGGCCGATAGTTCGACTACACGGAGTTTCGGTGGATTGGGACTGGGACTCGCCATCGTTCGACATCTCGTGGAGCTTCATGGCGGCACTGTGTCTGCGCACAGCGACGGCGTTAATAAAGGCGCAACGTTCTCCGCAACGTTTCCGCTGCTTGCCGATCGCGCCGAACCAATCGCGTTGGTCCACAGTGGCGAGATCACTGCGCTCGACACCCGTTCGCTCGACGGCTTGCGCGTGCTGCTCGTCGACGACGAACCGGAAGCACGTCAGATCATCAGCACAGTGATCACACGCACCGGCGCGGAAGTGAAAGCATGCACTTCGGCGAGTGAAGCGTTGGCGAAGCTTGTTGAGTGGAAACCTGACGTCATCCTCAGCGACATCGCGATGCCGGACGAAGACGGCTACAGTTTCATCAACAAAGTCAGATCCCTACCTCGCGAGAAGGGTGGCGAAACACCCGCCGCTGCCTTGACCGCATACGCGCGCGACATCGATCGCCGGCAGGCGCTCGCCGCCGGTTATCAAATGCACATCGCCAAACCGATCGGCGCGGGCCAGCTCGTCTCAATGATCGCGCGCCTCGCCGGCCGCGACTCATCCGTGTAATCTGTGGCCAAATTCTGTAAAGTATTAGGCCATGAAGAAGGCGCCGGTTGGAATTGGAATCATCGGGACGGGGTTTGCCCGCACGACGCAGATCCCGGGATTTCGCGATTGCATGGCAGCGAAGGTCGTCGGAATCGCGAGTCGTAATCGAGAACGGGCCCAAGCAGTCGCAAAAGAGTTTGGCATTGAATACGTCGCGAACGATTGGCAGGAACTCGTAGCTCACACCGACGTCGATCTCGTCAGCGTCGTCACGCCTCCATCCACGCACATGGAAATCACGCTCGCCGCGCTGGACCAGCGAAAGGCAGTGCTCTGCGAAAAACCGATGGCGCTCAATGCGGACCAGGCTTTGAGGATGGTCGAGAAGGCCAAGTCTGCAGGCGTGCTCGCCTTGATCGATCACGAGCTTCGCTTCCTGAACAGCAGGCGCGTGATGCGCGGGATGTTGGAGACAGGCGCCATTGGAACTGTGCGCCACTGCAACTACGTGTTTCGATCCGACTATCGCGGTATTGCCGACCGCACGTGGGATTGGTGGTCTGACAGTGAAATGGGTGGTGGTGCGCTCGGCGCGATCGGATCGCACGTGGTTGATTCGTTTCGCTGGACGTTGAGCGCTGAAGTCACGAAGACACTCGGCCTGCTCTCCACGCACATCAAGCAACGTCCGGATAAGCCGAACGGAGGCATGCGCGACGTCACCACCGACGACGAGGCGAAACTTCTCTTCCGATTTGCCGATGGTCCACACACGCACGATGCAACGGGCGCTGCTTCGATCTCGGTCGTCGAGTCAGGAAAGTACGAGAACCGGATGGAGATCTACGGCACGAAAGGCGCGCTGATGGTCGAGGAGACTGGCGAGCTCTGGCGTTCACCGACAGGCTCGGGAGTGTGGCGTCCGGTGCAAGTTGATCAGGACCACATGGCCCAGGGCATGCGCGAGGGTAGTTGGTCGAGAGGTTTTACTTCATTCTCCGTCGCGATCTGTGAGGCAATGCGCGCCGGGAAAACCACCGTGAAAGATGCCGCGACGTTTGAAGACGGCTATCGAGTTCAGCTGGTGCTCGATGCGATTCGCCGATCGAATGAGAGTGAGTGCTGGGTGACAGTTGATTGATCTTTGTGTTTTGACCTTTGTTCTTTGTATTTTGTCGGCAGCGACCCACTTCCCTAGATCGTGACTACAAAGCACAAAGTACAAAGTACAAAGCTCATTCGGGTGGGCGTTGACACTGGCGGAACGTTCACCGATTTCGTCTTCGAGCGAGACGGCCGTCTCAATCTCTTCAAGCTTCCATCTACACCTGCGGATCCCTCACTCGCGATTCAACAGGGACTCGACCGCGTTTGTTCGGAAACCGGCGCGCGACTCGATCGAGTCGAAGTGGTCCATGGCACGACTGTCGGCACGAATGCGTTGCTGCAACGCAAAGGCGCACGTATTGCGCTCGTTACGACGAAGGGATTCGAAGACGTGCTCGCGATCGGACGGCAGGCGCGGCCGGAGCTCTACAACCTGAATGCCGTCAAGCCGCCACCGCTCGTGGTGGACGAACTCCGGTTGGGTGTCAGCGAGCGGGTGACTGCATCGGGCGAGGTGCTCGAGCCGCTCAATGAACGCGAACTGCGAACGCTCGCCAGAAAATTGAAGCAGGCGAAAGTGGAAGCGGTTGCGATCTGCCTGCTCTTTTCTTTTTTGCATCCCGAACACGAGGAACGTATCGCTGCCGCACTCGTGGAGCTTGACGTGCCGTTGTCGATTTCGAGCCGCATTCTTCCGGAGTACCGTGAATACGAACGCACGTCGACAGTTGTGATCAATGCTTATCTGCAACCGTTGATGGGCCGGTATCTCAATCGTCTCAGCGGAACGGCAGATACAAAGCTCAACCTGCGCGTCATGCAGTCATCCGGAGGAAGCATCTCCGCCGGCGTGGCTGCGGCGGAGCCGGTGCGCACAATTCTTTCAGGGCCTTCGGGAGGAGTGGTTGGAGCTTTACGCGCGGCACAGTCGGCGGGAATTCAAAACGTCATCACGTTTGACATGGGCGGAACTTCGACCGATGTCGCGTTGTGTGACAGCGGCGCGATCCGTACGACGAACGAGGCCACGGTGGCGGGGTTGCCGGTAGCAGTTTCAGTCATGGACATTCACACGGTTGGCGCCGGCGGCGGATCGATTGCGCGCGTAGACGAGGGTGGATCGTTGCGAGTTGGGCCAGAGTCAGCAGGCGCGGATCCTGGACCAGCTTGCTACGGCCGCTCGCTGCTGCCGACAGTTACTGATGCTCACGTCGTGTTGGGTCACTTCGGAACGAATAGTTTGCTGGGCGGCGACTTCAAGCTCCATGGAGAACGCGCGTGGGAGGCGATGACGATGCTGGCTGGCGATTTGAGCAAAGTTTCAGGCCGGCGAACCAGTGCGATCGCCGCTGCTGAGGGCGTGTTGTCGGTTGCGAATACGAATATGGAACTCGCGTTACGACATATTTCGGTTGAGCGTGGTCACGATCCGCGACAGTTTGGGCTGTTGCCATTTGGCGGCGCCGGTGGTTTGCATACAGTCGATCTTGCACGGGCGCTTCGGATTCCGACTGTGATTGTGCCGACCTCGCCTGGCGCGTTGTCGGCGGTCGGCGTGTTGGTGGCGGATGTGATCAAGGACCAAAGTCGCACGGTGATGTTCACGCACGGTCCGAAACAGATTGCGCGGCTTGGAAAAGTGTTTGGCGAAATGGAGAAGGAAGCTGCGAAGGTTCTGATCGGTGAAGGATTTCCGCGTTCGCGACAACGGCACGAACGCTCGCTGGCGATGCGATACCGCGGGCAATCGTTTGAGTTGGAAGTGAGGAATACAACAGGAAATCTTGTGGCCGCGTTTCATCGCGTGCATCGCGAGCGTTACGGTTATGCGCAGGAGCAAAGCGAAATCGAAATCGTGAGCGCGCGGCTGAGGTCGTTTGGGCTGGTTCAGAAGCTGGCGCAGACAAAGGTGTCGCGAGGAAAAGTGAAACCGGTGAGGCGCGTGACTGCTCATCTCGACGGGCGGAAAGTTGAAGTTGCGTTGTACGAAAGAGACGAGCTTCGTGCCAGCGCGAAATTGCAGACGCCGTGCATTGTTGCGGAATACTCGGCGACAACTCTGATCCCTGCCGATACGAAAGCGCGTGTCGATGAATTCGGAAACCTACTGATTACTTTGTGACTATTGTGGCTAAATTCGATCCAACCACTCTGGAAATCTATCGCGCGCTCTTCACTTCAGTGGCGGAGGAGATGGGCGTCGCGCTTCGTCGCACCGCGTTTTCACCAAACATCAAAGAGCGGCGCGATTACTCGTGTGCCGTGTTCGACTCGAACGGCCGCGTAATCGCGCAGGGCGATCACATGCCGGTGCACCTCGGATCGATGCCGATGGCCGTTGCGGCAGCGCTCGAAGAGATCGAAATCGCGCCCGGCGACGTCGTCGCTTTGAACGATCCATTCGCCGGCGGCACGCACCTGCCTGACGTTACGTTAGTGATGCCCGTTGTGAGTGGACCACGCATATTGTTCTACGTCGCGAACCGCGCGCACCACGCCGACATCGGCGGCGCGACGCCGGGTTCGATGGGTTTGGCAACGGACATTTATGGCGAGGGAATTCGCATCCCGCCGATCCGCCTGGTGAGAAACGGAGTTCTCGATCGCGACACGATGCGACTGTTGCTGGCGAACGTCCGCGGAAGTGTCGAGCGTCGCGGCGATTTCGATGCGCAAATCGGTTCGTTGAAAACCGGCGCTGCACGTTTACTCGAGATCGTCGAGCGGCGCGGTGAGAATGAAGCGACTGAGTATGCGGCGCAACTGATCAACTATTCCGCACGCCTGATGCGGCACACGATCGCTGCGATTCCTGACGGCGTCTACGAAGCTGAAGACGCTTTGGACGACGACGGCGTCGAGGATCGTGCAGTGCCGATCAAAGTCGCGATCGAGATAAAAGGTGAACGCGCGTTGATTGATTTCGCAGGCAGTGCGCCGCAGGTAATTGGCGCGATCAATGCCGTCGAAGCAATCACGGTGTCGGCTGTTTCGTACGTGTTTCGCTGCCTGATCGGTGGTGAAGTTCCTGCGAGTGCAGGATTGATGGAACCGATCAAAGTGATCGCGCCGCATGGGACGGTGGTGAACGCGAATCCGCCGGCGTCAGTCGCAGGAGGAAACGTCGAGACATCACAACGCATCGTCGACGTATTGTTCAAGGCACTCGCAAAAGCGTTGCCGGATCGAATACCGGCGGCGAGCCAGGGCACGATGAACAATCTCACGATCGGCGGGATCGATACGCGGACTGGCGCCGAGTTTTCGTATTACGAGACTGTGGCAGGCGGCATGGGCGCGCGTCCGGCGCTCGATGGTATGAGCGGCGTGCACACGCACATGACGAACAGTTTGAACACGCCTGCGGAGGCGCTCGAGTATGCGTATCCATTGCGTGTGCGCGAGTATCGATTACGCAAAGGATCGGGTGGACGAGGGAAGCAGCGCGGTGGAGACGGTGTGGTCCGTGAGATTGAGGCGCTGGTTCCGTCGCGCATGTCGCTACTCGCGGATCGGCGCAAGCGTGGACCGTATGGTTTGCAGGGTGGCGCAGATGGTAAGGCGGGCCGGAACAGGATCAACAACAGAGATATACCTGCCAAAGGTTCTCAGGAATTGAAAGCTGGAGATCGAATTCACATAGAGACGCCCGGTGGTGGCGGCTTCGGTGGACAGGATTGACAGGATTTTCATGATTTACAAGATTCAATCCTGCCAATCTTGTCAATCCTGAAAATCCTGTCTAAATATGATCACGTCGTCAGGCGCCTATAGATCCCTGGGAGCCGCTCGGGCAGCGATAACACATCATCAATGATCGTGTAGCCGACCTCACCATAAAGATCCCGCAACTCAGCCTCCGATTCGCGATCGATCGTGATGCAGAACGGCGTAATGCCTTCGTTCTTCGCCTGTCGCAAGGCCTCGCGCGTGTCTTCGCGCGCGTAGCGGGCGTCGCCGTAATCGTGATCGTACGGTCGCCCATCGGATAACACGATCAGCAAACGCGTGCGTGCATCCTGTTTCGCAAGCTTCGCCGTCGCATGGCGGATGGCCGCTCCGAGGCGGGTGTTGTTCTGGTAGTTGATGCCGCCGATGCGCCGTTTCACTTCGTCGTTGTACTTCTCATCAAAATCCTTCACCACGTAAAACTTCACATTGCGCCGTCCCTCGGACGTAAATCCATTGATCGAATAAACATCGCCAACTGCTTCGAGCGCTTCGCTCATCAGAACGAGGCCCTCTTTTTCGATCTCGATGATCCGCCGGCCAGGGCGCGTGTAGGGCTGGAGCGGATGACGGCCAATCGTGCGCGCCGTCGACGACGATTGGTCCAACAGGAACGACACCGCCACGTCACGACGGCGCCGCAAACGCTTCGTGTAAATCCGCTCCGACTGCTGACCATCAGCACGCCGATCGATCACGTAGTCGATCACGGCATTCAGATCAAACTCTTCGCCGTCAACTTCATTCGCGACGCGCGTGAGGTTCTCCGGTTTCATCAACTGAAACTGATGCCGGATCGAAGAGATCACGCCCTTGTGCCGCTCTTTCGTTTGATCGACAAACGAGCTGTCGCCGTGTTTCACCTTCTTCTCGACGACACGACACCACCCGAGCCGATGATCCGTCAGCTCGCGATCCCACTCATCATAGTTGTACGCAACTTCGCCTTCGACAAGGATCTGCTCCGGTGTCTCAGCCTCCGACCACGCTTCCGATCCCGTCAGTTCATCCGGATCGCCTTCCGCCGAGGGATCGTTCCACGCGTTGAAAAGCTCGCGCGCGTCACGACGCTGCGGCATCGTTTGGCTTTGCCGTTGCTTCATCCGCTCGGTGGCGCCATCGTCGTCGGACTCAGACTCATCTTCAGGCGCTTCGACCTGCTGTACGGAATCGTCGACAGGCACGACTGACTGAAACAGATCGTAAACGCGAGTCGTGGCCATGAGCGTGTCGGCCACGGTGGTCTGCTCGCGCGAAAGATATTCGCCAACGATCGTTTCCAGTTCCGAAACGATCTGGCCATACGCAATGCGCGCGTCGTCTCGTGCTCCGCCCAACATCGTCACTTGAAAAAGTAACTCGAACGGGACCAGCGATATCGGAAGCTCCATAACGCGCGGCCGGCTGCGGCTGAGATGCTGGCGAATCAAATCGAGGTCACGACTCAGACCGCGATACGTTCTTCTCAGCCGCCGATCGATCCGTCCATTCTCGAGCGTCCCAAACACACGCCGCGCAAGCTGCGGCTGCGGAAACAGTCTGAGAACTTCTCGATACCCAACATCAGCAGTCTCACCTGTTTTTTCTTCTGTGTTTTTGTGTACATAAAGCTGCTCATCCGGAATCGCAAACGCATCGAGCGCGTCAACATTCGCCTTCGAATACCGTTCCGCAATCGCAACCCTCGCCGCGCGTAACACTCCACCACGTTCATACGTCCCAAACTCGATCTGCCCCGCAGCATGTGCTGCGAGCACTTTGTACAGCCGAAAGTCCAGATCGTCGTCGCTGAACTCATTCACGAGCGACGGCAAGTGAATCGTCCGTCCATCATCAATCCGCGCCTCATCCGGCACCGCTGCCAGTGGCGCGATTTCGACTTCACGCCCCGTCAACGCTTCAACGTATAGGCGCAGCAGATGCAGGACCGAGTCGAGCGCCAAACCGGCGCTGCCGCTAAGCAGAGCTTCATAACTTCCGCGCGTCTCGAGTGAGAAGTAACTGCGACGCGCGCGCGTATCGCCGCGCCCGGACGTCAGACCGCGTCGCGCCCACGCTTCAAACTGCTCGATCGACACACTCCGCAATGCGCGCGCGCTCGAACGGAAACATGCCAGCGCTGCTTCACCATCAACTGCTGCAATGTCTTTCGTGAGTGCGAGCACGCGCAGCGACAGCTCGATCGCTGCCGCACGATTTGTATCGACGTTGAGCAGTCGCACGAAGCCAGGACTACTGCGCACAAAAGCAACCAAACTCGCATTCCCGTGCGCCGCAACGGCCCACAACAGATCGATCCACTGGTTAAAGATCTCAGGGGCGCGACGCAAGATCTCACCACCGGCGACGAGGACGTGAAGCGCTGCACCGCCTCCACGTTCGAGAAAATCGTTAGCGCCGTGGAGCAGCCGCGTGGCATCGGCGGGTGAAAGTTCGGCGAGCGCGCCCGGAATGATGGACCACGCATCCGCTGCAATTCCACCAGCTCGCAAAGCAAATGCGTTCGCGAGTGACAGAGCGGCCGTGGTTACAGTCGGGTCGTGGAATTTTGTGAGCTCGCGCAAGACCTGTCCGCTCGCGCTCAGAAACTCAGCGCTGTGTTTGGCGGACCGGCGCGCGATTTCGATCGCGACGTCGATTGCTGAGCGCAGGACTTCGTGATTGTCGACTTCGGCGACTAGCGACGGAAGAGAATGCAGAGTTTCTCGACCGACAACAGTCGAGAGGACCATCTGGCGCGTGCAGAGTACAAATACCGCAGGGCGAAGTTCTGCTGGAACGGCTCGAAGTGTTTCGACGCCCTCCGCGAAAAACGAAATTGCAGTTTCGTAGTCCGCCATTGCGAGGCGGCGGCCCATTTCCCCCCAAGAACGCATTTCCGCCGGCTGCAACACCTGCGACGCTGCCGGCGCTGCGCGCAAAAACTCGATCCCCGCGCGCAACGAGATGCTGGCGATTGCGGCGCTCGTTTCGAGGGCAGCCGCAGCCTGGTCCAGCGGCAGTCCGGCGATGCTGCGTGTGAGCTCGAGAAATGATTGGCGCTCTGCGGATTGATGTTCCTGTTCAGACATCTGTTTACGATCCGTGAAATCCGTGGCAAAAGCAGCCACCGATAACACGGATTTTAAGTGGATTCTAGATCACTGTAGTCACGATCTCGCGGATGCTGCGTTGCAGTTCGCGGTCGTCAGTAATCGGCGAGCACATGGCCACGTCGGCGGCATCGACCGGAGGAATGCCGAGTGCGATGAGTTGAGCAGCGTAGATCAAGAGTCGCGTCGAAACACCTTCTTCCAAACCATGACCGCGCAGGTTGCGCACCTTTTGTCCAATCAGCACGAGATCTCGCGCGGTGCCCTCATCAACTCCGCCTTCACGCGCAACGATCTCCGCCTCCATCTCCGGCGGTGGATAATCAAACTCGATCGCAACAAACCTCTGCCGCGTCGACTGTTTCAGATCTTTCAGAATCGACTGGTAACCCGGGTTGTACGAAAC
>Ga0157373_10001647_pt1 | contig 17041 bp, 17 predicted proteins | sample C65metaG_FD_113460 | JGI IMG/M metagenome (GOLD analysis project Ga0157373, IMG submission 113460) | Corn rhizosphere microbial communities from Kellogg Biological Station, Michigan, USA - C6-5 metaG | ecosystem: Host-associated > Plants > Roots > Rhizosphere > Soil | place: USA: Michigan... | reverse complement strand
GCCGACCGACTTGATATCAACCATCGAAACAGGCCCTTGCACGGGCGAGCCTCAAAGGCCCACGCCCGAAGATCGGACGTTCTAGCACGCAGTTGGAGGCGGGCGCCAAGCCCCTTTGCTGCGTTGCAGCGGAATGGCCTTCCCCCAGTTCATCTGGGGGAAGTGGCCTGAGGCGCGAAGCGACGAAGGTCGATGAGGGAGTTGGCTCTTGCTTTAACTACCCCCAACGAGCCTCGCCTTCGGCTTCGGCCCACTTCCCCCAGACAAGCTGGGGGAAGAGCCTTACTTACCGGCGGCCTTCAGGGCGTCCATCAGTTCAGGGACGGCGGTCTTGTAGTCGGCCACCAGGCCGTAGTCGGCGACCTGGAAGATGGGCGCGTCCGCGTCCTTGTTGATGGCGACGATGACCTTGGAGTCCTTCATGCCGGCGAGGTGCTGGATGGCGCCCGAGATGCCTATGGCGATGTAGAGGTCGGGAGCGACCACCTTGCCGGTCTGGCCGACTTGGTAGTCGTTGGGCGCATAGCCCGCGTCCACCGCCGCGCGGCTGGCGCCCACCGCCGCGCCGAGCAGGTCGGCGAGGGGATCGATGACGCGCTGGAACTCTTCGGCCGAGCCCATGGCGCGACCGCCGGAGACGACGATCTTGGCCGCGCCCAGCTCGGGGCGGTCGGACTTGACCATCTCTTCGGAGACAAAGCGGGTGTGAGCCGCGCCCGCGCCCGCGTCGACCTTCTCGACCGGAGCCGAGCCGCCGTCCGGGGCCGCCTTGAAGACGGTCGGGCGCACGGTGATGACCTTCTTGGCGTCGGAGGACTGCACCGTCTCCAGCGCGTTGCCGGCGTAGATCGGGCGCACGAAGGTGTTGGCGTCGACCACCTCGACCACGTCCGAGATCTGGGCGACGTCGAGCTTGGCGGCGATGCGCGGAGCGAAGTTCTTACCCAGCGTCGTCGAGGGCGTCAGGATGGCGTCGTAGCCACCCGCCAGACCCACAACCAGCGCTTCGTAGGCTTCGGCAAGGCCCTGACCCAGCGCGGCGCTATCGGCGGATAGCACCTTGCGGACGCCGCCGATTTTGGCGGCGGCCTGAGCCGCGGCGTCGACGTTCTGGCCGGCGACCAGGATGTCGATGTCGCCCGACAGCTTCTGGGCGGCGGTGACGGTCTTTTGCGTGGTGTCGCGCAGGACGCCGTCGTGGTGGTCAGCGATGACGAGAACGGCCATTAGAGCACCCCCGCTTCATTCTTGAGCTTCATGACGAGGTCGGCGGCGGTTTCGACCTTGATGCCGGCCTGGCGCTTGGCCGGCTCGGAGACCTTCAGCACCTTCAGGCGGGGCGCTACGTCGACGCCGTAGTCGCCGGGCGCCTTGACCGCGATTTCCTTCTTCTTCGCCTTCATGATGTTGGGCAGCGAGGCATAGCGCGGCTCGTTGAGGCGAAGGTCGGCGGTGATCACCGCCGGCAGGTCGACTTCGATCGTCTGCAGGCCGCCGTCCACCTCGCGGGTGACGGTCGCCTTGGCGCCGCCGAGGTCAATCTTGGAGGCGAAGGTCGCCTGCGGCCATTCCAGCAGGGCGGCCAGCATCTGGCCGGTGGCGTTGTTGTCGCCGTCGATGGCCTGCTTGCCCATCAGCACGAGGTTCGGATTTTCCTCGGCGACCACGGCCTTCAGCAGCTTGGCGACCGCCAGCGGCTCGGGCGCTTCGCCGTCGACCTGGATCAGCACGCCGCGGTCGGCGCCCATGGCCAGCGCGGTGCGGATTGTCTCCTGCGCCTGGGCCGGGCCGATGGAGACGACGACGACTTCGGTCGCGGTCCCCTTCTCCTTCATGCGGACCGCTTCCTCGACAGCGATCTCGTCGAAGGGATTCATCGACATCTTCACATTGGCCAGATCGACGCCGGTCTGGTCGGGCTTCACCCGCGCCTTGACGTTGGAGTCGATGACCCGCTTAACGGTCACGAGAACCTTCATCGTGTGTCTCTCACCGATGGTGTTGCATTGCGAAAAAATTGCGCGGACGAGGGCATAGCGTCTTGTGCGCGCAATGCAAGTCTGACGGTAGGGTCAAGTCAGGCCGCATTTTTGTCCGAACCGCCAATTAGAGCCGCCGCATGAACCGTACGATCGACCGTCTGAAGCTCATCTTCCTGGGCGTCTTCTTCGTGCTCGCCGCCGCGTCCTGGGGCTACCAGATGCTGTGGGTCTGGCCGGCGAAGAACTGCGAGGCCGACGGCAACTGGTGGGATTCATCGACCCGCACCTGCGCCCATCCGATCTACATCCCCGACATGACCGGCCGCCCGGCGGGCATGACCCGTAAGGAATGGTCGGAGAAGAAGGCCGCCGAGATCGCCAACCGGCCGTCCTAGCGCGACGCGCCCGGGACCCAGAGCACGTCCGCCTCGCCCTTGCCGTTGGCGTAGCGGGCGGCGACGAACAGCAGGTCCGACAGCCGGTTCAAATATTTCAGCGCCGCGGGACTGACGACGTCACCCGCCTCGATCAGCGCCACGCAAGCCCGCTCGGCGCGGCGACAGACGGTTCGCGCCAGATGCAGGTGCGCCGCCGCCGGACTTCCCGCTGGGAGAATGAACGACGTCAGCGCGGAAAGCTCGCCGTTCAGCTTGTCGATCTCGCGCTCCAGCCGATCGACCTGGCTGTCGAGGATGCGCAGCGCCTCCCAGGCGGGCTCGCCGGGGGTGGCCAGATCGGCGCCCAAGTCGAAGAGATCGTTCTGGATGCGCGCGAGGATGAGGTCGAGCTCGTGGCCGGAGGTGTGCAGGCGGGACAGCCCGATGCAGGCGTTGGTCTCGTCGACGTCGCCGTAGGCTTCCACCCGCAGCGAGGCCTTGCTGACCGGCTCTCCCGTCGCCAGCCGCGTCGAGCCCTTGTCGCCGGTGCGGGTATAGATGCGGTTCAGCGTGACCATCTCAGCCCGTCCGGTGGCGCCAATAGAAGGCCGCGACGAGGATGAGGATGGCGACGAACTGCAGCACCACCCGCAGCCGCATCAGCTTGTTGGAGTATGACCGCCCGAACTCGCCGCCCCGGTAGAGACTGTAGATGCCGAAGCCCAGCGTGATCGCCACCGCGGCCAAGGCGACGTAGATGAGAATGTCGAACATGCGGTCCATGGCGCGAACCTAAAGCCCGCCGCGTCCACGCGCCAGACGCCACCGAACAACGACCGACGAGTACGTTCACCGGAGTCGGAATGGGTAGAAGCGTCGGAAAGCCGACCAAAGCGGCGCCGTAAGCGACCATTCTGACGTCATTTGTGATTGGAAGTGGGACCATTTCTGCGTTTTATGGCGGCAATCCACACCCCTTCTTGCCTCGGGCAGCTTTCGGAGCCCGATGTTCAATGAACAAGATCAACCTTAATGTCGCCAGATTGGCGGCCGCATATAGGTGTGTGGCGGCCGCTCGGCGCAACGGGGCCGGGGCCGCCGGCTAGACCAGATGACGTACATGAACCCGAAGACCCTCGCCCCTGTCGAACCGCCCGCCCGGCCCAGCCGCCGGACGCTCGCCAAGCAGCAGACGCGCGAAAAAGTCGTCGCGGCCGCGCGCGAGCTGTTCACCCGGCGCGGCTATGAGGGGGCCACCATCCGCGACATCGCCAGGGCCGCGGGGATGTCGACCGGCGCGGTGTTCGCCAGCTTCGCCGACAAGGCAGAGCTGTTCGATGAGATTGTCGCGGCCGACTATCACCTGCTCGAAGCCGAGCTGACCGAGGCGGTGCAGGACGCGGCCGGCGTGGAGGACGCCTTGCTCGGCCTCTTCGGCGCCGCCTATCGCTCACACGTGCACCAGCTGCCGATGGTCTGCGCGGCGATGTCGGTCGGCTGGACCCGCGATCCCAAGACGGCGGGACGCAGCCGCGAGGCGCTGCGGCCCATCGTCGACCTTATCCGCCGCGCCCTGCAGGACGGCGTCGACCGGGGCGAGCTTGCTTCACATACCGATGTTCGGTTACTGCGCGGCATCGTCTGGGAGGTCTATCTGTCAGGCTACCGTGCGGCTGTGTACGAAGGCTGGACGGCGGACGACATGATCGCGCGGCTGTCGAGGCAGCTGAAGATCATCCTGGCTGGCGTCAGGGCCTAAAGCGCGGGGGTGCGCGAAGGGGGTCTGGTGGGCGTACGCGAACAGCAGAAACAGGCGACCCGCGCGAGGGTGATCGACGCGGCGCGCGATCTGTTCGACAGCGAAGGCTACGAAGAGACCACCATCCGCGCCATCGCCGAGAAGGCGGGCGTCTCCGTCGGCAGTGTGTTCACGACCTTCGCCTCGAAGGCGGAAATTCTCGGACAGATCATGGCCGAGCGGGTGGCCGCGCTGGCGGCCGAACTGGAGCGGGTCGTGCCGCATCTGCGCGGATCGGTGGTCGATCGATTAAGCGCGTTGCTCGCCATCCACTACGATTTCCAGATGCGGCGACCGAAGCTCTTCCTGGCCTATATCGCCACCTCATACAGCTCTGAGCATGAGAGCGGCTTCACGCCCGTGGGCTCCAACCCCGCCCTGCGCGCGCCCGTCCGCGATCTCCTGATGGACGCCATCGAACGCGGCGAGGTCGCCGGCGACGTCGATGTGGAGCTGGCGATGGACACCATCATCGCCCTGCACACCTTCAACTACCTGCGCGTGGCGGGCGGTGCGACCGCAAGCGAGCTGACCCAGCGCATGGATCGCCAGCTCAAGCAGTTCTGCGACGGCCTTTCGCCGCGCTAGTTGGCGTCTTCCAGCAGGCGGCGCGCGATGACCTGCGCCTGGATTTCGCCGGCGCCCTCGAAGATGTTGAGGATGCGGGCGTCGGCCAGCACGCGGCTGACCGCATATTCCATCGCAAAGCCGTTGCCGCCGTGGATCTGCAGGGCGTTGTCGGCGGCGGCCCAGGCGACGCGGGCGGCGATCAGCTTGGCCATGCCGGCCTCGAGGTCGCAGCGCTTGCCCTCGTCCTTCTGGCGGGCGGCGAAGTAGGTGAGCTGGCGCACGGCCATGATCTCGGCGGCCATCATCGCCAGCTTGTTGGCGACGCGCGGGAATTCGAAGATCGCCTGGCCGAATTGCTTGCGGTCGAGCGCGTAGCCGAGCCCGACCTCCATCGCGCATTGGGCCACGCCGATGGCCCGCGCCGCCGTCTGGATGCGGGCGCTCTCGAAGGTCGCCATCAGCTGCTTGAAGCCCTGGCCCTCGACGCCGCCCAGCAGGTTGGCGGCCGGAACCGTGAAACCGTCGAAGCCGATCTCGTATTCCTTCATGCCGCGATAGCCGATCACCCCGATCTCGCCGCCGCTCATGCCGGGCGTCGGGAAGGGGTTGGCGTCATCGCCGCGCAGCTTGGGCGCCAGCAGCATCGACAGGCCGCGGTAGTCGGCGGTGGCGGGGTCAGTGCGGACCAGCAGGGTCATCACGTCGGCGCGGGCAGCGTGGGTGATCCAGGTCTTGTTGCCGGTGACGACATACTGGTCGCCATCCTTCACGGCCCGCGTGCGCAGCGAGCCGAGGTCAGAGCCCGTATTCGGCTCGGTGAAGACGGCGGTCGGCAGGATTTCGGCCGAGGCGATCTTGGGCAGCCATTCGGCCTTCTGCTCTTGCGTGCCGCCGGTCAGGATCAGCTCGGCGGCGATCTCCGAACGGGTGGCCAGCGAGCCGACGCCGATCCAGGCGCGCGACAGCTCCTCGGAAACCACGCACATGGCGGTCTTGCCAAGGCCGGAGCCGCCGTACTCCTCGGGGATGGTGAGGCCGAAGACGCCCAGGTCGCCCAGTTCCTTGACCAGCTCCATGGGGATCAGCTGGTCTTTCAGGTGCCACTCGTGGGCGAAGGGGATGACCTTCTCCTCGGCCAGCGCGTGGAACTGGTCGCGGATCATCTCGAAGGTTTCGTCGAGGCCGGTGTTTTCCAGCGTCGGGCGCCCGCGCGCTTCGGCCAGCCGGGTCGCGATGCGGGTCTTCACCGCCTGTCCGCCCCCGGCCAACACGGGTCCGAGCGCCATCCACAGCTTGCGGTGAGCGGCCTGATCGTCGGTCATGTCGCCAAGACGAACGGTCTCGCCCTGGTTCATCGGGATGCCGCCGGTCATCTGGGCGCCGTACTCGGCGAACAGCAGTTGGGCCAGCAAGGCTTCAATCTCGCCGAAGCGGCCCTCGGCTTCGAGGCGATGCGCCCATTCGGCGACCTGGTTCAGGAGCTCGGCATAGGAGGCGTACCAGCCGAAGCCGTGGACGATGTGCTGCTCGCGGTCGGCGGCCTTGCGGTCGATCTTGCCGCCGTCCGAAATCTTTGCCCGCACGCCGGGGCGCACCTCATGGACGAAGGCCAGCGCGGCGTCGGCGGCCTGGCGCAGCAGGCCTGTCAGGCCCTCGAGGATCAGCGGTCGGTCGGCCACGGCGGTGCTCATCTCGGCAACAATTCCCTCACAAAACAGCCGCAAGGCCCTAGCTTATTTCGCACCTGCACACAACGCGGCGCGCGCGAGGCATGGGATTGCGCGGCGCGCGTGGTTTGTGGCCAATGGCGGCGACAGGAGAGTCCCCCATGATCGTCGTCCACCACCTCAACGAGTCCCGCTCGCAGCGCATCCTCTGGCTGCTGGAAGAGCTGGGCCTCGACTATCAGATCAAGCACTACCAGCGCGACGGCCAGACGCGGCTGGCCCCGCCCGAGCTGAAGGCGGTCCACCCGCTCGGCAAGAGCCCCGTCATCACCGACAACGGCCGCACCATCTTCGAGAGCGGCGCCATCATCGACTACATCATCCGCTGGCACGGCGGTGGGCGGCTGGTCCCCGACGCCAGCAGTTCGGCCTACGACCAGTACCAGGTGTGGCTGCACTACGCCGAGGGCTCGGCCATGCTGCCGCTGATGCTCTTGATGTACGTCATGCGGCTGGGCGAGGCCGGCGCGCCGCTGCACCCGCGCATCGAAAGCGAGATCGCCAACCACCTCGGCTACATCGACGCCTCGCTGGAGGGAAAGCAGTTCCTGCTCGGCGACGAGCTGACCGGCGCCGACATTCAGATGAGCTTCATCCCGGAGGTGACCAAGGCCTTCGGCAAGCTCGGCGCCTACCCCAGCATGGCCGCCTGGATCGAACGCCTCCACGCTCGCCCGGCGTGGCAGAAGGCCCTGGAAAAGGGCGGGCCGTATATGCTGGGGAGCTAACGTCCCAAAACATCGTCATCCCAGGCCTTGTGCCTGGGACCCATAATCGGGGCGGTTGGCGGGTAACGCGCGGCCTTCGCCCAGCGTTATTCACGGAACGCCCCGATTATGGGTCCTCGGGACAAGCCCGAGGATGACGGGGTTTGTTGCTGTTACTCCGGGAGATCCATCATCCCATCCAGAAAATCGAACACCGCCGCCTTGAGCAGCGCGTGGGGGATGGCGTTGAAGTGGTCGCAGCCGGGCAGCGTCACCGACTTTGCGTCGCGGATGTAATCGGCCAGTCCCTGCGGGTCGCCGGCCAGCATGTCTCGCGCGCCCGCCACGACCAGCACCGGCATGTTGAGCGCGAACAGGTCGTCCTGCGTCACCGGCGCGGACTTGCCGCGCACCATGGCGGCCAGCGCCATGCGGTCCTCGCCCTGTTCGTCGGCGAACTGGCGGAAGCTGCGGAGCATGGGGTTTTCGATGGCCTCGGCGTTCTCAGCCTCCATGGCGGCAGCCATGATCTCGCCGCTGCCTGAGGACTCGAGCGCGCGCGCTCCGACGCCGCCGAGGATCAGATGCCAGACGCGGTCTGGATGCCTAAGCGCCGTCGCCAACGCCACCCGCGCGCCCATGGAGTAGCCGAACAGGTCGACGTCCTTGAGGCCAAGGTGATCCATCAGCTCGATCACGTCGCCCACCAGCCGCTCGGGCCCGTAGGCCGCCGGATCGTGCGGCTTGCCGCTTTCGCCGTGGCCGCGCAGGTCGAAGGCCACCAGTCGCTGCCCGCGTCGCTCAAAGGCCGCGTACCAGCCGGTGCGCTTCCAGGCCTCAACGCGGTTGGAGGCGAAACCGTGGACCAGCAGCGCCGCGCGGCCTTCGCGCGGGCCCACGTCATCAAAGGCGATCTCGACGCCGTCGGAGGCGGTGAAGCTTGCCATCAGTCCTGGTTAGAGGAGGACGGATCGCCGATCCACTCCCAATGCCAGGGCTCGAAGGCATAGGGGACGAAGCCGTAGTTGCGGGCGTTCAGCACCATCCAGCGATAGGCGGGTGACTGGGTCATCGCCAGCCGGTTGACGTCGGCGGTGGAGTCCGGGCCGAAGCCGGGGGCCGAGCCGACATAGATGTCCATCGCCCGTCCCGTCCTGTGGGCCGAGCAGGTGGCCCGGACGATGCCGTTGCAGTTGTGCTCGGCGGCGCAGCGGGCAGCGTCGTATTCGGGGCTGCGGAAAGCGGAAAAGATGGTCAGGTACTGGGGGTTGGCGCGGATCGAGGGAACCTGCGTGCGGGCGTCGGCCACCATGCGCCGGTAGGCCGCAAGCGCGCCCGGAACCAGTTGGACCTGCTTGCCCATGTAGCCTTCATTCAGGGCGGCGTTGGCGAGCTGCGACGCATCCGGCGGCGCGGGGCAGCCTGAACGGCTGGTCAACACGAACGGCCGCTCGTCCTGCCACACCGCCTTCATGAAGGTGAAGGTCGACTCGTCCACCTGTCCCGTCGGATTGAGGCCGCGCTTGTTCTGCCAGGCGGCCAGCGCCGAGGCGAAGCCCGGCGAGTTGGGCGCGCAGCGGGTGCCGATCTCGGTGGCGATCAGAGGCGCATAGGTCAGCCAGCCGTGCTCGGGTCGATGGAATGGCGCGAACGACAGGCTGTAGAGGTTGCCGGCGTTGATGAAGGCCGCGTGCTGGTAGCGCGCCTCGCCGCAGTTCTCGCCACCCCAGCCGATCGTGGGGTCGTCCGGACGCAGGGTGGGAAAGATCTGCTCGGCGCGGCCGGGCGTGTGGACGTAGTTGCCGTCCGCCGACGGCGTCCTGATGTTCATCCAGACAGCCAGCACCGCGCCGACAGCGACAAGCGCCAGCGCCGTCCATTGGTGTTTGACCGTCTTTCTCATCATCAGGCGGCAGCCGTCCCTTCGAAGCGGTGCTGGAGAACAACGCACATGGGGGCGATGAGGCTGCGAGGGAACCCGTAGGCCCCCGGCGGCTTAGTGACGCAAGTCTCTCCTGGAGCCCTGCCATGCCTGACCGGCGCCTCTATTTCTCTGCCGCGGCCCTGCTGCTCGTGGCCGCCTGCAACCCGCCGCAGAACCGCAACGACAGCGTCCCGCCGTCTGCCGCGCTTTCCGCGCCCGCCGCGGCCGTGGTTCCGGCCGCCGCTCCGACCATCACCGCCTCGGCCAACCCGCAAGCGCAGGCGATCGACCAGGCGGAGTTCGCGGGCGCGCCGGCGGCCAAGACCAGTCCGTCGGGCATGAACAAGACCGATGAGAAGATGGCGGTGAACGGCCAGGCGCCGGGCGTCGACCAGTCTCCCGCCGCCCAGCAGAAGCGCGTTCTGATCAAGGCCGAGGTCCTCCTCGACCGCGCCCACTTCGGCCCCGGCTCCATCGACGGCAAGGACGGCCAGAACCTTCGACAAGCGGTGTCGGCCTTCGAGGCGGCCCATGGCCTCAACCCCGACGGCAAGCTGGATGCGGAAGTCTGGCGCCAGCTGACCCAGGACGCCCAGCCGATCATGCAGGACTACGTCATCACCGACGATGACGTGAAAGGCCCATTCCTCGACAAGCTGCCCGCGCCCAACGACTACAAGGCGCTCGCCGCGCTTGATCACATTTCCTACACCAGCCCGCTCGAGGGACTGGCCGAAAAGTTCCACATGGACCCGGCGCTCCTGAAGGCGCTGAACCCGGACGCCGACTTCTCGAAGGCCGGAACGACCATCCTCGTGACCGCCCCGAACGGCGCGCCCTTGCCCGGCGTGGACCGGGTGGAGGTCGACAAGGCCAGGGAGCAGCTTCGCGCCTACGACGCCTCCAACAAGCTGGTGGCGGTTTATCCCGCGACCGTGGGCTCGACCGAGATGCCGACGCCGGCCGGAGAATACGACGTGACGACCGTCCAGAAGGACCCGGTCTGGAACTACGATCCCTCGCAACTCCACTTCGGCGACAAGAAACTGGGCAAGCTGACCATCAAGTCAGGGCCGAACAATCCGGTCGGCGCGGTCTGGATCGACCTGTCGAAGCCGACCTACGGCATCCACGGCACGCCCGATCCGGAGAAGATCGGCAAGACCGCCAGCCACGGCTGCGTGCGGCTGACCAACTGGGATGCGCTGGCGCTGGGCGCGGCTGTTCACAAGGGCACGAAGGTCGCCTTCACCGGCCCGGGCAATCCGGACACGAAGGCCAAGGGCAAGACCTAACTGCGCCAGCGCAGGGTGACGGGCTCGACCGGGTTCACGAACGCTCGCCCCTCTTTCGCCGCGGCGGCCCATTCGCGCTTGAGCTGCTGGTACCACTTGGCCTGGCGGTCGGCGTCGTCGATCCACAGAAGCGTGGGATCGTAGCGCAGTCCCTCGTTCTGAAGGTTCACCATGTCGCCGTCCTGTCGCAGGAAGGTCCTGGCGCCCGCGGCAATGAACGGTTTGAGGAAGAAGAAGGCCGGGTGATCGGACCAGACGATCTGGGTGATCTTGGTCTTCTTCTCGGTGAGCGGGGTGAGGCAGGTCAGCGACAGCACCTGGCGCTTGCCGACCGTGACATGCTCCCAGCGCAGGCCGGGCAGCCGGAAGGTGATCTCCGTCAGGGGCTCGCCGCCGAGAATGGCGTAGGCGCGGGAGTTCTTCGACGGCTCGTGGCGGACCATGGAGAAGCCGGCCTCACGCGGCTCGAACTTCTTGGCCTTCTCGTGCTGGCTGTGCTTGGAGCGCCACCACCATTGCTGGTGAACGTAGGGCCCGTGCGCGGGGTCCATAAGCCCGACGACCGCGTGGTCGATATGGGCGTCGAACTCCATTCGGTCGACGAGCTTGGGCCCGCCCCCGACCACGCCCGGGAAGGTGGGCGGCGGGATCGGCGGCTCGCCGTCGAAGCGCGGATCGGCGCTCACCCAGACAAACACCATCCCCTGACTCTCGGCGGCGGGATAGCGGCGAACCTTGATGCGCGAGACATCCATCGCCTGATCGTCCACCAGCGAGGGGATCGCCGCGCAGGCGCCGTCGGTCTTGAAGCGCCAGCCGTGGTAGGGACACTCGACGGTCTCGCCCATCAGCCGGCCGGCCGACAAGGGCGCGGCGCGGTGGGGGCAGATGTCGCGCAGCGCAAAGACCTCGCCGTCCTGTTTGCGGCCGAGCAGCACCGGCTCGCCCAGCAGTTCGTAGCGTTGCAGCTTGCCGGGTTTCAGCTCGCTCGAAAGCGCCGCGAAGTACCAGATGTCATAGAGGAACCCCGTCCCGAACTTTACGGGCGTCTTCGCTGATCTGGCCGCGTCATCTGGCATGGACTCTCCATAACCGTCATCCCGGCCGAAGCGAAGCGTAGAGCCGGGACCCACGGGCGTTGCACGGCATTCCTGGGTCCCGGATCGGCCTGTCGGCCGTCCGGGATGACGGGGTGATTTAAGATGCCGCCGTTGCGATCAGGCGCTCGTAGAAGCCGACCATGCGGGTCAGGTTGTCGAGCGTCATGTGCTCGTTGGTCCCGTGGATCATCTCCATGTCGCGGATCGAAGCGGCCAGCGCCTGGTAGCGGTAGATGTTGGACGAGACCGGAATCAGCGAGTGGCTGTCGGTCGCCGCCGTCACCAGCGCCGGCGCGACGGGGACCTTGCCGTCCTCAGACGCCAGCGCCGCGATTGTCTTCCAGCCCTCGGACGAGGTGGAGGAGACCGGCGAGGGGTTGTCGGCCTTGGTGGTCCAGGCCAGCTTCACATTCAGGCCGTGGGTGGCGTCCTTGGCCCGCGCCATGACCTCGTCCACCGTGTCGCCGGGCGCGACGCGATAGTTGATCCAGGCGGCAGCGTCCTGCGGCAGGACGTTCTCCTTGGGGCTGCCCTTCAGCATGGTCGGCGCAATGGTGGTGTGGAGCGTCGCCGCGCCCGAGGGGGTGGCCGCGATCTGCAATTTCAGCAGCGGCGAGAACAGCCAGGTGTTGGCGACCGCCATCCGCACCGGCCAGCTCGCATGCGGCGCGACGGCTCGCACCATATCGGCGCCGGGTCCGTCGAACTTCAGCGGGAAGGGGTGATGGGTGATGGCCAGGATCGCCCTGGCCAGCGTCTCCACGCCGGTTTCCGGAGGCGGCGCGGAGGAGTGACCGCCCTTCGCGGGTGCGGTGACCTGCAGGGTGGCGTAACCCTTTTCGGCGATGCCGATCAGGGCGATGGGGCCGGACGCCATCGGGAAGTCGGTGATGGTGGCCATGCCCTCGTCGAGCACCCAGTCGGCCTTCACGCCCTTGGCGGCGAGGTAGGCGGCCGCGGCCTTGGCGCCGGAGCCCACCGTCTCCTCATCCTGACCGGAGACGATGATGATCGTGCGGCGAGGCTTGAACCCGGCGGCGGTCAGCTGGTCGGCGGCTTCGAAGATCGAGACCAGCGAGCCCTTATCGTCCACGGAGCCCCGGCCCCAGACCGCGCCGTCGGCGATCACGCCGTCGAAGGGCGGGTGCTTCCACTGGCCTTCCGTGCCGGGACTGACCGGCACCACGTCCTGGTGGGCCATCAGCACGATGGGCGGCAGGCTCGGGTCCGAACCGGGCCAGGTGTAGACGAGCGCTCCGGGCCCGACGATCTCGCGGGTCATTACGGCGTGGGCGTGCGGGTAGGTGGTCACCAGCCAGGCGCGCAGGGCGTCCCACTGGGCGGGGTCGTTGTCGGCGATGTCCTGGTGGCTGACGGTCTGGATGCGGACGGCTTGCGCGAGGTGTTCGGCGGCCTTGGCGGTATCGACCGGCAGGGCGGCCGCGAGCTTCACCTTGCTGAAGTCGACGGCGGCCGGCGGCTCGTAAGTCGCCGTGCGATAGAGGACGACCGCCACCAGCAACACCACGGCCGCGAACGCCAGCAGCCCGATACGCTTCCACATCTGCCCCTCTCCCTTTTGCCTGAGCTTAGGGCGTTGCTTGTTGCGCCCGCAACTAGAGCTTGGCGATGCGGAAGCCGTAGGGGCCCGGCCGGTCCATGAACGTATGGCCATCAGACGGCAGTTCGACCGCCTCGCCGCCCATATTGAATGCGCAAAGGATGCGTTCGCCTTCGTGCTCCCGCTCGAAAGCCAGCACCGGCGGGGGCGCCTCGCGGAAGGTGATGGTTCCGAGCCTCAACGCGTCCGATCTCTGACGCAGGGCGATCAGTCTGCGCGCCAGGGCCAGGGTCGAGCCGGGGTCCGCCTCCTGCGTCTCGACCGTCAGTGCATCGTGTTCCGGCGCGGCGGGGAGCCAGGGCGTTCCGGTGGTGAAGCCGTGGTTCGGCCCGGCGCCCCACGGCATCGGCGTGCGGCAGCCGTCGCGGCCCTTGTGGACGGGCCAATAGAGGTCGCCGACCGGGTCACGAAGCTGTTCACGGGTAAGGTCGGCTTCGGGCAGGCCGAGTTCTTCGCCTTGGTAGAGGAGCGCCGTGCCGCGCAGGCAGAAGAGCAGCGCCAGCATCATCCGCGCCAGCTCGGGCGGGGCGTCCTTGCCGCCGAAGCGGGTCAGGGTGCGTGGCACGTCGTGGTTGGAGAAGCTGATGCAGGGCCAGTGGTCGGGGTGCGTGGCCAGCTCGGCGAAGTGTTTGCGGATGACCTCGGGCCCGAGCTTGTTGGCGATCAGCAGCGGGAAGGAATAGCCCGCGTGCAGGCCCTCATCGGAAGCCGCGAAGCCGCCGCAGCGGCCGGCCTCCTCAGAGAACTCGCCGAACACGAAGCGATCGTCGTAGCGGTCCACGACCTCGCGCACGGCGTTCAGCGCCTCGATGTTCTGGGTGAGGTTGGAGTCGTGCCAGTGGTCCTGCAGGTTCGCGGCGTGGCTCCAGTGCCATTTCGTCCGCTGGGGCACGGGGACGGCCGGATTGTCGGTCAGGGTCTCGTCGTGGAGGTAGGCGTTGGCGACGTCGAGCCGAAACCCGTCGACGCCCTTGGCCAGCCAGAAGTCGAGCACACCGAGCGCCGCCGCCCGCGCGTCGGGATTGCGCCAGTTCAGCTTCGGCTGCTGGCGCAGGAACTTGTGGTGGTAGTGCTGGCGCCGCGCCGGCTGGTAGGCCCAGGCCGGACCGCCGAAAGCTGAGAGCCAGTTGTTCGGCGCGGTCCCGTCCTCTGCCGGGTCGGCCCAGACATACCAGTCGGCCTTGTCGCCCCGCTTCATCGAGTCCTTGAACCAGGCGTGCTCGTCGGAGGTGTGGGCCAGCACCTCGTCGAGGATGATCTTCAAGCCCTTTCCGTGCGCGGCCTTCAGCAGCCGTTCGAAATCGGCGAGCGTGCCGTAGTCAGGCTGGACGCTCTCATAGTCGGCGACGTCGTAGCCCCAGTCGCGGTTGGGCGAGGGGTGGATGGGCGAGAGCCATACCGCGTCCACGCCGAGGCTCTTGACGTAATCGAGCTTCGCTTCGACGCCCGGCAGGTCGCCCTGGCCGTCGCCGTTGGAGTCGAAGAAGCTGCGGACATAGACGTGATAGACGACCGCGCCACGCCACCAGGGCTCGGTCATCTCACACCTCCAAAATCGTCATCCCGGCCGTAGCGCAGCGGAGAGCCGGGACCCAGAATCACAGCCCGGTCCTCTGGGTCCCGGATCGGCCTTGCGGCCGTCCGGGATGACAGTGGGAGGCGGGTCATCAGGGGCCGTAATCGAGTTGGGGATACCAATCGCCGCCACGCCCCTCAGGTGTCATGTCGAGGATGTTCCACAGCGGCGACAGGTCGGGCGCCCCGCGCGGGTCCTGGCCGGGGTCGGCGGAATCGCCCGTCATTTCGCCCGACCAGAAGTGGCGGATCACGCCGTCGCGGCGGGTGAAGACGTTGAGCGATGGGACCTCCGACCCGTCCGGCAGCAGGCCAAAGTAGTCCTTCGAATAGTTGTCGTTGAGGTCCTGAAATAGACGCAGGTGGCGCCAGCCGCGCTCCTTCGCAAACGCCTGCAACCGTTCCACCGGAGAGCGGGCGACGACCGCCAGCGAGATCTTCTGCGCGAGGTCGGCGGCGTTGGCGTCGAGCGGCCCCAGTAGCGCCGTGCACATCGGGCAGGGCCGCTCGCGCTGCGGCCCGAACATGAAGCTGTAGACGGCCAGCGTGTCCTTATCGCCGAACAGCCCCGCGAAGTCGGTCGGGCCGCTCGCGCTGTTGAACCGGTAGTCGCCGATCACCTCCCCGCCGGGCGGGAGCGCGCGGCGCTGGGCGGCGACGGCCTCGAGGTGGCGGCGAAGTCGGATTTCCTCGGCCAGCAGGGCCGTGCGCGCGGCGCGGTACTCGGCGCTCTCGTTGGGAAAGCGGACCGGGCCGCGGGCGGCGAGTTCTTCGGCGGGGGTGAGGGTCTGGTTGCGGGCGTCCATGACGGCGGCCTCCTTGGGGGGTGGTCAACATAACCCCCGCCAAGGCCGCCTGTTCAATGGGCGGAAGCGATCAGGCCAGCTTGCCCGACAGCTCCTGCACCTCTTCGAAGGTGCGCAGGCCCGGGCGTTGCGCGCAGACCAGCACGCCCATGTTGCCGGGCAGGTGCTTGTTGGCGAGCATCTTTTCGTGGGCGGCGGGGATCTCTTCCCAGCGGAAGACTTCCGAGAGCGCCGGGTCGATGCGGCGGTCGATGACCAGCTGGTTGGCTGCGGACGCCTGCATCAGGTTGGCGAAGTGGCTGCCCTGAACGCGCTTTTGGCGCATCCACAGGAAGCGGGCGTCCATGGTCAGGTTGTAGCCCGTGGTGCCGGCGCAGATCACCACCATGCCGCCGCGCTTCACGAGGAAGACGGAGACCGGGAAGGTCGACTCGCCTGGGTGCTCGAACACCAGGTCGAGGTCGCGGTTGCCGGTGATCTGCCAGATGGCTTTGCCGAACTTGCGGCACTCTTTCATGTAGTCGTTGAACTCGGGCCCGTTGACCTTCGGCAGCTGACCCCAGCAGTTGAAGTCGCTGCGGTTCAGCACGGCCTTGGCTCCCATGCTCATCACGAAGTCGCGCTTGTCTTCCGAGGAGACGACGCCGATGGCGTGCGCGCCGGCGACGGCCGCGAGCTGGGTCGCGAACACGCCGAGGCCTCCCGAAGCGCCCCAGACCAGCACGTTCTGGCCGGGCTTCAGCTCATGCGGCTTGTGGCCGAACAGCATGCGGTAGGCGGTGGCCAGCGTCAGCGTGTAGCAGGCGGCCTCTTCCCAGGTCAGGTGCTTGGGGCGCGGCATCAGCTGGCGCGACTGCACCCGGCAGAACTGGGCAAACGAGCCGTCCGGGGTCTCGTAGCCCCAGATGCGCTGGCTGGACGAATACATCGGGTCGCCGCCGTTGCATTCCTCGTCGTCGCCGTCGTCCTGGTTACAGTGGATGACGACCTCGTCGCCGACCTTCCAGCGCTTCACCTTGCGGCCGACCTTCCAGACGATGCCGGAGGCGTCAGAGCCCGCCACGTGATAGGGATTCTTGTGTCCGTCGAGCGTCGAGATCGGCTCGCCGAGCGCGGCCCACACGCCGTTGTAGTTCACGCCGGCGGCCATCACGAGGACCAGCACCTCGTCCTCGCCGATCTCCCAGGTCGGCAGAACCTCGACCTGCATGGCGGTGGACGGCGGGCCGTGGCGCTCCTTGCGGATCGACCAGGCGTACATCCTGGCTGGGACATGGCCGAGCGGCGGAATCTCGCCGATCTCGTAGAGGTCCTTTTCCACGGTCTTTTCCAGCGTGGCGACGGTCATGCGGTTGCTCCCCGGAGCACTGTTGTTGCGTTGCGGTAACGAAAGGCCTTGGCTATTCGTTCGCGGGCCGATCGGAGCGCCTGGGGGGAGGCCTGCCACGAACCCGTCTGTATGAGCGGTTTTTGCGCAACAGCATGCCTCAATACCCTGCTGAACGCTTGCCGCGCGGGCATGACCGTGTGACAAGACCGCGAAACTGGCAAGAACATTT
>Ga0157373_10001645_pt1 | contig 17067 bp, 15 predicted proteins | sample C65metaG_FD_113460 | JGI IMG/M metagenome (GOLD analysis project Ga0157373, IMG submission 113460) | Corn rhizosphere microbial communities from Kellogg Biological Station, Michigan, USA - C6-5 metaG | ecosystem: Host-associated > Plants > Roots > Rhizosphere > Soil | place: USA: Michigan... | reverse complement strand
GCCTCGTGGATGTTTTCGCCAAGTGATAACTCGGCCGTTCCGTCTGGCCCCGGCTTATGGCTGATGTAGGCGTCGGGCAGGGCGAAGTCCCGGGCCAGGTTCTGCAACGAGGCCGGATCGAGGACTTTCACGAACAGCAGCAAGCTGGGTGGCCCCGGAATCTCTCGTACGCTGTTGTCCGTACCGGTGGTGATGGCCGATGCGGCGACGAATGCGGGGGCGCCGTCGTGATGCAGCAATTTGACGATGACTTCATCCCGGTTTTCCGAAGCGCTGGCGGCCTTTCTCAGACCTTGCAGGTCGCCCGTCAGCCAGGTGCTGGCATCGGCATCGCTCATTTCGCCGTCGATCACCGAGTAAACCGTCTTCCCTTTGGGAGAAATGACGAACACGGCCTGGTAGCTGTAGAGCGAATAGACGCTGCTGCCGACATTTTCCTGGTCGTAGGCCCAGGCTTTATCCATCTTTACATGCAGATGCCGGTAGGCGCCGCTCCATTTGGAGTAGTCGCTCAGGTCGCGACCGATACCCGTGCGGATGCCGTCGATGGCCCGTTGGGCAAAAAACAGGCTCTGTTCCCGGGCACGCTTGTCCTGGGCCCCGGTGATGTTGAGCAGGACGGCGATCGCCAGCGCGGACATGACAAGCAGGAGGAACATGATGGCCGGGAAAGTGCGTCGGGTGAAACTCCGGGTTGGCTTGCCCGGAGAAAGGTCGGTGGAGTCATTGCCTGCATCTTCAGTCATAAACAAATCATCAGCTAAACGCGAAATATCCCGCACGCCCCTGTATCGGCTGTCAGGCCAATTAACTTAACTGGCCTGACACTCGGTAACTTGATGAGACTGTCAAGTATTGGCGTAGGTGCGCGATGACTGTCGTTGACGCGTTTATTCCTTATCCTTGCGATGGCCCGGGAGCAGGGCGCCCAGGACCTGTTTGGCGGTTTCCACCACGATGCCTCGTTCGTTCGGGTCCCCCTGGAGCAGGGTCGAAGCGAATTTTTTCGCCTGTTCCAGTTTGATATGGGGTGGCAGGGGCGGCACGTCGGGGTCGGTCCGGAATTCGATGAGGACCGGGCGTTCGGCCGCCAACGCTTCTTCCCAGGCTGCAGCGACCTGGTCTTCCTGTTCGACGAGGATGCCCTTCAGGCCAATGGACTCGGCAAAAAGGTGGTAAGGCACATCCGGGATATCCTGGGACGCCTCGAATTTCGGGTCGCCCTCCATGACGCGTTGTTCCCAGGTCACCTGATTCAAATCCCGGTTGTTGAACACCGCGCAGATCCAGGTGCCATTGGCCCAGGTGCGCCAGTATTTGGCGACGGTGATCAGCTCGGCCATGTTGTTCATCTGCATCGCGCCGTCGCCCACCAGGGCGATGACCGGCCGCTGCGGATGACAGAACTTCGCCGCGATGGCATAGGGCACCGCGGCACCCATGGACGCCAGGCCACCCGACAACGAACACATCATGCCGCGACGGATCTGGATATCCCGGGCATACCAGTTGGCGCAGGAGCCCGAGTCGCAGGTGATGATGGCCCGATCTGGCAACCGGGGTGACAGCTCGAACGTCACCCGTTGCGGATTGATCGGTTTGGCCGAGACCAAGGCGCGTTTCTCCAGGGTCTTGTCCCAGTCTGCGCGCCAGTGCTCGATTTTCTTGCGCCAGGCGCGGTCGGTCTTTTCCTCGATCAGCGGAAAGAGGGCGCGCAGGGTATCGGCGCAGTCGCCTTGCAGATTGACCTCCATGGGATAACGCAGGCGGAGCATGTCCGGCTGTATATCGATCTGTACTCCTCGGGCCTGGCCTTCGGGTGGGAGGAACTCGGCATAGGGAAAACCGGAGCCGATCATCAACAGCGTGTCGCAGCCGGCCATCAGGTTGTCGCTGGGTTCGGTGCCCAGGAGTCCGATGGACCCGGTGACCCAGGGCAGGTCATCCGGTACCGCAGCTTTGCCCAGCAGCGCCTTGGCCACGCCGGCTCCGAGTTTTTCGGCGATGGCGATCACTTCGTCTGTCGCCTGTAGCGCACCGGCGCCCACGAGGATGGCGACTTTCTTGCCGGCATTGAGGACCTCGGCGGCTTGGCGCAGATCTTCTTCGTAGGGCACGACCTTGGGTTTTCGGTAGCCGACGCCGGAGTGAACCGTGCCGTGCTTACGTGGCGGCGGGGTGTATTCCATTTCTTGCAGGTCATTGGGCAGGATCAGCGCGGTGACGCGCCGCTCGCCGACGGCGGTGCGGACGGCGCGGTCAAGCAGGTGGCGCACCTGGGACGGTGTGCTGGCCTGCTGGACGAACGCCCCGGCCACATCCTTGAACAGGCTGACCAGGTCCAGCTCCTGCTGGTAATGCCCGCCGAGGGCGGCGCGGGCCTGCTGGCCGCTGATAGCGAGCACCGGCATGTGATCCATCCGGGCGTCGTAGAGGCCTGTCACCAGGTGTGACGCACCCGGTCCCGAGGTGGCGATGCACACCCCCAGCTCGCCGGTGAACTTGGCGTGGGCACAGGCCATGAACGCGGCCATTTCCTCATGACGGGCCTGGATGAAGCGGATCTTGCCATCGGCACGGTTCAAGGCGCCGAAAACGCCATTGATGCCATCGCCCGGATACCCGTAAATACAGCGAACGCCCCATTCATAAAGGCGTTCCACCAGAAAATCACCGACGGTCATGCTCATGTCTGTCCCTCATTGCTGGGCCGCAGCCGCCTGGGGCGGCGTGCAGCGTTGGGTGGCTACACAGGACTGGACCGACACAAGTCTTCCAAGGTTTCGATTTTCGAAGGCGAGGGGCGATGGCCGGCTGGTGTTACAGGGAAGAATGCGCAAACTGAGCCACCGCAATCGCGAGCAGGCTCGCTCCCACAGGTTTCCGAGGTGTTCGCCGAATCGCGTACCCACTCAATCCCCTGTGGGAGCGAGCCTGCTCGCGATGGCGGTGGGGCGGTCAGCCCGAGGTCAACGGCCGGCTCAGGCGCAGTTCGGCGCACAGGCCGCCGCCTTCGCGGTTGCTCAAGGTCAATGAGCCGCCCATGGCACTCGCCAGTTGCTGGGCGATGGCCAGTCCCAGCCCGGTCCCGCCGGTTTCACGGTTGCGCGAGCTTTCCACCCGGTAGAACGGCTTGAGCACTTCGGCCAGTTCCTGCTCGTTGATGCCGGGGCCGCGGTCCAGGACCTGGATCGCCAGTTGGCCCTTGCTGTCGGCCTGTACCTCGATCCGCGCCGCGCCGCCGAACTTCAGCGCGTTGTCCACCAGGTTCACCAGCACCCGGCGCAAGGCATGGGGGCGGGTGTCGATGACGGCGGCGTTCTTTCCGGACAACTGCACATCCTGCCCGGTGTCCTGGTAGTCGAACACCAGACTGTCGAGAAACGCATCCAGGCTGATTCGACAGCTGGCCTCGGTGGCGCCATGGATGCTGCGGGCATAGGCCACGCCTTCGCGCACCAAATGCTCCATCTCACCCAGATCGCTCCAGAGTTTGTCCTTCTCAATGCCCTCATCCATGAATTCCGCCCGCAGCTTCATGCGGGTGATGGGGGTCTGCAGGTCGTGGGATATCGCCGCCAGCAACTGCATGCGCTCCTTCAGATAGGCGGCGATACGGTCCTGCATGGCATTGAACGCCTTGGCCGCATGGACCACTTCGGTCGGGCCTTGCTCATCCAGGCGCACGCTGTGGGCATTCGGATCGAGAGTTTCCACGGCCTGGGCCAGCCGGGTCAGCGGGCCGACGGCGATGCGCACGGCCAGCCAGGTACAGCCGATCAGCAACGCCAACTGCCCCAGCAACACCACCGGCAACCAGGGGGACAGGGGCATCATGGCCGGCCGGACGTCGATGGTCAGCGGACTGCCGTCGCTCAGGCGCAGGTGCGCCTGGTAATGCTTCTGCGGTCCCGGAATGTCGATAAAGGTCAGGGGATAGGCCTCGCCGATGGCGTCCTCGATCGAACTCACCGAGATCGGCGCGTCGTCACGGGCTATCGGCTGGCCGGGTTGACCCTCATTCAGCAGGTAACCGTAGTTGCGTCGGGTGAGCTTGGGCAGCCAGGCCGGGCGTTCGGCGGCGGGCAGGCGGTCCAGGATGGCGACGGAGGTCGAGACATCGGTTTCCAGGTTGCCGAGCATGGCGGACTTGGCGGTCTGATAGCGCTCGTAGTACTGGGCGCCGAACGACAAGCCCTGGGCCAGGATCAGGCCGATCAGGAAAATCAGCGACAGCCGCGAGGCGAGGGTGCGCGGCCAACGTAGCGGCAGACTCATGTCGCAGCCTCGAGGATTTCCACCGGCAAGGAGAAGACATAGCCTTCGCTGCGCACAGTCTTGATGTAGGCCGGCTCGCGGGCGTCATCCAGCAGACGCTGGCGCAGGCGGCTGACCAGCAGGTCGATGGAGCGGTCGAACAGATCGGCGTCGCGGCCCTGGGTCAGGTTCAGCAGTTGGTCGCGGTTGAGCACCCGCTGTGGATGGTCGAGGAATACCCGCAACAACCGGTACTCCGCGCCGCTCAGGGCAACCATGGTGCCGTCGCTGTCCAGCAGGTGTCGCGCCGTGGTGTCCAGGCGCCAGCGGCCGAACGCCAGCAAGCGGCCGCTTTCAGTCACCACCAGGTTAGGCGGCAGCATGCGGGTGCGGCGCAACACCGCGTTGATCCGTGCCAGCAACTCACGGGCGGCGAAGGGTTTGACCAGAGAATCGTCGGCGCCCATTTCCAGGCCGATGATGCGGTCGGTTTCGTCGTTGCGGGCGGTGAGCATCAGCACGGGCGTGTTCTTATGCTTGCCGGCGCGCAGTTCACGGCACAGGACCAGGCCGTCATCGCCCGGCATCATCAGGTCCAGCACGATCAGGTCCACCGGCGTGGTTTCCAGGAAGGCGCGCATCTGCCGGCCATCGGCCACGACGGTGGTGAGCAGGCCATTCTTCTTCAGGTAGTTGCCCACCAGTTCTCTGATCTCGCGATCGTCATCCACTATCAACACATGATCGACATGATCCATGGTGTCCAGCCCTCTTGGCGTTTCGTTGTGATCAGAATACAGGGGCCGGCGGGCCCGGCTCGCGACGGTTTGTATTGCAGTGTATCTGGCGCCCGGCGGATACACAGCGATGCAAAAAGCCCCCAGGCTCGATACAGGCGCGATACCTCAGCGGCATTCAATGGCATCCAACGAGGCAACACACCTGGCCTCGACAGCAAACACACCCATTGAATGAATCGAGGATACCGCCATGAACACCAAAGCCATCTACGCCGCCTGCCTTTTCGCCGCACTGAACATCTGCACCCTGTCGGCCCGGGCCGAAAGCAATGTCCAAGCGCAGACCTACGCCTATGGCAGCCACCTGGACATCCAGAAAGTGCTCACCCTCTCCGAAGACGCCGGGCCTGCCTGCGGCGTGGTCAATGCCCACATGACCTACCTGGATTCGGCGGGGCATCACCAAGCACTGGAATACCGCAAGTTGGCTGACCACTGCAATAACGATAATTGATTTTAAACATTAATAATGATTCATAACTAACTGTTTTTAAACGATAAATATTTAAAGAATGGCCCGAGACGGCCTGACTACCCATGAGGTGATGCCATGCTTCTGATCGCTTTCCTCGGCGGGATCCTGACGATCCTCAGCCCTTGTATTCTCCCCGTGGTGCCGTTTCTGTTCGCCCGGGCCAATCGTACGCCGGGTTCGATGTTGCTGACTCTTGGTGGCCTGGTCCTGACGTTCGCCCTGGTATCGAGTCTGGCGGTGGTCAGTAGCGACTGGGTGCTGCGGGCCAGTAGCGTAGGTCGGCAAGTCGCCCTGGGGGTGATGGTGCTGTTCGCCTTGTCGCTGATCTTCAGTCGGGTTGGCACCTGGTTGGCACGGCCGTTGGTCAACCTGGGCAATCGCGTCGATGCCGGCGCCGGGCGACTGGGTGGGCCGGTGGCCTCGGTGTTGATCGGCGTCGCCACCGGGCTGCTCTGGGCGCCCTGTGCCGGACCGATACTCGGTGTGATCCTGACCGGAGCCATGCTGCAGGGGGCCAGTGCCGGAACCAGTCTGTTGCTGCTGGCCTACGGCCTGGGCAGTGCCTTGTCGCTGGGAACGCTGATCTTTGCGGGACGTGGCGTGGTTGCACGGCTGAAGCTTTCGTTGCCGATGACGACCTGGCTGCGTCGTGGCAGCGGTGTGGTGGTGCTGCTGGCCGCGGTGGCGATCGGCACCGGCGCCGATGATCGACTGTTGGCCAGTACCTCTTCCCAAGGTGCCGCGAGCCTGGAGCAGCGCGTGCTGGAAAAGGTGCCCCAGGCGATCGACTATGTGGTCAGCAAGGCCAGCGCCAACCCGATGCCGAACCTCGAGTCCCAGGGCGCAATGCCTTCGCTGGACGGCGCGGTGCAATGGCTGAACTCACCGCCGCTGAACAGCGAATCGCTGAAGGGCAAGGTGGTGCTGGTGGATTTCTGGACCTACGACTGCATCAACTGCCAGCACACGCTGCCCTACGTGAACGACTGGGCCAAGAAGTATGAGAAGGACGGGCTGGTGGTGATCGGCGTCCACACCCCGGAATACGGCTACGAGAAGATCATCGACAACGTGCGCCAGCAGGTTCGCAAGCTGGACATCAACTACCCGGTGGCCATCGACAACCAGTACGCGATCTGGCGTGCCTTCAATAACCAGTACTGGCCGGCGCACTATTTCATCGCTGCCAAGGGGCAGGTGCGCTACAGCCACTTCGGTGAAGGCCGCTACGGTGAGCAGGAGCAGGTGATCCAACAATTGCTGCAGGAGGCCAAGGCGAGCCAGTAAAGCTGTGGCGAAGGGCCAGTCGAGTACTGGCCCATCGTTCGTTTGAAGGTTGTCAAACTTCTTTTATTTCATAAAGTTGGACGACAAACCTATGCGATTTTCTATGTGGGGCGCGGCCATGTGGGTCGTAGCGACAACTCTCCTGGCCAGCGTCTCGCTCGACACCCAGGCCCGGGCGTTGACGCAAAACCAGCAGTCCATATGCCGCTGGGGCGCGGACATCGCGGCAGGCGCGCAAGCGTCCAAACTCTCCGGTGTCTCCCTGTACGGCGCCCGAAAAAAGCTGCAAGTACGCAAGTTTCCCCGGCCATGGATGCGCATGACCGCCCTGGGCATCACCGAACAGACCTACGACAGCGCCTCCCGCCTCAAACCCGCCGCCGTCAAGCAGACCTACTACGAGCAGTGCGTGCGTCACGAATTGGCGCGCCGTTAGTCAATCCCGTTCACCCCGGGCTTCGGCCAGGCATCTCGATGCCGTGTTGATGGACCCTTCGGGACAGGGTGGCCCGGGAAATGCCCAGCGCCCGGGCGGCAGCGGTGGGTTTCCAGCGATGGCGCACGAGGGCATCGAGCAGGGCCTGGCGTTCCGGGCTGGCGCTGGGCTCCGGCGCAAGGGCGGCGCCTTGAATGCCCTGCAACGACTCCGGCAGGTGGGCGATCTGGATCACGGAGCTCTCGCACACCGCACAGGCGTAGCGCAGCACATGGCGCAACTGGCGGACATTGCCCGGCCAGTTATAGCCGAGCAGGCATTCCAGGGCCGCGCTGCTCAATTGCACGGCGCCGCCGCAGAGGGTCGACTCTTCTTCGAGGATGCGGTTGATCAGCGTCAGCCGGTCACTGCGCTCGCGCAGCGGCGGCAGTTGGAAGCGGGCGCCGCCCAGGCGGAAATACAGGTCCTCGCGAAACTCGCCGGCGCTGACCAGGGCTTCCAGGTCGCGGTGGGTGGCGCAGATCACCTGGATGTCCACGGCTTTGCGGCGCGACGCACCCAGAGGCGCCACTTCGCCCTCTGCCAGCACCCGCAACAGGCGGGTCTGCAAGGCCAGCGGCATATCACCGATTTCGTCTAGGAACAGCGTGCCGCCGTCGGCCTGTTGCAACAGGCCCTGCATGCCCTTGGTCGAGGCGCCGGTGAACGCCCCGGCCACATAGCCGAACAACTCGCTTTCGATCAGGCTTTCAGGAATCGCGGCGCAGTTCAGCGCGACGAAAGGACGCTCACGGCGCTGGCTGGCCTGGTGCAACTGGCGGGCGAACACCTCTTTGCCTGAGCCGGTTTCGCCCTGGATCAACACCGGCAGGTTGCGATCCTTGACCCGCACCGCCAGGCGCAGGCTGTCGGCCAGGCGTGGATCGATGTCGACCGGCGCCATCGCTACCCGAGCACGGGGTTGCGCCCGATGCCGCGGTGCGCTCAAGCGGCCATGCAGGGAGGATTCGGTCCCCTGGCGGCTGAAGGGATAAAGACTCTCGTCCCGGGCACGGTGCAACCATTGTTGATCGAAGACCTGGCTGATGTGCTGCGGCAACTGGCCGTACTGCTGCAGCAGGTACTGGCGTGCGGCGGGGTTGAGGGCTTGCAGGCAGCCGTCGTCGTCCCAGGCGAACAGATAATCGGGCTGGCTGTCGACGTAGCCGGCGTTGCGATGGGCCCGAAGCACCCAGTAGCCCTGGGCACTGCTCATGAAGAATGCCTGTTCGATTTCCCGGGCGCTCTGCACCACCATCTGACGGATCAGGTGCTGCGAGCGGCGGTCATCCGGCGAGCGCACCGCCGACACGTCCAACACCCCGAGCAGTTCCCCTTGGGGATCGAAGACCGGCGCGGCGGAGCAGGTCAGGCCAATGAACGCGGCGCGGAAGTGATCGCGCTTGTGCACCGTCACCGGCGCCTTGGCCGTGAGCACCGCCGCCACGCCGCACGTGCCTTCCTCGCCCTCCGACCAGCAGGTGCCCAGGTACAGCCCGGCCTTGCGGCAGTCGTTGCGAATGGCGGTTTCGACACGGTAGTCGATGGTCTGGCCCTGGGCATCGGTCAGCAACACACAGTAGTCGGCATCCCGTACCCGGCCATGGAGGCGCGCCACTTCTTCGCTGGCGATATTGAGGAACAGCTCGGAGCGCTCGCGGCATTGCTTGAGTACGTCCTCGGAGAGGATACGCGGGCCCTGTAGCGAGCCGGGGTCGAGGGGATGTTGCTCCATGGAGCGACGCCAGGAGTCGAGGATCAGGTCCGGGACGGGCAACTGCGGCAATTGGTCCGCGTTCTTCACGACGCGGCTGACGCAATCCACATGGGCCCGGGAGTGAGCGGAAAGCATGACTGGCCTCCGGTTCAGCTTCTTATCGTTGTGCGCCCATTAAGCGCCGTTCGCCGGGCCCAGACAAGCTTGGCGGGATTGGTCGTCGGCGTGAGACGCCACGTCTCACGGTCTCGCCAATGGCTCGTGAAGGCTGACATGTGGCGTCTCACAAGGCCTTGTCCCGGTTCGTGGTTTATCTCGCTTCGAGGCCTCTGGCTCGGGCATCCGCTGGTTTTTTTCCGCAACTGGCACCGCCCTTGCTCTATGCCCTGGGCCCGCACGACGGGCCTTCCAATAATAAGAAACGAGGTACGCCATGTCTTCCTGCCCTGGTCATTTGCCCGTCACGTCCGCGGTGGCGCCATGAGTCGCCGCCCCCTGACGGTAGGCATCATCGCCAACCCAGCCTCGGGACGCGACGTGCGGCGCCTGACCGCCAACGCCGGGCTGTTTTCCAGCACCGACAAGGTCTCGGTGATCCAGCGCTTGCTGGCGGCTTTCGGCGCTACCGGCATCGAACAGGTGCTGATGCCCACCGACATGACCGGCATCGCCGCCGCTGTGCTGAAGAACAGCCACAGTCGCCAGGCGCGCGACAGTCATTGGCCGGCCCTGGAGTTTCTCGACCTGACCTTGCGCCAGACCGTCGAAGACACTCGCAGGGCCGCGCGCCTGATGGCCGAGCGCGAGGTGGCGCTGATTGCCGTGCTCGGCGGCGACGGCACCCACAAGGCCGTGGCCGCCGCAGTGGGGGATATCCCGTTGCTGACCCTGTCCACCGGCACCAACAACGCTTTCCCTGAGTTGCGCGAAGCCACCACGGCAGGGCTCGCCGGCGGGTTGTACGCCAGCGGCCGGATCCCCGAACAGATCGGCTTGCGGCGCAACAAGCGCTTGCTGGTGTGCGAGGCACAGCGCGGTCTGCGGGAAATCGCTCTGGTGGACGTCGCCGTGTCGCCGCTGCGCTTCGTCGGTGCCCGTGCCATCAGCCGGGCGGCAGATCTGGCCGAAGTCTTCGTGACCTTTGCCGAGCCGCAATCCATTGGCCTGTCGGCCTTGTGTGGCTTGTGGCTGCCGGTGACGCGGCAGGAGCCGGGCGGGGCCTGGATGCGCCTGGACCCGCAATCGCCCGAAGCGCTGCTGGTGCCGCTGGCCCCTGGCCTGTTGCAGGGCTGCGGCGTGCTCGCGGCCGGCCGCCTGGAACCAGGCGTGACCCACCCGTTGGCGCTGTCCAGCGGCACTCTGGCCCTGGATGGCGAACGGGAAATCGAATTCAACCCGCACGACCGTCCCACGGTCACCCTCGATGCCGGCGGCCCGCTGAGCATCGATGTCGACGCGGTGCTGGCCTACGCCGCGCAACAGCGCCTGTTGAGCATCGGCCGCGAACATCCGCAACACCCCCTGAACCTGCAAGTCAGCCTTCAAGACACCCCTGGAGAATAAAAATGTCGACACCGCTCACCCACGATCAACTGCTGCACGCCTACCAGGTGATGCGCACCATTCGCGCGTTCGAAGAGCGCCTGCACGTGGAATTCGCCACCGGCGAGATTCCCGGTTTCGTTCACTTGTATGCCGGCGAAGAGGCCTCGGCCGCCGGGGTCATGGCCCACCTGGGCGATGACGACTGCATTGCCTCCAACCACCGTGGTCACGGCCATTGCATCGCCAAAGGCGTGGATGTCTACGGCATGATGGCCGAGATCTACGGCAAGAAAACCGGGGTCTGCCAAGGCAAGGGCGGTTCCATGCACATTGCCGATTTCGAGAAGGGCATGCTCGGTGCCAACGGCATTGTCGGGGCAGGTGCGCCGCTGGTGGTCGGTGCGGCGCTGGCAGCCCGGCTCAAGGGCACCGACAGCGTCGCGGTGGTGTTCTTCGGCGACGGCGGTTCCAACGAAGGCGCGGTGTTCGAGGCGATGAACATGGCTTCGGTGTGGAACCTGCCGTGCCTGTTCATCGCCGAGAACAACGGCTACGCCGAGGCCACTGCATCCAATTGGTCGGTGGCTTGCGATCACATCGCCGACCGCGCCGCCGGTTTCGGCATGCCGGGGGTGACGGTGGACGGTTTTGACTTCTTCGCCGTCCACGAAGCCGCCGGGGCGGCCATCGAGCGCGCCCGGGCCGGGGAAGGGCCGTCGTTGATCGAGGTCAAGCTGACCCGCTATTACGGCCATTTCGAGGGCGATGCGCAAACGTATCGGGCACCGGATGAGGTCAAGCACTTCCGTGAACACCAGGACTGCCTGATGCAGTTCCGCGAGCGCACCACCCGGGCCGGGTTGCTCTCGGCCGAGCAACTGGACCAGGTCGACCGGGAAGTGGAGCTGCTGATCGACAACGCGGTGCGCAAGGCCAAGTCCGATCCCAAGCCTGCGGCGGCGGACCTGCTCACCGACGTCTACGTCTCCTACCCCTGAACGCCCCTTATAAAACAAGAACAGAGAATTCCATCATGGCGAGAAAAATCAGCTATCAGCAGGCAATCAACGAAGCCCTGGCTCAGGAAATGCGTCGCGATACCAGCGTGTTCATCATGGGCGAAGACGTGGCCGGTGGCGCCGGCGCACCCGGTGAAAACGATGCCTGGGGCGGTGTGCTCGGCGTCACCAAGGGCCTCTACGACCAGTTTCCCGGTCGTGTGCTCGACACCCCGTTGTCGGAAATTGGTTACGTCGGTGCGGCGGTGGGCGCGGCGACCTGCGGCGTGCGCCCGGTGTGCGAACTGATGTTCGTCAATTTCGCCGGCTGCTGCCTGGACCAGATCCTCAACCAGGCGGCGAAGTTTCGCTACATGTTCGGTGGCAAGGCTTCCACGCCCCGGGTGATTCGCACCATGGTCGGCGCCGGCCTGCGCGCCGCGGCCCAGCACTCGCAGATGCTCACGTCCTTGTGGACGCACATCCCCGGGCTGAAGGTGGTGTGCCCGTCGTCGCCCTACGATGCCAAGGGTTTGCTGATCCAGGCGATCCGCGACAACGATCCGGTGATCTTCTGCGAGCACAAATTGCTATACGGCATGCAGGGCGAGGTGCCCGAAGAGCTCTACACCATCCCGTTCGGCGAGGCCAACTTCCTGCGCGACGGCAAGGACGTGACCCTCGTGTCCTACGGCCGCATGGTCAACACCGCCATGACGCGGCGCGCAGCCTGGCCGGGCGCGGTATCGATTGCGAGGTCATCGACCTGCGCACCACCAGCCCGATGGACGAGGACAGCATTCTCGAAAGCGTGGAGAAGACCGGGCGCCTGGTGGTCATAGATGAAGCCAACCCACGCTGCTCCATGGCCACCGATGTCTCGGCGCTGGTGGCGCAGAAAGCCTTCGGCGCGCTCAAGGCGCCGATCGAGATGGTCACCGCGCCGCACACGCCGGTGCCGTTCTCCGATTCCCTGGAAGACCTGTACATCCCTGACGCGGCGAAGATCGAACAAGCCGTGCTCAACGTGATCGAGTGGAGCAAGCGCTGATGAGCCAGATTCATACCCTGACCATGCCCAAGTGGGGTCTGTCGATGACTGAAGGCCGGGTCGATGCCTGGCTCAAGGAGGAGGGCCAGGCCATTACCAAGGGCGACGACGTGCTGGACGTGGAGACCGACAAGATCTCCAGCAGCGTCGAAGCGCCGTTCTCCGGCGTGTTGCGTCGGCAGATCGCGCGGCAGGACGAAACCCTGGCGGTCGGCGCGTTGCTGGGCATTGTCGTCGACGGCGAGGCCAGCGACGCCGAGATCGATGCGGTCATCGAGCAATTCCAGTCCAGTTTCGTGCCGGGCGACACCGGCGATGAAGACACCGGCGCGAAACCGCAGAAGGTCGATCTGGACGGGCGGGTGATCCGCTACTTTGAACGCGGCGAAGGCGGCATGCCCTTGGTGTTGGTCCACGGTTTTGGCGGCGACCTGAACAACTGGCTGTTCAACCACGAGGCCTTGGCGGCCGGCCGCCGGGTGATCGCCCTGGACCTGCCGGGCCATGGCGAGTCCGGCAAGGCCCTGCAACGGGGCGACCTGGACGAGCTGAGCGGCGCGGTGCTGGCCTTGCTCGATCACCTGGACATCAGCGTCGCGCATCTGGTGGGGCATTCCATGGGCGGCGCCGTGTCGCTGAACACCGCACGCCTGACGCCCCAGCGGGTGCGTTCCCTGACGCTGATCGGCAGCGCCGGCCTCGGCCCTGAGATCAACGGCGGCTACCTGCAAGGCTTTGTCGAGGCCTCCAATCGCAACGCCCTCAAGCCGCAATTGGTGCAGTTGTTCTCCAACGCCGAGCTGGTCAACCGGCAGATGCTCGACGACATGCTCAAGTACAAGCGCCTGGAGGGCGTGGAGACAGCGTTGAAGCAGCTGTCGGCGACCTTGTTCGCCGATGGTCGCCAACAGGTGGACTTGCGCGAAGTGGTGCAGGCCGGTCACGTGCCGACCCTGGTGATCTGGGGCAGTGACGACGCGATCATCCCGGCGGCCCATGGCGAGGGGCTGGAGGCCCAGGTGGAGGTGCTGAGCGGTCAAGGCCACATGGTGCAGATGGAAGCGGCCGAGCAGGTCAATCGATTGATCCTTGAGTTCATTGAACCGCACTGATCGAACGGGCGACGCGCGAGTCGTCGCCCCCAAGCATTCTGGAGAAACGCTATGAACGCTTCAATCAAGCCTACCCGCAGCATGCGCGCCGCCGTCTGGCATGGCCGTAACGATATCCGCGTCGAAGACGTACCGTTGCCCGTTTCGCCGCCCGCCGGCTGGGTGCAGATCCGCGTCCAGTGGTGCGGCATCTGCGGCTCCGACCTGCATGAATACGTGGCCGGACCGGTGTTCATTCCGGTGGACGCGCCACACCCACTGACCGGTATCAAGGGCCAGTGCATCCTCGGCCACGAGTTTTGCGGCGAAATCGTCGAATTGGGGGCCGGGGTAGAGGGCTTCAGCGTTGGCGAGCCGGTGGCGGCGGATGCCTGCCAGCACTGCGGGACCTGCTACTACTGCACCCACGGGCTCTATAACATCTGCGAGAACCTGGCGTTCACCGGCCTGATGAACAATGGCGCGTTCGCGGAGCTGGTCAATGTGCCGGCCAATCTGCTCTACAAGTTGCCCGCCGGTTTTCCTGCCGAGGCCGGCGCGCTGATCGAGCCGTTGGCGGTGGGCATGCACGCGGTGAAGAAGGCCGGAAGCCTGCTGGGCCAGAACGTCGCGGTGGTCGGCGCCGGGACCATTGGCCTGTGCACCATCATGTGTGCCAAGGCCGCCGGGGCGGCCCAGGTGATTGCCCTGGAAATGTCCAGCACGCGCAAGGCCAAGGCCCTGGAGGTCGGCGCGAGTCATGTCATCGATCCCAACCAGTGCGATGCGCTGGCTGAAGTGCGCCGCCTGACCGGGGGGCTGGGGGCCGATGTCAGCTTCGAGTGCATCGGCAACAAGCACACCGCCAAGTTCGCCATCGACCTGATCCGCAAGGCCGGCAAATGCGTGCTGGTGGGGATTTTCGAGGAACCGAGCGAATTCAACTTCTTCGAACTGGTGTCCACCGAGAAGCAGGTGCTCGGCGCGCTGGCCTACAACGGCGAATTTGCCGATGTCATTGCGTTCATTGCCGATGGCCGCCTGGACATCTCGCCGCTGGTGACCGGGCGCATCCAGCTGGAGCAGATCGTCGGGCAGGGCTTCGAGGAGCTGGTCAACAACAAGGAGCACAACGTGAAGATCATCGTGTCACCGGCGCGGACCTGATTTTTCCCGATGTGGGCGATTGGCGATGGCCGGCGGCGGCCATCGCATTTTTTAAGCCTTGGGTTAAATCCGGCAGATACGCCCGCCAGACGTGGCCTTCGTCGAGTTGCAACTGCTGTTCTTCCGTTTGCCGGAACTTGCGGTCGCAATCGAGGAAGAACTCGTCGAGCTGCGGCGGTTCGAGGTCGGTGTCGCTGAGCATCGTGTGGACCTGTCCACGGTGGTGGATCTGGTGCTCGAACAGGTGCAACAGCAACCGGTCGATACGTTCGGGCACTACCGCACCGTCGGCGCGTACCAGTTCGACGGACCGGGCGAGGTCTTTCTCCCGCAGGGATTCGCAGAACGCCACCAGTCGCCGGTCGGTGCGGGCCTGGTTTTGCACCAGGTCGGCAAAGGCCAGGGTTTCGGAGAAATCCTTGATCTGACCGTCACGATCGCCTTCCAGGGCGGAGAGGTAATAGCGATCCACCTCCAGGATATGGCAGAGCGTGGCTTGTATGGACGGAAAGAACCCCGTGCGTCGCGTCAGGTATTCGTCCTCGCTCAACTGCGCACAGGTGCCGAGCAGCCGGTGGTTGGCCCATTGATTGTTCAGGGCCTGGGCGAGGAAATAATTCATGGAAAGCCTTCCTTGTGGGAGCGAGCCTGCTCGCGATGACGGCGGTACATTCAGCATAGCCGTTCCAGACAGACCGCTATCGCGCGCAGGCTCGCTCCCACAGGGGAGTTCATTTGCCTCGGGTCAGAGCCCCACATCCGGCAGCACCGGGCGATTCGCCAGGGCCTTGGCCATGATCTGTTCCACATACACACGGTCTTCTTCCGGCAGGGCCAGGCGTGGTGGGCGGGTGAGGGCGCTGCCGCGGCCGGCGATGGCTTCGCACAGCTTGATGCATTGCACCAGGTCGGCGCGGGCATCGAGGTGCAGGATCGGCATCAGCCATTCGTAGATCGGCATCGCTTCGGCGAAACGCCCGTCACGGGCCAGGCGGAAGATGGTTTCGCCTTCCTTCGGGAACACGTTGGACATGCCCGAGACCCACCCTTCGGCGCCCACGGCCAGGCTTTCCAGCACCACGTCGTCGAGGCCCGCGAACAGGACAAAGCGATCACCCACTTCGTTGCGCACGTCGATGAAGCGCCGGGTGTCGCCGGAGGAGTCCTTGAAGCACACCACGTTGTCGCAATCGGCCAGGGAAATCAGGATGTCCGGGGTCACGTCGTTCTTGTAGATCGGTGGGTTGTTGTAGACCATCAGCGGCACGTCGGCATGCCGGGCGACATAGCGAAAGTGCTCGGCGGTTTCGAACGGTTTGGAGCCGTAGACCAGTGCCGGCATCAGCATCACACCGTCGACCCCGACCTTGCGCACCGCATTGGCGACCTTGGCCGCTTGCACGCTGGTGAATTCGGCCACGCCGCAGATCACCGGCACTCGCCCCCGGGAAGCGTCCACCGCGACTTCGGTCACGGCGATTTTTTCTTCGGCGCTCAGCGAAGTGTTTTCCCCCACCGAACCACAGACCACCAGGCCCGAGACGCCGTCACGGATGACGTTGGAAATGACCTCATGGGTCTTGTCCAGGTTGATGGAAAAGTCATCGTTGAATTGGGTGGTGACGGCGGGGAATATGCCGCTCCAGTTGATGCGTTTGCTCATGGGTTGTCTCCAGTGGTTAATGGTTTGTGGCGAGGGGATTCATCCCCGCTGGGGCGCGAAGCGGCCCTGAATCTGGCGACTCGGTGTATCTGAGAGGGCCAAGGGGCCGCTTCGCACCCCAGCGGGGCGGTGCGACGTTTCGCTGAATCCCCTCGCCACAAGGGATCGATGTGAGTTCGAAAATCATGCGCCAGGCCACGTATCTGAAAGCCGATAGCCCTGCGGCCACGGATCGGCCGGATCCAACAGCAGTTGATGGGTCCCGGTGATCCACGCTCGCCCGGCAATGCACGGGTAGATCGCCGGGCGCCCGGCCACGTCGGTCAGCGAGTCGATGCGGCAATGGAATTCGGAACCGATGATCGAGCGTCCGATGAACCGTTCACCCACCTGCATTAACCCCTTGGCCTGCAGCACCGCCATGCGCGCCGAGCAGCCGGTACCGGTGGGAGAACGGTCGATCTTGCCGGGTTGGATCACCACGGCGTTGGCGCCGGTCGCGACACCGGCTTCCATGACGAGGGGCGCGGCGATCTGGCAG
>Ga0157373_10001643_pt1 | contig 17075 bp, 14 predicted proteins | sample C65metaG_FD_113460 | JGI IMG/M metagenome (GOLD analysis project Ga0157373, IMG submission 113460) | Corn rhizosphere microbial communities from Kellogg Biological Station, Michigan, USA - C6-5 metaG | ecosystem: Host-associated > Plants > Roots > Rhizosphere > Soil | place: USA: Michigan... | reverse complement strand
TTGGCCGCCGTCACCGTGCCGCCCTCGCGGAACGCCGGCTTGAGGGACGCGATCTTGTCGATCCGCGCCTTGGGCGGCTGTTCGTCGTGGCTCACCGTGACCTGTTCCTTGCCGACCATGACCTGCAGCGGCACGATCTCGGCGTCGAAACTGCCATCCTTGATCGCTTGCTGGGCGCGGGTGGTGGACGCGATGGCGAAGGCGTCCTGGGCTTCACGGCTGAAACCGTTGGCTTCGGCGCAATCCTCGGCGAAGGTGCCCATCAGGCGGCCCTTGTCGTAGGCATCTTCCAGGCCGTCGAGGAACATGTGGTCCAGGACCTTGCCGTGGCCCATACGCAAGCCGCTGCGGGCGCGGTCGAGCAGATACGGGGCGTTGGACATGCTTTCCATGCCGCCGGCCACCACCACCTCGGCGCTGCCGGCCACGAGCATGTCATGGGCGAGCATCGTCGCCTCCATGCCCGAACCGCACATCTTGTTCAGGGTGGTGCAACGGGTCGATTTGTCGAGCCCGGCACCCAACGCCGCCTGACGTGCCGGCGCCTGGCCCTGGCCGGCGGCGAGCACGCAGCCGAACAGCACTTCCTCCACCGCGCCCGGTGCGATACCGGCGCGTTCGACCGCAGCCTTGATGGCGGCAGCCCCCAGTTGCGGGGCGCTGAGGCTCTTGAGTTCACCCTGGAAACCGCCCATGGGGGTACGGACGGCGCTGACGATGACAATCGGATCGTGAGTCATGACAAATTCTCCTTACTTCGCTGCCATGCGCAAGGCACCGTCGAGACGGATCACCTCGCCGTTGAGCATGCTGTTTTCAATGATATGCCTGACCAGCGCCGCGTACTCGGCGGGTTTGCCCAGGCGCGGCGGGAACGGCACGCCGGCGGCCAGGGACTCGCGGACTTCCGGGGTCATGCCGGCCATCATCGGCGTTTCGAAAATACCTGGAGCGATGGTCATCACGCGGATGCCGAAACGCGCCAGTTCCCGGGCGGCCGGCAGGGTCAGGCTGGCAATGGCGCCCTTGGACGCCGCATAGGCCGCCTGGCCGATCTGGCCGTCGAAGGCAGCCACCGACGCGGTGTTGATGATCACACCGCGCTCGCCGTCGGCATCGGCCTCGGTTTCGGCGATGGCCGCAGCAGCCAGGCGCAGCAGGTTGAAGCTGCCGATCAGGTTGACGTTGATCACCTGGCTGAAGCTGGCCAGAGCGTGGGGGCCGTTCTTGCCGAGGATCTTCTCGCCACGCACGATGCCGGCGCAGTTCACCAGGCCGTTCAGGCCGCCGAATGCCTCGACGGTGGCCTTGACCGCCGCTTCGGCCGCCGCCTCGTTGCTGATGTCAGCCACCACGCTCTGGCAGCCGAGCTTCTGTGCCTGGGCGGCCACGGCTTCGGCATTGAGGTCCACCAGCATCACCTTGGCGCCGGCCTTGACCAACAGTTCGCCAGTGGCCGCTCCGAGGCCGGACGCGCCGCCGCTGACGAGGAAAATCTTGTTGTCGATCTGCATCATGGTTTCCTTGGGTTCAAGCTGAAACGTTAGCCGCCGCGGCTTCTTGGGCCTTGGCGATTTCCTGATTGCGCAAGATAAAGCGCTGTACTTTGCCGCTTGGGGTCTTCGGCAAGTCGCTGACAAATTCGATTTCACGGGGATAGGCATGGGCGGCCAGACGCTTGCGCACATGCTGACGCAGCTCCTCGGCCAGCTCTGGCGCGGCACGGTACTGCGCGCTGAGCACGACGAACGCTTTCACCAGCTCGGTACGCTCCGGGTCGGGCTTGCCGACCACTGCTGCTTCGACCACCGCCGGGTGTTCGATCAGGGCACTTTCCACGTCGAACGGGCCGACGCGGTAGCCGGAGGTGGTGATCACGTCGTCGCTGCGACCGACGAAACTGATGCTGCCGTCCGGGTTCAGTTCAACGGTATCGCCGCTCAGGTAATAATTGCCGACAAAGGATTTGGTCGGCCCGCCCTGGTAACCGGCGAACCAGCACATCGGCGACTGGCTGCGGTCCACGGCAAGAATGCCCGGCTGGCCGACGCCCAGTTCCTGGTGGTTTTCATCCAGTACCACGATCCGATGGCCCGGCGAGGCGAAACCGGCCGCCCCCAGGTGCACCGGATGTTCAAGCCCGTGGTGATTGCACAGCACCATGCCCAGTTCGGTCTGGCCGTAATGGTCATGGATCACCACGTCCAGGTTATCGGCAAACCAGCGGATCACTTCCGGGTTCAGCGGCTCGCCGGCACTGCTGACAATACGCAGCCGGCCCTTGATCGATCGGGCGAACTGCTCGCCTCCGGCAATCAGCAGGCGATAAGCGGTGGGCGAACCGGTGAGGTTGGTGATGCCGTACTTGTTGATGACTCGACAGGTGCTTTCCAGGGTGAACGGACCATCGTAGAAAGTGATGGGATGGCCCATCGCCAACGGGCCGGTCACGCCGAAGTAGATGCCGTAGGCCCAGCCTGGATCGGCAAGATTCCAGAACGCATCTTCGGGCCTCAGGTCCACGGCGTCACGGGTGTAGCTCTGGAAAGCGACGATGGCCTTGAGCGGTACGGACAATGCCTTGGCCGGCCCGGTGGTGCCGGAGGTGAACATCAGCAGGAACGGGTCTTCGCCAGTGAGCATGACCGGTTCGCATTGATTGGAGTGGTTCGCCACTTCAGCCCAGAAGCTGTAGTCGCCCCGAACGATCCCCCGGCCTTTTTCACCGCCGACGGTGACCACGGTGGGGCAACCCGCCACTTCGTCGAGCTTGGGCCGGTTGACCGCGTCAGTGACGACGACGCGTGCGCCAGAGCCGCCGAGGCGGTGCTCGATGGCCTTGGGCCCGAATGCAGTGAACAACGGCTGGTACACGGCGCCGATGCGCCAGGTGGCAAGCACCACAATCAGCAGCTCCGCAGTGCGCGGCAACAGACCGGCGACTTTGTCGCCCTTGCCCACGCCCTGGGCCAGCAGGAAATTGGCGAAGCGTGCGGCGTTATCCTGCAGGTCACGGTAGGTCAAGGTCGCATCGCTGCCGTCACGGCCCTCCCAGAACAACGCGATACGTCCCGGCAACGCGTGCCGGTCGCAACACTCGACACAGGCGTTCAGCGCCTCGAGCGAACCGAGCAGCGCGGCGTTGACGGTGTGCAGGTAATCGAACTGCGACGTGGCGGACGAGTAATCGCGCATGACTAGAATCCCTCTGTACTTTTTATTGGTTGGGGGAACCGTGAACAGGGGAATACTCGCGCCGAAGGGCCTGGGCGGCAATGGTCAAAGCTATCAAGTTAGCTGACTGGTTTGGCCATGGTTTGGGGGTGGGTTGCCGGTCATGGCCCTATCGCGAGCAGGCTCGCTCCCACAAGGGTTTCACGGTGAACACAAATCCCCTGTGGGAGCGAGCCTGCTCGCGATAACAATCTCCCAGTCGCTACAAAGGCTGCTTCCACGCAAATGAATACACCTTCCCCGGCGCTGGAGGCTGGCACCGCTGGTTATCCGCATCGGCCCCCACCAGGAACCACTCGGCCCTGGAGGTCTCGCCGACGCTGCGGGCCTTTTGCGGGTCGTCGCAGCGCGCCAGGTCCCGGGCAGGTACCAGCGCATAGGCCTGCGGGTGGCTACGAAGCCACAGCGCGGATTGCTCCAGGGATTGATCGCTGTAGAAACTGAAATGCACGATGGGTTGTCGGGCGAACAACCAGTGCCCTTCACGCCAACCCACCAGCACCAGTTCGGCGTTATTGCTCAGTCGCGCGACGTCAGCCATGAGGGTTTCGTGGGGGTTGATGCCCTCCTTATGGGGCTCGACGAAGCCGCGGACAAACCAGGCGCACAGCCACACCACGGTCAGGACAACGAATACCTTCCTGCCCCATGGGCGCCGACCGACCCAGCGGCGCAACATCCACGGAATCAGCGGTGCCACCAGCAGAATCAACCCAGGCAATGCCGGGAAAATATACAGCTTGCGCTTGCCGCTGCTCAGGCTGAAGAACAGCAGCACCAGCAGCACCCAGCCGAGCAATACCAGCACCCGCCCGTCGTGCTTGAGCAATTGCCTGTGCCAGGCCGGCACCAGCCAGGGCAGCATGAAGAAAATCGGCAACCAGTACTTCGGAATCACCTCGACGAAGAAGTACCAGAAGGGTTCGCGATGCTCCCACGCGTTGGCATAGCGACCCGCCGTTTGCTTGAACAGGATTTCCTGGGCATAGGCCAGGCTGTCGGCACTGCCCTGGGCCACGATCAACAACAGCGGGCCCAGCCATACCGCGATGGCCGCCAGCGCCACCAGCAACCCCAGCCACCAGGCCGCGGCTTTTCCGGGCATCGGCGTCACACCTTTCCAGCCTTTACGCACCGCGTAGGCATAAGGGATCAGCATCAACACCGGCAGAAAGCCGACCCCTTTGCTGATGATGCCAAACCCCATCGCCGCACAGGCGATGTAATACCAGCGCCAATCCGGGCCCAGCAACAGATGCCGGCACAGGCCATAGAGACCCAGAATGGTCCAGAGCGCGAGGAAACCATCGATCTGTCCGGTGCGCAGAATACTGTAGGTCTGGTAGGTCGCCAGGAACAGCAGCGCCGCAATCACGCCGATGCGCCGCCCCCATAGGCGCCGGCCCAGGTCATACAGGCAGGCCGTGGTCACGCTGCCGGCCAACAGCGCGGGCAAGTACAGGGCAACCTTTGGCAGGTGGGACAGTTGCACGAACAGCGCCACCACCCACATGAACAGGGGCGGCTTGTCCGCGTAGATTTCCCCGGCCCGATGGGGAATGAACCACGAACCGTTCTGCAGCATCTCCAGGGCTACACCGAGGAAACGCTCTTCATCGACATTCAGCGGTTGCCGCCAGCCGAGCCCGGCACCCACCATGACCAGCGCCAATAGCGCTAGCCCCAAGCATTCCAAGCGTGGGGAAGATAATCGTATCCGCACCGTCTCAGCCCCTTTTGTCCAGCTCAAGGCCTTTGTGCTCGTGCTGCCTGGCGATCAACTGCAAGTTGCGCAGGTACACGATGAAGCCGAAGGACTGGCCGAGGATGAAGACCGGGTCTTCGCGATAAATGGCGTATGCCAGCAGCAATGCGCTGCCGACAATACTCAGGTACCAGAATCCGACCGGAATCATGCTGCGTTTCTTGTACTCACTGTAAAGCCACTGCAGGGCAAAGCGCCCGGTAAAGACCAACTGGCCCATGAATCCCACGGCCAGCCACATCGATTCCCTGCCCATGTCAGGCCTCGCTTTCTTGCGCGTTGACGTCCAGGCGGGTGCGCTTGATCAACCACCACACCCCCAGCAGATCGACGATGCCCACCAGGGCCCGGTCCAGGTTTCCATAGTTGGACACCCCTGCCCCGCGTTCGCGGTGGTTGACCGGTTGAACCAGCATCCGGCCGTTATGACGGCGGATCAGGGCAGGAATGAACCGTTGCATGTGATCGAAGTACGGCAGGCGCAGAAAGGCCTCGCGCTCGATCAATTTGATGCCGCAACCGGTATCCGGGGTCTGGTCTTTCAGCAGGCTGGCACGCAGCGTGTTGGCAAACCGCGAGGCCCAGCGCTTGCTCGCCGTGTCGCGACGGTTCACCCGATGCCCCGCCACCAGCTTGACGCCCGCGGGCTGACCTTCCGAACCGCGCACCAGGTCGAGCATTTTCGGCAGATCGGCCGGATCGTTCTGGCCGTCGCCATCCAGGGTCGCCAACCAGTGCCCGCGAGCCACCACGGCAGCATGGTGGATGGAGGTGCTCTGCCCCAGGGAACGGGCATGGCTGAGCACCCGCAACTGAGGGTAGCCCTGGCCTTGCAGCGTGCGCAGTTCAGCCGCGGTGGCATCAGTGCTGCCATCGTCCACCACAATGACTTCAAAGGCCTCGTTGACCAGCGCTGTACGCACCTCCTCCAACAACGGAACGAGATTGCCTGCTTCGTTCTTCGCGGGGATCAAGACGGATACATAAGGGGTTTCGTGCATGGCTTTCCTATAGAGATTCGAAATGCGCGGTTAAACGCGGTAATAGTCGCGGTACCAATCGACAAACGACCGCACGCCATAGGACACCGGGGTCCGAGGGCGAAAATCCACTCGATCTTCCAGGTCACGGGTGTCCGCCCATGTGTTGAGCACATCCCCTGACTGCAACGGCAAGAAATTCTTGGTGGCGCGGGTGCCCGTCGCCTCTTCGATGCATTCGACAAAATGCAAGAGCTTGACCGGCGAACCGCGTCCGATGTTGTAGACCTTGTTCGGTGCGCCGCTTTCGTCAGTAGGCGGGCGCGGCAGCAATCGCACGAGGCCTTCGACGATGTCGTCGATGTAGGTGAAATCCCGAGACATCGCGCCATCGTTGTACACATCGATGGCGCGGCCGTTCAGGATGGCATCGGTGAACTTGAACAGCGCCATGTCGGGTCGGCCCCAAGGCCCGTACACGGTAAAAAAGCGCAGGCCGGTCGTGGGAATGCCGTAGAGATGGGAGTAGGAATGCGCCATCAATTCATTAGCACGCTTGGTCGCGGCGTAGAACGACATGGGTCGATCGACCGGGTCGGTCGTGGCGTACGGCAGATGATCGTTCAACCCATACACCGAGCTGCTCGAGGCATAGATCAGATGCGCCGGCCCATGGGCACGGCAGGCTTCGAGGATGTTGAGGAAGCCCACCAGATTGCTTTGCGCGTAAGCGTCCGGATTGTCGATGGAATAACGCACGCCGGCCTGGGCAGCCAGGTGGATGACCTGCTCGAGACGCTGTTCGGCAAACAGTTCCTGCAACCCCTGCTTGTCGGCCACATCGAGCCAGCGGAACTGAAAGTTTGAGCAGGCATCCAGTTGCGCGAGCCGGGCCCGTTTCAACTCGACGCTGTAATAGCTATTGAGGTTATCGATGCCAATAACCTGGTGGCCATCGGCGCATAAGCGTTTGACGGTATGGAAGCCGATGAAGCCGGCGGCGCCAGTGACCAGAGTTCTCATGCGTCAGGCTCCTGTCCAACCAGAAGACAGGAGAACGCCTTGAAACTGACATACCGGCTACTCAAAACGGTCACTTGCATACTTCACTCTGCTGGATGGCCCGACTTTTCGGCACCTGCAGAGCTTCTATCAAACTTAAATGACGATTTTGTGATCGAAACATGACTCGCTGAACGCACACATGACGACCGTAAAAAGCAATCAGGTGCACGAGCCTGTTGATAGGTCATAAAAAACATGTGCCCCGTAAAAAAATGTAAGACAGAGAAAAAACTACTTGTAAGCATTTAGCCACTAGCCATGTAAGAAACAAGCTCCAACGTGAGAAACGCCTGATAAGTGAAGTTTTTTTTACCCAGCTTTTTTTCACACTTCTTTCAAAAAAAACCGCCTAACCTCAATGAATACGGGCCAGATCGGCATAAATATCCATCTGCCCACCCGGCGCTGAAACACTTCCTGCGGTGCTTCTGTCATGAGGTAACTCTTTGATACAGCCTTGCTTTTAGCGTCTACGCTGTCGCTGGATCCAATCTTTCGTTTCAACGCTTACTTACTCTTCAGTTCCCTGAGGTACCCATGGGTCAATCGTTTCTTCCCTTCTCGCGTCCCAGCATTGGCGATGAAGAGATTGCTGCTGTAAATGAGGTACTGCGCTCCGGCTGGATCACCACGGGCCCGAAAAACCAGCAACTTGAAGAGCAGTTCGCCGCGTATGTCGGCTGCCGGCACGCCGTTGCACTTTCTTCGGCCACCGGCGGTATGCACGTCGCGTTACTTGCATCAGGCATTGGCCCGGGCGATGAAGTCATTACGCCGTCCCAGACCTGGGTATCGACCGCCAACATGATCTGCCTGTTGGGCGCCACGCCGGTATTCGTCGACGTGGACCGCGACACACTCATGAGCGATCTGTCGAGTATCGAAGCAGCCATTACTTCTCGCACCCGGGCAATCATCCCGGTGCACTACGCCGGCGCCGCGTTCGATCTCGACCCGCTCTATGCATTGGCGGACAAGCACGACATCGCAGTCATCGAAGACGCCGCGCACGCGGCTGGCACCCTTTACAAAGGGCACCACGTCGGCGCCAAAGGCACGGCCATTTTCTCGTTCCATGCAATCAAGAACATGACCTGCGCCGAAGGCGCCATGTTCGTCACAGACGATGAGGCGCTCGCCGCCCGGGTGCGCATGCTCAAGTTCCACGGCCTCGGCGTCAACGCCTATGACCGCCTCACCCATGGTCGCAAGCCTCAAGCGCAGGTGATGGAGCCGGGTTTCAAATACAACCTGGCCGACATCAATGCCGCCATCGCCCTCGTGCAATTGGAGCGCCTGGACGACATCAACGCCAAGCGCACCGAATTGGCCAAGGCGTACCTGCAACGGTTGGAGGGTTCAACAGTGCAGCCATTGGCGATTCCAACCTATGCGCAACAGCACGCCTGGCATCTGTTCGTCCTGCGCATCGATGCCGAGCGCTGCGGCCTGGACCGCGAAGCGTTCATGAAAGCCCTGCAGGCGCAGGGCATCGGCACGGGCATCCATTTCATCGGAACGCACCTGCACACCTACTACCGCCAGCGCTTCCCCGACGTCCAGCTACCCAATACCGAGTGGAATTCGGCGCGCCTGTGCTCGATTCCGCTGTTTCCCGACATGACCGGCGATGACGTGAATCGCGTCGTCGACACCATTGAAAACGTCCTGGACGCACACCTGTGAAACCTTACCCGATCAATTGCGTGTCGATTGTCATACCGGTCTACAACGAAGAAGAGAGCCTACCCGAGTTGCTTCGACGTACCGAAGCGGCGTGCCGGCAACTGCACCACAAGTACGAAATCGTGCTGGTCGACGATGGCAGTCGTGACGAGTCGGCGCAGATATTGGAAGAAGCCGCGACGCTGCGGGGCAGCCCGATCGTCGCGGTGATCCTGAACCGCAATTATGGTCAGCACGCCGCGATCATGGCCGGTTTCGAACACTGCAAGGGCGACGTCATCATCACCCTCGACGCGGACCTGCAAAACCCGCCCGAAGAGATTCCGCGCCTGGTGGCCCAGGCCGAACTGGGCTATGACGTGGTCGCCACGGTACGCAACAACCGCCAGGACTCGGCCCTGCGGCGCTGGCCGTCGAAGCTGATCAACCTGGCGGTGCAACGCTCCACCGGCGTTGCCATGAGCGACTACGGCTGCATGCTGCGCGCCTATCGGCGATCCATCGTCGACGCCATGCTCGCGTGCCGCGAACGCAGCACCTTCATCCCGATCCTCGCCAACAGTTTTGCCCGGCACACCACGGAGATCCTGGTCAGCCACGCCGAGCGCGAGCACGGGGAATCCAAGTACAGCGCCATGCGCCTGGTCAACCTGATGTTCGACCTGATCACCTGCATGACCACCACGCCTCTGCGGCTGCTGAGCATCGTTGGCTTCGCCATGGCCGGCCTGGGCGTGCTGTTCGCCATCGCCTTGATCCTGCTGCGGCTGGTCTTCGGCGCCGGCTGGGCCGGTGGCGGGACGTTCGTGCTGTTCGCCGTGCTGTTCGTCTTCACCGGCGGGCAATTCATCGGCATGGGCTTGCTGGGCGAATACCTGGGGCGGATGTACAGCGATGTGCGTGCGCGTCCCCGGTTCTTCGTCGAAAAGGTCCTGCGTGGACAACCCGCCACGCCGGCCCCCGTTATCACCGTTGACGGCCTCACCTCCACTTCTTCCGACCAGGTTCTCTCATGAGCAAAAAAGCCGTAGTTTTCGCCTATCACGATATCGGTTGTGTCGGCATCGAAACCCTGCTCAATTCCGGCTTCGATATTGTCGCGGTGTTTACCCACGCCGATGACCCAAAGGAGAACACCTTCTACGGCTCCGTCGCGCAATTGTGCGCGCGCAAGGGCATCCCGGTTCATGCTCCCGAAGACGTCAATCATCCGCTGTGGATCGAGCGCATCGGCAAGCTCGATCCTGATTACCTGTTCTCGTTCTACTACCGTCACTTGTTGAGCGAACCGCTGCTCGCCATTGCTCCTAAAGGCGCGTTCAACCTGCACGGGTCCCTGCTGCCACGCTACCGCGGGCGAGCGCCGGCCTACTGGGTGCTGGTCAACGGTGAAACCGAGACCGGCGTGACCCTGCACCGCATGGTCAAACGCGCGGATGCCGGTGCGATCCTGGCCCAGCAAAAGGTCGCCATCGAGCGCAGCGACACCGCGTTGAGTTTGCATGGCAAATTACGCCAGGCGGCCATCGACCTGCTGCGCGACACGCTGCCCAGCCTGCTTGCCGGTGAGGTCCGCGAAAGAGAGCAGGACGAATCCAGGGCCACGGTGTTCGGTCGGCGCACGGCGGCTGACGGCAAGCTGGTCTGGCAGCGCCCGGCCGAGGAACTGTTCAATCTGGTCCGGGCCGTGACCCAACCCTATCCCGGGGCGTTTTGCGCCGTTGGCGAACACAAGCTGATCGTCTGGAGCGCGGAGGTCGTCGAGGGCAATGAAGGCCAGGATCCGGGGCGCGTCATCAGCGTCGACCCGCTGCGTATTGCGTGTGGCGTGGATTCCCTGGTGATCACCTCGGGCCAACGCAACGAAAACGGCCTGTACCTGGGCGGGCCGCAACTGGCCAACGAATTGGGACTGGTTGACGGCTCGGTGCTGCGCGGCACGGAGTCTCGCCGAGGCCCACGGCGTACCCGGGTGTTGATCCTGGGCGTCAATGGCTTCATCGGCAATCACCTGTCGGAACGCCTGCTGCGCGACGACAAATACGACGTCTATGGCCTCGACATCGGCTCCGATGCCATCGAACGCCTGCGCAGTCATCCGCATTTCCATTTTGTCGAAGGCGACATCAGCATCCATTCCGAATGGATCGAATACCACATCAAGAAATGCGACGTCATCCTGCCGCTGGTAGCCATCGCCACACCCATCGAGTACACCCGCAATCCGCTGCGGGTGTTCGAGCTGGATTTCGAAGAGAACCTGAAACTGGTTCGCTACTGCGTCAAGTACAACAAGCGCGTGATCTTCCCCTCGACGTCCGAAGTCTATGGCATGTGCCAGGACAACAACTTCGACGAAGACACCTCCAACCTCATTGTCGGCCCGATCAATAAGCAGCGCTGGATCTACTCGCTTTCCAAGCAACTGCTCGACCGGGTGATCTGGGCCTACGGCCAGAAAGGCCTGAACTTCACCTTGTTCCGCCCCTTCAACTGGATGGGCCCGCGCCTGGATCGATTGGATTCGGCACGCATCGGCAGTTCCCGGGCGATCACGCAACTAATCCTCAATCTGGTGGAAGGTACGCCGATCCGCCTGTTCGACGGCGGTGAACAGAAGCGTTGCTTCACCGACATCGCCGACGGTGTCGAAGCACTGGCGCGGATCATCGACAACGAGAATGACGCCTGCAACGGGCAGATCATCAATATCGGCAACCCGGACAACGAAGCCAGCATTCGCCAATTGGGCGAGGAGCTGCTGCGACAGTTCGAGGCCCACCCGTTGCGCGACAACTTTCCGCCCTTCGCCGGGTTCCGTGATGTCGAAAGCAAGGCCTTCTATGGCACCGGTTACCAGGACGTCTCACACCGCAAACCAAGCATCGCCAATGCCAAGCGCCTGCTGGACTGGACGCCCACCGTGCAGATGAGTGAAACCATTGGCAACACGCTGGATTTCTTCCTGCGCGAAGCCATGCTCGAACTCGCGGACAAGCGTTGCTGCGGGCGGGTCTTCGAATCGATGTCGACACTTACCGGGGCACACGCGAGGGCGTGCCCCAGTTACTGGACATTCTCCAGGAAGCCCAGGTCAAGGCGACGTTTTTCTTCAGCGTCGGGCCGGACAACATGGGACGTCATCTATGGCGCCTGCTACGGCCGCAGTTCCTTTGGAAAATGCTGCGCTCCAACGCCGTGGGGCTGTACGGCTGGGACATCCTCCTGGCCGGCACCGCCTGGCCCGGCAAGCCTATCGGCCGCGATCTCGGGCACCTGATGCGTCAGGCCCGGGCGGCGGGCCATGAGGTCGGTTTGCACGCCTGGGATCATCATGGCTGGCAGGCCAATGCCGGGCGTTGGGAACAAGCGCGGCTGATCGAGCAGATTCGCCAAGGTGTCGACAGCCTCAGCGACATCCTCGGCGAGCCCGTTACCTGTTCGGCAGCGGCCGGTTGGCGCGCGGATGAGCGTGTGATCGAGGCCAAGCAGGCGTTCGGCTTTCGCTACAACAGCGATTGCCGGGGGCAGAGCCTGTTCCGGCCCACGCTAGCCGATGGAGGCCTGGGCACGCCGCAGATCCCCGTAGACCTGCCGACCTTCGACGAAGTGGTTGGCCCAAGCGTCATGGCCAAGGATTACAACGCCTTCATTCTTGAGCGCTTTGCCGCCGAAAAACTCAACGTCTACACGATCCATGCCGAAGTGGAAGGGATATTGATGGCCAACAGTTTCCGTCAATTGCTGGCGGACGCACGCGAGCAAAGCATCCGCTTTCAGCCCTTGGGCGATCTATTGCCCACAGTCGTTGACGGCTTGCCAGCAGGACGTGTGAAGCGCGGCACGCTCGAAGGTCGTGAAGGCTGGTTGGGGGTGCAAGGCGCATGAGCAAGACTTTGGCACTACCGCTGCTGCTGGCGACCTTCCTGCTGGCTTACCTGCTGCCGCTGGGCAGCCATGGATTATGGATTCCCGACGAAACCCGCTATGCCCAGATCAGCCAGGGCATGCTGCTGAGCGGCGACTGGGTGTCACCCCATTTCATGAGCCTGCGCTACTTCGAAAAACCGGCGGCCGGCTATTGGATGATCGCCCTCGGCCAGGCACTGTTCGGTGAGAATCTGTTCGGTGTGCGCATCGCCTCGGCCATCAGCCTCGGGCTCAGCGTGATGCTGTGTTACCTGCTTGCCCGGCGGCTCTGGAACGATCCTCGCAAGAGTTTCGTCTGCGCGCTGTTGTACATGAGCCTGACCGTAGTCGCCGGCGCTGCGGGCTATGCCAACCTCGATCCGCAATTCACCTTCTGGGTCAACCTGAGCCTGGCCGCCTTATGGTTTGCCCTGGACAGCGGTGCCCGCAACCAACGGCTGATCGGCTGGGCGATGCTGGGACTGGCATGTGGCATGGGTTTCTTGACCAAGGGCTTTCTCGCCTGGTTGTTGCCGGTGCTGATCGCCCTGCCCTGGATGGCCTGGCAACGACGCTGGCGTGAATTGCTGGTCTTCGGCCCCCTGGCGATTGCCGTGGCCATCGTCGTCAGCCTGCCCTGGGCCCTGGCGGTGCCTGCCGAGGAACCGGATTACTGGCGGTTCTTCTTCTGGCACGAACATATCCGGCGCTTTGCCGGGGACGATGCCCAGCATGACGCGCCCTGGTGGTTCTACCTGCCGCTGCTGGTGGCGTTCAGTCTGCCATGGGTGGCGCTGTTGCCCCCTGCACTGCGGCAAGCGTGGCAGACACGGCGCCAGGCGGGTATCGCGTTCCTGTTGTTGTGGCTGTGGATGCCGCTGCTGTTTTTCAGTCTCAGCAAAGGCAAGTTGCCGAGCTATATCCTGCCGTGCCTGCTGCCGCTGGCGCTGCTCCTGGGCCATGCCCTGGCGGACCGCCTGGAGCACAAGCAGGGCCGCGCCCTTGCCATCAACGGCTGGCTCAACCTGACACTGGGCCTGCTGGTGCTGCTTGCCCTGGTCTATCTGCAAGTGAAAAAACCGCTATACGACCATGAGCCGCACAATCTGGTGCTGGTTTCCGTCGGCCTGATCGGCTGGATCATGAGCAACCTGTTGCAAGCCCTCAGGCCTTTGCGCTGCTGGGCAACCCCAGCCTTTGGCAGCCTGTTGTTGATCGGCGTGCTCCCAACCGCGATGCCCGCGTCCGTGGTCACCAACAAGATGCCTGACCAGTTCATCCTCGAACACCTCGACGAACTAAGTCATACCGACAAGTTGCTGGCCAACGATCTTGGCGCGGCATCCGCCCTCGCCTGGCGCCTGAAGCGTCCGGAGGTGGCGTTGTACAACACCGTCGGCGAATTGAAGTATGGCCTTGCCTACCCTGACGGCCTACGGCAACGGGTCGACCCGCCACAGGTCGAACAATGGATGCGCGACGCCCGTCGCAGTGGCCCGGTCGGTGTGGTCATGCGGGTCAAGGGTGAAGAAGAACTTCAGGAAATCGAACGGTTGCCCAAGGATGGAAAACGTTATGAACGAGGCAATCTGGTCATCCTGATTTTCCCCCGGGACGCGTCATGAGCCTGTTGCTGTTATTGGCTGCCTGCATGCTGACGTGCCTGGGGCAGATCGCCCAGAAGTACGCCGTCGAGGGTTGGCGTGGCCGCTCATCGGGCTGGGGCGAGAAACTGCGCTCACCCTGGCTATGGCTGGCGTTTGCGGCGCTGGGGGCCGGCCTGCTGGTGTGGTTGCTGGTGTTGCAGCGCCTCGAAGTGGGCATCGCCTATCCGATGCTGAGCCTGAATTTCGTGCTGATCACCCTTGTCGCCCGGTTTGTATTCCACGAACCCGTCGACCGTCGCCACTGGCTGGGCGTCACCCTGGTGATCGTCGGGGTGATGTTGCTGGGACAGCACGCATGAATCTTCGTCGCGGTGTTGTCTTTGCGCTGGGCAGCGTGTTGCTGGTGAGCAGCGCGCAATTGGCTTTGCGCTGGAGCATGAGTCGTCTTCCGCTACCCGGGCAGTGGCTCACTGGCGGTGTCGATCCAACGGCGCTGGCCGTGGTGCCGGGCGCCATTTTTGCCTATGCCTTGTCGATGTTCTGTTGGCTGGTTGCGCTGCGGGATCTGCCGTTGGGTCGTGCCTATTCGCTGCTGAGCATCAGTTATGCGCTGGTGTATCTGCTTGCCGCCGCCCTGCCGATCTTCAATGAAGGCTTCAGCCTCTCGAAAAGCCTCGGAGTGACCTTGGTCATCCTCGGCGTCCTCACCATCAACTCCCGACCTGTTCAAGTATCCGAACCCAGGAATGTAGTATGAAAATCAGCGTATTCGGTAGCGGCTATGTCGGTCTGGTCCAGGCAGCCGTGCTGGCAGAGGTCGGTCACGATGTGGTCTGCATGGACATCGATTGCGAAAAGGTCTCCGCCCTCAATCAGGGACACGTCAACATCTTCGAACCTGGCCTGGCTGCGTTGGTAAAGGACAACCTGGACAACGGAAGGCTGCGTTTTACCTGCGAGGAAAAACCCGCCGTGGAGCATGGCAAGGTCCTGTTCATTGCCGTAGGCACGCCTTCGCACCCGGACGGTTCGGCGGACCTGAGCAGTGTCTTCGCGGTGGGTGAAGCCATCGCCCGGCACCGTAGCGAGCCCGTCATCGTCGTTGAAAAGTTCACGGTCCCCGTGGGCACGGGGGATGCCCTGCGTGATCGGATGAACGAGGCCCTGCGACACCACAGCCGAATCCTGGATTTCGATATCGTCTCCAACCCGGAGTTTCTCAAGGAAGGCTCGGCCGTCGCCGACTGCAGGCGTCCCGACCGGATCGTCATCGGGTGCGAGCGGGATGATGTCCGCGACGTGATGCGCGAACTCTATGGGCCGTTCAATCGCAACCATGAACGCATCATGTTCATGGACCTGCGCAGCGCCGAACTGACCAAATACGCGGCCAACTGCATGCTTGCCACCAAGATCAGCTTCATCAACCAGATCGCCGAGCTGGCCGAGCATCTGGGCGCCGACGTCGAATCGGTACGCCTGGGCATCGGTGCCGATTCGCGCATCGGCTATGACTTCATCTACCCCGGCTGCGGCTATGGCGGCTCCTGCTTTCCCAAGGACATGCGCGCATTGATCCACAGCGCCCAGCAGGTCCAGTGCTCCAATGACCTGTTGCAGGCGGTGGAAGCGATCAACCAGCGACAGAAGCAAAAACTGTTCGAGCGAATCAATGCGTTCTACGAGGGCGACCTGCAAGGCCGGACGTTCGCGGTGTGGGGCCTGGCTTTCAAGCCCAACACGGATGACATGCGGGACGCGCCCAGCCGGGTACTCATGGAAGCGCTATGGGAAGCCGGCGCTCATGTGCGGGCATTTGACCCGGAGGCCATGCGCCAGACCCAATCGTTGTACCAGGATCATCTCAATCTCAGCCTGATGGGCACCCCGGAAGCGACCCTCGGCGGTGCCGATGCGCTGATCATCTGCACCGAGTGGCAACAGTTCAAGGCGCCGGATTTCGACCTGATCCAAAAACGGCTCAAGGCCCCGGTGATCTTCGATGGCCGCAACCTGTACGACGCAGAGCGCCTGGCGCAACGGGGGTTTCAGTACTTTCCGATAGGCCGTGGCGACTCGTGCAAATTGCCGATCTCGCATCACACAAAGTGGGAGACCCGCATCGCCCGCTGAAAACTGAATCAGCGGGGATCGTTGAGAATCAGGCTGCGATAATGCCCCGGATTGGACCCGGACCACTTGCGGAACGCTTTGTAGAACGAGCTGGCATCGGCGAACCCCAGGCGCGAAGCGATGTCGACGAAACTGATGGAGGGTTCGGCGAGCCAGGTGATCGCCAGCTCCTTGCGCACGCTGTCCTTGAGCCCCTGGTAGGTCTGCCCTTCTTCCGCCAGGCGCCGGCGCAGGGTCGACGCCGACACGCACAACTGCTGGGCCAGGGCTTCGGTTTCCGGCCATTGCTCGGCCGGCAATTGGCGCAGGTCGTGCCGGATCCGGCTGGCAAGGCTCTGCGGGTCGCGGTACTTGACCAGGATGTTGGCCGGTGCCCGGGCCAGGAAACGCTTGAGTTCCTCGGCACTGCGGCGGATGGGCAGGTCCAGGTACTCGGCGGCGAAGATCATCCGGGTACGGGGGCGGTCGAAGCGCAGGTTCTGGGAAAACATCACCCGGTAGTCGTCGCAGAAGTCCGGCGCCGGGCAGCGCAGCTCGACGGACAGAATGGGAATGCGCCGCCCTGCCAGCCAGCAGGCCACGCCATGGACGATCATCCAATAGGTGAAGTAGGTAAAGGCCCGGCGTGGCTCCTGATCGTCTTCCAGCAGGACGATTTCCGCCAGGCTCTGCTGACGCACCCACTGGGCCGGCAAC
>Ga0157373_10001639_pt1 | contig 17082 bp, 15 predicted proteins | sample C65metaG_FD_113460 | JGI IMG/M metagenome (GOLD analysis project Ga0157373, IMG submission 113460) | Corn rhizosphere microbial communities from Kellogg Biological Station, Michigan, USA - C6-5 metaG | ecosystem: Host-associated > Plants > Roots > Rhizosphere > Soil | place: USA: Michigan... | reverse complement strand
AGCTGGATACCCGCCAGGAACTGGAGCATTGGCTCTTCGGAGACATCATCGCCGTGGGAAATGCGGATATCTGGATCGCCTTCGCCATCGGTGCAGCCACCTTGCTCGTCACCAATCTCCTCAGGCGCCCCATCCTGCTGACTCTGTTCGAGCCAAATGTGGCCGCAGCACAGGGCGTCCCGGTTAGATTCATTCAATATCTGGTTTTCGGCCTACTGGTGCTGTCTCTGGTATCTTCCCTCCAGGCCGTGGGATGCGTTCTCTCCGTAGGCTTGCTGGTCACACCGGCAGCCACTGTTTCCCTCCTGACCGATCGCACCTCCGCCCTCTTCTGGGGTGGAGGATTGGTGGGAGGCATCGGCTCTGTCGCCGCAGTTCTGCTTTCCGGACCCTTGGGAATTTCCCCTGGCCCGGCCATTGTCATCGTTTTGGGAATCCTTTTCGTCCTGGCCTATCTGTTCAGTCCCAAATATGGGCTGATTTTGGGAGGCAGGAAAAAATAAGGAGGCGGATATTTTGTCCCGTGTTCACTTCCACACTCTGCCTCATTACTTCGCTGGCACGAATTTCAGACCACCGCCATTGATGCAGAAACGTTTGTCCGTTGGAGTACTGAAGCCCTCCCCTTCAAAGACGTGGCCCAGATGCCCCCCGCATTTCGCGCACACCACCTCCTGGCGCACCATGCCCATGGAGAAATCTTTTTTGATGATCACGTTCTCGGCCTTTGCCGGATCATAGAAGGACGGCCATCCACAATGGGAATCGAACTTCTGTTCAGAGGTAAACAACAGCGCCCCGCAGCCGGCACAGTGGTAGCTGCCCTTCCCCTGCTTCTTGAACTGCTCGTAAACAGCTCCATCCGGGCGCTCCGTCCCGGATTGACGCAGGATGCGGTATTGTTCGGGAGTGAGTTCTTTTTTCCACTGCTCATCGGTCTTCTCGACCTTCGCAGTTGGCTCGGCAGGGGCGGTGGGTAAAATTTCCATGGCTTTTCCCTGATCATCGGCGTGGCACGATGCCAGCGCCAGTGAGAAAATGAGTGTAGCGAGGGAGAAATGTTTCATCTGGGGCGTGGGGTTGCCTATGGGAGAACCCAACCTCGCCTTTATTCCGGAATTTTTGAACGGAACTACTGCGCGGTAGAGACCACGCTTCAATATGAAACGTTGCTAGAAACCTCCACAGGCAGGGAGCTTGCGCTCCCCTCCAGAAATCCGCCTCAGGCGAATTCGTGGGTCAGCACCGCCTTCTCGAAATCGCGGTTCATGCGGGCGATGTGCTCCACACTGATTTCCTTCGGGCACGCTGCCTCACACTCATACTGGTTGGTGCAGTTGCCGAAGCCTTCCGCATCCATCTGTTTCACCATTCCCAACACGCGCTTTTCGCGCTCCGGTTGGCCCTGCGGAAGATACCCCAGGTGGGAAACCTTGGCGGATACAAACAACATGGCGGAAGCATTCTTGCACGCCGCCACGCAAGCACCACAGCCAATACAGGCTGCTGCATCAAAAGCCTCATCCGCATCGTCCTTCGGGATCGGCACCGCATTGGCATCCACTGCGGAACCCGTGCGGATATCGATGTAGCCGCCGGCAGCCACAATACGGTCAAAAGCAGAACGGTCCACCATTAGATCCCGGATCACCGGAAAGGCATTTGCCCGGAATGGTTCGATCCAGATGGTATCCCCATCGGAAAATTTGCGCATGTGAAGCTGGCAGGTGGTCACGCCGCGATCCTTGCCATGGGGAATGCCATTGATGGTCAGCGAACACGCTCCGCAAATCCCCTCACGGCAATCATGATCGAAGTGGATCGGCTCCTGGCCAGTGCCAATGATCCGCTCGTTCACAATGTCAAGCATCTCCAGAAAAGAGGCTTCAGAAGGGATATCCTTAGCGTCATAGGTTTCGATTTTACCTTTGGACTGAGGGCCTGACTGCCGCCAAACTTTCAAAGTGAGATTCATGTGTAGCTATTGTTGGAAAATCGTAACGCGGGGAATGTCCCGCTGTTTGCGAAGCCAAATTAAATGATTTTTGCCGGGGAACTAGGATAAAAATCTCTCAAAAATACTGAATCGCACACATGCCAACCGTGAGCATGACTGCACAAAACACCCACTTTAAAATTTGCGTTGACAGGCACCCGGGTTCGTGATTTCTTCCCGGCGTCGCGACAACAGTAGGCGGCCCGATTGAAGCATCCCTTTGGGTTTTTGGGTTTTTCCCGGGGAACATCAATCGGGCCGCTTCTTTTTTTTGGCAAGATTGCGTCCCCCTCAGCCGGTCCTTTATACCGTTGCGAGAAGTTTCGCCAGATGGGAGCCACGACTCACTGCCACCACTCCATCTCCCGCAGCGAGGATAAGCTCACGGCTGGGCCGCAATTCCGTGCCACCACCTTTGCGGTGAACAGCCACCACGATGACAGCTCCCGCGTGCATGCTCTCCAACTCGCCGATGGTTTTTCCTGCAAAGGGCGAGTATTTCGGCAGCACAGCCTCCTCCAGTTCCAGCCCCAGATCTCCCAGTTCCTCCTGAAGGTGATGGGATTTCTCCGCATCATCGATCAGTTCAGCCGCTGCGGGGAACAAAATCAGGTGGGAAATTCGCTCCGCTCCGATGTGGGCCGGCAGCACCACCCGGTTGGCTCCCGCCTGGAGAAGCTTGCGCTCCGTCGCGGGATCTTCACCCCGCGCAATGATCGTCAGTCCCGGGTTCAAGTCCCTGGCACTCAGCGTAATGAAAACATTGCTGGCATCGGATGGCAGCACCGTGGCCAGCACGGCGGCGCGCGTCACCCCCGCCTCCATCAGCACCGTTTCCTCCGTGGCTTCCCCTTCCAGTGTCAGGCAGCCCGCCTCCCGCGCAGCTTCCAGGCGGCGGGTATCCTTATCCACCACCAGAAAGGATCGCTGCCCGGCTTTGAGATCCGCAGCCACCATCCGGCCTATCCGGCCATAGCCACAAATAATCGCGTGATTGTTCAGTTTTTTTAGTTCGGCACTCATGCGTCTGTCTCCCAATGCACGGCGGATCTGCCCCTCCAACAGGACTTGAACAAACGCACCGCTAACAAAAATAACACTGAAGCACCCCAGCGCGATCACCCCCATCGTGAGCTCCCGCAATCCCTCCTCCTGAATTGGCCGGACCTCCCCGTAGCCGACCGTGAAAATGGAAATCACCACCATGTAGACGGAATCCGAAAGATTCCACCCTGCCAGCAGATACCCAATGACCCCCAGCATCATGATTACCGCCATGAAACACAGGCCGTAAATCAGATTGCGCGTGGGATAGGTCATTGGGAATCAGATATTCCCAGTGCATCCTCCATACCAGATGGAGGAAAAACTCGGCAGCATAGAGAGCCGTTAGGGATTCATGAACGGATAGTCCGTATACCCGGTGGTTCCCTCCGCATAGAATGTCTTTGGATTCGGCTCATTGAGTGACGCTCCTGCGGCGAAACGCTCCGGCAGATCCGGATTGGCGATATAAAGCACGCCAAAGGCTACTGCATCCGCCTCTCCTGCGGCAATGACCTGATCCGCAGTCTCCTGAGTGAATTTTTCATTGGCAATATAAACTCCGCCAAAGGCTTCCTTGAGTGCAGGGCCGATGCGGTTTTCACCCACGCTTTCACGCGCGCAAATGAAGGCAATGCCTCGCTTGCCCAGCTCCTTCGCCACGTAGCTGAAGGTGGCCAGCGGATCGGAATCGCTCATATCATGAGCATCGCCACGCGGAGCGAGGTGCACGCCGACGAACTCCGCCCCCCAGACACCGATCACCGCATCCGCGACTTCCAGCAGGAGGCGGGCGCGGTTTTCAATCGGACCGCCGTATTCATCCGTACGCCGGTTGGTCCCATCCTGCAGGAATTGATCCAGCAGGTAGCCATTCGCGCCATGGATTTCCACGCCATCGAATCCGGCCTTTTTCGCATTTTCCGCGCCGAGACGGTAGGCCTCAATAATCGCCGGAATTTCCTCAGTGGCCAGTGCACGGGGTGTCACGAAAGGTTTCTCCGGGCGGCCGAGACTCCCATGGCCCTTAGGGGTGCTTGCGCGGGGAGCCACGGGTTGCTGCCCGTCCAGATAGAGCGGATCCGAACTCCGGCCTACATGCCAGAGCTGGAGAATGATTCGTCCGCCAGCCTTATGGACTGCCTGGGTGATCACCTTCCAGCCTTCCACCTGTGCATCGGACCAGATGCCCGGTGTATTCGGATAGCCCACGCCCAGAGGTGAAACGGAGGTGGCCTCCGAGATGATCAGCCCAGCTGTGGACCGCTGCCGATAGTACTCCGCCATGAGCGGAACCGGGACTCTGCCTGCTCCGGCACGGCAACGGGTAAGGGGAGCCATGATGACGCGATTTGGCAATTGCCAGCCGCCAATGGTGATGGGATCAAGTAAGGAAGCCATATTTGTTCGTAATTCATCGAACTCTCGGACAAGTTTGCAGCCTGTCAAATAAGATTCGATATTTGTCGAACAATGAAAGTGCGCTACGTTAATCTCCTGTGACCAAGGAATACATCCATCCCCCATTGAGCGGCATCCATCTGCCCACGGTGATGCAGGCTCTCTCCGATCCCGTGCGAGTGGGAATCATCCACCAGTTGCTGGATGCCGGGGCCGACCATGAATTTGCATGCAATGACTTCCCCATGAATCTCTCCAAAGCGACCCGCTCCCACCACTTCCAGATTCTCCGGGAGGCGGGCCTCATCCGCACCCGGGTGGAAGGCACTCGCTGCATGAATTCCCTGCGGCGGGAAGAACTGGAAAAGCGCTTCCCGTCCTTACTCGATTTCCTTTCCCGCGCGAAATGACATGAATGCTGACTCATCCTTCCGGCCCATCGACCCAGGCGTCTCCATCGGCCACGTCCACCTCAAGGTAGCGGATCTGGAGCGAGCCATCCGTTTCTATCAGAAGATATTGGGCTTCGAGATCACAACCCGCTTTGGAAAGCAGGCGGCCTTTCTTTCCGCAGGCGGGTATCACCACCACATCGGCCTCAATACCTGGGAAAGCGCAGGCGGCAGTCCTCCACCACGGGGCAGCACTGGTCTCTATCATGTGGCCATTCTCTATCCTACCCGCGCCCTGCTGGCGGATGCCCTGCGGCGGGTGCTGGAGGCAGGCATCCCGATTGATGGCGCGGCAGACCATGGAGTCAGCCATGCCATTTACCTGAATGACCCGGATGGGAATGGAATAGAGCTCTATTGGGACCGTCCCCGGCATGAATGGCCGAGCAAGGCGGATGGAGAGCTGGAAATGTACACCCGCCCCTTGGACCTGCAGACACTGCTGGACGAAGGGAAATGATTACTCCTCGCTTCTGTCTTTTTTCCTGAGATTTCCCAGCCATCATCATCCCTGTGGAATGGATCACGCAGGCAGCACTGGGAGCAGCAATCGGGGAAGCGATGCTTGGCAAAAAATTGGGAAACAGGGCGATGCTCTGGGGCATCCTGATCGCCTGGGTGCCCCATCTGGATTACCTCCTGGCCATCCTTTTCCCCACCTGGCTGGAGCTTTACCTGTTGGGAGTGCTGGGCCAATCGCTCGTCGTGGCGGGAATCGTCAGCTTCTACGGAGGGCGCGGGCTCGCCCGGCTGTGGAAAAAGCAGAAGATCACCGCGCAGGAGGCAGGTGGCTTCATTTTCATCGTCTGGCTCATCGTCATCGCCCATGCGGCGCTGACAGTGGATGGAGCGAGACCTCTGCCGTTTTTGGAAGTGTGTTTCCCAGCCATGCCTCAGATCGATCTGCTGTTCACCCTCCCGCTGGTAGTGGCATTGATAAAACTTTCCCGCCATCGCACTAAAAAGGAGCTTTCTCTGCGGAAAAAATGGCTGGTGCGGGGCATTCTCACCTCCACCTCCATCATGGCCTTGGGCGTGGTTTTCAAGGCATGGACGCACAGCAGCTTTACCGCAGATCTGGCCCGCCGTGCCGTGCCGGTGGAGCGGATGATGGAGGCACCGTCTTCATGGAACCGCCTGCTGTGGCGGAGCGTGGTTAAATCCGGAGATCAGTTGTGGGTCGGCTATCGCTCGGTATTCGATCTCCCTTCCACCCCCGTCCGCTGGACCGTTTACCCCATCCGCCCGGACAGCCTCACGCCCCTGGCAAGGGAAAAAGAAGTGAAGGCCGCCCTCTGGCAGGCGGATGGCTGGTGGATCGCCCGGCCTAACAAACAAGGCGTCTGGATCGCAGATCTCCGCCAGCCGGAGGCACTCGCGTGGGGGGCCAGAAAAACCATGGTCGATAGCCGCGCCCACCGTGCCTGGCTGCTGGATACCACCCGCAAAGGCAACCGCCTGCGGCAGATCGAAGGGCATGCCGATCCACTGGACCAATTCCAGCGCACGTGCGGAAGAATCATAGGCGACCGGGAATCATGGGGCGGCAATCCCCGGTTGGCAGGTGTGCCCGGCAGTCTGCCGGAATCCCTCATGTTTTATGAATGAAAAAGGGGCCGCACCCGATGGCGCAGCCCCTATTTGAAAATTCCAGCACCCCAGAAAAATTACCAGGAAACGATGTCATCGGTCTTGGCATAGCCCACCACGTCCCGTGGATTTTTGCTACCCTTGCCCTTGAGACCATCCTTGCCATAGGACCAGAACACATAAGCCTGATCACGGGGCTGGGTATCCTTGTATTCACCATAGCGATAGGTTTCGAGGTGATTGTCGTTAGTTCCAGGCGAGTCGGAATTCAATTCCTCCAGGGTATCCGCAGAGTTGGTGGACTTATACGCATTGATGGCCAGCATGAGTTCACGCCCCCATGGATCATACATTACCCCGTTCCTGCCGACTCCGTTCTTGTTGTTTTCAGCACTTTTGAAGGTCATGAAAGTCTCACCGCGTGGATTCACATCGCTGATGTCATGATTGGTGCGATACGGAAGATTGTCGGAATCACCACCCAGCACCGCTACCAGAAAGCTGTTGGAATATTGCTTCTGGGTGTGAGGGACGCCGAAAACAGTATCCTCCCCGGTTGACCGTTTCTCATCGGGCAGTGGCGGGCGGTTGTATTCTGTGGTGTAGAGGGCCAAGCCGTTTTCAAAGTCTCGGAAAAGGCTGAGGGCCTGCACCTTCCTGCTGTTTTCAATAAAGCGGTAAGTACCAACGAAGCCTGCGCTGGCCAGCACCGCTATGATGACAATGACGACAAGAAGCTCTACCAAGGTAAATCCACGCTCACGGCGCGGCCCGACTGTGGTGTGAAATGGGTTTATTTGCACTGTGCGAAAGCTAGACAGTCCACCTCTTCTTGTCCACCCGCCGATTTCAGAAAATCATGGAGCATCGCGGAAAGCAGGTGTAAGCCACGACCCGCATGGCAGAAAAAACCCGCGCACTCCTCGCCACCTCCCGCATTGCCAATATCCCCAGCGTGATCAGCAATGTGTGGCTGGGAGTGGTCATCGCCTCCATGGGGAACCCCTCCGTTGTGGATTTCCCGAAGGCCGCCCTCCATTCCGTCGCCGGGGTGGCCCTCTATGTGGCAGGAAATTTTTTCAATGACTGGCATGATCGGCAGTGGGATGCGGATCATCGCCCGGAACGGGCGCTGCCGCGCGGATTATTCTTCCCCGGCCTCTATCTGGCGCTTGCCTGCACAGCTTCCGCCATCGCTCTTGCCATTGGATTGTGGACGGGAAGCTCTACTCCGGTGGTGGCGCTGCTGACTCTGATCATTCTCTACACCAGGTTTCACAAGTGCTCCCCTTGGGCAATCCTAGCCATGGGTTCCTGCCGCGCCATGCTGCTGCCTCTCGGTGCAGCCTGCATCGTAGGGCAGGCAAATGGCGAGGGCATCGCCTGCGGCATGCTGGGGCTGGCCTCCTACATCGCAGGGATTTCACTGAATGCCCGCTATGAATCCCTGCCCAATCCGCCCTTGCCTGCCATGATCGTGGCGAAAAGCCTGCTCTTGGGGGCGGGGCTCATCCTCGCCACCATCGGAGGATTTTCCTTTTCACTGCTGCCATTTGCCGCATGGCTCGCCCTGGCACTGGCTGTTTTTAGAAAACCGCTCTCCCGCCAGGTATCCGCCCTCCTCGCAGGAATCCCCCTGCTGGATGGAATCGTCATCCTGCCCCTGGCCATCGCAGCAGGATGGCCCATCGATTGCTGGACGGCAGTCCTATGGATCCCGCCGCTGGCATTTCTGGCTGCCCTCCTTTTGCAAAGACTCTCTCCCGCGACTTGATCTCCTCCCCCGCACCCGCTCCACTTCCGCCCACATGAGCATCGCCGCCAAACAGGACGAACTTTTAGACGAACTCTCGCTCTTTCAGGATTGGACGGAGCGCTATGAATACGTCATCGGCCTGGGCAAGCAGCTCCCGCCCATGCCGGAAAATGCCAAAACATCCGAAAACCTGATCAAGGGCTGCCAATCCCAGGTCTGGCTGGATGCCAGCATCGAGAATGGAAAAATCCACTATCAGGCGGATTCAGATTCCCTGATTACCAAGGGAATGATCGCCCTCTTCGTGAAGGTGCTGGATGCCCAGCCTGCGGATGACATCCTCACGGCGGACATGGGATTCATCGACCGCACCGGCCTGAAGGAACATCTGGCACCCACCCGCGCCAATGCCCTCAGCCTGATGGCCACCCAGATGAAGCAACGCGCCCTTCTCCTCTCCACTTCCCAATCCTGAAAACGCCATGTTTGATTTCTCCTGGTTCCAAGACCCCAACGCCTGGGCTGCGCTTCTTACCCTCACCCTGTTGGAAATCGTTCTCGGGATCGACAACATCGTCTTCATTTCGATTCTGGTGGACCGTCTGCCCCAGGAACAACGCGCCAAAGGCCGTCTGATGGGCTTGGGCCTGGCGATGATCATGCGCCTGCTGCTGCTCTTCACCATCAAGTGGATCATGGGAATGACCAACCCTCTCTTCCACTTCGAGGTTCATCCATTTCTCTGGGGCCTCATGCCTCACGCTGCGGAGCACGCAGGACATGTGGGCATTTCCGTAAAAGATCTTATCCTGCTCTTCGGCGGATTTTTCCTGATCTATAAATCGACCAAGGAAATCCACCACAAGCTGGAAGGTGAGGAGGATCACCTCACGGCCAAGGCTGCCAGCTTCGTTTCCGTGCTGATCCAGATCGCGATGATCGACATCATCTTCTCCCTGGATTCCGTCATCACCGCAGTAGGCATGGCAGATCACCTGAGCGTGATGTCCCTTGCAGTGGTGATCTCCGTGGGCGTGATGATGCTGGCCTCCGGTGCCATCAGCAGTTTTGTCTCAAAGCACCCATCGGTGAAAATGCTGGCCCTCTCCTTCCTCATCCTCATTGGCACCGCCCTGATCGCGGAAGGGGTGAAGTTCCACATCCCGAAAGGCTACATCTACTTCGCCATGGCATTCTCACTGGCAGTTGAAATGCTGAATCTCAAGCTGCGGCCCAAGAGCGATCCGCCACCGGCCGCGCAGATCTGAGAGCTTTCCCTATCCTCCATCCGTATCCAGCTTTACATCCGGGATGTAATCGAAGGCGATGCGCATGGGTGCCGCATTCCTCACCTGCTGGACGCTGCCCAGAAAAATCACCTGCCTCCCATAGCGGGAGCGCAGCTCATCCAGCGTCTGATCCAGACGCTGGTGTTTGGCGATTTCCTGCACATCCTGCTCCGGCTCCCCGGAGATGCCGGGTAACTGCGGCGTGAAATTGTTTTTCTCACAAAGCTTCTGGAGAACCATGCCAACCTTCAGCAGAGGCTGCCTGGAGTCGGGCCGCTCCCGCCACAGGCGCCCCAGCAGAGTCATCAGCCGCAGGGTGGAATCCGTTTCAGGAATGGGTGCCTCCATCACCCAGGTTTCTCCCTGGAGGAAGCGGATATGGAGCATCAGGGAACCCGCCAGCATTCCGTAGGCCCGCATCCGTTCACAACCCTTGTGCAGAAGCTTGCAAAGAATGCCCCACGCCTTTGCCGGGGAGCGGCTATCAGGCGGCAGCATGTGGGAATGGCTGATGGAGCGGCGGGTGGAAAGCTCCGTGGGAATCTCCATGCCGCGCAGCGTGTACCACAGCCGGTCTCCGGCGATGCCACCCCATGCACTGTGAAGCACATTTTTCGGCGCGGCACACAGGGCCTCCACCGAGTGAATCCCCACCGCATGGAGCCGCAATTCCATGCTGCGGCCAATGCCATGCAGATCCCGCAGTTCCAGTCCATGCAGCGCCTGTGGCATTTCATGCGGCTCGATGATGAAAAGCCCGTCGGGCTTGCGCATTTTCGAGGCCACCTTGGCCACCCATTTGTTTGGCCCGGCACCGATGGAGACCTTGATGACCGGACTCACATCCCGGGCAACAGCCGCTTTGATCTTCATCGCCAGCTCCTCCACAGTCTGCCGTTCCCTCCAGTTGTAAGGCAGCCAACACCACATTTCATCGATCGATAGGGCCGCTTCCACATGAATGCAGGATTCCACCGCCTTGATGATCAGGTGGTGAAAATGCACATACTGCTCATGATTTCCCTCCACAATGGTGATGCCGGGACAGAGCTTCCGCGCCTCATGAATGGGCGTCCCGGTTTTCACTCCATACGCCTTCGCCTCATAGCTGGCGGCAATGCAGCAGGTGGACTCTGCCTTCACCGGGGAGACTGCCACGGGGCGGCCCCGCAATTTCGGATCCAGATGCTGTTCCACGCTTGCGAAATAGGAATCACAATCAACGAACAGGGCGGTGAGCGAGGGCTCCATACGCTTCTACGAATGCTCCCCGATTTCACATCCTGCAACTTTATTTTGTTCTATTGAACACTATTTTTCATCTCCATCTGGTAGTTCTTGCCGAGCGGGTGGGGCTTCTTTAGACCGATGTCGTCCATGACGCATCATCTCGATACCATCGCCCGCGAAGCCGGGATTTCCCTTTCCTCCGTAGCCGCCACGGCGAAGCTGCTGGCCGAAGGCGCCACCGTCCCTTTCATCTCCCGCTACCGCAAGGAACAGACAGGCTCTCTGGACGAAGTGCAGATCACCACCATCCGCGATCGCATGCTGCAACTGGCGGAACTGGACACCCGCCGCAGCGCCATTCTCAAGTCCCTCGAAGAGCGCAACCTTCTCACCCCGGAACTGAAGAAAAAAGTGGAGGCAGCCACTACCATGGCCACCCTGGAGGATATCTTCGCCCCCTTCCGTCCGAAGCGCCAGACCCGCGCGACCAAGGCGATCGAGCGCGGCCTTACCCCCCTGGCCGATTGGCTGCTGGAAAACCAATCCGCCGATCCAGAGGCGGAAGCAGCAAAATTCGTGGATGCTGAAAAAGAAGTGCCCACCGCTGCAGATGCCCTGGCCGGCGCGCGGGACATCATCGCAGAACGCGTGGCGGACGATGCCCCGCTCCGTGGCCGCGTGCGCAAGATTTATGAAGAGGAGGCCACCGTTTCCTCCAAGGTGATGTATGGCAAGGAAGAGGAAACCGATGCCCAGAAATTCCGGGATTACTTCGAGTGGAGTGAACCTTTGAAATCCATTCCCTCCCACCGCCTGCTGGCCATCCGCCGTGGTGAAAAGGATGGCTTCCTGCTCATGCGCGTGGAAGTGGGGCTGGACCGCGTGACCCGCCAAGCCCTGCCGGAGTGGGTGAAGGGCAGCGGCCCCGCCGCCCAACAGGTGACCCAAGCCGTGGAAGATGGCTGCAAACGCCTGCTGATGCCCTCCATGGAAACCGAGGCCCGGCTTTTCGCAAAAAAACGTGCGGATGAAACCGCCATCAGCGTCTTCGGGGAAAACCTCCGCGAGCTTCTGCTGGCCTCACCGTTGGGTGAAAAGCGCCTGCTGGCGATCGACCCGGGCTTCCGCACCGGCTGCAAAACGGTGGTGCTGGATCGCTCCGGCAAGCTGCTCCACCACACCGTGCTCCATGCCACCGCTGGCTCGAACAACCAGCTTTACGAAGCAGCCGTGGAAGTCACCACCTTGGTCAAAAAGTATGACATCGAGGCAATCGCCATCGGCAACGGCACCGCCAGCCGGGAAACCGAAGCCTTCATCAAAAAGCTCAAGCTCCCCTCCTCCATCCCGGTCGTGATGGTGAATGAAAGCGGTGCCTCCATTTACTCCGCCTCTGATGTGGCGCGGGAGGAATTCCCGAATGAAGACGTAACCGTCCGCGGTGCGGTCTCCATCGGCCGCCGCCTCATGGACCCACTGGCGGAGCTGGTGAAGATCGATCCAAAATCCATCGGTGTGGGCCAATACCAGCACGACGTGGATCAGCGTGCGCTCAAGGTCAGTCTGGATGATACCGTGGTCTCCTGCGTGAACGCCGTGGGAGTGGAGTTGAATACTTCCTCCAAGCAACTGCTCTCCTATGTTTCCGGCCTCAATGCCACGCTGGCGGAAAACATCGTCGCCTGGCGCAATGAGAACGGTGCTTTCAAATCCCGCGAGCAGTTGAAGAAAGTCCCACGTCTGGGTGAAAAAGCCTTTGAACAAGCGGCCGGATTCCTCCGCGTGCGCGGTGGTGCCCACCCGCTGGATTCCTCCGCCGTCCACCCGGAGCGCTACTCCCTTGTCGAGCGCATGGCGCAAGACGTGGGTAGCAAGGTGGAGGATCTCCTTACCAATGACGCCGCGCGCAAGAAAATCGACCTGAAAAAATACGTCAGCGAAGAGGTGGGACTGCCTACCCTTCAGGATATCCTGAACGAGCTTTCCAAGCCTGGCCGTGACCCCCGCGCCCAGTTCGAACTTTTCTCCTTCGTCGAGGGAGTGGAAAAACCGGCCGATCTCCAGGTTGGGATGAAACTGCCCGGCATCGTCACGAACGTCACCGCCTTCGGGGCCTTTGTGGATGTGGGTGTTCACCAGGATGGGCTGGTGCACGTGAGCCAGCTGGCGGATCACTTCGTGAAGGATGCCTCCGAGGTGGTGAAGGTGGGCCAGAAGGTGCAAGTCACCGTCATGGAGGTGGATCTCAAGCGAAACCGCATCGCCCTTTCCATGAAATCCAAGCCGGATATGGAGGGTGGCCGCCGCTCCGATGCAGGAGAGCGCTCCAATACCAACGGCCCACGGCCGCAACGCTCCGGTGGCGGCCCATCCCGCCCTGCTCCAGCGGGCAATGATTGGTTCTCCCAGGCACTCCAAAACGCCAAGAAGAAGTAAAACCACCCATCTCAAGGCGCTTTCCCCAAAAAGATCAGCTCTCCTACAGGACATTTCCTGCGGGAGGGACTGATCTTTTTAGCTTTCCCTTTCCTGAATAATAGCTTTTTTAAAAGGAACGTGTTCCTAAATTGATGCCAGATCGTCGCTCGAAATTCGCAGGCGCCTTAACCGTGGTGCTGGGTTGCGGACTATTGGCGGGATTGATGAATCTGGTGTGGCAGGAAGAGGATCATGTAAATCTACCTCTGTTTCTGCTCTTCATTGTGCTGATTCTGGCGTGGCTGGTTCTTTACATGCAGCAGATCGCCCATACGGCACTTAAAATTGCAGAACAGCGGGCACGGGATCTGGCAGACTCGGAACTGCGCCATGAACAGGCGAACCGCTACAAACGCGCTCTGCTGGATGGAAATGAACTAAGCATCGTCGCCGTCAGTCCGGATGGAATCATCCGGGAGTTCAACTCCGGGGCGGAGCGCATGCTGGGATATTCACGCGATGAAGTGATCGGAAAACACACGCCGTCCCTCTTTCATGTCGCACGGGAAATCGTGGAGTGCGCTGCCCAGCTCACCCGCGATTACGGTGAGTTGATGGTTCCCGGTTTTGAGGTTTTCGCCAAGCTGGCCCAGGAAATAGGCACCAAGGAAATGGAATGGACCTATGTGCGGAAGAACGGCACCACCTTTCCCGTCGCGCTCTGCGTTACCGCACTCAAGGACGAAACGGGAGCCATCACCGGCTACATGGGAGTGGCGCGGGACATCAGTGTGCGCAAGCAAGCCCAGGCCGCTCTATCGAACAGCGAAAGGCAGGTCCGCCTTTTTGCTGAGCACGCCCCTGCCTCCGTGGCCATGTTTGACCGGGAAATGCGCTACATGATCGTGAGCCGCTTCTGGATACAGAGCTACCATCTGGAAGGGCAGGACATCATTGGAAAAAGCCATTACGAGGTTTTCCCGCAGATCCCCGCCCGCTGGAAGGAAATCCATGCCCGCTGCCTGGAGGGGGAGGTTTTGCGCCATGATGCGGACTACCTGGAGCGCACAGATGGCACCCGGCAATGGCTGGCATGGGAAATCCGGCCATGGCACCAGCAGGACGGCACCATCGGTGGCATCGTGATGTTTACGGAAGACATCACCGCCCGCCAGCAGTCGGCGGAAGCCCTGTTGGAGAGCGAGGAACGCTTCCGGCTGGCCTTTGAATTCGCCGGCATCGGTATGGCCATCGTTGCCACGGATGGCCACTGGCTGAGAGTCAATTCTGCGGTGAAGGACATCCTCGGCTACACGGAGGAGGAACTGCTGGAGATGAGCTTCCAGGACATCACACACCCGGATGACTTGCAGACGGATGTGGAACTGGTACAGGAACTCCTTTCTGGAAAAAGGCGCACCTTCCAGATGGAAAAGCGCTATATTCACAAGGACGGCCATATTGTATGGGCACGGCTCACCGCATCCATCGTCCGGGACAATGAAGGGAATCCAGTGCATTTCGTATCCCAGTTGGAGGACATCACCGCCCACAAGAACCTTCAGAAGGAATTGGCAAAGGCACGGGATGAGGCAATCGAAGGATCCCGCCTGAAATCCGAGTTCCTGGCAAACATGAGCCATGAAATCCGCACCCCGATGAACGGTATCGTCGGAATGTCTGGCCTCCTGATGGAAACGCCGCTCAGCGCGGAGCAATATGAAATGAGCAGCGTGATCCAGCACAGCTCGGAAAGCCTGCTCAATATCATCAATGACATCCTGGATTTCTCCCGCATCGAGGCAGGAAAGCTCAGCATTGATCCGGTGGAATTCGACCCGCGGGAACTTTTTGAGGAAACTGTTCTGCTGCTGGCGGGCAGTGCGTATGGAAAAGGGCTGGAGCTGATCCATGACTTCGATGGCAGCCTGAACCATCTCCTCATCGGAGACAGCGGCCGCATCCGCCAGATCCTCATCAACCTGCTCAGCAACGCTATCAAGTTTACTGAAAGGGGTGAAATCATCGTGCGGGTGCATCAGATCAGCCATACATCCGGCCACGTGAAATTCCGCTGCGAGGTGATAGACAGCGGCATCGGCATTGAGGAGGAAGCTCAGAAATTGCTCTTCAATCCCTTTACCCAGGCAGATGGCAGCATCACCCGCCGTTACGGAGGCAGCGGATTAGGGCTCGCCATTTCCCGCCAGTTGGTGGAGCTGATGGCAGGAAAAATCGGTTTCGACAGCACACCGGGTAAGGGCACACGTTTCTGGTTTGAGCTGGATCTTCCCGCCACATCCCCCACTACCGCCACCCAGACACTGGACGTTCCAGCGGACAGCCGGGTTCTGATAGTGGATGACAATGGCTACAATCGTAAAATCCTGCTCTCACAACTCGCCCTGATCGGCATCGAAGCAGATGGCTTTGGCAACCCATTGGAGGTCATCCCGGCATTGGTGGAAGCCCTGGCCATCGGCCGTGCCTATGATCTGGCGATTTTGGATGAAAATATGCCGGAAATGAACGGCTTCCAACTGGCAAAAGTGATCCGTTCCCATCCTCAGTTTTCCTCCCTGCCGCTGGTGATGCTTTCCTCCTCCTTCAGTACTGGCAGCAGCAAGGAGCTGGCAGAACTGAATCTATCCGACAATCTGGCCAAGCCCGTGCGCTACGAACAACTGCGCAGGCGGCTGTTGAAAGTCCTCTCCCGCAAAAACAAGCCGATAGAGAATATTCTTTCAAAACCCGAGAGTGAGGTGCGCCCCTCCGGCTATCACCTGCTTCTGGCGGAGGACAACACGGTGAACCAACTCGTGGTCTGCAAGCTGCTGGAAAAATCCGGCCACACCGTGGATGTAGTGGGAGACGGGGCTGCCGCCATCGCCCGGCTGGGTACGGGGATCCACTATGATGCCGTGCTGATGGATTGCCAGATGCCACGCATGGATGGCTACACCGCCACCCGCCTGATCCGTGCCGGCAGGGTGAGTGGCATGGCCCATGACATCCCCATCATCGCCCTCACCGCCCACGCCATGCAGGAGGAGCGGAAGCGCTGTCTGGATGCAGGAATGTCCGAGCACGTCTCCAAGCCCATCCGGATCAAGGAAATCCAGGATGCCCTGGACCGCTGCATTCTGGGAAATATTCCCGCCATGAAAGGCTGATTACCGCGTGGCCTCCAGCTTCAGCACTCCCACGTAGGGCAGGTTTCGATAAAGGCCCCGGTAATCCAGGCCATAACCGACCACAAACTCATCACCGATGCGGAATCCCACATAGTCCGCCTGGACCTCAGCCGCGCGCTCCTTGTCCTTCGCCAAGAGAACGCCCGTATGCACGGCAGTGGCCCCCTCTTCCATCAAACGCTGCTCCACCGCATGGAGGGTGCGGCCGGTATCCAGAATATCATCCAGCAGGAGTACATGATGGTCCTTCACTTCAGGAAAATGCCGGTCCAGGAAATCCACTTTCCCCGAGCTTTCCGTACCGCCGTGATAGCTGGCCACATTCAGACACTCGATCACCAGCGGGCGTGGGATGCGGCGCAGCAAATCCGCAGCAAACACCAGAGCGCCCTTCAGAAGAATGATCACCACCATGGGACCGGAAGGGAAATCCCGCTCGATCTCCGCCGCCATCGAATCCAGGCGTTTTTGAATCACCATCTCATCAATCAATACCCGCTCGATATCCTTGCGCATGCTCCACAGCGAAGCGGATCGCCTTCTACACGCCAAGGTGAAAGGTCCGAGGATTCTCAGCGGGCAAATTTCAGCACGTGCTCACCCTGCTGGTAGTAGTCCAGCCGGTCCCGCGCATGCATTTCCAGAAAGGCGGGATCTTCACGCAGGGCGCGATGCTCGATCATCCGGGCTTCCCGCTCCGCCATGACGAGTT
>Ga0157373_10001638_pt1 | contig 17082 bp, 13 predicted proteins | sample C65metaG_FD_113460 | JGI IMG/M metagenome (GOLD analysis project Ga0157373, IMG submission 113460) | Corn rhizosphere microbial communities from Kellogg Biological Station, Michigan, USA - C6-5 metaG | ecosystem: Host-associated > Plants > Roots > Rhizosphere > Soil | place: USA: Michigan... | reverse complement strand
GGCGTATTGAACGAAGACGGCCTGCGGTACGAGGACGAATTCGTCAAACATAAAATCCTGGATGCCATCGGTGACCTCTACCTGCTGGGCAATAGCCTGATTGGTGAGTTCAAGGGCTTCAAGTCCGGCCACGCACTGAACAACCAGCTGCTGCGCAAGTTGATTGAGCAGAAAGATGCTTGGGAAGTCGTGACGTTCGAAGATGCCAGTACCGCACCGATCTCTTACATGCGCCCTGTTGCGGCCGTGTAAGCAAAAAACCTCTCTAGTTTTTTAAGGGCTGCCTTCGGGTGGCCTTTTTTTATGGCTGTCAGGGAAGCATCTGTGGCGAGGGGATAAATCCCCTCGCCACAGGAGCATCGGGGCATTACATCGCGCAGACCACGCAATTGCGTCCGCTGGCCTTGGCCTGGTACAGCGCCTTGTCGGCGGCGAACAGGAGCTGTTCGAAGTCGTCATACGGTCCCTGGGACCAGGTCGCGATGCCGATGCTGACGGTCATGGGCGCCTCGCCCGGCCGGACGGGCAGTTGTTCCACTGCTTCGCGAATGCTCTGGGCCAGGGCAAATGCTCCGGTAGTGTTGGTTTCCGGCAACACCACCGAAAACTCTTCACCGCCATAGCGGGCGGCCAGGTCGGCTGGACGACGGACACGTTCACCGATCAGTCGCGCCAAGGCCCGCAGTACTTCGTCACCCTGTTGATGGCCATGGCGATCATTGAATGCCTTGAAGTGGTCGGCATCGACCATCAGCACCGACAACGGTTGGCCCGAACGCAAGGCCCGTAGCCATTCCCTTTGCAGCGTCTCATCCAGGGCCCTGCGGTTGGCCAGGCCCGTCAGCGGATCAGTCGCCGCCCGCTTGGCCAATTCCCGTTCAGCACGCTGGCGGCGTCTCAATTCGCGGCGCAGTAGCCAGGTGAGCCAGAGCAGGCCGACGCACAGCGCGCCGGTAGCGCCGCTGACGATCAGCGTTGTGCGTAGCCATGAAGCAAAGACCTCTTCGGAGGAGAGCGCCACTACGACGATCAAGGGCAAGTCGCCGACCTGGGAAAAGGTGTAGAGGCGTTGTTTCTGGTCAAAACCGGAAATGCTGGTGAAGCTGCCGTTACCTTCATGCAGGATGCGCACGAAATTCGGCCGGTTGCTGAAGTCCCTGCCGATCATGTCCTCGGCCAGGGGCGGTTCCTGTGCCAGCAGGATTCCGTCGCGGCTGATCAGGTTGACCGTACCGCCATGCCCGATGTTCAAGCTTCTGAACAATTGACTGAAGTAGCTCAAGCGCATCGCGGCTTCGGCCACGCCCAGGAAATCGCCTCGTTCGTCGCTCAGTCGTCGACTGAAACTGATACGCCAGTCGTGCTCGCCACTCCGGGCTCGGAAGGGGCGGCTGATCATCATCTCCGGGCTTGGGTTCTGGACGTGGGACTGGAAATACTCCCGCTCAGCATAATTACCGACACGTGGTTCGACCGAGGCCAAGTCAGCGATGACATCGCCTTGTTTGTTCAGTAGCAGGATGTCGCCTTTGTAAGGCGCAGCGGTGGAACGGTCGAACAGGGCCAGATGCCGGATGGCCGGGGAAACGTCTTTCAGGTCGTCGCGCTTGGCCGCGGCAATCAGGCCTTGCACCGACAAGTCGTAGAGTTCGACGTTGCGCAGCACATCGGCATCGATTAACTGCACGATATTGCTGGCCGCTCGTGTCGCTGCTTCACGGGCGCTGGCGTGTTCGCGAATCAGCAGGAAGGTGACGATGCCCAGGATGGCAATGACAACCAGTGAGCTGGCCAGTACGAGGACCCGCTCTGAACGTATCGAAGGCGGGGTGCTGCCGGTTGTCGCACTGCTGGTGCTCATGATTCCGATGTCTATAGTGTCGATCCATTCCGAAGGGAGCATAGCTGGCAATTCAGCGGATGCTGGCCTGTTGCGGATTGTGCTTGGATCGGCGAGAGGGGGCAATCAGTGTTCGCGAAAAGCCGTAGCCGCCGGAGGCCAAGGTCTGCTGATTCTGGGCTAGTAGCCTTTCGCCCAGCATTCAATGGCCTGGAAAAAGGCGTCCGGATCGCTCGGTGCAGGTCAGGTCGGTAACCGGATCCCGAAGGTGTTGGCACCCCGGTCGCTGTGCACGAATACATCCCCACCGTGCATCAGGGCGATTGCCCTGACGATGGCCAGCCCGAGTCCGTGGTTGGCGCCGCTGTTACTGCGGGAGGCATCGACCCGGTAGAAGCGTTCGAACAGCCGCGGCAGGTGTTCGGTGGCAATCGGTTCGCCAGGGTTGGTGACGGCGAGGGAGATCTGGTCGGCCTGGGCTTCGATGGTGACGTCGATGATTTGTCCCGGCGCGGTGTGCTGCACGGCGTTGCTCAACAGGTTGATCAGCGCCCGGCGCAGATGGGCGATCTCGATGCTGGCCTGGGCGTCACCATTGACCCGCACCTGGACCTGGGCGTCTTCGAGAATGAAGTCCAGGTAATCGAGGGTGGTGGCCACTTCGTCGGCCAACGATGTGGTGGTCAGCTTGGTGGCTTTGCTGCCTTGGTCGGCGCTGGCGAGGAAGAGCATGTCATTGATGATCGAACGCAGTCGTTCCAGTTCCTCGAGGTTCGATTGCAGCACTTCGAAATAATGTTCGGCCGAACGGCCACGGGTCAGCGCCACCTGGGTCTGGCCGATCAGGTTGGTCAGGGGCGAGCGCAGGTCATGGGCGACATCGGCGTTGAACGACTCCAGGCGTGAGTAGGCCTGTTCGACCCGGTCGAGGGTGGCATTGAAGGAACTGACGAACTGACTGAGTTCCGGTGGCAACGGCGATAGCCGCAAACGCCCGGACAGGCGCGGAGGGGCCAGGCGCCGGGCTTCATCGGACAGCCTGATCAATGGCTTGAGGCCGATATGCGCGACCCAGTAGCCCAACAGGGACGCCAGCAGCACTCCGATAATCGCCAGGCTCACCAGGGCCACCAGCAGACGATGCTGGGTCTGGTAGAACGGCTCGGTGTCGATGCCGATCATGAAACGCAGCGGCGGTCGTTGGTCCTTGGCCGGAAACTGGCTCAGCAGCACTTTCATCGGGTAATGGCGGTTGGGCAATTGCAGGTCGCGTTTACCCAGTGGCCCTTGGGTGAAGGCACGGATCTGCGGGTCGGGATCGCCATATTCGAAGTGTGGATCACCGCTGACGATCCAGAAGTGGATGCGCTTGTCTTCCTCCCCCAGCAAACGCAGTTTGTTGTGGATCTTCACCCAGTGCTCGGGCGTACCGTAACGGCCCACCGTGGATTCGAGCACGCTGTAGCGGGCATCGAGTTCGGCTTCGGGTAACAGGCCCAGGCCTTTTTCGACCTGCTGGTACAAGGCGCCGCCGATCAGCAGGAATATCAGCGCGGCGACCAGTGTGAACAGGCCGCTGAGGCGTAGCGCGATACTGTTACTCACTGCGACTTTCCAGTACATAACCCATCCCGCGAATGGTGTGCAGCAACTTCCGCTCGAACGGCCCGTCGAGCTTGGCTCGCAGGCGTTTGATCGCCACTTCCACGACGTTGGCGTCGCTGTCGAAGTTGATGTCCCAGACCATTTCGGCAATGGCGGTCTTGGAGAGGATTTCACCCTGACGGCGAGCCAGAACACTGAGCAGCGAGAACTCCTTGGCCGTCAGGTCCAGGCGTTGGCCGGCGCGGGTGGCCTTGCGGCTGATCAGATCGATCCACAGGTCGGCGATGCTCACCTGCACCGGTTCATGGCCGCCGCTGCGGCGGGTCAGGGCCTGCAGGCGAGCCACCAGTTCCAGGAAGGAGAACGGTTTGCCCAGGTAGTCGTCGGCGCCGTCGCGCAGGCCCTTGATGCGGTCTTCGACCCTTTCCCGGGCGGTGAGCATGATCACCGGGGTCTGCTTGCGAGCGCGCAGGGCGCGCAGCACGCCGAAGCCATCCAGGCCCGGCAGCATCACGTCGAGCACGATCACCGCATATTCGCTTTCCAGGGCCAGGTGCAGCCCTTCGACGCCGTCGGGGGCTACGTCCACGATGTAGCCCTGTTCAGTCAGGCCACGATGCAGGTAGTCCGCGGTTTTTTCTTCGTCTTCGATGATCAGAACGCGCATGGCCCCGCCTCAGTCTGTAGTCGCCAGCGCCGTAGCTGACGCAGGCCCGGAACGATGGGCGGGCCGATGGAACAACCGCTCGAGCCACAAGTATATGACCGGTGTGGTGAACAGCGTCAGCGCCTGGCTCACCAGCAGGCCGCCGACCACCGCAATGCCCAGGGGCTGGCGCAACTCCGCGCCGGGGCCATGGCCGAGCATCAGCGGCAGGGCGCCGAGCAGGGCGGCCAGGGTCGTCATGATGATCGGACGGAACCGGGTCATGCCCGCCTGAAAAATCGCTTCCTGCGGTGTCAGTCCGCCATTGCGCTGTGCGTCGAGGGCGAAATCGATCATCAGGATACCGTTCTTCTTGACGATCCCGATCAGCAGCACCAGCCCGATCAGCGCCATGATCGAAAAATCCTGGCCCAACAGCCACAGCATGATCAGGGCGCCGAGGCCGGCCGAAGGCAGGGTGGAGATGATGGTCAGCGGATGCACGAAGCTCTCGTAGAGCACGCCGAGAATGATGTACACCGCCACCAGCGCGGCGAGGATCAGCCACGGCTGGCTGGCCAGGGAACTCTGGAACGCCTGCGCCGCACCCTGGAAGTTGCCGCTGATGGCGGCCGGCATGCCGATCTCGTTCTTCGCCTGGTCGAGCATGCGCACCGCGTCTCCCAGTGCCACGCCTGGCGCCAGGTTGAACGACAGGTTGGCGGCCGGGAACATGCCATCGTGGGCAATGGACAGCGGGCCGTTGGTGGGTGGATCAAAGCGGGCCAGGGCCGAGAGCGGCACCATTTCCCCGCTCAGGGGCGAGCGCAGGTAGAAGTAGGCCAGGCTTTCGGCCTTGCCACGTTGCCGGGTGTCGAGTTCCAGGATCACGTTGTACTGGTTGGTCTCGGTCTGGAATTCGTTGATCTGCCGCTGGCCGAAGGCGTCGTACAGTGCCTGGTCGACATCGCTGGCGGTCAGGCCGAAGCGTGCCGCCGCGCTGCGGTCGATGTTGATGTGGGTAATGCTGCCGCCCAGTTGCAGGTCGTTGGAGATGTCTCGGAACGCCGGGTTACTGCGCAGTCTGTCGGTGCGTTTCTGTGCCCAGGTGTTGAGGGTTGGCCCGTCGTTGCTCTTGAGGACGTATTGGTACTGGGCGCGACTGGGACCGGAGCTGAGGTTGATGTCCTGTCCGGCCCTGAGGTACAGCGCCACGCCAGGAATTTTCTGCAACTTGGGGCGGATCCGGTCGATGAAGCCGCTGGCGGTGACGTCACGCTCGCTTTGGGGCTTGAGGGCAATCCAGAAACGGCCGTTGGCGATGGTCTGGTTGCTGCCCGAGACGCCGACGGAGTGGGAGAACGTCTGCACCGCCGGGTCGGCGGCGACGATTTCGGCCAGGGCCTTGTGCTTGGCCACCATGTCGGGGAATGACACGTCGGCGGCCGCTTCGCTGGTGCCCAGTACCAGGCCGGTGTCCTGTATCGGGAAGAAGCCTTTGGGGATGAACACGTAGCCTGCCACCGCCAGTGCCAGGGTCAGGCCGAACACACCGATCATCAGCTTTTGATGGGCCAGTGCCTTGCGCAGGCCTTTTTCATAACCGCCCAGCAGTCGTTCGCCAAAGCTTGGACCTCGGTGGGCATGATGCACCGGCGCGCGCATGAACAGTGCCGCCAGCGTTGGCGCCAGGGTCAGGGACACCACTACGGAAATCAGGATTGTCGAGGTGGCGGTCAAGGCGAATTCCTTGAACAGTCGCCCCACCACGCCGCCCATGAACAGCAACGGGATGAATGCGGCAATCAGGGAGAAACTGATGGACACCACCGTGAAGCCGATTTCGCCGGCGCCCTTGATCGCCGCCTCGCGCATGCCGTCACCGGCCTCGAGATGCCGGTGGATGTTCTCCACCACCACAATCGCGTCATCCACCACGAAGCCCACCGAGATGACGATGGCCACCAGGGTCAGGTTGTTCAGGCTGAAGCCCATCACGTACATCAGGGCGAAGCTCGCGGTCAGGGACACCCCCAGCACCGCCGAGACGATCAGTGTCGCCGAGAGCTGGCGCAGGAACAGCGCCATGACCGCCACCACCAGCAGCACGGCGATCAGCAGGGTGATCTCCACTTCATGCAGCGAGGCGCGGATGGTCTGGGTACGGTCGATCAGCACCTTGACCTGTACCGCGGCAGGCAGCATGGCTTCCAGGGTAGGCAGGGCCGCCGGGATGCGGTCGACGGTTTCGACGATGTTCGCCCCCGGTTGGCGGAAGATCACCAGGTTGAGCCCCGGCTCGTTGTCGGACCAGGCCTGGACGTAGGCGTTTTCCGAGCCATTGATCACCTTGGCGATGTCCTTGAGGTGCACCGGCGCGCCCTCCTTGTAGGACACGATCAGGTCGCCGTAATCCTCTGGCTGGAACAATTGATCGTTGGTGGACAAGGTCGAGATGCTCGAATCGCCGTACAGGGCGCCCTTGGCCAGGTTGAGGCTGGCCTGCTGGAGTGTCGTGCGGATGTCGGCCAGGGTCAGGCCGATGGCGGCAAGGCGGTCGGCGGAGGCCTGGACTCGGATCGCCGGGCGCTGTTGACCGGTGATGTTGACTTGTCCGACGCCGTCGATCTGGCTGATCTGACGCGCAAGCAGCGTTTCGACGTAGTCGCTCAGCTCGGTACCGGGCATCAGGCTGGAACTGATACTGAGGATCAGCACCGGGCTGTCGGCGGGATTGACCTTGCGCCAGGGGGGCAGGTTCGGCATGTCGCTGGGCAGTTTGCCGGCGGCGGTGTTGATGGCCGCCTGCACTTCCTGGGCGGCGGTGTCGATGCTCTTGTCGAGGCTGAATTGCAGGATCAGGTTGGTCGAGCCCAAGGCGCTGCTGGAGGTCATCTGCGTGATGCCGGGAATCGCGCTGAACTGCACTTCCAGTGGCGTCGCCACCGAGGAGGCCATGGTTTCGGGGCTGGCGCCGGGCAGCTGGGCGTTGACCTGGATCGTCGGGAATTCCGCCTCCGGCAAGGGGGCGACGGGCAGGCGAGGGAAGGCGATACTCCCCAGCAGTATCAGGGCGAACGTCAACAGCACCGTAGCGACGGGGTGGTCGATGCACCACGCCGAAATCGAGCCGCGCCCCTTCATGGCTGCGGCTCCGTGGCCTTGGCGAGGACCGGTGGGGCAGTGAGCACCTGGACGCTGGCCCCCGGCCTGAGACGCGACTGGCCGTCACTCACCAATTGATCCCCGGCGTTCACCCCCTTGATGATGTTCATGCCGCTGTCCTGGTAAACCATTTCCACTGGCACGTTCTCGACCTTGTCACCCTTGATCCGGTATACGAAGTGCTGGTCCAGTCCACGCTGGACCACGGTCGGCGGCACTACCATGGCACCCTTGTCGAGGGCTGTCTGGATCTTCAGCGTCACCAGTTGCCCGGGCCACAACCGTTGTCCGGCGTTGCTGAATTCGGCCTTGGCCCGCAGGGTGCCGGTGTTGGGATTGATCTGGTTGTCGATGAGGCTCAGCCGACCCTCACCAAGCAGTTCTCCCGCCGTACCATCGGCGCCGATGTAGGCCTTGACCAGCGCCTGTTCGGGCGCGGCGGTCAACCGTTGCAAGGTGGGCAGCATCTGCTGGGGCAGGGAAAACTCCACCGCAATCGGGTCGATCTGGGTCACGGTGAACAGGCCTTCGGTGTCGCTGGTGCGCAGGAAGTTGCCTTCGTCCACGTTGCGGATGCCAACGCGACCGGTCACCGGGGAACGGATCTGGGTGTAGGACAACTGCACCTGGGCGGCATCGATGGCCGCCTGGTTGCCCTGGGCGGTGGCCTTGAGCTGATTGACCAGGGCCTGTTGCTGATCGTAGGTCTGCTTCGAGACGCCATCGTCGACACTCAGCAATTTGTAACGCTTGAGATTGACCTGGGCCACCGCCAGTTGCGCCTGGCTCTCGCCAAGCTGGGCCCGGGCCTGGTCGAGGCTGGCGCGAATGGAGCGGTCGTCGATGGTCGCCAGCAGGTCACCCTTGCTCACCTGTTGCCCTTCCTTGACCAGAAGTCGGGTGAGAATGCCGTCGATCTGCGGACGGATGACCACGCTGTGCAGTGACAGCACCGTGCCGATGCCGCTGGCGAAGCGCGGCACATCCTTTTGCTCCACGCTGACGACCCGTACCGGAACGGCGGCAGGCGCACCGGGTTTGGCGGCGATGGGTTTCATGACGAACCAGAGGACGAGGGCCGCCAGGGCGATCAATAGCGCGACGAGCAGGACGGTTTTTGTCTGGATGTGCATGGATGTGGGAAGCCGGTCCGGGACGAAGGGATTTACAGGACTCTTATATAGCGTTGCGAGACGGTCAGGAAGGTGACGGCTAACTGACAGGCTTGTCAGTTTCGTCCTGAATCGCTGTCGGACGGATGTCAGGTTGAATCTGCCCGATACGTTGCGGCAGCGGCCGGGTATACTGGCGCCCGTCGCGCCTCCCTCCAGGCCCGACGTGCACACCGTGTGGCAAGGGAGAAAGCTCCCTCGCCACGGATTGATGGCCTACCTTGAGCGAACGGCATTGACATGACTTCCCCGAACGGCGAACCGGCCGACCTGCCTGACGGCGATGTTTCCAGCGCCGAGAGCGGCAAAGCGGCGATCCCGGCCTTCAAATTTCCTTTCAAGCCCGGTGAACTGGCCACGGCCAAAGGGGCGGGACAATTGCCGTGGTACAAGAATGGCGTGAAAGATGGTCACGCCAAGTCCCCCGGCGCCGCACCTCCCGGCACCCGTCGTTCGATGGGCAAGCGCTGAGGAGCGTTCCTCGATGCAGGAGCAGCGATTTCAATTCGCGGCTCGCGCGCCCGTCAGACTTCCGCTCAACTCATACGCCGTCAGCTCGGCCTGGTGCGCTGTCAGGATTTCCGGCAGCGAACCTCGCAGGTACTCGACCCAGGTCTTGATCTTCGCATCCAGGTACTGGCGCGAAGGGTAGATGGCGTAGAGGTTCAATTCCTGGGAGCGGTAATTGGGCATCACCCGCACCAACGTGCCGTTGCGCAGGCCTTCGATGGCCGCGTAAACTGGCAATACACCCACGCCCATGCCGCTGGTGATCGCGGTTTTCATCGCATCGGCGGAGTTCACCAGGAAGGGGGACTGGTTGATGGTGACCATTTCCTGGCCTTCCGGGCCGTCGAACACCCATTTTTCCAGCGGAATGACCGGGCTGACCAGGCGCAGGCAGGCGTGGTTGAGCAGCTCGCTGGGTTTCTGTGGGCAACCGTTGACCTTCACGTAGGCAGGTGAAGCACAGACGATGCTGTAGGTGATGCCCAGGCGTTGGGAAACGAAGCCCGAATCCGGCAATTCGCTGGCCAACACGATGGAGACGTCGTAACCCTCATCCAGGATGTCCGGCACACGGTTGGCCAGGGTCAGGTCGAAGGTCACGTCTGGATGGGTCTTGCGATAGCGGGCGATGGCGTCGATCACGAAATGCTGGCCGATACCGGTCATGGTATGGACCTTCAACTGCCCGGCCGGCCGGGCATGGGCGTCGCTGGCCTCGGCTTCGGCCTCCTCGACATAGGCCAGGATCTGCTCGCAACGCAACAGATAACGTTTGCCGGCTTCGGTCAGGGCAATGCGGCGGGTGGTGCGGTTGAGCAGGCGGGTTTGCAGATGGGCTTCCAGATTGGAAACCGCACGCGAGACGTTGGCTGTCGTGGTATCGAGTTGCACGGCGGCGGCGGTGAAACTGCCGGCTTCGGCAACACAGCAGAACGCGCGCATGTTTTGCAGGGTGTCCATGAAGGGCTCTCTTGGGCGATGGCAAATTGTGACACGAAGTTACGGCGCTACGGGATCCGACTTACGGATTATCGCGTTTACGGTAACAAAGATTCGCAGAAAGATCGGCTTATCGCCGTTTGGATCGGTGCCTAGAATTGCCGGCGTTGAAGGGGTGGGCCATCTGGCACGGACCTCATGTGGGAGCGAGCCTGCTCGCGAAAGCGTTGGGTCAGTTGTCTGCGATAGGGCGGGTGCCGCCGCCTTCGCGAGCAGGCTCGCTCCCACAGGTTGCGTAACCGGCATGCTCGCTCATTACCTTGTTGTCCCTTTCCCAGGAATCTTGCGCAAGTGCCGCGTTGCATCAGCAGAGAGCTGAAGACTCTCAGTGTTTGGGCTTTATCGTTGACCCTCAGCGCTTGCATCGGGACGGGAGGGATCGCACCCCAGGGCGAGGTGTTGTCAGCCGATCGGCTGGCCACCGATGAAGCGATCCGCGAGGCCGCCCGCGATGCCCACTGGCCCAGCCGCCAGTGGTGGAAAGCTTATGGCGACCCGCAACTGGACCGCTGGATCGACCTGGCTGTGCAGGACAGCCCGAGCCTGGCCATGGCCGCCGCCCGGGTGCGGCAGGCCAAGGCCATGGCCGGTGTTGCCGAAGCGGCGGAGTCGCCGCAGGTCAATGGCCGGGCGACCCTCAAGCGCCACAACTGGCCCACCGATCAGTTCTACGGTCCTGGCGCACTGGCCGACACCACCACCTGGGACAACGATGCCGGCCTGGGCCTGAGCTATGCCCTGGACCTGTGGGGGCGCGAGCGCAACGCCAGCGAGCGAGCAGTCGACCTGGCCCACGCCAGCGTCGCCGAGGCACGGCAGGCGCAGTTGGAGTTGCAGAACAACATCGTGCAGGCCTATATCCGGTTTGCGCTGCACTATGCCCAGCGCGATATCGTCGCCGCGACCCTGCGCCAGCAGGAACAGATTCTCGACCTGGCGCAAAAGCGTCTCGACGGTGGCATCGGCACTCATTTCGAAGTCGGCCAGGCCCAGGCACCGTTGCCCGAGACCCATCGTCAACTCGACGCCTTCGATGAAGCCATCGCCTTGAGTCGCAATCAACTGGCGGCACTGGCGGGCAAGGGACCGGGGGCGGGTACGGGCCTGTGGCGACCGGCCCTGGCCCTGGGTGCCCCCTTGAAGCTGCCGTCGGCGTTGCCCGCCGAATTGCTGGGGCAGCGACCGGATGTGGTTGCCGGACGCTGGCAAGTGGCGGCTCAGGCACGGGGTATCGATGTAGCCAGGGCGGGCTTCTATCCCAATGTGGAGCTGGTGGGAAGCCTGGGCTACATGGCCACGGGCGGCGGTGCGCTGGAGTTCCTGACGGGCAAGAAGCTGACCTACAGCGTAGGGCCGGCCGTCACGCTGCCGATCTTCGACGGCGGGCGCCTGCGTTCGCAGTTGGGCGAGGCGGCGGCCGGCTATGACGCCGCGGTGGCGCATTACAACCAGACGCTGGTGAATGCGCTCAAGCACATTTCCGATCAACTGATCCGTCGCGAGTCCATGGACAAGCAACAAGCCTTCGCCGCCGAATCCGTGGCCGCCGCGCAACGTACCTACGACATTGCGCTGGTGGCGTTCCAGCGCGGGCTGACGGACTACCTCAATGTGCTCAACGCCCGGAGCCTGTTGTTCAAGCAACAACAGGTGCAGCAGCAGGTGGAGGCGGCGCGCCTCAGTGCCCATGCCGATCTGGTGACGGCTCTGGGCGGTGGGCTGGAGGCCGGCAGCGATGTGCCTGACACCGCCACGATGCCGAATTTCGCCCGATGAATACTTGCCCATGAGCCCTTTGATGCCCCCCGTACGCTGGCTCCACCGCCTCGAATGGCGCCGTGGTTTCTTCGACTGGGCCCGCAGCGATGGGGTGACCTGGGTCTATATCTTCAAGGTGCTGTTTGCCGCGTTCTTGACGTTGTGGCTGGCGATGCGCCTGGAGCTGCCCCAACCGCGCACGGCCATGATCACCGTGTTCATCGTCATGCAGCCACAGAGTGGCCAAGTGTTCGCCAAGAGCTTCTACCGCTTTCTCGGCACATTGGCCGGTTCGGCGGTGATGGTGGCGTTGATTGCGCTGTTCGCCCAGAACACCGAATGGTTTCTTGGCTGCCTGACTCTCTGGGTCGGTGTCTGCACGGCGGGCGCGGCGCGTTATCGCAACTTCCGGGCCTACGGTTTTGTGCTGGCCGGCTACACCGCGGCGATGATCGGCCTGCCGGCCCTGGCCCATCCGGAAGGGGCGTTCATGGCGGCGCTCTGGCGGGTCCTGGAGATTTCCCTGGGCATTCTCTGTGCCACCCTGGTCAGCGCCGCGATCCTGCCGCAAACCGCCAGCGCGGCCATGCGCAATGCCTTGTACCAGCGCTTTGGGGTGTTCGCACTGTTCGTCACCGATGGTTTGCGCGGGCGTAGCCAGCGCGATGCCTTCGAAGCCGCCAACGTGCGTTTTATTGCTGAAGCGGTGGGCCTGGAGAGCCTGCGCAGCGTGACGGTATTCGAAGACCCGCACATGCGTCGGCGCAACGGCCGGCTCAGTCGCCTGAACAGCGAGTTCATGGGCATCACCACGCGCTTCAATGCCTTGCACCAGTTGCTCCAGCGCTTGCGGGCCGGCGCCGTCGATCATGGGGTGGACGCGATCAAGCCCGGTCTGCAGAACCTCGCCGAATTGCTGGACGGCTTCAGCGCGCGGGCCTTGACCGATCGGGATGCGGCGCACCTGGCCCAGGCCCTGGCCTGCTACAAGGCTGACTTGCCGGCCCAGGTCCGCCAGTTGCGGGCGGTGTTCCTGGAGACAGGACCGAGCGATGCGCAGTTGCTGGACTTCCACACCGCCTACGAATTGCTCTATCGCTTCGTCGATGACCTGCACGGTTATGCCCTGACCCATGCGTCCCTGGCCGAGCACCGTCACGAGCGTGAGCGCTGGGACGAGCCGTTCGTGTCGCAGACCAATTGGCTGGCCGCCGCGGCTTCGGGGTTGCGCGCCGGCTTCATCCTGCTGGTGCTGGGCAGCTATTGGGTCGCCACGGCCTGGCCGAGCGGCGCGACCATGACGATGATCGCCGCCGCCACGGTGGGCTTGTCGGCCGCCACGCCGAACCCCAAGCGCATGGCCTTCCAGATGGCATGTGGCACGTTGCTCGGGGCGCTGGTGGGTTTCGTCGAGATGTTCTTCATCTTCCCATTGATCGACGGCTTCCCGTTGCTCTGCGTAATGCTGGCGCCGGTGATCATGTTCGGTTCGTTCCTCAGTTCGCGACCGCAATACGCCGGGGTCGGGCTGGGGTTGCTGATCTTCTTCTGCACGGGTTCGGTGCCCGACAACCTGACGGTGTACAACCCCTACACCTTCATCAACGATTACCTAGCGATGATCCTCGGCATGCTGGTGTGCGCCGCTGCCGGGGCGATCATCCTGCCGCCCAACAGCCGCTGGCTGTGGCGCCGGCTCGAACAGGACCTGCGCGAGCAAGTTGTGTTCGCCATCAGCGGCAGACTCAAGGGGCTGGCGTCGGGCTTCGAAAGCCGCACCCGCGACTTGTTGCATCAGGCCTACGGTTTGGCGGCGGGACAACCCGCCGTGCAGCGGGATCTTTTGCGCTGGATGTTCGTGGTACTGGAGGTCGGACACGGGATTATCGAGCTGCGCAAGGAGCAGGCGATCCTGCCGGTGCATCCGGCCTATGCCGAGAGCCAGCCGTGGCGTCAAGCGATTCGTGGGATGGGACGGGCCCTGGTGAGGCTTTTCCGCCAGCCGAGCCAGAGCAACCTGGAGCGTGCCCTGGCGGCGGTGGACCAAGCCATCGGCCGTGTGCAGGCCACCGATGAACCTTTCGCCCCGCATTTCGACACCTCGGCCCTGCGCCGGGTGAAGAGCTACCTGCATTTCATCCGCACTTCGCTGCTGGATCCGCAATCACCCGTGGCGGCCTTCGCCGCTGTGCCCTCCCAGGACCGTCAACATGCCCCGTGAAATCGCCTTCCACGGCGTGTACATGCCCACCCTGACCTTGATGTTTTTCCTCGCCGCGGCGTTGGCCTGGGCCCTGGATCGCTTCCTGTCGGGGCTGGACTTGTACCGCTTCTTCTGGCACCCGGCGCTGTTGCGCCTGAGTCTGTTTACCTGTCTGTTCGGTGCGCTGGCGCTGACTGTCTACCGTTGAGATCGATGCAATGAAAAAGTTTTTCAGTCTGCTTGCGACACTGCTGGTGCTGGCCCTCGCGCTGTGGATCGGTCGTGCGCTGTGGGTTCACTACATGAACACACCCTGGACCCGCGATGGTCGGGTACGCGCCGACATCATCAACGTCGCCGCCGACGTCAGTGGCGAGGTGGTGGACGTGCCGGTGCATGACAATCAGCAGGTGAAAAAGGGCGACCTGCTGATGCGCATCGATCCCGAGCATTACCGTATCGCGGTCAAGCAGGCGCAATCCCTGGTGGCATCGCGCAAGGCCACGTGGGAAATGCGCAAGGTCAATGCCCATCGGCGCGCCGACCTGGACAGCCTGGTGATTTCCCGGGAAAACCGCGACGACGCCAGCAACATCGCCGACTCGGCCCTGGCCGATTACCAGCAAGCCCAGGCGCAACTGGAGGCGGCCGAATTGAACCTGTCGCGCACTGAAGTCCGCGCGGCCGTGGATGGCTATGTCACCAACCTCAACGTGCACCGTGGCGACTATGCGCGCATCGGCGAGGCGAAGATGGCGGTGGTCGATATGAATTCGTTCTGGGTGTATGGCTTCTTCGAGGAAACCAAGCTGCCCAAGGTGCGGATCGGCGATTCGGCGCAGTTGCAGTTGATGAGTGGTGAGGTGCTGAAGGGGCATGTGGAAAGCATTTCCCGGGGGATCTATGACCGCGACAACCCGGTCAGTCGCGAGTTGATCGCCGACGTGAACCCAACGTTCAACTGGGTTCGCCTGGCCCAGCGGGTACCGGTAAGGATCCATCTCGACGAAGTGCCGGACGGCGTGCTGCTGGCAGCGGGGATGACCTGTACGGTGGTGGTCGAGCCCCGGGCCGGCAACTGAGGGTCTGAGAGCGCCATAAATCCCTGTGGGAGCGAGCCTGCTCGCGATAGCGGTGGCTCACTTGCAGATAAGGTTGCCAGTGCCGCCGTCATCGCGGGCAAGCCTTGCTCCCACAAGGCTTCCTGCATGTGCGAGAGACTTGTGTTCGCCGCCAATCCCTGTGGGAGCCGAGCTTGCTCGCGATAGCGGTGGGGCAGTTGTAGATGATCCCCGCCGGGTCCATGCCATTTCGATCAGAGCGACCGACCCAACCCGAACCGCTTCATCAAGCCTTTCTCCAGCAACCCCTTGGGCAGCAATCCCGCCATCAACGGTAGCGCCCGGCTTCCGTTACCCAGGCGGAGGAGGCGGGGCGGCCTGGGTTGCCGCACGGCGTCGAGCAGACCGGCGGCGAATTCGCTGGCGGGGGTGGGGTTGTCCTGGGACGCCTTGGCCCGGGCGCGGATGCCGTCACGCAGGGGCCACCAGGGCGATTGTTCGTGAATCAATTGTTCGGCTTCATGACCAGCATTCTTCGCAAAGCTGGAAGCAATGGCGCCTGGCTGCACCTCCATCACGCGGATACCGAAGGGCGCCAGTTCCATGCGCAGCGCATCGCTCAAGGCATGCACCGCGGCCTTCGAGGCGCAATAAGCGCCGGCAAACGGTGTCACCAGCACACCGGAGACACTGCCGATATTCACCACCAGCCCCTTGGCCCGGCGCAGCACCGGGAACAGTGCCCGGGTCACGCCGACGATGGCGAACACGTTGGTTTCGAACTGACGCTGCATCGCCGGTACGCCACCGTCCAGCAGTGGACCCATGGCGCCATAGCCGGCGTTGTTGATCAGCACGTCGAGGCCGCCGTGCTGTTGGTTGATCCGTTCGCTCAATTGCTCCAGGGCCGGGCCATCGTTCACGTCCAGTTGCACCGCGGTGAACCCGGCGGCGCTGAGTTGGGCAACGTCTTCAGCTTTGCGGGCACTGGCCCAGACCTGATACCCGGCGACCTTGAATGCATCGGCGAGGGCGCGGCCGATGCCGCTGGAACATCCGGTAATCAACGCAACGGGCATGGCGCGTTCCTTGTGCAGAAAAAGTCGAGGGAAAGCAATCAGTCGGAGAAACTACCCTGCAATCGCTCGGCGCGAAACTCCAGGGTCTGCGGGCGGTAGCCGGGTCGCAGGGATGGCAGCGGCAGGCAATCCTGCCAGTCCTTGCCCGCCTGCAACTGGCCAGGTCCCCGGTAGCGCGGCGCGCTGTAGGGCGTGTCGGCCAGGTTGATGGTATCGCCGGGGGCATAGGCCGCGATTCGCCAGCGCAGCTCAACCAAGGGGACGTCGTTGCCGTTGTTCATGCTCAGCAACAGCGGGCGATCGGCGGGGCAGCGTTCGGGGGCGTAGGTAATGCGCAGTTCCAGGCGCGCCAGTTGCCGGGTTTCACGGTTTTCCTGCCAGACCACCCAGGCGGCGACCAGCCCCAAGCCGACGAATGCGGCCAGTGACACCGGCAGCGCCTTGGCCGGATAGCGCAGCAGCAGGACCAGCCAGGTAATGACCAGCAAGACGCCGATAAGCATGTTCGAAGCCTCCGATACCGTCGCTCCATCCTACCGAAGGGGACGGGGCATGGATATCTCATCCATCTGCTCCATCGGTCGTCACTGTCATCTCTGACAGTAGCCACCAGGGGTTGCCCCTTGTTAGATGTCGGCCAGATCGCACGACTCTCAGGAGGTCCAAGGCATGAGCATGGATCACGGTACACCGAGGTTGATTGCGGTGGATCCCAGGTCCTTTCCGGTCCGTTCGGTCGATTACTGTCGTGCGCTGGAGCGTGAGCCCGCGCAATCGCGGGTCAATCGCAGCCTTTTCGACCTGGCCGGCCGCGCGGTCAAGCAATGGGATCCGCGATTGTGGGACTTGCGACAGGACGATGGGGCGACCCCGGCCAATCTTTCGACGGTGTATGCGCTGTCCGGTGACGTGCTGCTGGCGAGCAGTGTCGATGCGGGTTGGCAGCTCGACCTGCCTGGGCTCGCCAGTGAAAGCCGGCAGGGCTGGGATGGCCGGGGCACGCAGCGCGACGTGGCCTTCGACGACTTGCTCCGTCCGGTGGCG
>Ga0157373_10001632_pt1 | contig 17123 bp, 7 predicted proteins | sample C65metaG_FD_113460 | JGI IMG/M metagenome (GOLD analysis project Ga0157373, IMG submission 113460) | Corn rhizosphere microbial communities from Kellogg Biological Station, Michigan, USA - C6-5 metaG | ecosystem: Host-associated > Plants > Roots > Rhizosphere > Soil | place: USA: Michigan... | reverse complement strand
TGCCGAGTACGTCGTATCAGCCGTTGCTGCAGTGGCTGATCCAACGATTTCGCCAGCAAGCTGGCCCCTCTTCCGGTGTCGCTTGACCCGCCTCTGGCGAATGAACTCGCTCCCACACGACCCCCACCGCAATAGCCGCCACCTGCGGGTTGCAATCCCCGAACCGCAGGGCCCAACTTCGGATTCAATGGCACTGCGTACCTGATTCAGTCAACCGCAACGGTCCACGCGGATGTACAGCATTATGTAACGCAGCCCGTTTGACGTTTCTCCCTACGCTCCCTGGCATTTGGCCCATGGCCGGTTCGAAAAAGCCGGTCATGGCTCTCTCAAGCAAGGAGCATTCATGTCTACAGTCAGCGTCAACTTTCTCCACAGCGCGTCGCTCAGGCAGCGTTTTCTCGATGACGTGCACGAAGCCGTGCGCGAGGGTCGTCTTTCCAATGAAGAACAGCTCTGGCTGCGTCGGCTCACTCAAGCAGCAGACGAGCAGGGCGCCGACCCACTCCGGGTGGATAGCTTGCTCAGCAGCGATGGCGCGCACCGGCCTCTGGACCTGGCTACCGCGCTAATGATGAGCCATGCCCTGATCAATTCACGGGTGTACCTGCACACCCTCGCCAAAGGGATCGAGGTCTTCGACGATCGTATTGCTCTTTTGGCGACGTTGCGCAGGCGGTATGCGAACAATGAAGGCGAAGTCGTGTTTGAGTATGAAAAGGTCGAGGGTGATCCGTTCAAAGCTCAGATGCTGGCTATCGTCGATCATCAGGTGGCGCAGGTAGGCCAGATGAAGACGCAATTGAGCGCCATGCCGTCCCTGCGCGATGCCGCCAAGGAGTCCCTGGTGCGGCAGTTGCGGGTTTCACTGCCGCACCTAAGCCTCGATCCCGACACCCATGTCGTGCACATCGCGCCGGTGGATGACGGGGATGCCGAGCCGGATCTGGTGGTACAGACCCTGACGCAAGCCGCGATCGACGATTGTGCTCAGGTGAAGATAGAAAACGGCTATGTGCGCCGCTTTCTGAACGCCCAAGGGCAACTGGCGACGGCGGCCGATCAAGCCTTGTTTACTCAAGCGTATGCCGCCCTGCCCAGCGTCGTAGCTGATTGCCACTCTGAACTGATGAACACCTTCTGGAGTGCACAGGTGCAAGGGCAGCGCACCCGGCGCCTGTTGGCCATCGAGAGCTTCGAGAGCAGCCTGTGCCGTGAAGTGTATGACCGCACTCAGGACGCAACCCTGCATGTCGATACCCGACGCGCATTCATGGCATTGATTCAGAATGACCCTAGCGCTGGTGCCGGCGGCCATACGCTGCAGGGCTACCGCCTGATGCTCAAGGTCGGGGAGGGCCCACGATGCCCGCTGGCGGGGACTTTCGTGGTCAGGCCTGCAGGCGATGCGCCCGGTAGCCTGTTGTGGTTTTCGCCTGATCATCGCCTGCTGTCGTTCCCTGACCTGGCGGCGTTGACTGCGTTCCTGGCCGCGCCATCGGGTCGCTGGCAATTACGAGCGGCCCTGGCGTTGGCGGACCAGCCGATGCTGGATCGACCCGGGACATTGCACCTTGATCTGCACGTAATCGACACGGCGCTGTGCGCTGAGCGTGTCGATGCCATCATTGCCCTGCAAAAGCGCAATCTCGCGTATGCCTGGGAGTTTGCCTGCGTCGCGGAGAAACGCTCCGCGATGATTGACGACGCGCTGGACGTTCGGCAATTGCTCGACCCGCGTCAGTGCTCGTTCGGCTCGGGACGCTGGCTGGAAAGTGCTCTGGTCGACTTTCACACGGCGTGGCCCAAACCCGAGGTGCCCGTTGCCCCGGTCGCTGCTACGCCTGCTGCTACGCCAGTTGCGACCCCGTCCGCGCCGGTGCCCCTTGCGACCGCCGTGGCGCCGGTCGTCAGCGAACCGTCAGTGGTCAATGCCGAGGCTGCGACAGACCAGCCGGGCCCCATCCGCGCCAAGGCCGCATCATGGGTGGCCTTCGTGCAGGCCTTCGATTCACGCGCCGAGCAGTTACGCAGATTTGACAGTGTCGCTACTGCATGCACCGAAGAAGCGCTCAAGCAATATCTGTGTGTATTGCTCAACGGACCGGTCAGGGCGCGAAGTTTTCATATCCAGTGGTTGGAAGCCGCCCCGTTCGACAGCACCGATGCGGAAAACCACGCTGTGTCGGTGAGTGAGTCGGTGCAAGTGATTTCCATGGACCTGGTGTCCCTGTTCATCGAATGCGTCACGGGGCATCGGTCCTCGACATTGGGCGCGAGCGCACAGATCAAACTGTATCCATCGCTGGCTTCCGCGCATATTGAAGTGGACCTGCTCAATCATATGCTGAGCGTCACGACACGCGATTTCGAGAAGCGATACGTCGAGGCTTTCACGCAATCGCGTATTACCCCCCAGCGCCAGGACAATCAGCAGTCCTTACCCTTCACTGAAGCCCAGGCTATCCGGGAAGACGCGATTCGCCTGGACACGTCGTTGGCCCACCGTCAGGGCCGAATCGACGGCACGGCTGTCACGATGATCCATCAAGTGTTGGACAGACCGTTCAGGGCCTTGCGCCAGGCCTTGGGCGAGTCGCTGCCGGTGGAGGTTTATTCGGTGTCGCTACTGTACGACCAAGGCCCGGGCGCTCTGCTGTGTGACACGTTGGTGATCAAACATCCTCAGGATTCAACCGATCGCGTATTGCTGTGGTCGTGCGAGTTCGGATGGCGACAGTTTTCGTCCCTGCAGAGACTGCGCGAGACGTTGCGTTACAACATGTCTCTGGGTGGGCACGAACGCTGGTTGTCGTTATTGGGCGGGCGAGATCGCCGTGCGTTGCAGCAGTGCCTGCTGGAGTCCGCCACGCCAGACATTCGATTTGAGTTAAACCGGATCGATGGCCACTTTGTTCGTGCCCTGCAGACCACCACGTCGGATCGCCAACAGCAGGATTTGCGAGAACTGTGCAAGCGCGCCCGGCGTTGTCATTTGGAAGCGAACCTGTTCCTGCATCTGGCATCGATGACCGAGCTGGACTACAAACTGATCGACATGCTTGATGGTTTGTCGGTCAGGATCGACAACAGCATCTTCGATGCGATGTTGCCTGCCTGGGTTCGCGTCGCCAGCATCAGCGACCTGATGGAGTACTACACGATCTTCAGCCGTTTCTACCAGAGCAGTGAAGACGGCAAAGACTTTTTGTTTGGCATTCCTACCCTTGATGAACTGTCCAAAGAGCGTCTGACCCAGAAGCTCAAACGTGATTTTCCAGGGCAGACCCTCGACCCGGCGCGTATCACAATAACGTCCCGGCGGTATGTCAGCCCGTTTCCAGCAACGGGTGAGCTGCCCTCAGCCATTGCGGCCGCCACTGAAATCCATAGCGAAACGTTGGTCGATTACGCAATCAATCGGTACGTCGACCTTCCGGACGCGACATTGAGTGTCCAATCCGATTCTCAACCCCGAGCCAGTGCGTTGATTACGCCCGCCTACCTGCGATCACTGATTCGGGAAATCGATGTCGGCAGTGCTTACCTGAGGATATTGCGCAAGGCCTTTGCCCCGATCGACGAACATTACCTCAAGCGCAAACACCTGTTTGTAGCTCAGTTACCGTCTGCTTTACTGGCCTCGGCACTGCCGGAAAAAGTCCAGGGCAAGCTCAGTGCGAAAGCCTATGCCTACATCGCTCGAATATTGGACATGCCCGATGGCATTGCCCGCGAGCCCATCGACGATCAATGGATCATCGTCAGCCCGTTGCAACTGGTGGCCGACGAAGGCATGACGCCGGACGTCGTTTCCGGCATGTACGTCATCTGTCCCGCCGCCGTGGATGCGGGCCCAGTGGTGCTTTACGCGATCTATCACGAGGATTTCGTATTCCGTGAATACGCCAACCGGGGCGCGCTGATGAGCGCGATTCGCACCGATGAGTCACTGCAACGGTTGTTGTTGCAGCGGGTGGCCCCTGATGTTCACCGTCGCTACGCCCACGGTGGCTTTGTCGAGCCGCATCTGCCGTTCTCGGTGGAAGGCTTCAACGATTTGCCCTTCAGCGCACCGGGGCCGGTTACGTTGGCAATCGATGAAGACAAAGGCAACGTCTTGCACACGCTTTTTGAAGGAACGCTGAAGTTGTTGCTGGAGGTCGGCTTGTCCAACTCGGTCACCAATACCCAGGCCGATCAGGTGGGAAGGCGTTTTTTGACAAACCTGGTGTTCACTCAGGCCTTGACGCTTTTGCCCAATAAGCTCGCCGCCCTGGTGACGTTGTGGCAGACCCATACCCTGCTTCGCGCCTCGGCTCGATCAGCGCAAGGGCATCGCTGGGGCAGGGCGCTGTCAGAGTTCACTGCGGCGCTGGGGGTGATGGTCACCGCCAGAGAACAGTCGCTCGAAGAGGAGCCACCCGTAGAGCGCGAAGGTGTGTCGCCCACCCCTGAACCCGAGGAGCAAACCGCTGTTTCGTCGTTTTCCTGGAGCACGTCGACGTTGACGACCGAAATGCGCGCCAGGCTTCAAGGCCTTGAGGCGCAAAACGTTGCGCTGGACGAGATGCGCCATGACAAGTTGCTCAATCTTTATATCGATAGCGAAGAACAGAACACCTACGCCATCGTCTCCGGCAGGGTGTATCAGGTCAGGCGAATTGCGCAATCGGGCAATTGGAAAATCGTCGGCAGCGATGGTTGCCCTGGCCCTGATTTGATCCTGGACAGCGGGCAGAACTGGCAACTTGACCTGAATCTGCGCCTGCGGGGAGGGGGTGGCGCCGTCACCCGCTTCCTGGACACCTCAGCGACGGCGAGCGCCCAGGGCAGCATGGTGGTTGAAGCCTCAGGAATGAGTGAGATTCGTCAGGCCTATCGGTTTCGGGCAAGACGCATCGGCGAGGCTCATGCGCAGGCAAAATACTACCTTGAGAATTGTCTGGATAACCTGAACGCCCGGCAGGCGGACGGTACGCTCGATCCCCGCGTGCAGCGCATCGTGGGCGATTTTTTTGGTACCCCTCAACCGGATCAGGCCTTGCTGACGCGCATTCAGGGGACCGTCAAAGCCATGTTCGATGCCCTGATGGACCCCTCTCTGTCGCCCTTCACCTCTGAGCGTTTCGTGGTGGGTACCAATCACCCGGGCCACGGCCACGTCACGGCCTTTGTGATACCGATGGATCCTCAAAAAAGGCTTTTCCTGACCGATCGGTTTTTCCGCACGCCGCGTTTTCGTTTGACACCCCTGGCCGCCCAGGAAGGGTTCGAAGCAACCACGCACTTTCAGGCGTCCACGCTGTTGCATGAACTGTCCCATCTGGTACTGGACACCAAGGACATCGCTTATCTGGAGTCCAACGCGCCTTACCCCGACCTGTTGCGCGGCGACACAGCCGCTAACCTGCGAACACGCGCGCAGATCGAGCGTATGCAGGACTATCGCTTGTCCCACCGTACGCCCAAGGACGATTTGTTCATCCAGTACGACGGCGGTCACTGGCGTGATGTCCGTCGCGACGATGTGCTGGGGTACTCGACCATCTTGCGCATCACCGGTGCCAAGACGCTCGATGACGCCCGCACGGTCTTTTTGGCCGATGTGGACAAGCGCAGCCAGATCATCCTCAAGAATGCCGATTCGGTGGGGCTGATGATCCTGCGCCTGGGTCGTCGCAACTACACGGCGCTCAATCCTTGACCCGTCGGGCGCAGCGCGGGAAGCGTTGCGCCCTTCATGAGTGAATCTGAAAACGAACGGGGAAGGTGCAGCGATATGTAACGCAGAGCCCCCGGTCTTTCTCCCTACGCTCCTTCGATTATCGGCCTGCGTCGGCACATCGCCGAACGAGGCCTCATTCAAAGGAGCACTCATGCCTGATTCATCTGTCCCGTATCTGCATTCATCCAGCCTGCGGCAACGTTATTGCCAATCGCTTCAGCACGCCCGGCAGCAGGCTCGTCTCGACGACGCAGCATTGGCCTGGCTACAGTCGGCGGTCGCTCCGGTGTCTGTTGACAGTGGCGATCCGGTGCGCATCGACCGGCTGATACCCGCCCAGGCGGCTCATCGGCATGGTGAGCTGTCGGCTTCGTTATTGTTCAGCCATGCCGCCACCGATGCCCCTGAGGTGTACCTGTACTCCCTGAGTGCTGGCATTGAATGCATTGCCAGTCGTCATGAGCTGCTCGTGCAACTGCGTGCCCGCTACGCGGCGGGTGCCGAGACGGCGTTGTTTGAATACGAAAAGATCGACGGCGATCCTTTTCAGGCGCAAATGCTTGCCATCGTCGATCACCAGGCCGATGAGGTCAGGGCAATCAGTGCGTGCCTGAAGCAGATACCTGGGTTGCCTGATGCTGCTGGCTTCAGTCTCGATTCGTCGCTCAGTGCCGTGCAAACCCACAGTGAGCAGCTCAAGACCTTCTGGCAGCGCATCCAGCCCGACGCTCGGAGTTCACGAGCGCTCGCGATTGAGACGCTCAAGAGCAGCCTGCGCGATCAGCTTTACCGCCGGGAAGCCAGCGGGTTGCTGAACAGCGCTTCACGCAAGGCGCTGTTCGATGGGCTGCAGCTGCTGCCTGGAAGTGCCGCGGTTGATCCAGCGTTACTGTGCAGGCGCCTGGCGATCCGGGTGGGCGACAGTGCGTTGATGCCCTTGGCCGCCACCTTCGTGGTCATACCGTCTGCTCAGGCTCAGGCTCAGGCTCAGGAGCAATGGCTGTGGTTCGCGCCTGATCGTCAACTGCTCGGATTCTCCGGGCTGGCTGCGCTGACCGAGCACTTGACTCGTGCTGGGGGGCGGGCGCAATTGAGTGGCGCATTGGCGATTGAGGATCGCCATGTATTGCAGCGTGAAGGCCTTCTGCAAGTGGTGCTGGAGCCCTGCTCGCAGTCGGCTGGCGCGCAATGCATCGACTCGATCATCGATCTGCAGGCACGCAATCTGCGCTATGCGAGCGAGCGAAATCTACCGGGCGCAGATCGTACGGCCATGATCGACGATGCCCTGGATATCCGTTCACTCCTTGATCCGCGGCAACTGGCGTTACCGGCAGGGCGTTGGCGTCGAGAAGCGCCGTTCGAATTCACTCTGGTCTGGCCCGATCCTCGCCCGGCTGAGGCCTCGACCCTACAGGTTGCCGGATCAGTGAACGCCCGGGACCATGTGGCTGACGCAGGCTCAAAGCCGTCCTGGCGAGAGCAGACGCGTGATTTAGATAAGGCTGCCGAGCATTTGCGCCAGCTCGATAACACGCTGCTCGACTACGCCACCCAGGAACTGCTGCGCTATGTGTGTGTCTGGGACGCCGACGTGGTTGAGCTGCACAGCATTCAGGTGCAGTGGGATGAACCGCCGACGGCAGTCGCCGATGGCGTGGCGCAGGCTTCCTCGATCAATCCGGTAGGGCCAGCGCGTTCCTGCGATGTGCGCTCATGGTTGCTCGAGTGCGTCACGGGTCTGCGAACAGCGCGATTGCCCCACGGTGCACGGGTGGTCCGGACGGGAGAGAACCCTGGCCAAAGCTTTCCGGTCGCCCTGGTCGAGCATGCCCTCTCCCAGGTGTGCGACGGGTTCGCTCAAGGGTATGTCGCGTGTTTCGAGCAGTCGCGCCGCCAAGGCGTGCGGCAGGGCGACACCTACGTGAGGCCCTGCGAGCAGGCGCTTGCGTTACGCACCAAGGCCATGCGTCTTTATCTGTCACTTGCGGTACGGCAAAACTGGGTTGACAGCGTGGCGGCCGGGCTCATTAGCCGCGTGCTGGACCAGCCCATCGGCGCCTCGCGCAATCGGTCCGATGCCCCTGCGGTGGAGGTGTTTACGCTCTGCGTGAACCGCGGAGGAACCCGGTCGGCAGTGCTCAGCGACACACTGGTCATCAGGCAACCGCAGGTGGCGTTAAGTCCAGTAGTGGTCTGGTCTGGCGTGTCGGGCTGGTTGTCGTTGCCGTCGCTGGAGCATCTATCGGCCAGGGTCGTCAACGGCCTGGGGGACGGCAGTCATGAACCCTGGCGCGAGCTGTTGGGCGAGCGCGACCGTCAATGGCTGTGTGACTACCATGAGCGTGCCGCGGATCACCCTGTGCAGGTGCGCCTGGAACGTGTCGAGGGCCATGCCCTGCAGGCCTTGCAGCAGGGCGTCTTGCAGCGTCAATTGCAAGACCTGCAACAGGTTTGCCCGCGTGCCACTCGCTCGCGATTGAAAGCTGACCCCTTCACCCAATTGGCGGCGCAGGCCGAGGTCGACGCCTCGCTTTATGCGGTGCTTGATGGTCTGTCGCTCAAGGTCGAGATGAGTCTGCTCGAAGCGTTATTGCCGCCTTGGCTGAACGACGCCTCCGTCGAGGATCTGGGGCTCTACTGCGAGCTGCTCAAGCGCTATTACATGGCCAGCGACGGCGGCAAGGACTTTCTCTTCGATATCCCATCCATGCACCGCTATGCCCGCGAGCAATTGCTGGGGCGGTTGACAGTGGATTTTCCTGGTCAGGACCTGGACCCGAATCTGATCACCGTGACCTCGCGCAGCTTCGTCAGTGCCTTTCCGGCGGCCGGGGAGTTGCCCTCCGCAGTGCCCGCTGCCACGGTCGTGCACAGTGAGTCGCTGACCGAATATGCGATTAACCGTTTCGCCCCTGACCAGGGCAGCATCTTGAGTGTCAGCTGTACAGAGCACCCCCTGATCGCGCAAACGATGACCTCGCAATACCTGCGCACGCTGGCCCGTAGTCTGAATGTCGGCGCCGGCTACATCGGCTTGCTGCGCAAGGCCCTCAGTCCCGACGCCGAGCACTTCGCTGTACGCAAACGACTGTTCGTCGAGCAATTGCCTCCCATGCTGCTGGCCGTTGCCCTGACCGAGAAACTCAAAGGGCATCTCAGTGCCCAGGCCTATGACTTGCTGTCGTCGGTCTTCGAAATGCCTGATGGCATCGCCCGCGAGCCGGTCAACGGTGTGAGGGCACTCCTCAGTCCGTTGCAACTGGTGGCCGACGAGGGCATGACGCCGGACACCGTGACAGGGTTTTACATCGTCTGTTCCCAGGACATCGGCGTCGGGCCGCTGGTGCTGTACATCATTCATCATTCGCTGTTTACGCTGCGCGAATACCCAAGCCAGGCCGCGCTGCTGGAGGACATCCGCACGGACCCCGCGCTGCAGCAAGTGCTGCTGCAAAGGTTGGAGCCTGAAGTCCAGCGGCGTTACGACCATGGCGGCTTTGTCGAGCCGCACCTGCCGTTCTCGGTCGAGGGGCTGGGAGAGGTGCCGTTTAGCGCGCCGGGGCCGGTCACGCTGGGTATTGAAGAGGTCAAAGGTAATGCGCTGCAGTTTTTGTTCGAGCACACGGTGAAGCTGCTGCTGGATATCGGGATATCCAACGTGGTGACCAACGCGCAGGAAAACGCAGCGGGTCGTGCGTTCCTGACCACCCTCGGGATTGAGCAAGTATTGAGCCTGCTGCCCAGCAAGTTGGCGGCGATGGTGACGCTGTGGCAGAGCCAGTCCTTGTTGCAGGCTTCGGCGACATCCGTGTCCGAACGCCATTGGGGCGAGGCCTTTTCCGAATTCACGGCGGCATTGGGCGTCATGGTCACGGCGCGCGAACAAGCGCGTCTGGCGCATAGCCGAGATGAGCAACGCTCGGCCGAATCGGGTGGCGCTGCCCCCGACGAGCAAATGCCCACCGCCTCGACCTGGCCGGCGCATACGCTGGATCCCGAGCAAGTACAACGCCTCAGAGGCCTTCAGGTGCAAGGCCTGTCGCTGAAAGATCTTCGCCACGACAATCTGCTGAACCTGTATGTCGATGCATCCACCGATAAGACCTACGCCGTCGTCAGTGGGAAGGTCTACCAGGTTCGCCACCTGGAGCAGGATAGCCAGTGGATCATCGTCGGCGCCGACGGCAGTGCCGGTCCGAAGATCATGATCGACGATAACCAGCACTGGCGTCTGGACCTCAGGCTTCGACTCAGAGGAGGGGGCGGCAGCGTTACCAAGTATAAAGCGACCAAAGCCGAGCGGAGCGCCAAGGATATCCTCGTGGTGGAAGCCTCCGGAATGCCAGAGATTCGCTTGCTTTACCGAGACCGTGCCAGGCGTATCGGCCAGGCTCACTTGCAGGCCAAACGCTACCTGGAGACCTGCCTGGACAACCTCAGCCCCCACCAGAGCGGCCAGTCGCTGGACGTGCGGGCGAATCGGATCATCACGGATTTTTTCGGCATCACGGCACCCTCGACCGCGCTGCTGGACGACACGCTCAATGCAGCCAAGGCTCTTTTCGCGGCCATCATGGACCCTTCACTGTCGCCTTTTTCCTCGCAGCGATTCGTGGTTGGCACGACGCGTCCAGGGCACGAGCGGGTGACCGCCTTCGTCCTGAAAAGCGATCCGAAAAAACGCATCTACCTGACCGAAGAGTTTTTTCTACCCCCGGTGTTTGCTATCAGGCCGGACGCTTTGGCCAAGGGATTTTCGCCCGAGGTGCATTACCGCGCGGCGAACCTGATCCATGAGCTGTCTCATCTGGTTCTCGATACGCAGGACATTGCTTATCTCAACGCCATGGCGCCTTATCCGGACTTGATGCTCGACGATACGCCCGACAATGTTGTGGCAAGGGACCATGTCAGGTCACTGCACGAAACCCGCCTTTCGCACCGCGGTCAGCGGGATGAGTTATTCACGTTGGTAGAGGCTGGCATACGTCGTGACATCGAACCCGATGACGGTCGCGGTTTCGATACGATCCTGAAGATGACTCGGCGCCGCACGCTGGATGAGGCCAGAGACGTCTTCATGAGCGATGACGCCGTGCGCGGTGCGTTGATCCAAGCCAATGCCGACTCATTGACATTGCTGCTGCTGTTGTTGGGACGGGAGAATTTTGTATTACCGAGCCCCTAGGCTGGGGCTCGGCAGTAGGGCAGCGGCGAATCAGAGCGGGTAATGCCGAAGCTCACGTGCGATCAGCAATCGCTGGATTTCGCTCGAGCCTTCGTAGATCTGGGTGATGCGCGCGTCCCGGTAGTATTTTTCCACCGGGTAGTCTTCCAGGTAGCCGTAGCCGCCGTGGATCTGGACCGCCTTGGAGCAGACCCATTCGGCCATCTCCGAGGCGAACAGCTTGGCCTGCGAGGCCTCCGACAGACAGGGCTTGCCCGCCGTGCGCAAGCGCGCGGCGTGCAGCACCATCAAACGTGAGGCGTTGATGCGGGTGTGCATGTCGGCCAACAGATTTGAGACGCTCTGGTGCTCGATGATCGGCTTGTCGAACTGCACCCGCTCGCGGGCATAGACCAGCGCGGCTTCAAACGCCGCGCGAGCGATCCCCAAGGCTTGCGCGGCAATGCCGATGCGACCGCCTTCCAGGTTGGAGAGGGCGATGGCCAGGCCCTTGCCGCGCTCGCCCAGCAGGTTGGCTTCAGGGATGCGGCAGTCGCTCAGGGTCACGGCGCAGGTGTCCGAGGCCTTGATGCCCATCTTGTGTTCCATGCGATCGACGGTGTAACCGGGGTTGTCGGTGGGCACCAGAAACGCCGAAATGCCTTTCTTGCCCAGCTCCGGGTCGGTCACGGCAAAGACAATCGCCAGCTGCGCGCGCTTGCCGTTGCTGACGAACTGCTTGGCGCCGTTGAGCACCCATTCGCCATTTTTGAGCTCGGCGCGGGTGCGCAGGTTGTGGGCTTCGGAACCCGCCTGGGGTTCGGTCAGGCAGAAGCAGCCGATGGCCTGGCCGGTGGCAAGTTTTTCCAGCCACTGGCTCTTTTGTTCATCGCTGCCGTAGTTGAGCACCGGGCCGCAGCCCACCGAGCTGTGCACGCTCATCAAGGTGCCGGTGGCCGCATCGCCTGCGGAGATCTCCTCGACCGCCAGGGCGTAGGCCACGTAGTCGATGTAGGTGCCGCCCCATTGCTCGGGGACGATCATCCCCAACAAGCCCAGCTCACCAAGTTTGGCGACCAGAGCGTCGTCGATCCAGCCGGCGTTTTCCCAGTCCCTGGCGTGGGGCGCGATTTCGTTGCGGGCGAATTCGCGGGCCATGTCGCGAATCATGATCTGTTCTTCGGTCAGTTCAAGGTCTTGCATAGGTCACGCCTCATGACCGCTGAAGAAGCTCGCCACGTGCTCGGCATCCAGTGCCTGCACGGTGGGCGGGTTCCAGTGCGGTTTCTTGTCTTTGTCTACGATCAGGGCGCGAACGCCCTCGATCAGGTCGCCCCGTTCGAACCACTGCCGATCCAGATGCAGCTCCAGGTCGAAGCAGGTTTCCAGTGGCAGATGACGACCGCGGCGCAACAGCTCCAGGGTCACGGCCATGGCCAGCGGTGAACGGGTTTTCATCAGGTTGGCGGTGTCCACGGCCCAGTGATGGGTGTCGGCGACGTTCACCTCCAACAGCTGTTCGATGATGCTCGGGATGTCCGGCAGGGCAAAGAAGTGGTCGATGGCCGGACGCAGGCGGGCCAGTGGTGGGTCAGGCAATTGCTGCACGCCTATTTTCGCCAGCGCGCCTTGCAGGTCCTTGAGTGGCGTCAGGGTCCATTTCAGCGTGTCGAGCTGACGATCCAGATCCGCCAGCCGAGCGCTTTGCAGGTACCAGTCAGCCAGGCCGCAATACAGCGCGTCGGCGGCGTGAATCTGTACGCCGGTCACGCCCAGATAAATGCCCACCTCGCCCGGCACCCGAGGCAGGAAATAACTGCCGCCGACGTCTGGGAAATATCCAATGGCCACTTCCGGCATTGCCAGGCGGGTGCGTTCGGTGACCACACGGAGATCAACGCCCTGCGCCAGGCCCATGCCGCCGCCCAGCACGAAGCCGTCCATCAGCGCCATGACGGGCTTGCGATAGTGATGAAGGGTGAGGTCCAGCGCGTATTCTTCGACGAAGAAAGTCTGGTGGTGGGTCTGGCCCCGTTTGAAGCTGTCGTACAGCGCACGAATGTCGCCGCCGGCGCAGAAGGCCTTTTCACCGGCCCCGCGCAGGACCACGGCATAGACCTTATCGTCACTGGCCCAGGAATCGAGCTGCTGTTGCAACTGGCGGACCATCTCAAGATCGATGGCATTCAACCCTTGCGGACGATTGAGGGTGATGTGGCCGATGTGATTGCGTACTTCGGACATAACGGTGTCGCAGGCCGGTTCCTGGCCTGAAGACGTGGCCGATACTACCTGTGCCGTCATTGCTGACTCCCTGTGGCTCTTGTTCTTCTTGCTCGTTCAGCCGACCCGCGAGGGCCGTGCTCCGTGAGATGCAACAGGGATGCTAACAGCGCAATTTTGCAAATGACAATGAAGTTTCGTGCGCCATCGGTGTGCATATTTGCATGGGCCGCCCGGGATCGATGGCTGTAAACCGCTGTCAGGCCAGACCTACGATCCACTGTGGGAGCGAATTCATTCGCGAGGGAACAGCACAGGCGATGCATCTCTATCGCCTGAAATACCGTCTCGCGAATGAATTCGCTCCCACAGGTTTCATCGCACCTGACCGTTACTATGCCCGCAAGCTGAACAACGCCATTTCAGGCGCATCACTGATCCAGTGCTGACTCACCGTCCAGCCCGCACGCGCCGCCAGTTCGGTGAACGACTCGACCGTGAACTTGTGCGAGTTCTCGGTGTGCAGCCGCTCGCCCGCCGCAAAATGGAAGCGCTGGCCTGCGACTTTCACCACCTGTTCGACCTGACTCACCAGATGCATTTCCATGCGCTCCTGTTCGGCATTCCACACCGCCTGATGATTGAACGCCTCGACATCAAAATTCGCCCCCAGCTCGCGATTGATCCGCACGAGCAGGTTCTTGTTGAAGCGCGCGGTGACGCCCTCGGCGTCGTCGTAGGCCGCTACCAGCGTATCGGCATCCTTGACCATATCCACGCCGACGATGAAATGCGCCTGCTTGCCCAGCACTTCATGGGCCGAATGCAAGAACGCCACAGCCTCATCATGGGTGAAGTTGCCGATGGTCGAACCGGGGAAGAATCCGACGCGGGTGTGACCATTGGCTTCCTTGGGCAGGGTCAGCACGCGGGTGAAGTCGTCGACCTGAGGTGCAACCACCAGTTTCGGGTATTTCTGACGCAGGGATTTGGCGGCCTTGTTCAGGGCCGTGGCGCTGATGTCGATGGGCACGTAGACCTCGATGTGTGGCGCAGCATCGAGCACCAAGCGGGTCTTTTCGCTGGCGCCGCTGCCGAATTCCACAAGGGCTGCACCTTCGGGAATCGACGCGGCGATCTGTCCGGCGATACCTTTCAGCAGCCCGGTTTCGGCGCGAGTCGGGTAGTACTCGGCGGTTTCACAGATGGCTTCGAACAGGTCGGAGCCTGCGGCATCGTAGAAGTATTTCGGCGACAGGGATTTGATCGGTGCGGACAACCCCGCGACCACATCCCTGGCGAACTCGCTGTCGTTGGAATTGACCACCCCCGGCTGGCGACTGTCGCGGGCCAGGCGCAACCCGGCGACCATCCAGCGTTTGTCGGTCGGGAAGAAGTTGCGATAGGTGAGCCTGCAGTGATCAGGGGAGGTCACGCTGGCGCCACCGCGCAGCACCATCTGGTTGACCATGAACTTGCCGTTGTACTCGCCCACCGCACCCGCCGACGGCTTGAAGCCTGGGTAGGCGCTGTAGGCACTCTGGGTCCATTGCCAGGCCACGTCGTCGACCTGTTCGAGCAAGCCCGCGCGGGCGGCGGCTTCCCATTCGGCTTCAGTGGGCAAACGGGCATCGGCCCAGGTGGCGAAGGCGGCCGCCTCGTAATAACTGATGTGGGTGACCGGGCCTGCCGGGTCGATGTCTTCCAGGCCGCGCAGGCTCATGCGTTTCCAGCCGTTGTCGTCGTGCTGCCAGTACAGCGGCGCGTTCCAGCCCAGTTCCTGAATCAGCGTCCAGCCTTCGGACAGCCACAGCGCGGCCGTGTGGTAGCCGCCGTCGGCGATGAAGCTCAACCACTCGCCGTTGGTGACCAGCCGATCGCTGATTTCGAAAGATTGCAGGTAGGTGGTGTGGCGCGGGCCTTCATGATCGAAAGCGAAGGATTTGCCGCCGTGGCCGATCTGTGTCAGCCCGTTGCTCAGCGGCTTGAACTGGCCCCGGCGGCCAGCGGCGTCCTTCGGCCAGGCCGGGTCGTAGGCGGGCTTGAGCGAGGACAGGCTGAACAGGTGCAGGATGTCCATCAGCAGCAGTTCCTGATGCTGCTCCTCATGGGCCAGGCCCAGTTCGATCAGGCTCGCCATGTCGTCGGACACCGACCCCATCAACAACTTGCTCATGTGCTCATCGACGTAGCTGCGATAGGCCTTGACCTGATCGACACCCGGCCTTGTCATCAGCCCCCGTTGCGGGCGGGGATGACGCGGGCCGACGGCTTCGTAATACGAGTTGAAGAGGTAACCGAAGGTTGGATCGAACGCCTTGTAATCCGCCACATTGGGCATCAGCAAAAAGGTCTCGAAAAACCAGGTGGTGTGCGCCATGTGCCACTTGGCCGGGCTGGCATCGGGCATCGACTGCACGACCATGTCTTCGGCGCTGAGCGGGGCGACCAGTTGCTCGGTGTGACGACGAACGCTCTGGTAGCGCTTGCACAGCGGCTGCGTGGCAGGGGTTTCGCGTAGCTGGCGTGAGTGACGCATCGGTTCTCTCCGGTGTCGGGTAGCGAAGGCGCTTGGAGCAGGGCGGCGTCAATGAACTTCGAGGGTCACCTTGTCCGGATAAAAGGCCACGTGACCTTCTATCTGCTTGACCGACGGATACGCCTCTTCGTATGTCCAGACAGCGTTTTCAGCGGTCTGGCCATCGGCGCTGAGGCTGAAATAGCTGGCGTCGCCCTTGTAGGGGCAATGGGTTCGATGTTCGGTTCTAACGTAATGTTCAATCGAAATATCCGAGCGGGGCACATAAATCACCGCCGGGTAACTCGCCTCCTTGAGCTCGAGCGCCTTGTCGCTCTGCGCGACACGCACCCCCTTGAACTTAACCGTGACGCGCCCCTTGAGCGCGGAAATGGTGATGGGATGATCGGGACCTGGAATTTTCATGGCGATGAATCCTGTTGATCCGAGAGGGACGCCCACAGGCAAAGGCGGGCGTTGGGGCAGGAAAGCCAGTGTAGACGGGCTGGTCGGGAGTGGCCGTTGTTTGGTCGGAAACCCGGATCAAATTGACCCGTAGCGCCGAGGATCGCTGCCGATTTCCTGGCTACCACAAGACGTGTTGCTTGAGCTCAGACAGACCTGCGGCAATTAACTAAACTCCCACCCCAAACCAGCCCATTTGCCTACAAAAAATGCCGAGTCGTCACACCGTACGAGTGGGCGTTGAGTAATATCGCTCGGGTCAGGGTCTTAGCATCGCATCCATCAGGTCTGCTCGATGAACGACAAGTACAAACCCCATGACTGGGCGCCCCACGAGCGGCCGACGATCCCGGGTTCGCCCTCCACACCGTTGCACCCCACACCCAAGCGGCTGGCGTTTGCCGTGGTCGGGGTGATTGTCGCGTTGACCGGCGGGCTGGGTAACGCGCTGGTGGTCGCCAACCTGCAATATCTGCAGGGCGCGCTGGGGGCCACGCAGGCGGAAATCGCCTGGTTGCCTGCCGCGTATGTGATGACCAACGTTTCCATGAACCTGTTGCTGGTGAAGTTTCGTCAGCAGTTCGGCCTGCGCGCGTTCACCGAAGTGTTTCTGGTGTTGTATGCGTTGGTGACCTTCGCGCATCTGTTCGTCAACGACATTGAGTCGGCCATCGCCGTGCGTGCGGCCCACGGTATGGTCGGCGCAGCGCTCAGCTCCCTCGGGCTGTATTACATGATTCAGGCCTTCCCGCAAAAGTGGCGGATGAAGGCGCTGGTGCTGGGTCTGGGCACCGCGCAACTGGCCACGCCGCTGGCCAGGCTGGTGTCTGAAGACCTGCTGCAGATTGCCGAATGGCGCGGCCTGTACTTGTTCGAATTGGGCATGGCCTTGCTGTCGCTGGGCTGCGTGCTGCTACTCAAGTTGCCGCCCGGTGACCGCTTCAAAACCTTCGAGCCGCTGGACTTTCTGACCTTCGCCATTCTCGCCAGCGGCGTGGCGCTGCTTTGCGCGGTGCTGT
>Ga0157373_10001629_pt1 | contig 17142 bp, 14 predicted proteins | sample C65metaG_FD_113460 | JGI IMG/M metagenome (GOLD analysis project Ga0157373, IMG submission 113460) | Corn rhizosphere microbial communities from Kellogg Biological Station, Michigan, USA - C6-5 metaG | ecosystem: Host-associated > Plants > Roots > Rhizosphere > Soil | place: USA: Michigan... | reverse complement strand
GTCATCAGCAATATCCAGGAAGTCAAAGCCCGCAAGGGGATCGTACTTGCCATCGTTACCGAAGGTGATACAGAAGTCAAAAAAATGGCCGATTACTGTATAGAAATTCCTGATGCAAGTGAAGCATTTCTACCTTTACTGGCAACCATACCATTACAACTGTTGTCTTACCACATCGCCGTGATGCGTGGATGCAATGTGGACCAACCAAGAAACCTGGCCAAATCGGTTACGGTAGAATAATAATATAATTACCTTCTTTATAAAGGCTGGACATCTCAAGGTGTCCGGCCTTTCTTATGAAGGGGCTCAGGATGAGGAAAACCTGGGGCAAAAAAAAATCCTCGTTATCTGGCGATAACGAGGATAATCATCCCTATTGTTGTTATATCATAAATGAATAACGAAATCATTAAGACAACTATCCCGCCAGTCCAAAAAAAGCAAAAAACAAAATAATAAGCAAATGACTATCAGCGTGTTAGCTACCATCAATACACCTACAAGCAGTTTCTTTCATGGGGATTAATATTCCTCATTGGGGAAAAATTACAACATTATATCCCAAAATATTAACCGAATAAGATGGAGAATACGTCTTCAATCTTACTCACCGCCGTCAACTCAATCGTGAAACGTTCTGTCTGCAGCCCCTTCAGGTTATAATTTGAGATGAAAATCCGTTCGAAACCCAATTTCTCTGCCTCTGAGATCCGCTGTTCAATGCGGTTCACCGCCCTGATTTCACCAGACAACCCCACTTCAGCAGCAAAACAAATCTTCGAGGAGATAGAAATGTCCTCATGAGAGGAAATCAAAGCCACGAGGATTGCCAGATCAATCGCCGGGTCTTCCACCTTAATACCTCCGGCAATATTAAGAAAAACATCTCTTGTACTCAGACGAAATCCGCATCGCTTTTCCAGGACCGCCAGCAACATATTCATACGTTTTGTATCAAAGCCATTTGCAGATCTCTGAGGCGTCCCGTAAGCCGCGGTACTAACCAGCGCCTGGGTTTCGATCAACATCGGCCTAGCGCCTTCTAAAGTGGCTGAAATAGCGATACCACTCAGCTCCTCATCACGCTGCGACAGCAGAATCTCGGAGGGGTTGGAAACCTGCCTTAAACCGCTGCCATGCATCGCATAAATGCCCAGCTCTGCCGCAGCACCAAACCTGTTCTTAATAGACCTCAGGATGCGATAAACGTGATGCCGATCTCCCTCAAATTGTAAAACCGTATCCACCATATGCTCCAGGATTTTAGGTCCCGCAATTGCACCATCCTTGGTGATATGACCGATAAGAAACACAGGAGTATCTGTTTCTTTAGCGAATTTCAGCAGTTCAGCCGTACATTCCCTCACCTGGGAAACACTTCCAGGAGTCGATTCAATATGAACAGAATGGAGTGTCTGAATAGAATCTACGATCAGTATTTCCGGTTCCAGCAGTTCTACCTGTTTGAAAATATTCTGCGTCGATGTTTCCGTTAGGATATAACAACTTGCTTTAGGCTGATCTGTAATCCGTTCTGCACGCATCTTGATCTGTTGTTCACTCTCCTCACCGGAGATGTACAGCACTTTTTTCCCAACAATATTCAGGGCCAGCTGCAGCATTAGTGTAGACTTCCCAATGCCGGGTTCACCACCAATCAGCGTTACCGATCCCGGAACAAGTCCTCCACCTAATACCCTATCCAGCTCCAGGTCGCCCGTAGGTATACGCTCTTCCGTGATGGAGACGATGTCTTCTACCTTACTGGGGGTATTTACCCGTGAATTACCGGCACCGGTCTTCCACGCAGGTACTTTGGCGTTTCCTTTTTCAATGATCTCTTCAACGAAGGTATTCCAGGAGTTACACGATGGACATTTGCCCAGCCATTTTGCGGATTCATACCCGCAACTCTGACAAAAATATGCTGATTTGGTTTTAGCCAATGGATTAAAATTTAATGACCGACGAATTTAACGCTAATTACCCTAAAATAAAACAGGTCTGATCCCTTCGGGAATCAGACCTGTTTTTTGGAAATTTACCATTTTTACAATTTGATTTCTTCGTCTTTCGCAGAAATAAAATGGAATTCTGTTAGATGATACGATGGAACAGCCTTAATCCTGATGCGTTGCCCAAATTTAAAGAACCACTTCCATTGTAGTGATATAATCCCTTTTTTGATGAATGCCTCAATATAAGGGTGCACACAAAGTGTAATATTTTTTTCATTTTGCTCCTGCAAAATATAGGTAAGGTTGTTCTCAATGTCATCCATCAGAACAATGCTCGCCTTAATTTCACCTGTACCATCACAGGTTGGACATTTCTCGCTGGTAACGATGTTCATTTCCGGGCGCACGCGCTGACGGGTAATCTGAACAAGACCAAACTTACTCGGAGGAAGAATGGTGTGCTTCGCACGATCCAGTAACATCAGCTCCTTGAGATAATCAAATAACATCTTCCGGTTTACGGGTTTATGCATATCGATAAAATCGATCACCACAATACCTCCCATATCACGGAGACGCAGTTGCCTGGCAATTTCCTTTGCCGCTTCTTTATTCACCTGGAGTGCATTCTCCTCCTGGTTCTCTTTACTGGCAGTCCTGTTTCCGCTATTCACGTCGATGACGTGCAACGCCTCTGTATGTTCTACTACCAGATAGGCTCCCCCAGCCAGATTTACAGTCTTACCAAAAGCATTTTTGATCTGCTTCTCGATACTGAAATGTTCAAAGATGGGTTCTTTATGTTTATAGAGCTTTACGATTTTCTCCATTTCCGGAGAGATCTCATGCACATAAGAGCGGATATCTTCAAACAGGCCACTGTCATTCACATAAACATTTGCGAAGTCAGCGCTTAAAATATCACGGATCAGGGTGGATGTACGATCCATTTCTCCCCATACACGTTTAGAGGGTTCTGCATCGGGCAACTTCTTGATGAAGTTCTCCCACTTTGTCACAGAATCCAAAAGGTCTTTTTGAAGTTCATGTACTCCCTTGCCTTCAGAAACCGTTCTAATGATGACCCCAAAGTTCTTAGGCTTAATACTCTCGATAATCTTCTTTAAGCGATTACGTTCGGTATTGCTCTTAATTTTCTTGGAGATCGAAATGACATTAGAGAAAGGGACCAGCACGATGTAACGTCCGGCTATGGATAAGTCGGAGCTTAATCTGGGTCCTTTTGTTGAAATGGGTTCTTTAGCAATCTGAACAGGAAGAACAAGATTCTTACTGACCACCTCAGATATTTTGCCTGCTTTGTTAATATCTCCCTCTAGCTTGAAATTATCTAATAAAGTTCCGTTAACAGAGCCATTACGCTTGATTTTAGTAAGCTTTATCAAAGATTGTACTTGTGGACCAAGGTCGAAATAATGCAGGAAAGCATCCTTTTCGTACCCTACATCAACGAACGCAGCATTTAGGCCCGGCATGATTTTCTTTATGCGGCCTAAATAAATATCACCTACGGCGTAGTTGTTATTGATGTGTTCCTTATGAAGTTCTACAAGTTGTTTATCTTCAACTAAAGCTATGGTCACCCCCGAAGGAGTTGAATCTATAATTAGTTCCTTTACCAAAAGCTACAGTTTAGAAGGCTTTAGGCCTTATTAACACATGGACAATAAAAAACATTGCTAACAACAAATTAAGGCTATGATGTCATCCTAGCCTTAATTTATCATGCAAAACAAGAAGAAACTATTTTTTCTTATGTCTGTTTTTTCTTAAACGTTTTTTACGTTTGTGCGTAGCCATTTTATGTCTCTTTCTTTTTTTACCGCTTGGCATAATCTTAGGTTTTAAATATTTTTATAAATCTGTTTATTATTTTTTATTTTTTAACGCAGACACTTTGTCGTCAACAAACTTTGACAACGTCGCATTTGCAGCTAATTTTTTACTCTTTTCGTAAGCTTCGATGGCTTCAGCATCCTTTCCCAAATTCTCATAGGCCGTAGCCAGATAAAAATAAGCGTCAGGAGAAGGCTTGATTTTGATGATGTCCTGAAACCTCACGATCGCTTTATCAAACTGACCTGACTTCATGGCAAATGTTCCCAAGCTCATATTTGCTTTAATGTTCTTAGGGTCTTTCTTCACTACGCCAAGCAGCATACCGATACCCGCCATTGGTGCACCCATCCCATTTACCATGGTGATGCCCAGACCTGTTTTTGCATCGTTACTGTTTGAATCTATTGCCACTGCATTTGTATAAGCCAGATTGGCCTTCTGCAATAGTGCAGGCAACAATACACTGTCACGGCTGTTGTCAAACGCCTTCATAAAAGTATCTCCGGCATTCAACCAGTTCGTCAGCGTCGGCTCCTTGCCGGCAACAATTTCCAGATATAATGCACTGGGAACTGCCTGCGCAACATCATCCCACTTCTTCGCCAGCACCTTCGCCTCTGCAACCTTACGGTCTTCAGCAGCACTCTTATAGGCGCCTTCTAATGTGGTAATTTCAGCTGCAAGACCCGGATTGATCGTATTCTTGGCCACCAGTGAAACCTGTTCCAGGTTAATTTGCTCTGTCGCCGGTTGGGCGGGGGCCATTTGTCCGGTCGCAGGTGCAGCACCCCTGTCTTGTTTTGGTTTCACCAACCCCTTAATATCCCTCGTAAACAAAAATCCTATCAGCAGCACAATGGCCCCTATTAGAATAAATTGTCTGGATCGGATACTGTTTATCATGAGAATGATTAAGCTTCTACGCTAACTTTTTTTGAATTGTTTTTTACTTTGTCAACAAACACTTTTGCTGGTTTAAAGCTCGGTACGAAATGCTCCGGGATAATGATTGCAGTGTTTTTAGAAATATTTCTAGCAGTCTTCTGTGCTCTTTTCTTAACAACAAAACTGCCGAAGCCCCTAACATATACATTCTCTCCACCAATCATGCTGTTTTTGATGACCTTGAAAAATGCCTCAACGGTTTCTTGTACATCTACCTTTTCAATTCCTGTTTTCGTTGATATTTCTGAAATAATATCTGCCTTAGTCATATTCTCTGTTATTAATTTATAGTGTGTTATTACTTTATAAGTGTTTTGGGGTTGCAAAAGTATTGCTTTTTAATGAGATAGGAAAATAAAAGATGATTTATTTGTCTCCTGATCCATCACCGAATTGCAAGTTTTATTAAAAACGCGTTAAGCCTGAGTTTAGGAATCACTGGAAATTCACCTCTATGGGCATCATTCCGCAAAATACATTTCCTGATAAGTATACAAATAATTGCACGTATTTTTGTAGTTATGAGTTTTCAGAATGAAATCGTGAAATGGTATGAGTTGAACAAACGATCATTGCCCTGGCGGAATACCCGTGACCCTTATGTAATCTGGCTGTCGGAAATTATTCTTCAGCAGACAAGGGTGGAACAAGGCCTGCCCTATTTCAACCGCTTCCTTTCACACTACCCCGGTATCACCGACTTTGCCAATGCGGAGGAAACACAGATCCTTAAATTATGGCAGGGTCTCGGTTATTATTCGAGAGGCAGGAATATGCTCTATACTGCAAGGCAGATCCGCGACAACCACCAAGGGATATTTCCTAACACTTACGACAAACTCGTCGCCCTGAAGGGCATTGGCGAATATACTGCGGCAGCCATCTCCTCTTTTTCTTCTGATGAATCCAAAGCAGTCCTGGATGGTAATGTGTTCCGTGTGCTCTCCCGCTACTTTGGCATAGACACACCCATCAACAGTACCGAAGGCAAAAAGACTTTCAGTGCACTTGCACAGTCGCTCATTGCCGGCCAAACGCCATCAATATACAATCAGGCCATTATGGAATTCGGCGCACTGCAATGCAAGCCAAAATCACCTGACTGTCCCAGCTGCCCCCTGCAGGCAGGCTGCGAGGCAAAAACAAAAGGTACTGTTGCGTTGTTGCCTGTAAAACTAAAAAAGCTGAAAAAACGGATCCGCTATTTTAACTATTTTATATGCGAAGAAGAAGGCGAGTTGTTGGTGCGGAAAAGAGGCCCTGGAGATGTATGGCAGGAATTGTATGATTTCCCCCTGATTGAAACGGAAAATCATTTTACAGAAGTTCCGGAGCAGTTCTCCCACGCCCTGCAGGAATACTTTGGAAAAGAGGTGGTTATCAAACCCCTCGCTGCGTACAAACATTTACTTACCCACCAAACTATATTTGTTCAATTTTTTGGTTTAGACAATTATATCATTAACTTTAAAGTAAAAGCAGATATAAAACGGGTTTCTTTAAGTGAATTTGATGGATTGCCACAACCAAAGGTGATCGCAAATTTTATCGAATCCTATACAACTAAACAGTAAAAAACCAATTTTCATGTCAGGTATTAACAAAGTTATTTTAGTCGGTCATTTAGGCAAAGATCCTGAAGTCAGACATCTAGATGGAGGCGTCACTGTAGCCAGCTTTCCATTGGCGACATCAGAAACCTATAACAAGGATGGGAAGCGTATAGAACAAACAGAATGGCATAATATTGTTTTATGGAGGGGCCTGGCCGAAGTCGCTTCAAAGTATCTGCAAAAAGGCAAACTGGTATATATAGAGGGTAAACTACGCACCAGGTCTTTCGAAGACAGAGAGAAGATTAAAAAATATGTAACTGAAGTCGTTGCAGAAAATTTCACCATACTGGGCCGTAAAAGCGATTTTGAACATACACCTGCCAGCACAGAGAATACTACACCCAAAAGCGAAGCGGAATACCTCGACCCAAGCGGCGTCGACGGTGACCTGCCCTTCTGACGATAAATCAACCGGAATTACATCAGCCCTATGCGTAAAAACACAGGGCTTTTTTATTTCCGGATATTTATATATTTACCATTTCAATTAACACTTAAACCACTCACATGATTATCTTCGGTATCATCATCGTCGTTCTGCTGATTATAGGTCTCAGCCTGTACAACTCACTCATCGCCAAAAAGAATCAGGTAGACAATGCCTTCTCAGCCATTGATGCCATGTTAAAAAAACGCTACGACCTCCTTCCCAACCTTGTGGAAACGGTAAAGCAGTATATGCAACATGAGGCAGGTCTACTCTCCAAAATTGTTGAGTTGCGCAGCAAGGCTTCCAGCCCAGATATCAGCAGCGAAGAGCGGCTTCAGATAGACGCACAGATGAGTACCGCCCTTAAATCGGTCATGGTTACGGTAGAAAACTACCCGGACCTCAAAGCCAGCCAGAATTTTATCCAGCTGCAAAGTACCTGGACAGAAAGTGAAGAACAAATTGCGGCTGCACGAAGAACCTATAATGCCTCTGTAACGGATTATAACAATGGCATCATGATGTTTCCCGGCAGCATCATCGCAGGGATGATGAACTACAAACCTATGTCTGTACTTTCCATTCCTGAAGAAGAACGGAAAAACATCAGCGCTAAAGACCTTTTTAACCGCTAATGGAAGACCATACAGTTCGACCCACGACCAGCGCATCTGCGATGCTTAATGGACTCGAAGAACAAAGAAAAACGCTCTCTGCCCTCAAGGTCCGCAGTTATATTTTCCTCGGTACAGGGGTTTTAATCACTGGTGGCGGCATCTTTCTGGGCGGGCCAGTTACGGTCCTGCTGATCTGCGGCGCCATTCCGCTGATCACAGGCATCGTTATGGCAGCGAAAAACAGCTCCAGGGAAACGGAATACCAACATCAGTTCAAACAGACCTTTATCGCAAGTGCCTTAAAGGAGATCGACCCAAGCCTGCAGATTGATGCTTCAGAAGGACTTTCCGAGTCCGATTTTGTCGCCACCAGGTTATTCTCGCACCGGCCGGACCGCTATCATAGTGAAGATCAAATTTATGGTACCGCCGGTAAAACCAGATTCAGTTTTTCCGAGGTTCATGCAGAATATAAAACCGTCACCCGGACAAAAAATGGCACTCAGGAACATTGGCATACCATACTGAAGGGCATTGTCTTTTGCGCCGACTTTAACAAAAACTTCCGGGGCAATACCATCGTCAGCCCACGGGACATTGGTGATGTCCTCAGTTCCTGGATCTCTTCAGCAATACCGATTTTTTCCAGGGATGAGCTTGTCAAACTCGAAAATCCTACATTTACCAGGACCTTCAGTACCTACTCCAATGATCAGGTAGAAGCCAGATACATTCTTACACCAGCACTCATGGAGCGCATTTGCGAACTCAACGACAGATGTAGTCAGACCATCAGCCTTTCTTTTACGGCTGACCACATATTTATCGCCTTTCCGCTCAATAAAAATTATTTTGAAGCGCCGGTATTTAAAACATTGCTTGATCCTGACTTATTACAGGAAGATCTTGCACTCATCCGTTTTATGTATGGCATCATCCATGAGCTGGACCTGAATACCCGGATCTGGGGAAAGAATTAAATTAAAAAAGGCTGTTTCCAAATGAAAACAGCCTTCCTTTTATTATTTCGACAAGTACATCGACTTATCTTTATATAACTTTCTGAAGTACGGATCTTCCAGGTCTTTGATAAACCTGATGGCCTCTCCTGTAGACTTCATCTCCGGACCCAATTCCTTAGCTACCTCAGGGAATTTGTCAAATGAGAACACCGGCTCCTTAATCGCAAAACCTTTAAGCTTACGCTCAATGTTAAAATCTTTCAGCTTCGCAGCGCCCAGCATCACTTTTGCGGCGATATTGATGTAAGGAACATCGTAAGCCTTAGCAATGAAAGGAACAGTCCTTGAAGCCCTTGGATTCGCTTCGATCACATACACCTTTTCATCTTTAACTGCAAACTGTATGTTCAGCAGACCGATTACATTCAGGGCCTTTGCAATTTTCTTGGAATAGACTTCCATGTCGTTCATTACCTTTTCAGACAAGCTGAATGGTGGCAACACGGCACTTGAATCTCCTGAGTGAATACCGGCAGGCTCTATGTGTTCCATCAAACCAACAATGTGTACGTCCTCGCCATCACTGATGGAATCAGACTCCGTCTCTTCAGCACGGTCCAGGAAGTGGTCAATCAGTACGCGGTTACCAGGAAGGTCGCCCAGCAGCTTCACTACCGCTTTTTCCAGGTCCTCATCATTGATGACGATACTCATTCCCTGTCCGCCCAGCACATAACTTGGCCTTACCAGCACCGGATAGCCAACCTCATTTGCCACAACAATGGCTTCCTCTGCATTTTCAGCAACACCGTATCTAGGATAAGGAATCTCAAGCTCTTTCAATAAGTCAGAGAAACGACCCCTGTCTTCCGCAACATCCATGTCATTGTAAGAAGTACCTATGATCTTAATGCCATTTTCGTGCAGCTTCTCAGCCATTTTTAACGCAGTCTGACCTCCAAGCTGTACAATCACACCCTCCGGTTTCTCCAGATCAATGATTTCTCTAACGTGCTCCCAGAATACAGGCTCAAAATAAAGCTTGTCCGCCATGTTGAAGTCTGTAGAAACCGTCTCCGGGTTACAGTTGATCATGATGGCCTCAAAACCACTTTCTTTCGCTGCAAGTAATCCATGTACACAGGAATAATCGAACTCAATTCCCTGACCAATACGATTCGGCCCTGAACCCAGTACAATTACCTTCTTCCTGTCTGATGGTACAGACTCGCTTTCCTCTTCAAAACTAGAGTAGTAATAAGGTGTCTGTGCCGCAAACTCAGCAGCGCAGGTATCCACCATTTTATAAACACGTTTGATGCCCAGCGACCTTCTGCGTTCGTAGACCTCATCTTCCGATACATTTCCCAGCAAATAAGCAATCTGAATATCAGAGAAGCCTTTTTGTTTCAGGGTAAAGAAAAACTCCTTAGGAATATTATTCAGGGAGTACCTTTTCAGTTCAGTCTCCAGTTGTACCAGTTCATGAATCTGAGAAAGGAACCATTTATCAATTTTAGTGACTTTGCGGATAGACTCCAATGGAACACCCATGCTCATCGCATCTTTGATCAGGAACAGACGGTTCCAGCTCGCATGCTCCAGTCCGTGCATGATCTCTTCAATGCTACGGTTATGTTTACCATCTGCACCTAGGCCTGCTCTGCCAATCTCCAGACTCTGACAAGCCTTTTGTAAAGCTTCGATGAAACTACGTCCAATTGCCATTACCTCACCCACAGACTTCATCTGTAATCCGAGCTCCATATTGGCACCTTTGAACTTATCAAAGTTCCAGCGCGGCACTTTCACAATCACATAGTCCAGTGTAGGCTCAAAATAAGCCGAGGTAGTTTTAGTGATCTGATTTTCGATTTCATCCAGGTTGTAACCAATGGCAAGCTTCGCTGCAATCTTAGCGATCGGGTAACCCGTAGCCTTACTTGCCAGTGCCGAAGAACGTGATACCCTTGGGTTGATCTCAATAGCGATGATGTCATCATTTTCAGGGTTTACAGAAAACTGTACATTACATCCGCCGGCGAAGTTACCAATCGCACGCATCATCTTAATCGCCTGGTTACGCATATCCTGGTAACAACGGTCAGAAAGCGTCATCGCTGGCGCCACCGTGATGGAGTCACCAGTATGGATCCCCATAGGATCAAAGTTTTCAATAGAACAAATGATGATTACATTGTCATTGCTGTCCCTCAGCAACTCCAGCTCATATTCTTTCCATCCGAACACTGCCTTTTCAACCAGCACCTCATGTGTTGGTGAAGCTTCAAGCCCACGCTGTAAAGCATGGTCAAAATCTTCTTTTTTATGTACGAAACCACCGCCAGATCCACCCAGCGTATACGAAGGACGGATCACCAATGGATAACCAATCTGCTGCGCAGCTTCTTTCCCTTCCAGGAAAGAGTTGGCAATCTTCGAAGGAGCAACACCCACGCCGATGTCAATCATCAGCTGACGGAAAGCCTCCCTGTTTTCTGTTTTTTCAATCGCATCCACATCTACACCGATCACACGGACACCGTGTTTCTCCCATACACCGCGTTCTTCAGCTTCCTTGCAAAGGTTCAATGCAGTTTGTCCACCCATAGTAGGCAGTACTGCATCAATCTTACGTTCTGTGAGGATTTGCTCAATCGAATCTACGGTCAGTGGCCACAGGTAAACATGGTCCCCAATCACCTTGTCGGTCATGATGGTTGCAGGGTTAGAGTTGATGATTGATACTTCAATCCCCTCTTCCTTCAGAGATAGGGCCGCTTGCGATCCTGAATAATCAAATTCACAAGCTTGACCAATGATGATAGGTCCCGATCCAATAATTAATACTGAGCGTATGGAGGTGTCTTTAGGCATAAGGCTTTAAAAAGTCTAAAGTTTTATAAAAGTGTAATTCGTAAAAATTTGCGTTATTAAAGACCCGAGTAGTCTGGAGATTTTCTGCGCTCGTAAGTATGGAATATCCCGACTCTTCTGTCGGGATGCAAAGATACGCTTTTGCACATTACATTATGTGCTATTTTTTAAAAAACTACTTAAATAAAGAAGCGACGATTTTTATGCGATTTACTGCAGCAACCGGATCACGCCAACATCAGTTGTTGCACTGTCCACCACAGCGACATTGGAAATGATTACATCCTTGTAAGGTACTACAGCCTTTACCATTACACTGTAGGTCCCGGCCTTCACATTGCTGAAAACAAAGCTCCCTCCGTTGACCATCGTCGTCAGTGTATCTTTACCCGAAACCGCCAGTACCTGCACTGCTGCTTCTGCAGGATTGACCTTTCCCTGGATGCCTCCGGTCCTGGCCTTTGTGAACGCCAGCAAACCTACGGATAGAAGGACAATACCCAATATATTTAATCCCAGCTTTTTCATTGGTGTAGAATTTAATATCAAAAATGTTCCGCCACACAAACGCAATAACGGTGCCGTAATATAAAAAAATAAAGCGCGCTCAGCAGCACAAACTTTTTTAAATGAGATCCACTCATTACTTTTGGCGCATGGTCATCCTTCAATCCACCTTTTCCCAGTTTGTGATCAGCCAGTTTGAGCACACCACCTGGGCAGAATGGCTCGGTGTCATTACCGGATTCATCTGTATCTATCTTGCTGCCCGGGAAAAGGTGTTGAGCTGGCCCATCTCCATCATCAGTGTTGTTGCCTATGCCTGGGTATTTTTCCAGGCCCGAATGTACGGAGATATGTCCCTGCAGTTCTATTTTCTCTTTACCGCCGTATATGGCTGGTACTACTGGAAAAAGAAAGACGGAAACAAAGAAGAACCCATCGCCAGCATTACAAAAAAACAATGGCTGATGGTCATTGTCTCCATCCCAGTACTCACCGTGCTGCTTGGCTTTTTCCTGAAGACCTTTACGGATACAGATGTACCCTTTGCCGATGGCTTCTGCACAGCGATGAGTTTTGTCGCACAGGTGCTCCTCACCCGGAAGATCCTCCAGAACTGGATCCTCTGGATCATTGTCGACTTGTGTTACGTACCCCTATATATTTACAAACACCTGAACCTGAGTGCAATTTTCTACGCATTTTTAGTAATCATTGCCCTGAAGGGTTACCTGGACTGGAGGAGGACTTATCGTGAACAAACCCATTAAGATCGCCATCGTCGGGCCGGAGAGCACCGGAAAGTCAACCATCACGCAGCAGCTGGCAAAACACTACCGCACGCTATGGGTGCCTGAATATGCACGTTACTACTGTGCCGCACTCACCGCTCCCTGCGACCTTCAGGACGAGGTCAATATGTTCCACGGACAGCTCGCCCTGGAGGAATCCATCGTAGCCATTGCAGAACAGCCCCTTATCTTTACCGACACCACCTTTCTTACGGTTAAAATATGGAGTGATGAAGTTTTTGGCGAAACGCCGCAAGTGGTGCTCGACGCACTGCCACAACACCATTATGACCTTTACCTGCTGATGGACATCGACCTTCCATGGCAGGAAGACCCCCTCCGCGACTTCCCCCACAAACGGGAGCACTTCATGGAAGTATGGCATACCGAACTGAGAGCACTCCAGGCAAAATACGTTCTTGTCGGCGGACAGGAGCATAGATTGTCTAACGCCATTATCGAGGTCGACCGCTTCCTCGCGCCTCTTCTGAAAACAATTTAACGCAGAACAAAATTTTTCAATACCTTTGCCCCATCAAAAAGGGGTGCCTTGTTTTGTAAGAAACACAAAAACAGGCTGAGAGCATACCCATTGAGATCAACGGCCACACCGGCAGATCTCATGCACCTGATCCGGATAATGCCGGCGTAGGGATTGGAGTTATGGAGTTTAACTGGGCTGTAAGTACCCCTTACTTGCAGTGGTTTAACTAAAAAAGAAACATTGAAAAAATTACTGATCATCACAGTCGCTGCGCTGTTGTTCCCCACATTTACATGGGCCCAGTTCAGCATCTCAGGAACAATTACCGAAAAATCAAACCAGGCACTTCCCGGAGCTTCAGTCAGGATTAAAAGCAAAACCGCAGGTGCCACCACCGACGCACAGGGAAAATACAGCATCAGCAACCTCTCTGCCGGAAATTACACCATCACCATCAGCTTTATTGGATACAGGACCATCGAGAAAAACGTCAGCATCAACGCCGATCAAACGCTCAACTTTACCCTTGCACCGGCGACACTCATCGCCGAAGAGGTGATCGTCAGGGCTACACGCGCCACTGAAAAGTCTGCTACCACCTATAAAAACATCAGCAAGGCCGACATTGAAGCCAACAACTTCGGACAAGACCTGCCCTTCATCCTCAACAACACACCAGGAGTGGTGGTCACCTCCGATGCAGGTGCCGGCGTGGGATACACCGGCATCCGGATCAGGGGCAGCGATGCAAGCAGGGTCAATGTAACTGTTAACGGCATACCTTACAACGACAGCGAAAGTCAGGGCACTTTCTGGGTAAACATGCCCGATTTTGCCTCGTCAACAGACAACATCCAGATCCAGCGCGGTGTAGGGACCTCTACGAATGGGGCAGGTGCCTTCGGCGGAAGCCTGAACATCCAGACCGCCAGTGCTGCAGATCAGCCATACGGTGAGCTGAACAATACCTATGGCTCGTTTAATACGCTCAAAAATACAGTGAAACTAGGTACAGGCATGATCGATAACAGATGGAGCTTCGATGGCCGACTATCAAGGATCAAGTCCGATGGCTTCATCGACCGCGCGGCATCAGACCTGAAGTCTTACTTTCTTTCCGGTGCCTATTATGGTAAGAAAGACCTGCTCCGCGTTAACGTATTCGCAGGAACAGAAAAAACTTACCAGGCATGGAACGGGATTCCGGAATCCAGGCTCAATGGAGATCTGGCCGGCATGGAAGCCTTCATCGGCAGAAACTTCTACGACGACCGCGCCGATCAGGATGCAGCAAACCTGCTCAACTCCGGCAGCAGGACCTACAACTCCTTTACTTATAAAGATCAAACCGACAACTATTGGCAAAACCATTATCAGGCCATATATGCCCGGCAGTTTGATGAGAAATTTTCCTTCAATGGTGCCCTGCACTATACTGACGGCAAAGGATACTTCGAGGAATTCAAGAACGACGCTTCTTTCAGTAAATATGGACTGCCAGACGTAGAATTAAACGGCACGACCATCGACCAGACCGACCTGGTCAGACGCCGCTGGTTAAACAACGACTTTTATGGATTAACCTACGCTTTCAACTACCAGGCACAATCCAACCTCAACTTTACCCTTGGCGGTGCCTATAACCAATACAGAGGTAAACATTATGGTCAGGTCATCTGGGCAGAATACGCTTCCACCGGAACGGCCGACCGACACTACTATGATGGCAAAGGCAACAAGGACGACTTCAACATCTTCGGAAAGGTCAACTATGCTCCCCTTGAAAAACTGAACCTCTTTGCCGACCTCCAGTACAGGTCTGTCAGTTACGCCATTACGGGCACTGACAAAAACCTGAGTAGCCTGGACTTCGACAATCAGTATGATTTTTTCAACCCAAAAATCGGCGCTACCTATACGCTCAACGAACAAAGCAACATCTACGGTTCCTTCAGTGTCGCCAATAAAGAACCCAACAGGGACGACTTCACCAACCTGAAAGCTGGACTGGCCGTACCAAAGGCCGAACACCTGAACAATGTGGAAGCTGGGTACCGCTTCAAAAACAACCGCCTTGATGCCGGCATCAATGTATATGGTATGTTCTACAAAGACCAACTGATCTTCACCGGAGAGATCAACGAATACTCCGACGCCTATCGTCAGAATGTAGACAAGAGCTACCGCATCGGGGTGGAGCTGGACGCTGCATACGTCATCAACAGCAAGTTCGGCATCAATGCCAATGCTGCACTCAGCAGGAACAAAATCAAAAATTACATCGACTACATCACTGAGTATGATGCAGATTTCAATGAAATTGGAGTAGTATCAACTACTTATGCCAACCCGGACATCTCTTTTTCTCCCGCCGCCGTGCTTTTCGGAGAACTGGTCTACAAACCATTGAAGGGATTTGCTGCAGCCATCCAGAGCAAATATGTCAGCAAACAATACATGGACAATACGCAGAATGCTGGCAGGATGCTCGATGCCTACTGGATACAAAATGCAAGACTGGGTTATGACTTCCAGATGAAAGGCCTAAAAAATGTGAACATCGGACTGCTGGTCAACAACCTGCTCAATGAGAAATACGAAAGCAACGGTTATACTTACAGCTCATTATCCCAGGGCCTGACCACCACTGAAAATTTTTATTTTGCGCAGGCAGGAACAAATTTTCTACTTTCGCTGAATCTGAAATTCTAATCCATTATGAAAAAGTTCATCGAAAGACTCCATTTTATTACGCACGATATCCCTCAGCTCAGCCACATTGACCAGGCACGCATCGCCTGTGAGGCCGGGGCGAAATGGGTGCAATACCGCTGTCTAACGAAAAATGACGAAGAACTACTCAACGACATTCATGTAATTGCCGAAATCTGCGACGACTGGGGTGCAACCCTGATCGTCACCGATCACATCCATCTGAACGGCAAAGCCGACATTCAGGGATTCCACATCGAAGATATGGATGCTGATTTCGTCAGGATCCGCGAGCAGTTGGGCGAAGCCATTACCATCGGTGGTTCCTCAAATACGGTCGAAGGATTGCAGCGCCTAGCTACTGAGGGAGTGGATTATGCCGGCTTCGGCCCCTTCTCCCATACCGATACCAAGCCCAATTCCATGCCTCACCTTGGTATTGAAGGCTACCGCAAGGCCATTGTCAGCCTTAACGACCTGAACATCGAACTTCCTGTGTTAGCTGTCGGCGGCGTTACGGCAGCCGATGTAACCGCCCTGCTCGACACCGGAATCTTCGGCATCGCCGCGTCTTCAGCCATCAACCAGGCTCAGGACATGCGCGAAGCATACCTCTCATTTTATGACAAAATCATGTAACACATTTTAACACAGATGTATGCCTCCGGGCATACATTTGCGTTAAAAAAATCTCCTTTGGAAAACCAGAGCACCATCACCAAGCCTGATCCCTACGCCGCACTCCGTTACAAAGAGTTCCGCTCCTATCTGGGCATGCGTTTTTTCTTCACTTTTGCTTATCAGATGCAGGCCGTCATCATCGGCTTTCACATCTATCACCTGACCAAGGATCCGCTTGCACTTGGCCTCGTCGGACTTTGTGAAGCCATTCCTGCCATCAGCATTGCCTTATATGGTGGATACGTAGCCGACAAATCAGAAAAACGTGGCCTGCTCATCAACATCTTCAGCGGCGTCTTCTTATGCTCCCTGATCATGCTGATCGTCACCACGAAACAAATGCACGCCTATGTGCCTGTAAGTTATATCGTGCCCATTATGTATACGATGGTTTTCGGCATCGGCATCGCCAGGGGATTCTTCGGGCCGGCAACCTTTTCCCTGATGGCGCAGATCATCCCGAAACACCTGTACCCTAATTCCAGTACCTGGAACAGCTCCAGCTGGCAGGCCGCTTCGATTATTGGTCCGGCCATGGGCGGACTGATCTATGGCTTCTTCGGCATCACGGCAACCTATTCCGTAATCCTGTTTTTTATCGGCGTTGCGCTGGTTTGTATTTTCTTTCTGAAGCCACACCCGCCAACGTATATCCCTAAAGACAACATCCTCAAGAGCCTTACTGAAGGTGTGAAGTTTGTT
>Ga0157373_10001628_pt1 | contig 17143 bp, 13 predicted proteins | sample C65metaG_FD_113460 | JGI IMG/M metagenome (GOLD analysis project Ga0157373, IMG submission 113460) | Corn rhizosphere microbial communities from Kellogg Biological Station, Michigan, USA - C6-5 metaG | ecosystem: Host-associated > Plants > Roots > Rhizosphere > Soil | place: USA: Michigan... | reverse complement strand
AGAACTTCCCTGTTAAACCAACTCCTGTCTGCACTTCATCGTAAATCAGGAGGGCTTCATTTTCATCAGCAAGATCCCGGAGCTGAATCAGAAATTCCTCGCGCAGGTGATTGTCGCCACCTTCCGACTGTATGGGCTCGATAATGATTGCACAGATATCATCTTTATTTTCAGTGAAAGCCTGTTTGATCTGAGCGATGGAGATTTCTTCAGAGAGAATGGCCTGAGTCACATGATCTCCCTCCTGCGGAAAAGTCACTTTTGGTACAGAAACACGGGGCCAGTTAAATTTTGCGAACCATTTGGTCTTTTCCGGTGATGTATTGGTTAAGCTCAGTGTATAACCTGTTCTTCCATGAAAGGCTTTTTCAAAGTGCAGTACCTTCAATCCTTTTTCATCCTGATATCCCCTGGCAAAGTTTTTCTGAACCTTCCAGTCCATTGCTACTTTAATGGCGTTTTCAATGGCCAGTGCTCCGCCTGCGATAAAGAAGGCATGTGGCAGATAATCGGGTATACCAATTTTACTGAATGTTTTCACAAACTGGGCATATTGCTGGGTGTATACATCAGAATTGGATGGATTTGCCATAGCCGCCAACAACAGGTGATGCTTAAAATTTTCGTCGTTTAGCATCTTAGGATGGTTATATCCAAGAGGGACAGAGGCGAAACATGTGAAAAAATCCAGCAGATTACGGTTGTATTTGGAGTCATACAAGTAAGCTCCCAGGCTTTTCTCTATATCATAGGTGAGGTCAAATCCATCAGCTAAAACGTGCTGGCTTAACGTTCTATTAACCTGTTCTGGGGCAACAGTAAGTTGATACATAGTTTTATATTTTGGTTCTTGTCAAATGTATGAAAAACAGCCTGATTAACAAATCCAGGGCATATTATAGGGACTATTGCAGAGACAGATGGTAAATCGTTTAATCCTGATCTTCGATATTTATCATCTTATTTATTGTGCCATTTAATTAAAAAAAATATCGTTCTATTTGCTAAGTTTCATTGTGCACAGGCTGATAAAGGGTAAAATGTTTATTTATTTTCAATTCCTCTAAACTTTCTTTAATTTTATATCTTGTCAAAACAGATAAAGACTTGTAGTTTAGTCTTGACTAGATCAGTTTGATAAAGAAAAAACACAGATGCTGAAAACTGACAGACAGGTACTTGTAGAAAGTAAGCCAGAAAGCATACGAAGTCTTTATGATAAGTATGCAGGGGTGCTATTGGGCTATGTTCAAGAAATCGTGAAAGACCGCAAATTAGCTGAAGACTGTTTAGTGCGTATATTTTGTCAGCTTTCTGAAGAGTTTGGAGATGAAAACTCTGAAAGTCCCCGAAACTGGGCCCAGCTGCAACGGTATGCCAAAGTGAAGTTAGTGTCATACACCGCGGTTTCAGGAAGAACTATTGCTAACGGCGAGATGTTCCGGCGGTCTGATGATCCATTTCTGGCAGCATTGTCAGCAGAACAAAAGCGGGTTTTCGTAGATATCTATTATTACGGAAAAACACCTGTGATGCTTGCAACAGATTTAAATAAAACTGAGGAATTCATTCGGAAGACTTTGAAAGAGGCTTTCGCTATACTGAGAAAAAGTGGTGAAAATTAACGAATACATAGAAAGTGGAGTGCTGGAAGCGTATGTATTAGGTTCAGCCTCAGAAGCAGAAGCCAGAGAATTGTTGTATCTTAAAGCCAAACACCCGCAAATTTCGGAAGCGCTGAGGGATCTTGAAATAGACCTTGAGCATATTTCACAGAGCATGGCTATTACTCCTCCTCCGGGCACCTGGCCAAAGATCGAAGCCAATATCAATGAAATCATTAAAGCCCGCGAATCTGATGCTTTAACCATTGATATGCCTTACAGAGACAGATCTTCTGAATCCTCTAAATCGCGTAAGAGCAGCCAGTTTGTAGAAGTAGAAGCAGAATCCGGACATATGCGGATCAGCAAAATATGGAGATGGATCTTTGCAGCTGTATTCCTGCTGGGCAAAATATTCCTGGCCTGCGCCATTTATTTCTATATTGAGAATAGTCATAATGAGAAAGAGATAGAAATTTTAAAAACTGAATTGCAGCAGATCAAGTCTCTCAGATAATATTTTCTCAGAACTTAAGACTTTGCGCGGTTCTGCTCTTCTTCAGATCCCTTATTTCTTTTTCTCGCTCCTTTAATGGCGCTGCTACCAAAGTGATAAACCCCGGTCAGGCGTAATATCCTGGTTTCCTCTTTCGCATTGTAAACGTAATCCTGTCCGGGTATTTTGCTCCTGGAGACATATCTCAGCGTGTTGAAGACATCACTTGCAGCAAGCTTGATACTGAGTTTTTTGTTCAGCAGCATTTTACTTAATCCCATATCTACACTGTATAACTCCCTGTTTGAAGCGGTGCCCTCAATATTTCTGGAATTATAATATGCTGAAACTTCGGCACTCAGCGTGGGATTTATGGTTAATGTTTGTGTGCTGTTGATATTGAATGAAAGTTTTCCGCTTTTAAACGCTGCGCCAAACAGCTCAGGAGAGGTAAACCGGTTGTAAAAAACAGTCAGATTATTACTTGTGGACCACCATTTTGTGAGCGTAAGCGGAACATTTATGTTAAAATTATAGCTGTCCAAAGATGCAAGGTTTCTGTATGATGCCGCGAGGGTTTTCCGGGCTGTATCATTCAGGGTGACGAAGGCAATGACATCACTGGTGTGGCTGTAGCCAAGACTGGTGTTGATCGTCTTTTTATACGACCAGGAGGCTTCGAATGAATTAGTGTACTGAGGATTTAAAAATGGGTTTCCCTGAGAATAAGTATAAGCATCAAGATAATGTATAAATGGATTTAAGGAAGAATAATTTGGTCTTTCGATTCTTCTGCTGTAAGAAAGACCTATCTCATGGTTTTTGGAAAGTACCCGATTGATGAAAACAGTTGGGAAGAGATTCAGATAGTGGCGGTTCACGGTGGTCTGGGTTTCCAATGAATAACCTTTTGAATTTGTCTGTTCTGCTCTTAGCCCCAACTGTAAGGTTAAGCTTTTGAGTTCAGCACGGAAATTGCCATATGCAGCATTGATATTTTCATCATACATAAAGTGATTACTTTGACGGACGTCATTTTGCCATTGATTGTCTCTGAGGTTATCAATGATGGTAGTATTCTCCGTATTGACGAAACTGCTCTTTAGCCCGGCGTCCAGTTTCATTTTTTTGCTGAAGGGATACGTGTAGTCTGTTTTAACTACCCATATTTTAACAAGTGAAGGTGTTGGATTTCTAAAGGTTACTGTTGGCCTGATCAATTGCCCGTTGACATCATACCAGCTGTTATTATATATGTCGGTTTTATCTCTTTTGTACCTGGAGAAATCGGCATCGAAGCTAATTTCCTGGCCTGCGGTATCTAATACACCTTTATAATTCAAATTATAGGCCGTGTTCCGGTAAGTATACCGGGTTGGGTTTATCGCCTTCAAAGTGGAATCTGTCAGATGAGGATCCTTACTGATCCGGGTATTGATATCAGTTACCTGATTCGCTTTGGTCAGATAGCCGTTCAGTGCCATCCCTATGGTATGCTGATCATTGATGAAATAATCCAAGCCTGTTTTATAATTGGTATTGTTTCTGACCCCGGAATAGCCACCACTCTGGTCAAAGAATGTCTGACCGTTTTTTGTATTTGTCACACGGTCAACTTCCTGATCCGTAAACCTTTTATTTCTGGCATAGTTTACATCTCCAAAAATATTAAACTTCTTTTCTCTCTTGTTGAAGGTGAGCCCACTGTTTTCCTTATCATATCTGCCATAACCTGCGCCAGCAGTTACGGTTCCATTAGTTCCGTAATTCCTGTTCTTTTTGAGCCTGATATTGATGATGCCTGAATTGCCGGCAGCATCATATTTTGAGGAAGGGTTCGTAATCAGTTCAATGCTGGAAATGGCATTTCCATCGGTAGCATTCAGTAAGTTGGCCACTTCCTCATTAGAGAGATAGGTCAGCTTTCCGTCGATCATCAAACTTACGCCTTTTTTGCCCCGCATGCTGATGTTGCCATCTTTATCTACACTTACCCCGGGTGCTTTCCTTAAGATTTCCAGTGCAGTATTCCCTGTGGCCAGGATACTGTTTTCAATATTCAGTACGGTTTTATCCACCTGTCTTTCTAACAGGGGTTTCTTTGCAACGATGTTTACACTGTTCAATTGTTTTGAGGTTAGGCTGAGTAAGATATCTCCGGAAGTGTAAGCCTGGTGTTGCTGATCAATTCTAAAAGGGCCTTTGATCACCCCGACATAGCCGATCATATTAAACGCAATCAGATAAGCGTCCTCAGGCAGGTGGTCAAAAACAAAGCTGCCCTCAGCAGAAGTTATAGCGCCTTTTACAACGGTAGAATCCTTTGCCCTGAGCAATGCTACAGAAACATCATCCATAGGTTTTTGATGGTCGTCAACCACATTTCCTGTGAGGTGACCATTGTTCGGGGTTTGTGCCTGCGTAACCAGGGACAGGCACAGCGTAATCGTACAAACTATTGTAGCTAAATTCTTTCTCATGAGGACGTACATGCGACCCGCATCACTTGGCTGCTGCCTGCGGGTAATTAAATAACAGTCAATTTTATTTTCTGTAAATTTAATTCAAGTATGTCCCGGGGTAAACCCCCTATAGCGGGGGTTTTTAAAGCAATTTTTCCTTCATTCCCATGATCCCGAGCAGTCCGCCGGTATGCAGGGCCGCGATCTTCTCATGAGACTGGAAGTAGTGTTGAGCTGCCAGGTCTTCAATGGCAAAGAACATCTTGGCCGTATAAACCGGATCGATCAGAATGCCATGCCCTGCGCTGAAATCTCTGATAAACCGGAGCAATGCTGGCTGGGTCTTCGCATATCCCCCAAAATGATAACCGGTGTGTAAAATCAACGAAGCTGTTTCCGGGACGTATTTTTGAATATCATCCCTGATAAAATCAGCGCCCTTTAAAACTGGTATCACATGTAGCTTTGTTTTTAAGCCTGCATCCCGAATCCCCTGTAGTAAGCCTGCAGCTGTAGTTCCTGTGCCGGCTGCACAAAACAGATGATCAAGATCCTGCGGAAGTTCTGCAATAATTTCAGCGCAGCCTTTTACCGCTTCTGCAGAGGCACCGCCTTCATTGATAAAATAAGCACTGATATCTCCGGCAAAGTGCTGCTCAAAACATCGTTGTTTATCTCTGTAACTTTCTCTGTCTGTAAATATCAGGTTCATTCCATACAACTGGCAGAGCAGCAGCATTTCGTTCAGTACCTTTTCTCCCCGAACAAAGGCAGTTGCCTGCAGACCGGATCTGGCAGCAGCGGCAGCGGTGGCCACTAAGTGGTTTGAATACGCACCGCCAAAAGTGACCAGGTGATTCTTGCCCTTTTCTGCCGCATCCTGCAGTATATACTTTAGCTTGCGCCATTTGTTTCCCGAGATATAGGGATCGATCAGGTCATCCCTTTTTATCCATAAATCAGTCAGAACCGGATGATTCAATTGTTGCAGGGGACTGTTCAGTGCTGTAAACATCAGGCAAATATAAATCATTATGCTGTGCCAGCTCATTTCTTTCGAGAAATGTAATTGTTAACCGTTAGTTTTGTAACCTGAATCATAAAATTAAGAATGGAAAATACCAACAGCGGACTGGAACTGGAAGAGCAGGATTTATACGAGCATTTTAATATTGTTGTTGATGGCGGTCAGTCGCCATTGCGTATAGATAAATTCCTGATGCAGCGCATGCAGAATGCCTCCAGAAACCGCATTCAGAATGCGATCGATGCTGGTAACGTGCTCGTGAATAAATCTACAGTAAAGGCCAGCTATAAGGTGAAGCCCGCAGATGAAATTTCGATCGTATTTCCTCATCCCCCGAGAGATACAGAAGTTTATCCTGAAGATATTCCATTGGATATTGTATATGAAGACAATGACCTGCTGATCGTTTACAAACCTGCAGGGATGGTAGTACATCCGGGTTTTAATAACTATACAGGTACATTGGTGAATGCCCTTGCATTTCATTTTGAGCAGCTGCCGCAATTGCCTGGTAATGAAGGCCGTCCCGGACTTGTGCATAGAATTGATAAAGATACTTCAGGGCTGCTGATCATCAGTAAGAACGAGATCACCATGACCAAACTGGCCAAACAGTTTTATGACCACAGCATCACCAGAAAATATATTGCCCTGGCATGGGGTGATATTGCGGAAAATGGCACAGTTTCTGGGTATATCGGCAGAAGTGCAAAAAACAGAATTGTTATGGACGTCTATGATGATGAAGAGAAGGGCAAATGGTCTGTTACACATTATACTGTTTTAGAACGCTTAAATTATGTAACCCTGATCAGTTGTCAGCTCGAAACAGGACGCACGCATCAGATCAGGGCACACATGCAGCATATTGGGCATCCCTTATTTAATGATGCCAACTATGGCGGAGATAAGATATTAAAGGGAACAACGTTTACGAAGTACAAGCAATATGTTGCCAACTGCTTTGAAATGTTACCACGACAGGCACTGCATGCCCAGACCCTGGGTTTCATACATCCTACAACAAAGGAATATATGGAATTTGAGGCACCACTTCCTCCGGATTTTGAGGGAGTATTGAACAAATGGAGAAACTATATTGTACAGGCATAACAATTAATGCAACAGGAATATATCTTACATAACGATGAGTTCATTGCTATAGATGAAAACGTATTCACGGTAAAGAACCGTGCTTTCAGATATGGTGATGGTCTTTTTGAATCTATGCGCATGACGGGGGGCAAGTTGAATTTTGCAGACCTGCATGCCGATCGTTTGCAGGCAGGTATGAACGCCCTGAAAATGGATGGAGGCTTTTTGTTTGATGAGTATTTCCTGAAGCAAAAAACCGCTGAACTGTGCAAGAAGAATAAGCTGAAAGACAATGCCAGGTTTCGTCTTTCCGTGTACCGCGATGCGGATGGGTTATATACACCTGAAAGTAATCAGTCGGCTTATGTACTGGAGGCTTCAGCAATCCATGAACGTGGGTATGAACTCAACAAAAAGGGGCTGATCATCAACGTTTACGATGAGATCACCAAACCGGTCAATAAACTTTCAAATTACAAGACCAGCAATTCTTTATTATTTGTGATGGCCGGGCTTTATAAGAAACAGCACCGGCTGGATGAAGCATTTATCCTCAATCAGAATGGTTTTCTCTGTGAAAGCATCAGCTCTAACGTTTTTGTAGTTTACGATAAACAAATCTATACCCCTGCACTTTCTGAAGGTTGTATCGCCGGTGTGATGCGTAATATCGTGATGCAAACAGCAAAAGCCAACGGTATTTCCATTGTTGAGGCACAGATTAACCCCGAAGTACTCAATGAGGCCGACGAGGTTTTTATTACCAATGCAACTACAGGTATCCGCTGGGTGATGGGCTATGGAAGAAAGCGTTACTTTAATGAAATCACCAAATCCTTAAGCACAATGCTAAACGCCCTGTAGATTTAGAGACGCATTCCCCTTAAAAAGTCATTGACCATCATCCTTTTTTTGCCTTCGTACTGCAGATCAATCAGACTGATAAAGCCATTAGCTGCAGCAAACTTTAAAAAAGTCTTTCCATCGGTGACATAACTTCCGGGAGCAACATCTGGCTGGATTTCCTCGTACTCTGCCTTAAATATTTTGATGGTTTTCTCGTTCAGTTCTGTAAATGCAGTAGGATAGGGGCTAAGACCACGGATCAGGTTGTATATGGTTTTTACAGGCTGGGTCCAGTCTATTTTACAAAACTCCTTAAAAATTTTAGGGGCATGTTTCAAATCCTCCGAAGCCGTTTGAGGCTGCTCCTGAAAGCTGCCCTCATTGATAGCTTTAACGGTTTTTAGGAGCAAACCCGCACCAGCTTCCATGAGGTGGTCATGCAGATCGCCCGCGGTATCATCATCGGCAATAGCCACTTTCTCGGAGAAAATCACATCACCCGTATCAATTTCGTGTTTGAGAAAGAAGGTTGTTACCCCACTTTCAGTTTCCCCGTTGATGATTGCGTGGTTGATGGGGGCTGCACCACGGTAATTGGGTAGCAGAGAAGCATGCAGGTTGATTGTTCCTTTTGCCGGCATATCCCATACAATTTCCGGGAGCATGCGGAAAGCGACCACTACCTGCAGGTCTGCATTCAATGAACGTAATTCTTCTATAAACTCAGGATCTTTTAATTTCAGGGGCTGCAAAACCTTGAGACCTTTCTCCACAGCGTACTTTTTCACCGCACTTTCCTGGAGTTTTTGTCCTCTGCCTGCTGGTTTATCTGCTGCGGTAACAACGCCTGCAATGTCGTAACCATTTTCGTATAAGGCATTTAGAGAGGCTACTGCAAAATCGGGGGTACCCATGAAAACTATCTTCATTTTTCTGTGTTTAAGAAAACAAAATAAGTAAAAATTTAACGCATATTTTGCTCAAAGTATATGGTGCAGACGCCGGAAGAGATTAAAGAAAGTGGATTAGTATATGTTACTGACAGTATGCCTGGTATTTACAGGAAAGGTAAACCCGGTAAATTTTATTATGAAGATAAAAATGGGGAGAAAATTACTGACGAGGCACAGCTTGACAGGGTAAAGGCGCTTGTACTTCCACCGGCATGGACCTCTGTATGGATTGCACAAAAAAAGAATGCCTATCTGCAGGCTACAGGTCTGGATGCTGCGGGGCGTAAGCAATACCGGTATCATCCAAAATGGACTTCACGCAGGTCAGATCATAAATATTTCAGACTACTGGAATTTGGGAAGGCACTTCCGGCAGCCAGAAAGAGGATTGCTAAAGATTTGAAGAGGAAAGAATACGATGAGCAGAAAGTATTGGCTATCTGTGTGCAGGTGATGCAGAAAACACTCATCCGCGTTGGTAATGAGTCCTATGCACAACTTTATGGTAGTTATGGTTTGTCTACGCTGAGAACCAAACATGCCAAAGTTGATGGCAATACGCTAAAGCTAAAATTTATCGGCAAAAAAGGTGTTAAACAGGAGGTCGCGCTCAAAGATAAAAGTCTGGCGAAGATGGTAAAAAGCTGTATGGAGATTCCTGGTCAGGATTTATTCCAGTATTATACCGAAGGAAAAGAACATAAGGCTGTAGATTCAGGTAAAATCAATGATTATATAAGAGAAATCACAGGCAGTGATTTTACTGCCAAGGATTTCCGTACCTGGGGTGGCACGCTGGAGGCGCTGAGGCAGCTGGCAGTATGCTCTGGCAATATTGAAGATGAACGGCCTAAGAAGAAGATCATTGTACAGGTGCTCGACTGTGTAGCTGTCAAACTCGGGAATACCCGTGCGGTATGTAAAAGTTCATACGTCTATCCGCTGTTGCTCGAAGCTTTTGAAAATGACCAGCTGGCAAAGTACCTGAAGAAAATTCATGTGCAGATGCCGAATACCGAGAAAGCCATAGAAAATGATGAAAAGGTGCTGATGAAGTTTTTAAAGGAAGCGCAGAAGCAGTTGAAAACCAAGAAATAAAAAAAGAGGGATAAAAACTATCCCTCTTTTCTTTAATCTTTTGCCGGAGCTTTTTTGATAGGATCAACAGGCTGTTCCTCCCTTTCCCGCTGTTTTGCAGGATCTTTATATTGTGGATTATCTTTTGTATAATCTTTATCCTCAGGCTTTTTTACAGCTTTGTTTCCCTGGTCAACTTTATCTTCAGGAACAGGCTCCTGAACATTACTGCTTGGTTTGTCGTTTTTCTTTTTTGGTTCAGTATTCATATTCGTAGATTTTTAAGTTAAGGATACAAAAGGTATTTCTTGCGTATCTCCTTGTAGCGGCTTAAACCGGGTTCCCAGCTTGCCCTGATCTCCTTTTCAGATTTACCTGCGATGATCTGTTCCTTTAGGGTATACACTCCCGCAAGCTTATCAATACTACCCATTTGCTTACTCAGTTTCATATTGAAGAAGTCAGCTTTGTTTGGGTAAGCTTTATACAATTCGATCAGCCACTTAATATTTAACGTTTTATCCTTTCTAATGTTTGAAATATCATAATTTCTGAGGTCTAAACCATAACAGGCCTTGTCCTGGTGCAAGGGTGTTTCTGCCATTCCCTTTATACTTTTTGGGGTGAAGGAAAACTTGTATTTTCCTTTCAGTGCCGGTGCTCCCAGTACACTAAATGGAAACTGAGTACCGCGACCCTGACTTAAATATGTGCCTTCAAACAGGCACAGTGTAGGATATAATAAAATTGATTGCTGCGTATTGAGATTTGGGGAAGGCTTCACGGGCAATTCATAGGGCATGTCATGGGAATAGTTGGCTACTTCGATGATGTTGATATTACACTTCAGCTTGTTGTTTAACCAGCCTTCGCCATTCAGCATCTGTGCATATTCGCCAACAGTAAGTCCGTGAACGATAGGGATAGGCTTTAAACCGATTCCCGATACCAACCGCGGATCTAATACAGGGCCATCTACGTAAAACCCGTTTGGATTGGGCCGGTCCAGAATCAGCAACTCTTTTTTGTTTTCAGCACAGGCCTGCATCACATGCTGCAGGGTATTGATGTAAGTGTAAAAGCGGACGCCTACATCCTGGATATCAAAAACCATGATATCGATGTCTGCTAAATCTTCCGTGCTGGGCGTATTGTGTTTCCCATACAGGGAGATAGCCTTGATGCCTGTTTTCTCATCGATGGCATCGTTCACGGTAATGCCCGCACTGGCATCACCTCTGAAGCCATGCTCAGGCCCAAAAATCTTCACGATATTTACCCCAACCTTGATCAGGCTATCCACGCTGGTCATTTGACCTATTACAGAAGTAGGATTAACCACCATGCCCACACGCTTACCCTTCAGCAGCGGCAGATATTTCTCCGTCTGTTCTGCACCGGTAAGCATTGGTGATTCAGTTTTTTTTGAACTGTCTGCCACAAGTACGGATGTTGATATGTTTGTACTTTTAGCTGCTTTCGGACTGGCATCGCAGGCCTGCACAGCAAGGACCAAAAGAGCGAGCGGATAGGTTAATCTTGGGAATAGTTTCATTCAGTACCTTTTTTAATTAATTATAGTTGAATTTAAAATCAAATAACCATTTTTGCTAAGTTACAGTTTATTGAAAAAATTTGAATACAGAATATTTCATAGCCAGGCGTATTGCCATCAAATCTGAGCGTACCTTCTCCAAGTTGATTGTTCGTATCGCTATCTCGGGCGTAATGCTCAGTCTGGCTGTAATGATGCTTTCTGTAGCTATAATCAAGGGTTTCAAAACAGAAATTCAGGAAAAAGTAAGGGGTTATGTTGGAGATGTCAGGGTCTTCAAACTGGATCTTAACAATTCTTTTGAGCTTACACCTTTTGTGCCCTCATCAAAAACGCTCTCCGATCTTAAAAACAATAAAAATATTCTCTTCTATCAGCCCTACGCCACCAAACCGGCAATTATTTCAGCCAATGATGAAGTGGAGGGTATTAACTTCAAGGGGATAGACAGTAGTTTTAACTGGAATTATATCCGGAAGCATCTGGTGACAGGCAGGGTGATAGATTTTACCGACAGCCTTAAGGCCACCAAAGAGATCATGATCTCTGCTTTTACTGCAAACAGGCTCAAGCTGAAAACCGGTGATACCTTTATCATGTATTTTGTGCAGAATCCGCCACGCAAGCGTCCTTTCAAGATTGTAGGTATCTATGATATCGGGGTCGAAGAAATTGACAAAGGTTTTGTGTTGGGCGATATCAATATCATCAGGAGACTGAACAACTGGGAACCCAACCAGATTGGTGGAATAGAAATCAGGCTGAAGAATTTTTCAGCGCTGCAGCCGGTCTCTGAAGAGATTTATTCAAATCTGGATATGAACCTGAAATCAGAATCTGTGCAGGAATATTTTCCAAACATCTTCACCTGGTTGTCATTGCTGGATGTCAATACTAAGGTATTGCTGATCCTGATGATGATTGTTGGTGTGATCAATATGATTACGGCCCTGCTGATCATGATACTGGAGCGTACCAATATGATCGGGATGCTGAAAGCCTTCGGAATGACGGATTACAGTGTGATGAAGGTCTTTCTTTATAACGCACTGTACCTGGTAGGGCTGGGACTGCTGCTGGGCAATGTACTGGGGCTGGGACTGGGATTTTTACAACAGTATACCCATATCTTCAAACTCAACCAGTCATCTTATTATTTGGCGTATGTGCCCATTGAATTTCATCTTACAGATATCCTGTTGCTCAATCTCGCAACACTGGTGATCTGTTTGCTTGTACTGATACTGCCTTCCATGCTGGTGAGCAGGGTATCTCCCCTCAAAGCCATCAGGTTTAAATAATTTAATATGCCCCGCAGATCTGTAAGCTGCCGGGCAATATCAAAAAGGGTCAATCTATTTTACCTTTTTTACATAGGTATCTAACCAGTTATTCATCTCCCATAACATGTGTAGCAGGTTTTCCTTGCCGCGGTAGCTGTGTGCCTCGTAAGGTAAAAATACAAACCTCGTCGTGCCACCAAATCCTTTAATGGCGTTAAACAAACGTTCGCTGTTAATCGGAAAGGTTCCCGGGTTATCATCAGAATCACCATGGATCAGTAAAAGCGGGGTTTTGATCTTGTTGGCATAGCTAAACGGACTCATCTCATAATACAACTGCGGCACATCCCAGTAGGTACGCTCTTCGTTCTGAAAACCGAAAGGCGTTAAGGTTCTGTTGTAGGCACCGCTGCGGGCAAGTCCGGCTTTAAACAGGTTGGTATGAGCCAGCAGGTTGGCCGTCATGAATGCTCCGTAGCTATGTCCGCCCACAGCCATACGGTTCCTGTCGCCCACTCCCAGGTCTGAAAGTTTATTAATTGCGGCTTCTGCATTTGCTACCAGTTGTTCTACATAGGTATCATTTGGTTTCTTCCCTTCTTTAGCAACGATTGGCATCTCCGCTTCATCCAGCACCGCATATCCCTGAGTTACCCAGAAGATTGGGGAAGCCCAGCTGATCATCGTAAAACGGTCTTTTGAACCCCTGATCTGTGCGGCATCTGTGGCCGAGTTAAATTCCCGCGGGTATGCCCATATCAGCGTTGGCAGGGGGCCATCTTTAGCTTTGTCATAACCCTTTGGCAGATATAAATTACCTGTCAGGTCTACACCATCCGAGCGTTTGTAAGAGATCTTTTCTTTGATGATACCCTCCAGCGAAGGATAAGGATTGCTGAACTGCGTGACCGCTCTGTCGGCGATACGTAGTTTAAGGTTTTTGATAAAGTAATTGGGAACATCTTTCTGTGATTCCCTTCTTGTCAGCAGAACCAGCTTGTTCGCATCGATGACATCGGCAACATATTCAAAGGTACCTTCAGCACTACGCCAGATCACGTCGTTCTTTTTGGTATCAAGGTCAAACTTCGCCAGAAAAGGCAGGTCACCTTTAGGCGATGAACCTACGGTATTATTCATCAGTAGTTTTGTTCCGTTATCTACAGTTTGTACCACACTGCGGCCAAAGTTATTTTTTGTAGTTACAGGAGTTCCCGGGTTGTTGTACGCATCCGTCTGGTTCACTGCGTAAAGCGTTTCAACATTACCCGTTGAAGGGTTATAACGGCTTACTTTACTGGTTTGCTTACTGCGCAGACCTTCGTATACGAGGGCCATTGTGGTATTTCCCCAGACTGTGCCGCGATAACGGGTTTCAGTTTTGAACAATTCTTTTGCACTGCCATTGAAAGGAGCACTTAGGGCAAATACAGCATCATGAAACTGTACCTTGTTTTTGATCAGCCCGCTGTCCAGTGGCTGTACCCATGTGAGCGTTGCAGCCTCATCATCGCGCCAGTCGTAATCACGGGTAACATTTTGTGTATTGTCATATCCTGATGGAGTACCTTCGGTAGAAGGGAGCTCTGCCAGCACCTTCACAGTTTTGCCGCTAAGGTCTGTCACTTTCACGGTAGAAGGAAACCCACGGGAGGTCACCAGGTAAGAAAAAGGTTTGTTGATGGTTTTCTCGAGCAGGTATTTTTTGTCGGGAGATACATTGACACTGGCATAAATCGCCGGTTTTCCAATGAGGGTCTGAACCCCGTTTTTATATTGTACCAGTTGCGAGGTGCCAAAAAACTCAAACAACTGTTCGTCGTAAGGAGATCTGATCAAATCCTGGAAAGTAGCACTGGGAGAAGTTTTGCCAAGGTTTTGCTGTACGGTAGGGCCTTTGGGCATCAATGGTTTTTGTGGCATTGCCGATGCTGGTTTTGTAGCCACCCTGTAGAGAATGGTTTCAGAATCGATCCAGCTTATCCCGTTTCCTAAGATGACGTTCAATGGCTGTTTGTTCACTTTAGTGGCTTTTGCCGTTGCTACGTCGATCACGTAAAGATCTACTCCCTTTGCTGTGGTATTGGTAAAGGAGATTTTGGTATCCCCGGGATTCCATTCCGGAATACCGGCAGCAAGAGGCACCGGCAATCCGCTGATTGCGCTAGTTTTGCCAGTTTTAACATTCTGTAGGCTGAAGTTGCTGATGTAAGACTGCCTGCTGAGTGAAAAGTTTGCCGGGTTTATCCTTAAACCTGCAATCCGTACTTCCGGCATAGCCAGCTGTTCTACAGAAGAGTAGGTGTTGCGTTCGCTGAGTAAAATCCATTCGGCTTTGCCGTCAATGCTGATGGTTGGGGTAGGTTTCGCCAGCAGCAGGTCGGCCATGGCTTTTGGAGGCAGCTGGTAGCTTACTGCATCCTGGGAAAATACGCTTAGTGATGTGCTCAGTATAAACAAGCTGAGTAACGTTCGTTTCATTGGAGTAAATATTAGTTAATGCGCTAATTTACAATTTCCGGCAGCAGATCATACCGGATGTTGGGCTTATTTGCGTAAATTTGCTGCAATATCAATTTTAACTGTAAAACTGTGTCGTTAGATAAATTAAAACTTAGTAAGTCTCTGGTAACAGCAATGACTGATGCCGGCTACTTAACCCCGAAAGAAATTCAGGCAAAAACAATGTCGAGAATCCTTGGGGGACAAGATGTACTTGCTGTAGGACCTGAAGGATCGGGGAAAACAACAACTTATATTCTTGGGGTTTTGATGCGTTTAAAATACACAAAGGACGACGCGCCGAAGGTGCTGATCCTGGTGGCCGACAAAGACCGGGCTATTGCTGTAATCGATCAGTTTGTATCGCTCAGCAAAAACCGCGACCTCAATATCGTGGGTCTTTACGGTACTGGAGGTGTAGAGGCAGAAATCAATGAGCTTGTGCTGGGTATTGACATCGTGGTAGCCACGCCACCACGTGCAAGGGCCATCTATCTGAAACTGGGCTTAAATCTCAGCAAACTGCAGACATTTATTGTGGATGATGCTGAGCTGATCATCAAGCAGGGCATGCAGCTGCCGGTGTGTGAGCTGGCCAGAAGTGCCGGAAAATGCCAGCACCTGGTTTTTACAGAAGTAGTTCATGAGAAACTGACCAAGATGACAGATCAGTTTATGAACTTCCCAACTACGATCGAAGTGGAAGACTTTGGAGATACCAAAGCTGAAACTGTCAGCCAGGTTTTATACCATCTCCCTAACTACAAGACAAAAGTAAATCTGCTGCATCATCTCCTGCGTGATGATGAGGTTTTCGATAAGGTTGTTGTATTTGTGAATACAAGATTAGCTGCACAGAAACTGACAAAAAGCATTGCCAGCAGTAAAGAAATGGAATATTCCATGTTAAAGCCCCTGCATTTTGATGAAGATGGCTTTGATGATTTCGAAGACTTCAAGCAAAGTCCTGAAGCCAGGGTACTAGTAGTTGCCAATGAGGGCGAAGGCGCTTTAAACCTGGATGGATTGCCTTTCATTTTCCATTTCGAAGTACCTGAAGAAAAGGAAACTTTCCTGAGCAGGATCATCAAAAATAAAGAAAATCCTGAAGAAGTAGTGGCTATCACTTTTGCTACCGATATGGAGCTGGTACAGGTGAAAAAGATCGAGCAGTCTATAGGACAGAAGATGGAGATTTCAGATCTTCCTGAAGAGCTGCTGATCGAGAAACAAACAAAGGCAAAAGCTCAGGATAAAAATCGCGTCGTAAAAACCAAGACTGATGAGCCTGCCGGTGGCGGAGCGTATCACGAAAAGAAAGAGAGCAACACGAAAAACTATAACTACGGCATTGGCCAGAAGGCTAAGATGACCATGAAGAAAAAGCACTCGTAGAAAGTCCTTATTTCAAAGTCTTCGCTTCGTTCCAGTAAACATCCATTTCTGCAAGTGTCATATCCTGGAGCGCTTTTCCACTTTCCTGGGCCTTGCTTTCGATATACTGGAACCTCTTGATGAACTTCTTGTTGGTTTTTTCCAGCGCATTTTCGGGATTGATCCCGATAAATCTGGCATAGTTCACCAGTGAGAAGATCAGGTCGCCAAATTCGCTTTCTGCTTTCTCAATGTCTATGGCTTCGTTATCTACGGTATTGTACTCATTTTTGAACTCTGCAAGTTCCTCTTCAACCTTGTCCCAAACCTGCGTCTTGTTGTCCCAGTCGAAACCAATGCCACGGGCTTTCTCCTGTATCCTGCCGGCCTTCACCAATGCAGGCAGGGAGGCAGGCACACCGCCAAGAACAGACTTGTTTCCTTCTTTGAGCTTGATCTGCTCCCAGTTTCTTTTTACATCTGCTTCATCCTGTACCTCCACATCCCCATAGATATGCGGGTGGCGGTTAATCAGTTTGTCGCAAACGCTGTTCAGCACATCGACAATCGTAAAGTCGTTAGTTTCTGAGGCTATCCTTGCGTAAAATACAAGGTGCATCATTACATCGCCCAATTCTTTTTTAACCTCCTGCAGATCGCCGTCCAGGATCGCATCAGAAAGCTCATACGTTTCTTCTATCGTCAGGTGACGCAGCGTCTCCATCGTCTGTTTTTTGTCCCAGGGACACTCTGTTCTCAGGGAGTCCAGTATGGTTAACAATCTTAAAAACGCTGATGATGGATCTGTTGCTGTTACGGGTGGAATAGTATTGGGCATGATGATAAGGTTGAAAGGCAAAAGTACAATT
>Ga0157373_10001626_pt1 | contig 17148 bp, 14 predicted proteins | sample C65metaG_FD_113460 | JGI IMG/M metagenome (GOLD analysis project Ga0157373, IMG submission 113460) | Corn rhizosphere microbial communities from Kellogg Biological Station, Michigan, USA - C6-5 metaG | ecosystem: Host-associated > Plants > Roots > Rhizosphere > Soil | place: USA: Michigan... | reverse complement strand
TTTTTTCGATCACCGTCAGTGTAGATCACACGCCCGCCCTCTCCGACTGCGCGGGCCCACCATATTGTGGAATATCCAATTGCCGAGCCCAGTTCGAATACTGTCTTTGCCCGCGAGATCACAGCGAGTTGGTAAAGCACGCGCGCCACTGCAGGGCCGACAATCGGGATGTTGCGCTTTTCGGCCTCAGCTTCCATGCTCGCGAGCACCTCATCGCGCGGTGGAAGGAGCGAGTAGAGATAGTCTTCAACGGGTCCTGAGGTAATGCCATGCATCATCCAGGCAGGCTTGTCATCTTTTGTTGACATGTTATGCCCCAATCGCTCGAAATCAGGAAGCCGTCTGCCCCGGCTTCATCTCGAACACTTCAACGTTCTTTACCAACTTCGCCAGTTCGCCCGGACGTCCGGTCAAGACTGGAAAAGTCGCGAAATGCATGGGAATTACTGTCGCGGATTTCAGCAGATTACAAGCATACGCTGCTTCGCGCGGGCTCATGGTGTAGTGATCGCCAATTGGGAGCATCGCAATTTGGGGAGCGTACAGATCGCGAATAATCGCCATGTCGCCGAAGACGTTGGTATCGCCTGCGTGATAAATTTTCACTCCATTTTCAAACTCAACTACGTAGCCGACCGCTTCGCCGCCATAAACCAATGTGTCTCCGTCGAGAATTCCGCAGGAGTGGTCGGCATGCACCATGGTCACCTTAATGTCGCCAACCTGTTGGGTTCCACCCTTGTTCATTTCAGACGTTTCTTTCACGCCTTTTTTCTTCAGCCAGCCGCAAAGCTCGGGGATACCGACAATCTTGGGATTGTGCTTCTTGGCGATTTCCACGGCATCTCCGATATGGTCTCCGTGCCCATGCGTGATGAGCATCACGTCGAGTGATTCCAAATTCTTTTCCGAGTCCGGACAGGCCGGGTTTCCCATCACCCAGGGATCGATAAGGATGGTTTTGCCTTTGGGTGTTTGTATGCGAAAGGTTGCGTGACCTAACCAGGTAAGTTTGACCCCGTTCAAATTCATTGCCTTTTGCTCTCCCGTGCTCCACACATTCTAGTGGGCGGCCCGGACCGTCTTCAATGTAGCTGAATTTCCCGTAGAGTAAGATGTTCGTCGAATGGAGAAGCTTAAACTCCTGATCTCGCGTGAGCAGATCGCGCAACGCGTCGCCGAAATGGGCAGGCAAATCACCGCTGATTGCGAGGCGCCGGTTATCTTTGTTGGAGTCCTCAAAGGCGCGGCGGTGTTTCTGAGCGACCTGGTGCGGCAAGTCCAACTGGATGCCACCTTCGACTTCATTGGCGTATCCAGCTACGGCAATCCGCCGGGGCCAAAGCAAGAAAAAGTTTGGGACTCGATGGGCGAGGTCCGTTTGACCAAGGACGTAGATCAATCCTTGCGCGGTAAGAACGTCGTGTTGGTAGAAGATATCCTCGATACGGGGCTCACCCTGACGTTCCTCAAGCGGCAATTGCTCGGCCATGAACCCAAGAGTCTGCGCGCCGCCGTTCTTTTAGATAAACCTTCACGGCGAAAACTTCCGGTGCAGGCGGATTATGTGGGCTTCATCATCGCCGACGAATTCGTAGTCGGTTACGGGCTGGATTATGCCGAGCAGTACCGTAATCTGCCGGACATTCGCATAGTTCCGAACGTAACGGCTCCCTAGAGCGAGTCGCTCCGCTCAAGCTCCGGCAACTCCGGCTGATATCATTGAAGGGTGGAAACCGCCGCAGTGCAAACTGAATTGCAATCGCGCATCGAACCGTTGTTGCTGGAAGTCGCCGACGTGGTCAACACCACGCTCGACCTCGACACCACGCTCCGGAGGGTAGCGGAACTGGTGCGCAAAGTCATCGATTACGAGATTTTCGGGATCCTGCTGCTGAACGAAAAAACACAGGAACTCTACTTTCGATTCAGTCTGGGGCATTCGCGCGAAGTTGCAGAGCGGATTCGGATCAAAGTTGGCGAAGGAGTCACCGGCACCGCCGCGCAGCGGCGCGAAGCAGTCCTGGTGGGCGATGTATCAGCAGATTCGCGTTATATTTCTGCCGTGCCCGGCGTCCGCTCGGAGATCGCGGTGCCGCTGATCATCAAAAATCGAGTGATCGGGGTTATTGACATCGAATCCCCTCAGCCCAATCACTTTACCGAAGAGCACAAGCAGTTGTTGACTCTGATCGGCTCGCGCATGGCGGTCGGAATTGAAAATGCGCGCCTTTACACCCGCATTACCCGGCAAGCCAAGACACTTCTGCTGCTGAATGAAATCGCGCGCGAGCTAACGTCCATTTTGAATCTGGACGAACTGCTCAAGCGCGTCGGCGAATTGCTTAGCCGGTTAATCGATTTCCAGATGTTCAGCATCATGTTGCTTGACCCGGCCGGAGAAACATTGCAACACCGTTTTTCCTTGCGCTTTCAGGAGAATATTCACCTGAAGAACGACATCCCTGTCAGCAAAGGAATCGTCGGCTTTGCGGTAGAGCAGAAGCAGGCAGTGCTCGTGCGCGACGTGAAGAAGTACCCGCGTTACATCGAAACTAACCCTGAGACGCGCTCGGAGTTGGCGGTACCGCTGATTTACAAAGACAACGTCATTGGTGTTCTCGATCTGGAACACACTAAACGCGGCTTCTTCACCGATGACCATCTACGAACTATGACGACCCTGGCGGCGCAGATTGCGATCGCCATCGAGAATGCAAGACTGTATGAGCAAATTGCCCGCCAGGAGCGGCGGTTGGAGCGCGATCTGGCAATGGCACGCGAACTGCAGTTCCGGCTGCTTCCGCAGTCGCGGCCGAAGCTCGACAATCTGGAGATAGCGGCAAAATTCTCTCCCGCACGAGCCATCGGCGGCGATCTTTACGACTTTTTGAGCTACTCAAATTCCCGGACCGCAATTGCTATCGGTGACATTAGCGGCAAAGGCGCTCCGGCGGCAATATACGCGGCGCTGGTCAGCGGAATTCTGCGTTCGCATGCGCCCATGGAGCCAGCTCCTGCAGAAATGCTGGCGGCCGTGAACTACTCGCTGGCTGAGCGGCGGATCGAAGGCCAATTCGTCTCGCTGATTTACGCCGTCTGGGACGACGTTAACAGCACACTTCAGGTTTCGAATTCCGGTTTGCCGCGTCCGGTGTACTGTCACAAAGGCAAGACGCAGTTGATTGAAGCCACTGGTTTGCCTCTCGGCTTGTTCGACGACGCGGAGTACGACGAGTTTACCTTTCAGGCCGAGCCCGAAGACATTTTCGTGTTCTTCAGCGACGGCATTCTTGATGCCACGAACAAGGCCGGTGACCTTTTTGGGCGTACTCGGCTGGAAAAGATCATCGCCGAGTGTTCCGGAAATTCGGCTGAGTCCATGGTTAAATCCATTTTCAAGGCTGCTGCCGACCATGCTTCCGGAGTTGAAACTTTCGACGATGAAACTGTGGTCGCCATCAAAGTGAAAGGTAGTGCCTCGAAGCGAAATTGAGCGAACTTCTTCAGCGGCCTCCTGGATTCGTTTACACCTCCGGCAAGAAAACTTCTCCACCCTCGCTCTGTTGCGAGCAAATTCCCCTTGAACAGCTGGCGGCACGCTTCGGAACCCCGCTGTACATATATTCCACCGCTGCGATTCGCGACCGCGTGAATGCCTTCGCTACCGCGTTCCGCAACACCGGTCACATCGTCTGCTATTCGGTGAAAGCGAATTCGAACCTGTCAATTCTCCGCCTGCTCGCGAAACGCGGCTGCGGGTTTGATGTGGTATCCGGTGGCGAACTGGAACGAGTGCTCCGTGCCAGCCGAAAATCAGTAAGCCATGTTGTCTTTTCCGGTGTCGGCAAGACCTGTGACGAGATCGAAGCAGCAATCAAGGCTGGAATTCTGTTATTTAATCTCGAGAGCGAGTCGGAACTGGAAGTCGTTGCCCGCAGCGCGGCGAAATTGAAACGGACGGCGCGCATCGCGTTTCGCGTGAACCCCGACGTTCCGGCAGACACTCACCCATACATTTCGACGGGATTGCAGAAACACAAGTTCGGTGTACCGCTCCATGAAGCAAGCAATTTGTACAGACGTGCAGCAAATGCGAAGTATCTGCAGGTTGCCGGGGTAAGCGTACACATCGGTTCGCAGATCACCGATTACACACCTTTCTCTGCCGCGATGGAACGAGTAGCGGAACTCGTATACCAATTGCGTCTTGACGGCCACCACATTCGATTTGTCGACGCGGGTGGCGGCATGGGCATTAACTACCAAAACGGGCGGGATGATTTCAACGAGTCGGTCGCAGCATACGCGCGAGCGATAGAGAGACCGCTCAAGAATCTGAATGTCGAGCTACTGCTGGAACCTGGCCGTTGTATTGTTGGCCCTGCGGGCATTTTGCTGACCCGCGTTCTGTACCGGAAGACCAATGGTGAAAAAAAATTTGTGATCGTCGACGCGGCCATGAACGACCTGATCCGGCCTTCGCTCTATCAGGCGGAACACCAGATCGTGCCGATTAGAGCCTCCGCAGCGGCATCGGAGACAGTTGACATCGTCGGTCCGGTTTGCGAATCCGGCGACTTCTTCGCGCGTGACCGCCAGGTACCGTCGATCGCCGAAGGCGAACTTCTTGCCATACTCGACACAGGGGCTTACGGCATGGCGCTTGCGTCCAACTACAACACCCGGCCCCGTGCCGCCGAGGTGATGGTCTCCGGCAAAACCGCAAAGCTCATTCGCAAACGCGAAACCGTCGCAGACTTGCTTCGTAATGAAATGTCTGGTTTGTAGAAAGGGAATAGCTAGTCCGCTGCAGCCCTCGCCTCGCCCTGCCTGGCAAGTTTCGCGCCAACTCCACGTTTTGCTGTCGTGATTGCAGCGACGCTAAGCAGAACCAGAATTGTCGCCAGAATGGTTCGCACACCAATGGTTTCGCCTCCGAGCAGTCCACCCAGAATCACGGCGACTATTGGGTTGACGTACCCGTAAGTTCCAACTCGAGTCGGCGACTCGTAATGCAGCAGCCACACATATGCCGTAAACGCGACGATTGACCCCGCCACTATCAGGTATATGAGTGAGAACCAGGCTCTGCCGGAGACTGCACTCGCATGAAAGTCCGTTATCTCTCCACTCAATGCAGCTAAGATCAGAAGCTGTACTCCGCCAGTCAGCATTTGAGTCGCGGCGCTCATCGGTTTCGATGACGGCAGTACCAGGCGCTTAGTCACGACGGTCCCCACCGACCAACCACAGCACGCAACCAGAAGCGCGATCACCCCTCGGTGGTCGAGTGGCGCTTCTCCAAGCGACGCCCAGGGATTTGCCAGAACGCCGACGCCAAGCAGTCCGACGGCCAGGCCAACCACCAGGCGAGCACTCACCGCCTGCGTCCGCAAGAAAATGATTTCCAGGAGAGTAATGCATACCGGAATCATCGCCAGAATAACGGCGGCGATGCCTGAGGGAATACGCTGCTCAGCCCAGAACAGGCAGGCATAGTCAATGAGAAACATCAGCGTTCCCAACAGAGTCACGCCCTTCCACTCCTTCCATGATGGAGAGGGTGTTCCGCTGATTCGCATCCACACGTACATCGCCAAACCAGCTGCAGTGAAACGCAAGCCAGCCATCAGGAAAGGCGGCATTTCGCGCACGCCGACTCGAATCGCCAGATAGGTCGATCCCCAGACGAAATAGATCATGGAGAACGCCAGCAGAATCTTCCAGCGTGCAGGCCGATGTGAGTGGGTCACAATCCCATCATAACTGTCCAGGGAATATTGGTCCGCAAAACTGTGCTAGGAATTCCATCTACAATGGCCCTGTGCCCAAACAGAACAAAGCGAAACTGAAATGCCCGATCTGCAGAAAGCCAGTGCCGATGGCAAGCAAGGACCTGCCTTTTTGCAGCGAGCGCTGCCGGACAATTGATCTTGGCAAGTGGGCCAGCGGGCAGTATGTAGTGTCTTCCCCGGTTGACGATATCTCAGACCAACTCGAAGCAAAAACGGGTCTCCATGGCGACGATAAAGACTGACAATGCTGTTGTAGAAGTTCCGGAAGTTGAGCCAGGAAGGCCGCCGGCCTGGGCATTTCTCACCGCAACGTTCTTCGGCATTGGAACACTGGGGCCGGGGCCGGGCACGTGGGGATCGGCCGCCGCGGTTCTGATCTGGTTGGCAGCCACTGAGACAGTCCCTCTCAACGTCCAACCGTTTGTCCTGGCTTCGATGGCCCTGATTGCCATTGCCATCGGAATCCCCGCTGCGACTCGGGTTGCGCGAGCATCAGGGAACAAGGACCCAGGATTTATCGTGATCGATGAAGTCGCAGGCCAGTGGATCACTTTGTTGTTTGTTCCGGTGGCATGGAAAACCCTGCTGGCGGCATTTATACTTTTTAGGGGGTTCGACATCGTGAAGCCGCCTCCGGTGCGGCAACTGGAAAGACTTTCCGAAGGTACCGGGATTGTTGTGGATGACGTTGCCGCGGGGCTGTATGGGCTGTTAGTTATGCAACTTCTGTTGCACTTTGGGCTTCTTTCAAGATAGCTGCAATTTCGGGTTCGTCGCGTATGTCTATTTCCGACCGTATCCTGGGCAAGAAAAATGTCAACGGCCACCCGCACATCGAAGCCGTCGCGCCGGCTGCCGCGCTGCCGGGAGGCGAAGTGAAGATTGTTGGCACGGGTTTACGTCCACCGGAACTGCGCCGCCCCAGCGTATTGTTTGGCGACATGGAAGCGCCGGTCATAATCAGCTCCGATGATTTTGTGGTGGCTCGGGTTCCCCAAGGCGCAGCGTCTGGTCCGGTGGTGATTTCAACCAATGGGCACGCCAGCAATGCGCACCAGGTAAAGGTCGCGGGGCTTATTGCCGAAAATTTGCATCCGGTGAGCAACCCGGCGATTGACGCCGAAGGCAACATCTACGTTACGTTCTCAGGCTCTCGCGGTCAAAAGGTCCCGGTTGCAATCTTTAAGATTGACACCAATTACAACATCAAGCCGTTCGTGGTTGAGTTGATGAACGCCACGGCGATCGCCTTCGACCGTGCGGGACAGATGTACGTTTCATCGCGCTACGACGGAACGGTGTATCGCGTAGCGCCGAATGGAACCATGTCGTCTTACGCGGAAAGCATGGGAGTGGCAACCGGGATTGCGTTCGATCGCGAAGAAAATTTGTATGTCGGCGACCGTAGCGGCACCATTTTCAAAATTGCGCGCGACCGCCAGATTTTTGTTTTTGCAACCCTTGAGCCGAGCGTCTCCGCTTATCATCTCGCGTTCGGCCCGCATGGGGACTTATTCGTCACCGGTCCCACGCAATCCAGCTTCGACGCGATCTACAAAGTCGATCCTCACGGAGCAGTTTCGGTTTTTTATCGCGGCCTGGGGAGGCCGCAAGGCCTCGCCTTCGACTGCGATGGCAATCTTTACGCTGCGGCGTCACTGGGCGGCAAACGCGGTATCGTGAGGATCACGCCGGATGGCAATGCATCACTCGCGGTCGCCGGCCCGGGCTTGGTTGGTCTGGCTTTTGCCGCCGGACGTTCGGCGATCCTCGCCAGTAATAATGCGGTACACCATTTGGCGTGGGACGTCGCCGGCCTGCCCCTTCTCGCCCCCTCATAACCATTCGTTTACACTGCAATCGTGATTGCAGAAATTATTGCCGTCGGTTCGGAGTTACTTACTCCTTACCGCCAGGATACGAATTCGCTTTACCTGACGGCGCAGCTCAACGCTCTTGGTGTCGAAGTTGAATTCAAGACCATCGTAGGCGACAACCGCAAACATCTCGTTCAGGCCGCCAAAGTCGCGCTCTCCCGCGCCGACATCCTGATCTTCAGCGGCGGACTTGGCCCGACCGAAGACGATCTGACTCGTGAAGCTGTTGCAGAAACTCTGAATTTGCAACTACGCCGCGATCCCGAGGTTCTCCGAGCCATTGAGCGTCGTTTTGCCGAGCACGGCTGGAAGATGTCGGCCAATAATGCGAAACAGGCGGATGTGATTCCAGGGGGAATAGTTCTTGCAAATGCGAATGGCACCGCTCCTGGTCAGTGGATCAGTGGGAAGTCAGACGGTAAGGAAAAAATAGTTGTGCTGTTGCCCGGTCCTCCGCATGAGATGAAAGCGCTGTTCGAGGCTGCGGTGCTCGATCGACTGCGCGCCCGCGTTCCGCAACAATTCATTGCCACGCGGGTAATCAAAATCACCGGCATGGGTGAGTCCGCGTGCGATGCACGAGTTGCGCCAATCTATAAGCGATTCACAGATGTAAATACGACCATCCTGGCGGGGCCGGGAGAAATCCAGTTGCACCTGCGTATGCAGGCGGCATCGGCGGAAACCGCGCAGAAGCGTGTGGATGAACTGGTGGAGATGATTGAAGAGGAGCTTGGCGATTGCGTGTACTCCGACAATGGCGATTCCCTTGAACAGATCGTCAGCTATTACCTGCAGATGCGCAATTCGACGCTGGCAGTAGCGGAATCGTGTACCGGCGGGCTGTTGGCCGAACGGCTAACTTCGGTGAGCGGCAGTTCACGCTATTTCATCGGTGGCGCCGTCGTTTATTCGAATGAGCTGAAGGTGGAACTCGCGGACGTGCCGCAGGACATACTCGACGATTTCGGCGCGGTAAGCGAGCAGGTTGCAAAAGCTCTGGCTGAAGGAATCCGTAAACGCTGCCGAACCACGCTGGGACTTGGAATCACCGGAGTCGCCGGCCCAACTGGCGGCACGGCAGAAAAGCCAGTTGGACTGGTATTCCATGCTTTGGCCACTGAAAGCGGGACAGAGGTGATTAAGCGCAACTTCTCGGGCGACCGTGCCCGCATTCGCTGGTTCGCATCGCAGCAAGCGCTGGACATGGTGAGAAGAAAGCTGATGTAAAAGCGATTGAGTCATTGAACCACCGGTCAATCATTGACCCCCCAAATGGAAATGGACTTAATGACTCAATGCTCCGATGATTCAATGCCGTTATAATCTTCTGTTTCCCTTCACATGCCTTTCCAGACTCTAGAGCTCGCCTTCGACACCGGAATAGCGACCGTCATTTTCAATCGGCCCGAGAAGCGCAACGCGCTCAGCTTTCAGATGATCGCCGAGGTACTGACGGCACTCGACGAGATCGAGAACTCAGAGGCGCTGGTTGCTATATTTACCGGGGCTGGCAAGGCGTTCTGCGCGGGCATGGATCTGGATGAACTGAAATCACTCATCGGGAAAACACGAGCAGAAAATGTCGAAGACTCGCGCCGAATGGCGAAGCTTTTCAGGCGATTGTATGACTTTCCGAAACCCACCATCGCCGCGGTGAACGGAGCAGCTATCGCGGGTGGCACGGGAATCGCCACCATGTGTGACTTCACTTTCGCCGCCCCGGAAGCCAAATTCGGCTATACCGAAGTTCGCATAGGGTTTGTTCCGGCAATCGTTTCTTCAGTTCTTGTCTGGCAAGTTGGTCACAAGATCGCGCGCGATCTGCTTCTGACGGGGCGGGTCTTCGACGCCGACGAAGCGCATCGGATCGGCCTGGTGAATGAGGTTGTGCCTTCTGACAGTTTAATGAAGAGATCGCGAGAACTCGCCGGGAAACTCATTGAAAATAGCCCGTCGTCTGTGCGGCTTACCAAAAAGCTGATCAACAGTTTTATCAGTCAGGCGCTCGATGATCAGATGCAACAAGCCATCGAGGAAAATGCCGCCATTCGTCAGACCTCCGACTTCCGCGAGGGCGTAAGCTCATTTCTCGAAAAGCGTAAGCCTCGCTGGAGTGGCCAGTGAACGCACACATCGGCGAGGTGAAGATTAGGGTGCGCTACGCCGAAACCGACCAAATGGGCGTGGTTTATCACGCCAATTTTTTTGTCTGGTTCGAAGTAGGCCGGGTCGAATTCCTCAGAGCGATGGGTTTTTCTTATCGCGATATGGAAGAAAATGACGCCTGTTTCATTGCCGTGGTTGATGCACGCTGTCGCTACAAAGCGCCTGCGCACTATGACGACGAGATTACTGTTCGCACTTCCCTGAAGAACGTCCGCGAGTCAGTTATTCATTTTGGCTATGAACTTGTGCGGGTCAGTGACGGAACGTTGCTTGCCGAAGGGGAAACCATGCACGTGGTCACCGATGCAGAGATGAGGCGACGTACGATCCCGGAAAAGTACATGCAAGCGTTTCGTGATGCGGCGGGGCGAAACTCGTGACTGCGGTCCTGATAACTGTTAGCTGAAGTTGTTTTTGATCTATGAAGGACCTCCACATAAACGGCAATGACCTCACGCTGGATGCAGTCCGCGAGGTCGCAAACAAAGGCCGTCCCGTGCTTCTGGCAACGGATGCGCGCGAAGGCGTTGATCGTGCTCGAGCCGTAGTGGATACCCTGGTGGCGAATAATCAACTGTCTTACGCCATTACGACTGGGGTGGGAAAGCTTAGCGACGTACGCATTGCCGGCGAACAGATTCGAGAATTGCAGGTGAATCTTGTCCGCTCACACGCGGTCGGTGTGGGCGATCCGCTACCGGTGGCCGAGACTCGCGCCATGATGCTGCTGCGCGCAAATTCCCTTTCCAAAGGCAATTCAGGCATTCGCGCAGTTGTCGTAGATAAGATCTGCGAGCTTTTGAATCGCCGGGTCACGCCGTTCGTGCCGTCCCAAGGCAGCGTCGGCGCCAGCGGAGATCTCGCGCCCCTTGCGCATCTTGCGCTCGCGTTGATTGGCGAAGGTGAATGCCTTGGCGAAGAAGGCGCACGCGTTCCGGCGAGTGAGGCGCTCCGCAAGGCTGAGATTTCGCCGCTGGTTCTCGAAGCTAAAGAAGCGGTATCCCTGATCAACGGCACACAGGCGATGCTCGCCGTTGGAACCCTGGCGCTTCTCGCGGCAGAAACTCTTGTCGATTCCGCCGACGTAATTGGATCCCTGACCCTCGACGCTCTCCGCGGTACAGACGTGGCATTCGACGAACGCATTCATCGTGCCCGTCCACACGCAGGACAGCTCCAGACCGCAGCCAACTTGAGGCGCATGCTCGAAGGCAGCCAGATTCGCGAGTCGCATCGCGAGTGCGGTCGCGTGCAGGATGCTTATTCCCTGCGCTGCATTCCACAAGTACACGGAGCCGTGCGCGACACGCTGACCCACTGCCGCACTGTTTTTGAGATCGAAGCCAATTCCGCGGTGGATAACCCCCTGGTGTTCGTTTCGGACCAGGCCGTTCTATCCGGCGGAAACTTTCACGGTGAGCCGGTCGCCTTTGGTTTAGATTTCCTGGCCATCGCACTCAGCGCTCTTGCAGGAATCTCCGAGAGAAGGATCGAACGCCTGGTGAATCCTGCGCTCAATGAGGGGTTGCCGCCATTTCTCGCCCCTGGCGCCGGTCTGAACTCCGGATTTATGATGCCGCAGGTTACAGCCGCAGCGCTGGTCAGCGAAAACAAAGTTCTCGCGCATCCTGCGTCGGTGGATTCGATCACCACCTCAGGCAACAAAGAAGACTACGTTTCTATGGGCATGACCGCGGCCATCAAGCTGCGGCGTGTCGTCGAAAACACCCGTAACGTGCTCGCCATCGAAGCCATGGCGGCAGCGCAGGCTTTGGATTTTGTGGCTCCTCTAAAAACTGGTCCGCGTGGACAAAGCGCGCACCGGGCGATCCGTGCGGTTTCTCCAGCAATGGAAAAAGATCGCGTGATGTATAAGGATTTCGCGAGCATAGCCGAAGTGATCGAAGCCGGCCATCTCAGCGTGGTTCTGAAACAGTGACCAATTGAGCGGATTATATAAGTGAGCCGTAGTTCCGCGCGAAAGCGCGCCAGCACCTAAGGAGGTGAGTGATGCACAGCTCTAAAAATAACATCGATCGCCGTAGCTTCCTGTCGAGATCTGCCGCAATCGTGGCCGGCGGTTCTTCGCTCGCCCACACCGCGCTTTCATACGAAAAGATACTTGGCGCCAACGATCGTATTCAGCTCTGCCACCTTGGAATCGGCGGCCGAGGAACTGAACTCGACTCAATCGTCTCCAAGCTGGCCTCTAAGCACAACGTTGAAATGAACGCGGTGTGCGATCTGTGGAAGCTGAATCGCGAGAAGGCCGTGGCCACCAATACGAAATATTACGGTCGCGCGCCGCGCGCCTTTCCAAACATCGAAGCCGTTCTCGCCGACAAAGATATTGACGCCGTCATTCTCTCTACGCCCGATCACTCCCATTCGCCCCTTCTGAAGATGACCGCCGACGCAGGCAAAGACGCCTACGTCGAGAAGCCGATGGGCAACGTGCTCGATGAGGCAAAGGCCGCCCGCGATGCGGTGCTTCACAACAAGCTCATCGTCCAGGTCGGCACTCAACACCGCAGCGAGCCTTATCAGATCGCGGCGCATGATCTGGTCCAGACCGGCGCTCTTGGGGATGTCAGCAAAATCGAAGTCGTGTGGAACTATCATGGCCCACGCTGGCGCGGACGCGACGTTACCAAACTCGTTCGCGAAGAAGATACAGACTGGAAAAGATTCCTTCTGAACAAACCCTACCGGCCCTTTGATCCGAAAGTTTATTGCGAGTTCCGGCTGTATCGTGAATTCTCCAGCGGCATCCCCGACCAGTGGATGAGCCACGCCATTGACCTGGTGCACTGGTTCATGAAAGACAACTTCCCGCGCTCGGCGGTTTCCAATGGCGGAGTCTTCGCCTGGCACGATGGACGCGAAAATGCCGACACTTTCCAGACTCTGCTCGATTATCCCAAGGGCTTCCTGGTCAGCTATTCGACGAGCTTCGGCAATGACGCTCCCGGGTTCACGCGGTACATGGGCAAGAACGCCACCCTGATCAATATCGGAGGTGAAGGCAGTCCCCGTTATCAATTTGTAGAAGAGAAAGGCACGCACGAAGAGAATCCGGATGTCGACCAGAACCGGAACTCTCGCTACATCCTGCCGCCGGGCGAAACCAAAGTTCCACCGATGGGCATTGACGATCTCACTCTTGAGCACATGACCAACTGGTTTGAGTGCCTACGCTCGCGCCAGCAGCCGCATTGCACCGTGCATAACGGGTTCGCGCATTCGGTGGCATGCATGATGTCCACCGAGGCTTATTGGTCGGGCAAGAAGCAATATTGGGACGCCAAAAATGAGAGGATCGTCGAACAGGCACCCGTGGCGTGAGTCGTCAGCTGAGGTATTGAATCGTCTGCTCGATCAGCTTGGCCGTAGGCTCGTATGGGTTGCCTGGGGCGTCGAACTCCATCGAGCAGTAGCCGCGATACCCGCTGGCCTTCAAAATCCCGAACGAACGCTTCATGTCGATGTTGAACTGCTTTCCGTCGTCCGCTTCGCCGCTTTTCACGTGGCAGATGTTGTAGGCGTGCTGAAACATGGCTTCGAGCGCGCGGTAATTGAAATCGGCATCGCCGGTCAGCATCGAATTGGCGAAATCCGGCAGTGCATGCAGAAAAGGCTGATTCACCGTCTGAATGACCTTCACAATGAAAAACGCATCTTCGCTGACCAGGTCATCGTTCTCTAAGTTCACGACCACGTTTTTTTTGCTGGCATAAGCCACCACTTCGGCAAGGCTCTTTGCAGCCCGCTGCACGTCAGGCTGCGAGTTCTTCGCTTTGCTGATGTGCACCCGCACGCTCGGCGATCCAATCTGGACCGCGACGTCAATGAATTTCTTTGCATACGCGATTGCCTTGTCGCGGACGTCCGAATCGGCGTCATAGAAGCTGTCTGGGCCATCGACTGCGATATTCACGGCCTTCACCTTTGCCTTATGCAACGCCTCGCGGAAGCTGGCCAGGTACGGCTCATCAAGAGAATGGAAATGACGGCTGTGCGGCTCAATATTGTGCACCTGGAATTTTTTCACAACTTCCGCGGGAAAATCTTTCAAATCCATTCCTGCCAGCTTGGGATCGCGGTCGCGATTTGTGGGTGCGTTTATGTAAGCCCGAAACGGATATGAGGCAACGGAGATGCGATGGCGCGGCGTGGTCGGGAATGAGATGTGCGGATCATGGGGGGTTACAGCAACGGCGCCCTTGCTAAAGAACGTCGCGGCCGTGAGAGCCGAAATCCGCGCTGTAAATTCACGCCGGGTAAGTGAATTCATGTGTATGCGTGCCGATTATAGCTCGGATAGCTTCGCTAAACAGGCTGTCTGCTTCGATTAGACGCCAATAGGAACCAAAGAGGTATGCACAGGACCAGGAGAAGAACAACTCACTCACCTTAACGATTCCGTATTCTCCCGAGTCTCCATGACCCCCTCGAAACTTTCTGGTTCACCGGCGCCAACGACGACAAAATCCAAGGCTTCCTCGTCAAGCCGCCGAACTTTGATCCCAACAAGAAATATCCGGTGAAGTTCATCATTCACGGCGGGTCGGAAGTCCCCATGGGAGATGAGTTGAGCTCCGCTGGAATCAGGAGCTATTCGCCGCAAATGGCTACGTCGTTATCTGGATTGCCTTCCACGGTACGCCCGGATACGGACAAAAGTTCATTGACGCAATCAACGGCGATTGGGGCGGCGCTCCGTTGGAAGATCTGTGGACCAGGGACAAAACCAGTGGGCGGTGCGCAGTGAGCAGTTCTCTACTGAGGCCGTGTGGTGACGACCAAAGTCGATAATGCTTGCGCGTAACATTCGAAACCAGCCACAATACTCTCTTCCCATGCATGGACTTCGGCCGCTCCTCTGGATCGCCATCACCCTTCTCGGTGCACTTGCTTTCGCTACCATCGCATTGCATCGCGGTGAGCAGATCAACGCGCTATGGTTAGTCACAGCAGCGGTCTGCACATACGCTCTCGGCTATCGCTTCTACAGCAAATTCATCGCCGCCAAGGTGCTGGCGCTGGATCCGAAACGCGCCACTCCGGCCGAACGCCTTGAAAATGGCCGGGACTTCCTTCCGACTAACAAATGGGTTGTCTTCGGGCATCACTTCGCAGCGATAGCCGGGCCCGGGCCGCTGGTCGGGCCGGTGCTGGCTGCGCAATTCGGATATCTACCCGGAACTTTGTGGATCTTGGTGGGCGCGGTCTTCGGCGGGTGCGTGCAGGATTTCGTTATCCTGCTTTTCTCCGTCCGGCGCGATGGCAAATCACTCACCGAGATGGCGAAAGACGAAATCGGGCGCGTGGGCGGGCTGGTCGCCTATGCTTCAGTCATCTCCATTCTCGTCATCCTGCTCGCGGTCTGTGCCCTCATTGTGGTCAATGCGCTGAAACAGAGTCCCTGGGGAACTTTCACTATCGCGATGACGATCCCGATCGCTCTCCTCATGGGCGTGTATTTGCGCCGCTTGCGGCCTGGACGTGTGCTTGAAACCTCGGCCATCGGCTTTGTATCGGTTCTCGGGGCGATTTGGGGCGGACAATGGGCATCGCAGACACCAGGCATCGCGAAATACTTCACGCTCACGGCTCCCGCGCTCGCAATTGCAATCATCGTTTACGGATTTGCCGCTTCGGCGCTTCCGGTCTGGCTACTGCTCGCGCCGCGCGATTACCTGAGCACATTCGTAAAACTTGGAACCATCGGATTGCTTGCCATTGGAATCGTGCTGATGCATCCCACGCTTCATATGCCGCCGCTCACGCGATTCATCGACGGCACTGGCCCGGTTTTTGCAGGCAAGCTTTTTCCTTTTGCATTCATCACCATCGCATGCGGGGCGATCAGCGGATTCCATTCGCTGATTTCCAGCGGCACCACTCCGAAGCTTATCCGCCGCGAAATTGAGACTCGCATGGTCGGCTACGGAGCCATGCTGTGCGAATCCATGGTTGCGATCATGGCGACAGTCGCGGCCTGCGTGCTTGAGCCCGGAACCTATTTCGCGATCAACAGCCCCGCGGGAATTGCGGGCGCTTTGCCGGAGAAGGCCGCTGCCACCATCACGGGCTGGGGATTTCCGGTCACTGCGGCTTCCATGCAATCGCTAGCGCACAGCGTTGGCGAGATCACGCTTTTTAACCGCACCGGCGGTGCTCCGGCGTTTGCGGTGGGTATGGCGCACATTTTTTCCAACAGTCTCGGCGGACAGGCACTCATGGCGCTCTGGTACCACTTCGCGCTGATGTTTGAGGCATTGTTCATTTTGACAGTGCTTGACGCCGGCACGCGTGTCGGCCGCTTCATGGTGCAGGACGCTCTCGGCCATCTGTGGAAGCCGATCGGTCGCACTAGTTGGTATCCGTCAGTGCTGGGGACGAGTGCGTTGATCTGCGCCGCCTGGGGATATTTCTTATGGCAAGGGGTGCGCGATCCTCTGGGCGGGATTAATTCGCTGTGGCCACTATTTGGAATCGCAAACCAATTGCTGGCTGCGGTCGCGCTTTGCATCGCGACATCCATCGTCATAAAAACGCACCGGACAAGATACGCGCTGGTCACACTGGCGCCGCTGGCATGGTTAGTCACCGTAACGTTCACGGCGTCGTGGCACAAGATTTTCGATTCCGACCCGCGCATCGGCTTTCTGTCGCAGGCGCACCAGATTGCTGCGGCGGGCGGCAATGCAAGACTGATCTTTAATAACCGGCTCGACGCAGTGGTCACCGGAGTTCTAATTTTGCTGGTGACATTGCTTCTGGTTGAATCGGTTCGTCAATGGATGGCGGTTTTGAACGGGACGAAAGAACCGAAGATTACAGAGTCACCCTTCGTGGTGACGCGATTGGCAGAGGAGCAACGGTGAAGATTCTGCGGACGCTAATGGCTATGTTGCGGGAGATATTCGACGAGGCTGCCTTTGTACGGTATTGCGCCCGCGAACAGGTCAAGCCTTCTCGCATCTCGTACGCGCGGTTCGTGCGTGAAGCGAAGGCGCCACCAGTAAGGTGCTGCTAGTCGATCCTAAATTCCTATCACGGGTTCAGCACGATCTTGCCAAACATCTGGCTCTTCTCTATGTACTCGTGTGCGGCACGTGCTTCTGCGAACGTAAACGTGCGGTCAACGATAGGCTTGAGGCGGCCGCTGAATACGTGTTTTAAAACTTCGTGCAGTTCGCCCATCGTGCCCATGTACGAGCCCAGGATCGAAAGTTGACGCGAGTACACAAAACGCAAATCGATCCCAACTTGTGGCCCGGTTGTCGCTCCGCAGGTGA
>Ga0157373_10001621_pt1 | contig 17166 bp, 17 predicted proteins | sample C65metaG_FD_113460 | JGI IMG/M metagenome (GOLD analysis project Ga0157373, IMG submission 113460) | Corn rhizosphere microbial communities from Kellogg Biological Station, Michigan, USA - C6-5 metaG | ecosystem: Host-associated > Plants > Roots > Rhizosphere > Soil | place: USA: Michigan... | reverse complement strand
CCCCACGCACCAGCACTGCATCCCCGATGCCATCGCACAGCAGCGAGCCAATGTGACGGGCCGCAGGCAACAGCGCCCGCAGAAAATCCGTTTCACCCTCCGGCGGATGCAGCGTGTCTTTCAAGAGAATGGGGTGCCGGGGATCGGCACGGAATGCCAGCTCCCGAAAAGCATGGATGACTTCCAGATCCAGCCCATCCTTCACCGTGATCAGGCGCGGCGTGTCATGGGAGTTCAGCTCGGAAATCGCCGCCTGATCCCGTGGATCGAATTCCAGCACATCCGCTTTTTCCACGATGATCTCCGGCTTGTAATCTCCCAGTGCGGAAATCTTGTGCGCCAGCGCATTCCACCGCTCCTGCGTTGTGAAAACCCGCACCGTCTTGTCTCCGCCTAGTTCGTGCCCCATGATCGTCAGCACCGAACTAATGCGGCGTTGATAGGAAAATGGATCGTAGGAGGGAGTGAGAGAGGACGAGTCCCCCGCCAAAGAACGGCAGCGGGACGCAGCCGCCACGGCCTGCGGCGAGACGCCGCAGCTACTTTCCCGCGCATTAAACACCTCCGTCATGGCCTGAGCTACGGGGATTTCGTGAATGGCGTCCTCCGTTAGGGACACGCGGATGGTATCACCGATGCCATCCGCCAGCAGGGAGCCGATACCGATGGCGCTTTTAATGCGGCCATCCTCGCCATCTCCCGCCTCCGTCACGCCGAGGTGGATCGGATAATTCCAATCCGTCCCTTCCTGATCCAGACGCGCGACGAGCAGGCGGTAGGCCTCGATCATCACCTTGGGGTTGGACGCCTTCATCGAGAAAACGAAATTGTGATAGGCATTGTCCCGGGCGATGCGGGCAAATTCCAGCGCACTCTCCACCATGCCCAGCGGAGTATCGCCATAGCGATTCATGATGCGGTCCGAAAGGGAGCCGTGGTTGGTGCCGATGCGCATGGCCCGGCCCAGATCCTTGCAAAGATGCACCAGCGGGGTGAATTGCTCGCGGATGCGCTCCAGTTCCTCCTCGTATTCCGCATCGCTGTATTCGTAGACCTCGAATTTTTTCTTGTCCGCGTAGTTGCCGGGGTTCACGCGGATTTTTTCCACCCATTTGGCTGCTTCCACGGCGGCGTCCGGCTTGAAATGGATATCTGCTACGAGTGGCACCTGACACCCGGCGGCGCGTACCTCCCGGGCGATGTTTTCCAGATTCGCCGCGTAGATCTTCGTCTGCGCGGTGATGCGAACGATTTCGCAACCGGCTTCCGCCAGCTCCAGCACCTGCTTGACCGAGGCGGGAGTGTCCCGCGTATCGGAGGTGATCATGGACTGCACACGGATGGGGTTGCCCCCGCCCACGCCCACATGGCCCACCATCACTTCACGGGTGGGGCGGCGGCTGTAGCGGAGCAGATCCGGGCAATAGCTCAATGGCGCGTGTGAACTCATGGATAGAAAAAGCTATAAACGAGAAAAAGCGGCCCGGCAACGGCTGGCCGTGCGGGGAGATTCAGCCTCGCCAATCCCCTCCACTGAGTCTATGCCAATTTCATGATTCGCCGCTGGCTGCCCGCGCTGGGAACCTCCTTTTTTCTACTCACCACGGCAGTCCATGCCGGTGACTTCATCCGGGTGCAGGAGGATGCCAGCCATGCCCGGTTGCAAACGGCCATCACACGCTATGAGAGGAATGGCACCATCGTGGATCTCATCGGGGCCATCCACATTGCTGACAAAGACTACTATGATGCGCTGAATCTTCGTTTCACTGGCTACAATGTGCTGCTGTACGAGATGATCGGCGGGGAAAACATCGCCGCGCGCCTGACTACTCCGGCCAAGGCTGCCCCGCCCGCCAACGAAAAAGCCCGTAAGCTGGATGGCCTGAAGCAGCTCTACGATGGAGCCTGTGAAATGCTCCAGCTCTCCAGCCAATCCGCCGTGATCGACTACACGGCAAAAAATTTCCTCCACGCGGATCTGACTCTGGAGGAATTCGAGGCCCTTCAGGCCCAGCGCAAGGAATCCATTCTTAGTTTCTTTCTCCTCGCCAGCCTCAAGCATCAGGAAACCCGGCAGCCGAATTCCCTGCGCCTGCTGCGCGCCATGCTGACGAAAAATCCGGAGCTCATGAAGCAGGAGCTGCTCATCACCATGGATAGCAGTGAAGATCAGATCGCCGCATTTGCGGGAGAAAACGTCATCATCGGAGACCGGAATGCCCGCTGCATGGAGGTGCTGGCAGGCCAGATCGCCGCGAACCAGCGCAAAATCGGCATCTTTTATGGAGCCGCCCACTTTCCCGATATGGAGAAGCGGCTGCTGGCCCTCGGCTTCCACCGGGTGGCTCAGGAATGGCTGACAGCCTGGGACGTCCGCAAGGAAGTCCGCAGGCCGGCACTCAAAGGACCGGTGATCCCGGCCAGTTAGATCAATACTTCACGCCGCAGCCGTAAGGCTCGTTCTTGGCATTTGCCACTTCCTTGCCCGCCAGCACTGCATCCAGAGCATTCACGAAAAGCTTGTCCGCACCGGCGATGTCCGCTGCATCCGTGGACTTTTTGGAATCGATCGCGCCGTTGTAAACGAGCACGCCATCCTTATTGATGATGAAGAGATGCGGGGTGGTTTTGGCATCGTATGCCTTGCCGATTGTGCCTTCCGGATCGAGCAGGAACTGAGTGGCCTTGTTGCCATCCTTGGTGGCACGGGCGGTCATGTCAGCTGCATTGTAGTTCCCTTGCTTGCCAGGAGCAGAAGAGTTGATGGAAATCCAAACCACATCCTTGGCGGCGTATTCCTGTTGGAGCTTCGGGATATTGCCGCTGGTGTAGTGCTTTTTCACGAACGGGCAATCGAAGTTTACCCACTCCAGCACGACGACCTTGCCCTTCTGATCGGCCAGGGAGACGGTTTCACCCTTCAGGTTCTTGCCGGAAAAGGCGGGCGCTGGCTTGCCCACATCAGCGGCAAAGGCGGAGATGACGGAAAAGGCTCCGGCGAGGACGGTAAATGCGATGGATTTCATAAGTATATAAAGGGTTGGGGTTGAGTGATGAAACGTGGCGAGCAAAGGAAACTTGTCATGGATTTTCTGCCGCCCATGTCAACCGCACCGGGGCACCCGCACCTGCGATGATTAAAGAAAGCTTTTTCAAGGGAGTGGGCGCATACTCGTTTTTCTTCACAGTGGCCTTCCAGGCCTCCCCCTCCCTGGCGAAGACAATTTTTGCCGCAGGGTCCACCGCATGCTCGGTTTCCGGAAACACCTTTGCCCCAGCCAGATCGAAGGTGGGTGCGGCATCCACCTTCAGCTCCAACTGCCCGTCCTTTTCCGCCACTACCAGGGTCAGCCCGTCCACGGCAGAGGGGAGGCTTTCAAAAGCTTGGCGGATGGCCGCAGCATCTGGAGTGGGCACGGCAGAGCCAGATGTAAAGGAAAGGGAAAACTCCGCCTTTCCCGGTACGCAGGCATCATCATTGCACGTTAGCCAGGAGACATTTGCCACTGGCTTCGCCTCCCCAGTGAATCCCTCCGGCGGTGTGAGAGTGATCGGAAAAACCACCGTGCCTTCATAGCCGTAGCCAGCCAGCCCGCCTGTATGGAATGCCTTTGGCACCGGGAAGCCCGGCTCACTCGCCGTCCAGCCCGCAGGCAGCGCCCATTTTACGGAAATCTTCATGCCTCCCTCACCCGGATTGCTCCAGTAAGTATGCCACTCCCGATCCACCTTCAGTCTCACCGCCACCTGCAATGGCTGTCCGGCTTGATAGGTAGTGGAGGCCGCCAGCAGATCCGCCACCGCCTTTCCAGAGCGCACTCCGGCGTGGGATACGGTGCACATGGCGGCAGACAGCAGCAGGACACGGGAGATCATAATGGGATAACATGCCCAGATTTCCAAACCGATCAAGAGAGCATGGCTCCGCCTGCCTTTCTGGTTGCCGCACTCCCTCAAATTCAGTTTTCATATCCCATGCGTCATTCCCTGCTTTTTACTGCGGTCCTCGCTCCGCTGATTCTTTCCCACTGTGGCAATGGCTACGGGCGTGTGGGCCTCCGCCAGGCACCGAAAATCGTCAATGTTTCCTCATACGATCCGAAGGAAAAGCAACGCGCGGGAGATTCCTTCTCACAGCACGATGTTTCCGCGCTCCAGCGCAATGGCGCGCATGGCCTCATCGCGCGCTGCGGGAAGGGCCGCCTGCTGGATGACAAGTGCGCGGATTTCCTTAGTGCCTCCCACCGCCAGGGGATGAAGCTGGGCACCTACTATTTCGTCCTGGCGGATGTGGATCCCGTCTGGCAGGCGGATCAATACATCGCCCGGCTCCAGCAGATCGCTGCAGAGCGCGGCCTGCACGGGAAAAAAATTCTGCTGGTGGGGGACTTCGATACCAAGTCGAAGGCCAGCGACATCGTGCGCTTTGTCGATCGCATCGAGCAGCGCACCGGAGTCCGCCCCGTGATCTATCTGGAAAACAGCGATCGCCTGCGCCACACTCTATCAAACGCCAGTGGTGCCGAAAAACGCTGCATCCGCCAGTGCCCCTACTGGATCGCCCTCTACAATCCCTCCGGCCCCTTCCGCACGCCGAAGGATCTGATGGAAGCCTACGATGTGTGGGATGAGTGGGCCATCTGGCAATACGCCGGTGTGGAATGGGAACGCCGCTCTGTCTCTAAGCATTATCATGCTGGTCCGTGGAAATCCCCGCAATACTTCGGCACCATGGACCGTCCGCTGGAACATAATGCCTTCAATGGAGACGAAGGCGATCTGGAGTCCTTCTGGGACAAGCACTCCTGGGCACCGCTCTGAAAGTTTGCTAGTTTCCAGTGTTCAGTTTTCAGGAAAGAGTCTCGTATAGCGGCCCTTCCACTGATCACCAATCACTGCTCACTCGGCACTTCCTCTCATGTTCAACATCGTCCTCCACGAGCCCGAGATTCCACACAATGCCGGCGCCGCCGGGCGGCTGGCGCTGGCTACAGATTCCACGCTTCATCTCATCGAGCCACTGGGGTTTTCCCTAGAGGACAAGCACGTCCGCCGCACCGGCTTGGATTATTGGCAGGATGTGAAGCTGCGCGTGTGGCCCAGCTATGCCGCCCTGCAGGAAGCAGCCGCCAGGGACGCCACCTTCTGGCTGCTCAGCACCAAGGCCACCGCCTCGCCGTGGACGGCTGCCTTTCAGCCGGGTGACTACCTCGTTTTTGGCAAGGAAACCAAGGGCCTGCCATCCGAGATGGTGACGGCAGCCGGAGAACACGCCCTCCGCATCCCCATGGCACCCGGCGGCACCCGCAGCCTGAATCTTTCCACCGCTATCGCCATCGTGCTTTACGAAGCCGTTAGGCAGCAGGCACCGGAGTGGTGAACCAGGCACCCTCAGCGATCAGGGAAACACCACTTCCACATTCTTCTCGGCACTGCTGCCGCCGAAGCTATCCCCGATGTCCTTGCTGGTAACGAAGAGCATGAGGGAAATGAGGCCGAGGGCGCAGACAGTTTGGATGATTTCCAACGGCTTGGCCTTCACGGGACGGCCGGAGATTTTCTCAAGAAGGGCAAGGGTGATGTGGCCGCCATCCAGCACAGGGAAGGGGAGCATGTTCAGCACCGCGAGGTTCACATTGAAGAGCACGAAAAAGGCGATGATCCGCTGCATGCCGTTCTCCGTCTGGAGGAGCTGGTACTGCATCTTGGCAATGCCTACCGGTCCGCTTAGGTGATCGACGCCTATATTTGAATCCGGCGCGATGACGCTGGTGATGGTGATCCACATGGAATGCAGGCTTTCCTTCACCTGCTGGATCGGCCCCGGGTGGACGATGCGGGTGTCCACTTCCTTGGTATTCTCCCACAAGACGCCGATTTTCGGGGTGGAGTTGGCAGGCTGTAGCGGCTTCTCCGGTGTGAGGCTCACCTCCCGGGTCTGGCCGGAAGCATTTTCCACACCCACCAGTACGGTCTGCCAGTTCCTGTTTTTCAGATAGAGGGAAAACTGTTCCGGACCGTAGATGCGAGTGCCATCCACGGAGACGATCCTGTCGCCCTTCACCAATCCTGCATCGGCAGCCGGGCTGTTGAGGGAAGTGGAGCCCACGATTGCCGGACTGGAAGGCATGAGGCCCACCTGGCGCATACCCCGGCGCTGGAACCACTGGGTTTTCTCCGTCTCAAAGCCGGAGGTAAGCTTGAAAGGTTCCGCCACTCCCGGACGGGCGACTGTGAAGACAATTTCCTTACCCCGGCTGAGAATCACCTGCTCGGTGATGGAATTGAGCGAACCTGCAAAGCCCTTCACCGGCTTGCCATTGATGGCGATCACGGTGTCGCCTGGGAGCATGCCGGCCTTCTCGGCAGGGCTGGCGGGTGCCACATAGCCGATGCGGGTCTCGGGCACGAAGTCCTTTGGCTTTCCGATTTTCCAGACCACGGTGGCGGCCAGGAGGGCGAGGAGAAAGGAAAACAACGGACCAGCAAAGGCGACGATGATCTTATCCAGCGGCGTAATGGGCGGCAGCGGCTGGTCCGGCTTGGTTCCACCCTCGATGGATTCCATGGGTGCCATCTGTGGCAGGGCGACGAAGCCACCGGCAGGAATCCAGCCGAGGCCGTATTGCACGCCATTCACGGTTTTGCTCCAAATGGGCTTTCCGAACCAGATCTGGAAGCGGTCGATTTGTAGGCCGCGCCATTTCGCCGCCCAGAAGTGACCCAGTTCGTGAACGAAAATGATGATGTTGAAACTCATCACGACCACGAAAATCAGCAATGCCACTTTGGGCAGGGAAGTAAGATCAAACATGAGGAAATCAGGAAAAATGGTGTCTTTTTAAAACTGGATGGAACCTAGCAAGAGGCATGAAGCGGGCAAGTGCTTAAAAAACCGTAGGAAAATCAACGGCTGCCGAAGACCTGGGTGACGAAAACCATGCCATCCGAATCCACTGCGGTGCCGACACCCGTAGCATTCCACGAGCCCAGCATGGAACTGCGGTGCGCACCGGACTGGATCCACAGATTGAGCACCCCTTGGATGGCGGCCGGGCCCCTGCCTGCGCCCACATTTTCATTGAGCTGCACATAGCCCAACTGCTGCCGGGCCTGAAAGACCCGGGTAGAATAGCCGTCGTGGCTGATCAGTTTTTTTCCGCGATGGCGGAGCATGTAAACGGAGTGCTGGCGGGCAAGGGCATCCAGGCTGGCATCTCTGCGCAAGGGTGGCTTTCCCTTGGTGGCGCGGTAGGCATTCACGCCGCCCGCCACCCGGGCATCCAGGCTGCCGCTGGCCGGGATCTGGGTGGTGGGAGCTGGTGCTGCTGATGAGCTGAATGGTAGCCACCTCCGGACAAAACAGGAGGTGAGCAAGGGAATGCCCGCAGCCACAACGAGGGAAAACCATAAGGAACGTTTCATGACGCATGAGGGGAGTGGAACCCTTATAATTTTAGCGCAAACCTGCCGGTGGGCCTAAAATTTCTTTCATGACAATGGCCGTCCGCAATTCTTTCTGATTCCGCAAGCGGCTGCGTATGGAAGAAAAAGCGGGACGGGCGACAGGTCCCCGGGGCACCGGTGGGGCAGGGGCAGCCTGCTGCTGCTGAGAAGCCCTCAGCTTCTGCAACCGGGCCTGAAGTTCCAACTGACGCTGGAATTCCTGCGCGGAGGCCTCCTGATCATTCACCAGCGGAGGTGGGGTGGGAAATGATCGAAGCGGCGGCGGGGTGGGATGATATTTTTGAGTCGGCTCGCCCCATTCCACCATCTCGCCATCATCACCCGGCCATTTTTCGTCCGCAGGAGGAGCCTGCTCGGTTTTTTGTCCGAACAGGCGCTCCTTGAGCCAGAAAAACACCGCTGCGCCCACGAAAAGCGCGATTTGCGGGTGCTCGAAGATCCAATCGACAAGTTTCATTTAAGCTCCCTCAGTTTTGGAAATGCTGTCCCTCATCTGGGTATCGGATTTCACATTCTCCATCTTGTAATAATCCATCACTCCCAGACGACCGGAACGGAAGGCCTCCGCCATGGCAAGCGGCACTTCAGCCTCAGCCTCCACCACCTTCGCCTTCATTTCCTGAACGCGGGCGACCATTTCCTGCTCCAGCGCGACGGCGGCGGCACGGCGGATTTCCGCTTCGGCCTGAGCCATGTTTTTGTTCGCCATGGCTTGGGCTTCCTGAAGCTTCGCGCCGACGTTTTCACCCACATCCACGTCTGCGATGTCGATGGAAAGGATTTCGAAGGCCGTACCCACATCCAGTCCGCGATGGAGAACCACCTTGGAAATGCTGTCCGGGGACTCGAGCACGGTTTTGTAGCTGGCAGCCGAACCGATGGTGGTGACGATGCCCTCGCCTACCCGGGCAATGATGGTTTCCTCCTTCGCACCGCCTACGAAACGATCAAGGTTGGTACGGACAGTCACGCGGGCTTTTACCTTCACCTGGATGCCATCCTTGGCCACGCCATCGATGGTGGTGCGGCCACTGGCAGGATTGGGACAATCAATCACACGCGGGTCCACAGAAGTGCGGACCGCTTCAATCACGCTTTTTCCGGAACCCTTGGTGGCAAGATCGATGGCGCAGGCGCGATTCCAATCCAGCTCAATGCCTGCTTTTTTCGCGGCAATGAGAGCCTGGATGGTGGGCACCACATTTCCGCCCGCCAGGAAGTGGGCCTCGATGTCGTTGACCGCGATATCCACCCCGGCCTTCCGGGCGGTGATGCGCTCGTCCACGATCATGCCGTACGGCACGCGACGGAGACGCATGGCCACCAGATCCGTGAAACCGACGTAGGCACCCGCCAGCCAGGCACGCAGCCAGACATTGAAGAACGAAAGGATGATGCCAAAGAGGAGGAGTCCGAAGATTCCAATGACAATGAGGGCGATGGTGGAGAGTTCTGGCATGGCGATCTAGTTGGTTTTGGTGAGATTGACGATGAGGCGGAAATTATCGGCTCCGGTGACTTCAAGGGCGGTTCCCGCAGGCACTTGGCCGGATTCACAAAAGGCTTCGTAGCGCTGGCCCTCGATAAGGACGTAGCCGCTGGGCGAGAGGGTGGTGACGGCCTCTGCAGGCTTTCCCACCAAAAGGAGCGCTTCCTTGCCAACGGCAGCGGTCACTCCATGGATCTCGGCGGTGAGGAAGGCCCGCTTCCCCACCTTCGTGCGAGGCAGCACACGGAACTCCAAAAACAGCGCGATGCCGGCGACCACCACGGCCGCGGCCACGGCAATGAATCCGCCGCTGGTGCCGTAGGTGGAAAACGCCACCACACAACCGCCAAACATCAGCAGCCCCCCGGCGATTCCGAGAATGCCCCCGGGAATGATGACCTCCACGCCGATGAAAACGAGGCCCAGCAGGAAAAGCAAAATGATGAGCATCATGACACCACCTCCACGATGAGGGAAAATTCGGATTGGCCGGTGACGACCACCGGTGTGCCGACAACTGCATGACCCACCGCCAGCCGGGCTTCATGGCGTTTCCCGGCGATTTCCACCTGTCCGCTGGGGAACAAGGCCGTCACCGCGGTGCCGGTAGCTCCGATGAGGGAGTGAGCTTGGACGGCACGTTCCTCCGGCTCCCCGCTCACGGCAGATTCCAGAATGAGGCCATTCCACAAGCTGCCTTTCGGTAAAAATTTCAGCATGGCGGTGAAGCCCAGGACGGCCAGTCCGCAGCCCAGCAGCACATTTGCCAATGGCCTGAACAACACATCGCCGGAAATGGAAATGGGTTCCCTCGGCCATAGGTCAGCCATGGCCCATACAAGGGAAACGAACATCAGCACAGCACCGCCAATCGCCAGCACGAATACGCCCTGGAAAAACAGCAGCTCCACACCTACCAGAACCACCCCCAACAGGAAAAACAGCATGGGCTCGTGACCGGACAGCCCGGCAATGTAGTGGCCAAAGAAAACCGTCCCCAGCAGAACGATGCCCGTGACACCGAAGAAGCCGAATCCGGGAGTTTTGAACTCGATGAAAAGTGCCATCATTCCCACAGCCATGAGCAGCGGCGTGAGTGCCGTGAGATATTGCGCCACTTTTTCGGACCAAGTGACCTCCAGTTTGACGACGGAATAATTTCCCGCCCCATGGAGGGTATCCAGCAAATGATCGAGGCTGGTTGAAATGCCATTGCCCAGCAAAGGCTGCGGCGGCGTGCCATAAGCCTTCATCGCCTCCTGCGCGGTGAGTGAGAGAAGTTCCCCCTTCGGCTTGAGAATTTGATCGCCGATCTTCAGTTCGTAATCGGCGTCGATCATGGCGGAAATCACATCCCAACGATAGCCTTTCCCCTCCGAGATGGTGCGGACTCGCGCCTTCAGGTAACTGACGATTTTCGCCCGCATCGTTTCATCGATTTCGCCACCCCCGGACATGACCGGAGCTGCCGCGCCTATCACCCCATCGGGAGCAAAGTAGATTTCATCCGTGCCTGCGGAAATGAGCGAGCCGGCAGAAATGGCCTCAGAGTGGATATAGGTGACGGTTTTCCCCGGAAATTTATCCAATGCCTTCAGCATCTCGAAAGTAACGTCCAGTGCACCCCCGGGAGTCTCCATGTCTAGCACGATGGTATCCACTTTCTGCTCGATGGCCTCCTTCAGTCCGCGCCGCAGGATGTATAGTTGAGGCTTCGCGATCTCTCCCTTCACCGGGATGACCACCACTTTAGCCGGAGAAGGCTGCACCTCCACCGCTGGTGCCTGAGGCAACAACGACGAAAGCGCCAATATCAATCCGACCAAAATCCGGTTCACCCTCCTACCATGCGCTGTGAGCTTTCCACTAGCAAGCTCACGAGTGTTGGAAGATCCGACGAAGATTCCAGTTACCTGCTGTCCAACTGGAATGTCTGCCCGGAGGTGTGGGGCAGCTCGTCATGGAGGAAGCGGAGGAAATGGGCGACTTCGCGTGGTGTATTGAAGCGGCCCAGACGGTGATCCGCCAGCACCTGGCGACGGCGCTGGGCGGTGACGCCAGCAGTCATTTTCGTTTCCAGAAATCCGGGCAAGATCACATTCACGCGAATATTGTGAGAGCCATGCTGGTACGCCAGATCACGGGTGAGGCCCAGCAGCGCCGCCTTGGCCGTGGCATAAGCAGCCTGACCGATGGGTGGATGGAGAGCAGAATAGCTGGAAATGAAGACGATGTGGCCACTTTTCCGTTCCCGCATGCCCGGCAGGACGGCTGCCGCGCAAGAAGCCGCTCCTTGAAAATTCACCTGCATCACCTGATGCCAATCCTCCTCGGCCATCATGCCCAGCAGCGCATCCCGGGTGATGCCTGCATTACAGACGAGCAGATCCGGCGCAATGCCTCGGAAATGGTTCTTGAGGGAAGCAGGATCCGTAACATCGAGTTCCAATCGGGAAGGGGAGTCCACTTGCCAACTGGCAGCGGAAAAAACGGCAGCGATCGCCTGGCCCAGGTCTCCAGACCCACCGGTGATGATCGCATGCTTCATGAGTGGGATGCTGGACCAAGCTGAATGGTCCCCGCAAGCGTGCCTTCCACCAAGAACCCGGGAAAACATTGTGAACAACCTCTGAATGGATGCGGGAATTCCCGATTGCCTGTTTTCAATGCTGGAGTCATTCGACCCAGGATGGAGTTAATGCCCATGTTATTCTTTCCGTGGAACGCAGGTAGTTGCAATGGGGAACAGGCTTTTTTGAAGGTTGTTCACACCATTAAGAAGAAGATCTTATGTAGGTCAAAAATGAAGAATTCATAAGAGCTCTTCCATTTGGGCAGTGTGAATGAATCTGGCAAGATATTGCCGGGGTCATGAAAAGAGGTCGGATTTTGAGGAACGGCTGAACGACATGGTGAGCTTTGTAAAAAGAAAGGGTTCCACCAGTCGTGCTGACCGATGGAACCCTTCTGAGAGCGCGTGTGCGCTGTTTAAGGCTTTTACAGAAGCATGAGAGCGGGTTGCTCGACGAGCTTCTTGACCTCGGACAGGAATTGGGCGGCCACGGCACCATCGACAACGCGGTGGTCACAGGAGAGGCCCAGGTTCATGCGCAGGCCGGGGACGATCTGGCCATTCTTGACGACCGGCTTCTCGATGGCGGCACCTACTGAGAGGATAGCTGCCTGTGGAGGATTGACGATCGCATCGAAGGACTCGATTCCCCATGCGCCGAGGTTGGAGACGGTGATGGTGCCGCCGTCGAATTCGGTAGGCTTCAGCTTCTTGTCCTTGGCGCGTGCGGCGAAGTCTTTCACGGCGCGTGAAATCGCAAGCAGGGACTTGGTGTCCGCTTCCTTGATGACTGGAGTGACCAGGCCGTCCTCCACCGCGATGGCGACGGAAAGTCCGACGTGCTTGAACTTCACGACGTGTTCTCCGGCGAAGGAGGCATTCACGGCAGGCACTGCTTGGGCGGCATTCACCACGGCCTTCAGAATGAAGTCGTTTACGGAATACTTGTTGCCGTGGGTCTTGTCCGCTTGGTCGTTCACCTGCTTGCGCAGTGCCATGAGAGGGGAGGCATCCACTTCCACGTGGAGATAGAAGTGAGGGATGGTGGTCTTGGAAGTCAGCAGGCGGGAGGCGATGACCTTCCGCATGGAGCTGAGTGGGATGATTTCGTCCTCATCCTTGGCCACAGGAAGAATAGCGGCTGGTGCAGCAGCAGCCGGTGCGGCCTTGCTCTTTGCGGATGCAGCGAGAGCGGAAGCTGCGGCTGCCTCGCTGGAAGGCTTGGAAGGCTTGGAAGAGGCACCCACAACGTCGTTTTTCAGGATGCGGCCGCCAGGACCACTCCCGGTAACGGAGCTCAAATCCACGCCGGATTCTGCTGCGATCTTGCGGGCGAGAGGGGAGGCTTTGGCACGCTCACCGGAGGAGGCGGCGGCAGCAGGAGCAGGAGCGGCGCTGGCAGGTGCACTTGCAGCAGCAGGAGCCGCTGCCGGGGCAGCACTGGCGGCGGCTGGCGCGGGTGCCGCAGCGCCGGAAGAATCTCCATCAAGCACGGCAAGAATACCGCCGATGGTCGCTTTTTCGCCTTCCTGAATGAGGATGGAAGTGATGGTTCCTTCATCGAAGGCTTCCATTTCCATGGTCGCCTTGTCGGTTTCCACTTCTGCGAGGATGTCGCCAATTTCCACGGAATCGCCCACCTTTTTGTGCCATTTGATGAGAGTGCCCTCAGTCATGGTGTCCGAGAGCTTGGGCATTTCGATATTTACAGGCATGGCGTCAGTGAATGGAAGAGGTTGTCTGGGCGTAGAATGAGAGAAAGCAGGGGTATTTCCAGACTTTTTGCGTGGGATGTGGAGACAAAAAAGCGCGATGACAGGATTGCCACCGCGCTTTTGGAAAATCAGGCCCGTGGGATGCTCAGGGAGCAAGGGGCTTCATGCTTGGGATAAGGCCAAGGTTCGGGCTGCCGGAGCTGCCTTGGGTGGAAGCCATGTTCAGCGTTTTCTTGGAAGTGGCACCGCAATAGTCCTTTCCGGGGCAATAAAGGCGGACGCAAGGACCATTTGCCACAGGCACGCGCTTGGTGACGGTCTTGTAGCGGGGCACCTTTTTCTCGATGGTTTCCGTCATACCATCCTTGCCGCCGGTGTGGACCTCTTCCGTCACGATGTCATACTTGCAGGTTTTCACCTGTTTGGTGACGGTGCGGTAACCCATGTATTGGTTGGAAAGGCCGCCGAACATGGAGCAGCAGGAAGAGAAGCCGAGGGTGACGGCGATCGCGGAAGCGAGGAGGACGAGGTTTTTCATTGGGGTCTGGGTTGGTTATTTCACGAAGGGTTTAAAAAAGACAGCAGCAGGAAGTCATGGCCAGAGCCACGGCAGTCGCAGCAATTGCGGTGCAGATACGGAAGAACATGATTCAGATGCTAGGAATCAAAGGATTGTTGGCAATGGAAAAAGCACCAGTGGCTTCAGCCCAGATATCAGACGACAAGCTTCACTAGAGCCGGGGCATTTTCATCTGCAAAAAAGCCCGGCGACCACATGGGCTGCCGGGCTGGAGAATCCATTATCCTTCACGCAATGGTGAGCACCTTCTCAACAATCCTTTTTGGATTCGGAAGTTGTTCATTTTCAACGTGTGGTGAATAAATTGCAGGAGCATCAATGGTGCATACGCGTTTCACCGGTGCATCCAAATAATCGAAGGCGAGATCCTGGATGAGAGTGGCAACCATGGCGGAGACACCGCCGAAGGGCTTGGACTCATCAATGAGCACCACACGATTGGTCTTCATCACAGACTTGAGGATGGCATCCTGATCCAGCGGGCGGATCGAACGAAGGTCGAGCACATCACAACTGATGCCGTGTTCCTTTTGAAGGGTTTCTGCGGCAGCCAGAGCATGGATCACGGAGCGGCCATGGGCGATGAGGGAAACATCCGTTCCTTCACGCTTGAGATCCGCCACACCCAGGGGAATGACGAAATCACCATCGGCTGGATCCGGAACCTCACCGGTCATGCCGTAGAGGAGGGTATTCTCCATGAAGTAAACCGGGTCATTGTCTCGGATGGCAGCCTTGATGAGGCCCTTCACATCTGCAGGAGTGGCAGGAGAGCAAACCTTCAGGCCGGGGAATGCAGCGAAGAGGCCTTCCGGGATGTGGGAGTGGGTGGCACCCACACCGGTGCCGCCGTTGGCAGGACCGCGGACCACAATCGGACAATTGCAAAGACCGCCAGACATGTAGCGCACACAGGCAGCATTGCTGACGAGTTGATCGAAGGCAACGGAGTGGAAGGACCAGAACATCAACTCCATCACGGGACGTACGCCGAGCATGGAGGCACCGATGCCCATGCCTATGAAGCCGGCTTCTGAAATAGGGGTATCGACAACGCGTTTGTCGCCCCATTTTTTCCAAAGCCCTTCAGTGACCTTGTAGGCACCGTTGTATTGGGCGACTTCCTCGCCCATGAGGACGACGTTTGGATCGCGGGCAAGTTCTTCATCCAGACCTTCGCGGAGGGCTTCACGGTAAGTGATAATGCGTGACATGGGAAAATAGGTAGCAGGTGGAAATTGAGTGCTGGTGAACAGGAGGAAGGATCAGTCGTTGAAGAAGTGGCGACCGATTTTGGATGCCTCGGTGTTGTTGTCGGTTTCCCAGTAAACGTCCGTACTGATGTCTGCGATGGTGGGGGCAGGGGATTCCTCGGCGAATTTCACGGAGGCGGCGGCTTCCTCGGCAGCAGCTTTGCTGATGGCGTCTGCCTGCTCCTCGGTCAGCACGCCTTCGGCGACGAGCTTGCGGCGGAACACATTGATTGGATCGTGGTTCTGCTTGTAGTTCTCGATTTCCTCCGGGGTGCGATACTTCTTGTGGTTCGCATCCGCCACGCTGTGGCCGTAGTAGCGATAGGTATCGATTTCCAGAATGGATGGCTTGTGCTGCTTGCGGGCACGCTCCATGGCGATGTGGGTCTTGGCGCGAACTTCGTAGATGTCCGAGCCGTCGATAACATCCCACTCCATGTCGTAGGCTTCCGCCCGTTGGGCTAGGCAGCCTCGATAGGCGGAAGAACGCTTCTGGGATGTGCCCATGGAGTAACCGTTGTTTTCGATGACGTAGACGACAGGAATATCGAAAAGCGCGGCAATGTTGAGGGACTCGTGGAAGGCACCTTGGTTGACGGCACCATCCCCGAGGTAGCAGAGGCAGCAGCCTTCACGACCGAGGTATTTCACCCCGTAGGCGAGACCGAGGCCGAGGGGCGTCTGGCCGCCGACGATACCGTGGCCACCCCAGAAATTCTTGTCGGGTGCGAAGAAGTGCATGGAGCCGCCCTTACCCTTCGAGCATCCAGTCTGCTTGCCGTACATTTCCGCCATACACTCGTTCATGCCCATGCCAACTGCCAAGGCGTGGCCGTGATCCCGGTAAGCGGTGATGAAGTGATCATGCTCGCCGCCGAGGGAGATGGTACCCACCGCCACGGACTCTTGACCGATGTAAAGGTGGAGGAAGCCTGTCATGCGGCCAGCCTGATAATATTTCAGGGAAGCCTGCTCAAAGCGGCGGATGCGGACCATCTGCGTGAACAGCTCGATTTTTCGCTCCAGGGTAAGCGATTGGTTGATCGGCGAATTGGCAAAATCGAGTTGTTGTGGTGTGGCGCTGGACATGGTCGGGCGTTTGAAGTGAGAGGACTAAGAAAGGAGGGGGCGGAGCTGGCAAGCCTTATCTGGCAAGGACAGGTGCCGGTGCAGTTTCAGAAATGGGAAGGGATTTCCGGGCGAGCAAGAAGATGCCGGTGAAGAGAAAATTCGCGGCTGCAAGATTGCGCAGGAAAATCCACGTAGGCCCCATGGAGGTGGGCCCGGTCCATTGGGCACGGGTGAATCCTTCCCAGGTTTTTGCATAAAGCGGATCAAGGGAGAAGGAGACGAGATTCGTGAGGAAATAGAAAATTCCAGCAGCGAGCAGGGAGGCTCCAAGAGTGCGGGGCATGGAAGGATTCCGGCGTGTCCAGAGAGCAATGCCTACGATGGCAGAGATTCCCAAAATCTGGCTCAGCAGCACATCCACGCGGAAAATTGAGTAGCCTTGGAGGTAGCTGGTGAAGGGGTAGGTCACGAGCCAGACAAAAAGTGGAAGTGCCCAACGCTGGCGGCCGTGGAGAAAAACCACGCTGCACAGCAGCAATGCAGGCAAGGGTTGGAAATTCGGAAAGCTCGTGGCCAGCATGCTGCCCACCACGCGGAAAGCTGCCAGAATCGCAAAAATCAAAATGACAGGAAGCCAGCGGTTCATGAGCAAGAATTGAAAATTTTTCGAAGCGGGGCTAGAGGAAATTTTCGCGGATCCCAGGGTTTTTACCGTTGCATGTTCCACGTGGAACGCTGGCCGGTTCGTGCTTGAGCTGTGCCGGGCAGGGCGTATGGTGCGCTGCCCGATGTTCCGCTACCCGAAAACTTACGATGTGATTGTCATAGGCGCAGGCCATGCAGGCGTGGAGGCGGCCATGGCTGCTGCACGCCTTGGCTGTCAGGTGGCTGTGCTTACCCAGAATCTGGATACCATCGGCCAGATGTCCTGCAATCCCGCCATTGGCGGATTGGCCAAGGGACATATGGTGCGGGAGATCGATGCTCTAGGGGGTGCGATGGGATTGAATACAGAT
>Ga0157373_10001618_pt1 | contig 17180 bp, 15 predicted proteins | sample C65metaG_FD_113460 | JGI IMG/M metagenome (GOLD analysis project Ga0157373, IMG submission 113460) | Corn rhizosphere microbial communities from Kellogg Biological Station, Michigan, USA - C6-5 metaG | ecosystem: Host-associated > Plants > Roots > Rhizosphere > Soil | place: USA: Michigan... | reverse complement strand
GCGACCGCCCGACGTTGGCAACACAAAGAAGGGCAGCGCGCCGCCGGCCAAGCCCGCGGCGACCAAGCCTGCCGCTCCAAGTCATCCGGGGAAGGGGGAGTAGTCATGGTGCGTTCGATCCTGTTTGCCTCCGCCGCAGCGCTCCTTGCCAGCCCCGCGGCCGCCCAGAGGTTCGACAGCGCCGCCGTGTCGGGCCTCGGCGTTCGCAACATCGGTTCGGCCACCATGTCGGGCCGAATCTCGGCCATCGACGGGCGCCAGGAGAAGGACGGGAAGGTCACGCTCCTGATCGGCTCCGCGTCCGGCGGGGTGTGGAAGTCGGAGGATGGTGGAACGACCTTCAAGCCGGTGTTCGAGAAGGAGTCGGTGCAGTCGATCGGCGCCGTCGCCATCAATCCCAAGGACAGCAAGGTCATGTGGGTCGGAACCGGCGAAGGCTGGGTCCGCAACTCGGTCTCGGTCGGCAACGGCGTCTACAAGTCGACCGATGGCGGCGAGACCTGGAACAATGTGGGCCTGCCGAACAGCGAGCGCATCACGCGCATCCTGATCGACCCGAAGAACAGCGACATTGTCTATGTCTGCGCGCCCGGCGCTCTCTGGTCGGATTCGCCGGACCGCGGCCTTTACAAGACCAGCGACGGGGGCAGGACCTGGTCGCTGATCCTCAAGGGCGCGAACCTGTCCACCGGCTGCGCGTCCGTCGCCATGGACCCGGCCAACCCCAATCACCTGCTCGCGGGGACGTGGGATTTCCGCCGCAAAGCCTATGAGTTCCGCTCCGGCGGGAACGGACCCGAGGCTCCGTCCGGCAGCCGCTTCGCCGAAAGCCGCGACGGCGGGCGGACCTGGACCTACCTCGATCCGAGCAACCGCAAGGGCTTGCCCAAGCAGCCGTGGGGCCGGCTCGAAATCGCGTTCGCGCCTTCGAACCCCAAGCAGGTCTACGCCTTCATCGAAAATGTCCGCCCGGCTTTGTTCGTGTCCGAGGACGGGGGCACTACCTGGCAGGAGCGCGACCGCAGCCAGTGGCAGGTGTGGCGCCCGTTCTATTTCGGGCGGATCGTCCCCGACCCGAAGGATTCCAACCGGGTCTACAAGATGGGCTTCTTCCCGATCGTCTCCGAGGACGGCGGCAAGAGCTTCTCAAACGCCGGCGGGTCGGCCCACGTCGACTGGCACGACATGTGGATCAACCCCAGCAACACCAAGTACATGGTCGGCGGGAACGACGGCGGCCTGTGGTACACCTATGACGGCGGAACACGCTGGTGGCATGCCGAGAATTTGCCGGTGAGCCAGTTCTACCATGTGAGCACCGACAACAAGGACCCGTACCAGGTCTATGGCGGCCTGCAGGACAACAGCGCCTGGGTCGGCGACCAGGAATATCCCGGCGGGATCAGCAACAGCCGCTGGGAGAATCTGTTCGGCGGCGACGGCTTCTGGGCTTTTTCCGATCCGTCCGACCCGGATTACGCCTATGCCGAATCGCAGGGCGGATTCGTCGGCCGGATCAACCGCAAGACCCTCCAGGCGCGGCTGATCCAGCCGCAGGCGAACTACAAGGAAAAGCTGCGCTTCAACTGGAATACGCCGATCGCGCTGTCGCCCAACGAGAAGGGCACGATCTACATCGGGTCGCAATTCCTGTTCCGGAGCCGCGACCATGGCACCACGTGGGACCGGATTTCGCCCGACCTGACGACCAACGACCCCGTCCGCCAGCGCCAGGAGCAATCGGGCGGAATCACGGTCGACAACTCGGCCGCGGAGATGAACACCACCATCTACTCAATCTCGGAGAGCCCGCGAGCGGCCGGCGAGATCTGGGTCGGGACCGATGACGGCAACGTCCAGCTGACGCGCGACGCAGGCAGGAGCTGGTCGAACCTCACTCCGAACCTCCGAATGCCGGCGGGCAACTGGATCAGCTGGGTCGAGGCGAGCCGCTACAACCCGGCTGTCGCTTACGTGACCGACGACCGGCACACGGTCGGGGACATGCAGCCCTACCTTTACCGCACCGCCGATTACGGCCGGACGTGGCAGCGGCTGGTCGGGCCTGGAACGCCCGGCGTGCGCGGCTATGCGCACGTGATCAAGGAGGACCGGCTCAACCCGAACATCCTCTATCTTGGGACCGAGTTCGGGCTGTTCGTTTCGCTGAACGGCGGCCAGAGCTGGGCGCAATTCAAGCCGACCGGCTTCCCCGATGGCCTCGCGGTGCGCGACATCGCTCTCCAGGACCGCGACGACGACATGGTTCTGGCAACACACGGCCGCGGCATCTGGGTGGTGGATGACATCAGCCCTCTGAGGCAGCTCACGCCGGCTACCCTCGCGAGCGCTGCAGTCCTTCTGCCCGGCCCGCCGGTCCAGCAGCGCATCCAGGGCAATGGTGGCTGGTCCGAGGGCGATGCGACCTATTTCGGCGACAATCCGCCAAACGGCGCCGTCATCACTTACTATCAGAAGGCGCGCCACGTGATCGGACGGATGAAGCTCGAGATCCTCGACGCGAGCGGCAATGTCGTCGATGAAATCCCGACGTCCAAACGGCGCGGCCTCAACCGCGTGAGCTGGTCGATGCTGACCAAGCCGCCGATCGTCCCGCCGGCTGCGTCGCTGGCGGGCTCGTCGACGCAGGGTGAACGCTTCCTGCCCGGGAATTACACGGTTCGGCTGACCAGCGCGGGGCAGGTCAGCACGGCGCCGCTGACGATCACGCTCGACAAGCGCGCGAACTTCACCCTTGCCGACCGGCAGGCCCAATATGCGGCTGTCGAGCGCCTCAAGGCGATGTTCCTTCGGATGAGCAAGATCGTCGGCCAGATCAACGGTCTGCGCGCCAAAGCAGGGCAGATCGCCCACGACAGCTCGGCGCCGCCCGACGTCAAAGCGTCAGCGGCTGCCCTCACTGCCAAGGCCGATGCGCTGCGCAAGCAGATCGTCGCGACGACCGAGGGCGGCGCAATCACCGGCGAGGAGCGGCTGCGCGAGCACACAGACCAGATCTACGGGGCGATTCTGTCGGTCGAGGACCGGCCGACCGCCTACCAGATGGCGAGGATCGATGCGCTCGACCGCGAGCTCAAGGACGTCGAGGCAGCGTGGGCGGCGATGCAGAGCGGCGATGTCGCCGCCTTCAACGCCAAGCTCAGGGCTGCGAACCTGCCGCCGCTGACGATCGCCGAGATCCGCTTCGATCCCGACGACCTTGCGCGGGGCGGACGCGCATCGGCGCTGGCGCGTGGCCTAGTCGGAACGCACTTCTATGGCGATGCCGCCTCCCTGCAGGAGACGGCTGAAAGGGACTGAGACCTATTCGGTGCGCGATCCTTCCCCGCCCAGGGGCTTCACGTGCACCGTCTTGATGTTGACGAACTCGCGGATTCCGTAGGCCGAGCATTCGCGGCCGTAGCCGGAATGCTTGACCCCGCCGAACGGCGCGCGCGGGTCGGAGCGGACGTTCTCGTTGACGAAGCTCATGCCGGCCTCGAGCTCCTCGGCCGCGATCCGCCGGCCGCGGTCGAGGTCTGACGTCAACACGCCCGAACCGAGGCCGAATTCGCTGGCGTTGGCGATCCGGATCGCGTCGGCCTGGTCGTCGGCGGCAATGATCGCTGCAACCGGGCCGAACACTTCCTGGTCATGGGCAGGCTGGCCGGGACGGACGTTGCTCAGCACCGTCGCCGGGTACCAGGCGCCGGACTTCTCCGGCACTTCGCCGCCCAGCAACAGCTTCGCACCCTTGGCCACGCTCTCGGTCACCTGACGGTGGATCTCGTCGCGCGCATCGACGCTCTGCATCGGACCGAGCTTGGTCGTCTCCTTCGTCGGATCACCCATCTCGTAAGCAGTCATGGCCTCGACCATCGCCTTCTCGAAGGGTTCTAAGATCGAGCGAACGACGATGAAGCGCTTGCCCGCGATGCAGCTCTGGCCGCCGTTCACCATCCGCGCGGTCGCGGCAACCTTCGCTGCTGCGGGAATGTCGGCGTCCTCGAGCACGACGTAGGCGTCGGACCCGCCGAGCTCGAGCACGCATTTCTTGAGCACGGAACCGGCGGCGGTGGCGACGCTTTTCCCCGCGGCGACGCTGCCGGTCAGGGTGACGGCGGCGACATTGTCATCCTTGATCAACGCTTCGACCTCGCGGCTCGGTAGCAGCAGTGTCCGGAACAGCGCCTTCGGCACGCCCGCATCGTGAAGCACCTTCTCGATCGCCAGCGCGCACCCGGGGACATTGCTGGCGTGCTTGAGGAGCATTCCGTTGCCCGCCATCAGCGCGGGAGCGGCGGCGCGGAAGACCTGCCAGAAGGGGAAGTTCCACGGCATCACGGCGAGGACGATGCCCAGCGGGTTGAAGGTGACGAACGCCTCGCCGCCGCCGATGTCGACCGGCTCCTGGGCGAGATATTCCTCGGCGTGGTCGGCGAACCAGTCGCAGTGGAAGGCACATTTCTCGACCTCGGCGCGGCCGTCGCTGACGGTCTTCCCCATCTCCTCGGTCATCAGGCGTGCGAACTCGTCCTTGCGCGCGCGGAGGATTTCGGCGGCCTTGCGAACGATCGCCGCTCGATCCGCAAAGGAGGTGCGCCGCCACTCGAGAAAGGCCTCCCGCGCCGCAGCCGCGGCTGCGAGGGCATCGCCAAGCGAGGTCTCTTGATAGCTCTTCCCTGCTTCGCCCGTCGCAGAATTGACTGTATGGATCGTCTTGCCTGCCTTGGGATTGGCTAGTTCGGCTTGCTCGGACATGCAGCGACTCCTCTTGCGCTAGCCGTCAACAGACGAGCGCGGAATTCGGGCCTATTCGATCGTGCGGGTCGCTTCGAACAGGAACCAGGTCCGTCGCTCGGCCTCGTCGATCCATACCTCGAGCAGGCTGGCGGTCGCCACGTCGCCCTGCTCATCGCACAGGCCATGGACACGGCGCATTTCGTTGGTGAGCTGCTTGTTGTCGTCGCGAAGTTCGGCAAGCATGTCCCGCGGAGTCACGAACTCGGCGTCATTATCGAGCAGCCGCTTCTGCGCCGCAATTTGTCCGATGGATCGAAGCGTCGTACCGCCGATCTTGCGCACCCGTTCGGCGATCGGATCGGTGGCCGCAAAGATTTGGTCCGCCTGCTCGTCGAGCATCAAATGGAAGTCGCGAAAGTGCGGTCCCGAGATATGCCAGTGGAAGTTCTTGGTCTTCACGTACAGCGCGAACATGTCGGCAAGCAGCGCATTGAGCGCGCCCGAGATGGCGCGCACCGCGTCGGCGCCAAGATCGGTCGGCGTCGCGAGCTCTTCGTTGCGGACAATGAGCAGGTCTTCTGTAGCCATTGAAAAACATCCTTCGACACATCAGTGGTGGGTCGCCGATGCGCAACGCGGCCTATGGTCGCGCGGCTTAGGTGTTGTCGGCGGCGAAGAGAAACAGGATGAATCAATTGCGCTAATCGCCTCAAGCGATTGTCGCTCCTCGGCTGGACCTTGACGAAGACTTCGGCACGCAGGCGGCATACGGGAGTGCCGACTTCAGATGTCTTCCGGACATCCTCCGAACGATACTGGAGCGGGCGAAGGGATTCGAACCCTCGACCCCAACCTTGGCAAGGTTGTGCTCTACCCCTGAGCTACGCCCGCTCTGAGCTGACGCCGAAGCATTCTCCGGCGGAGGTGAGGCGGGCGCCTAGCATGGCGGCAAGCGCTCCTGCAAGGCGCTTGTGGCAGCCTCCCGAGCCGCCCATATGGGCGCGGCGCGACCGTTGTTGAAGGGAGTCAGGTCAGGGCCGTGGCGACACTGGGACTAACCGAATCCGAGCGCGAATCGATCGAGCGGTTCGAGCGCGACGTCATCAATCCGTCGATGACAGCGCTCGTGATCCTCGATTTCTGGGCGGAATGGTGCGGGTCCTGCAAGCAGCTCTCGCCGGTGCTCGACAAGATCGCGGAGGACTATGCGGCGAAGGGCGTCAGGCTCGCCAAGATCGACGTCGACGAAGAGAAATTGCTCGCCGCGCAATTCCGCATCCAGTCGATCCCGACGGTCTATGCGCTCTACCGCGGCCAGCCCGTCGCCGACCTCACCAACTACCGCAGCGAAGGCCAGATCAAGAAGGTGCTCGACCAGCTGCTCACTCAGCTGAAGATCGAGCCTGAAGGCGCCACCCCAAAGGCGGAGATCGAGCCGCTCGTCGCGATGGGCGAGCAGGTGCTCGAAGAGGGCGATGCCCCGCGCGCGGCCAATATTTTCCGACAAGTGCGCGACATGGCGCCCGACGACCCGCAGGTGATCGGCGGACTGGCGCGTGCGCTGGTCGCATCGGGCGAGACCGACGAAGCTCGCCAGTTGCTCGACGGCCTGCCGGAGGACGCCGCGAAGAAGCCTGAGATCGCCCGCGCCCGCGCGGCCCTTGGGGTCGCGACGGCAGCCCCCGCCGCGGACACGGCGGCATTCGAGGCGCGGCTCGTCTCCAATCCGGACGACAATGAAGCGCGGTTCGAGCTCGCCAATGCCAAGATGGCCGCAGGCGATCGCGACGCCGCGGGCGATGCTTTGCTGGAAATCATCCGCCGTGACCGCGACTGGAACGAAGGCGCGGCGCGCCAGCGTTTCCTCCAGCTGCTCGAAGCGCAGGGGCTCGAAGACCCCTGGTCTCGCGCCCAGCGCCGCCGCCTGTCGGCCCTGCTCTTCACATGAGCCGGACGCTGCGCGTCCCCATCTTCCCGCTTGCCGGAGCGATCCTGTTCCCGCGCTCCCAGCTACCGCTCCACATTTTCGAGCCGCGGTACCGGGAGATGGTCAGCGATGCGATCGATGGAGCCGGGCGGATCGCGATGATCCAGCCGCACCGTCTCGACGATGACAACCTGGCGCCGCTTTTTGGCGTCGGCTGCGTCGGGGAGCTGGTCGGGGTCGAGGAGCTTGAGGACGGACGCTACAATATCGTCCTTCTCGGCTCGAACCGCTTCCGCCTGATCAGGGAAGCTGAGGTCGACGCCCTCTATCGGTGCGCCGAGATCGACATCGGATCGTTCGACGACAGCGAGCCGCCGCCGCTTTCGCTCGCAGGCCGCGCCGAGGTCGAGCGCGAGGCGCGGCGACTGGGAGATGAGATGGGCCTTGCGGTGGACTGGAACGCCGTCAGCCGCCTCGACGACGAGATGCTGGTCAATGCGATCGCACAGGTCGCGCCCTTCGACGTCGGCGCCAAACAGGCACTTCTCGAGGCCGCGACGCTCGATGCGCGCGCCGACCTGCTGGTGCAGCTGATGCAGTTCCACCGCGCCGCTGTGACGGGCGGCAATGACGTCGAGCAGACGATTCAATAGATTCCTCCCCAACGGTGCTGGGGGAGGGGAGGAACCTAGATGGGCAGACCCCTGAGCAGCAGCGGGAGATCGCCGCTGGTGCCCCGCGCTTCGCTCATCAGGCGATTGCGCAACGGCGAGATTCGACCCACCAGTCCCATGCCGAAGCGGCGAACCGCGGACGCAGCAATGCCGGGGACGCCGTAGATCCGCGTCAGCGTATCCGTCGCAAATGCGACCGAGAGCGCGTCGAGGGCACGCCAGCGCTGGTAGCGGTCGAGCAATTGCCGGTCTCCGAGATCGAGACCGAGGCGGGCGCCTTCCACCAGCACCTCAGCAAGCGCCGCGACGTCGCGGAAGCCGAGGTTCAGGCCCTGCCCGGCAATCGGATGGACCGCGTGTGCGGCATCGCCGACCAGCGCGACGCGCTGCGCCGTGATCCGCGCCGCGTGGTGGAAGCCCAGGGGGAAGCTCGACCGCGGCGCAAGCATCCCGATCTGCCCGAGGAAGCCGCCCATCGCCGCCTGCGCTTCGGCCGCGAAATCGCCATCGCTCAGGGAGAGCCAGCCGGCGGCATCCTCTTGCCGAACGGACCACACAATCGCCGATCGGTGGCCGGCAGAATCGTCGTTCATCGGCAGCAGCGCGAACGGCCCCGCCGGATAAAAAATCTCGTACGCAATATGCTCGTGCGGGCGCTCGTGGCGGAGCACCGAGACAATTGCCTGATGATCATATTTCCAGCGGGCGACCGCGATTCCCGCAGCTTCCCGTGTCTCCGAATTCCGCCCATCAGCCGCGACGAGAAGGGGAGCGCTGAGCTTCCGGCCATCCTCCAGCGAAACGATCACCCCGTGGTCGCCGCGATCGACCCCGGTCACGCGGGTTTTCCACATCAGCCAGATGTTCTTGCCTGCCTCGGCGCGAGCCTGCAGCGCAGTGCGCAGGTTCCGGTTCTCGTGCATGAACCCGAGCGGCTCCTCATCGTCCGGATCAAAGTGCAGCCCGCCGGGCTTGAGCCCGTCGGCGACGGCGATTCGCCAGATTGGGCAGCCCCGCTCCGCGAGCTGATCGGCGACACCGATTGTTTCGAGCATCCGCATCGAACTTGACGAGACAGCGCTGGTGCGGCCGTCGAAGGCCGCCTGGGCCCGGGGTGCGGGGTCGGCTGGATCGACGACGATCGCCGAAACGCCACTTGAATCGAGCGCCGAGGCGAGCGCCAGGCCGACAAGCCCGCCGCCGAAGATGATCACGTCCGCGCGGTCCATGTCGGGCCAACTAGCCCGTTCGTCGCAATCACGCCACGACTTCGCTTGACCGCAGACTCCGCGTGGGAGATTCTAGGAGCCAACTTCTTGGGGGTGGGACATGGCGACCGTGGCCACGCGCGCGCCGAAGCGCGAACTGGCGCCCGACTGGCGTGACGCATTGCGTGAAGCGGTGCGGCGCTTCTTCGTGCGCAGCGGAGGTGCGCTGCTTGTCGCGTCGAGCATCGCCGGAGCGATTGCGCTCGCGACCCACAACCCCACCGACCCGTCGCTAAGCACCGCCGCCGGCGGCCCGCCGAGCAATTGGCTCGGCCGGTTCGGCGCCTATTTCAGCGACTCCTTGCTGCTGCTGTTCGGCCTCGGCTGCGTGCTGTTCCTGCCGGTGGTGGCGATTGCCGGCTTGCGAATGTTCCGGCTCGAGCCGGCGGGACGAATCGGTCGTGGATTGCTCCTCGCAGCGATTGGAGCGGTGCTCCTCGGGGTGGCGCTGGGGCTCACCAGCGCTTCGGCCGTGTCAGGCCTCCCGGCAGGATGGGGCGGCGCTCTTGGGTTCGCCGCAGCGCACGGGCTGGATGCCGCCATCGGCCTCATCCGCAATCCCGAGATCGGCGGCCCCGTGCGCTTTGCTGCCCTCCTGCTGTTCACGTTCGCGGGTCTCGCGATCGGCTATTTCGCGCTCGGCCTGACCGAGGGCGAGCGCGCCTGGGTCGCAGGACTGTTCGCTCGGCGAGCGCGCGAACACCGGGCGGCTCCGCGCTCGACCGAGATCCGGGAGGAGCGCGTGATCGCTGCCGCTCCGCCCAAGACTCGCCCGACAGTCGCCGTTACCGAGCCGTCGAAGTCAGCCGCTTCCGGCAGCCGCACCAAGGACCGCAGGCCGGCGGCCCAACCGAGTCTCGCCCTCGGCGACAGCTATCAGCTTCCGACGGTCGATCTCCTGGCTCCTCCGCCGAAAGAAACCCGGCAGCAGATCGACCGCGCCGGTCTCGAGCGCAACGCGCGGCTGCTCGAGACCGTGCTCGACGATTTCAACGTTCGCGGCGACATCGTCGAGGTTCGCCCCGGGCCGGTCGTCACCATGTATGAGCTGGAGCCCGCGAGCGGGATCAAGGCCAGCCGGGTGATCGCCCTGGCGGACGATATCGCACGGAACATGTCGGCCCTCTCGGCGCGGGTGGCCACCATCCCTGGCCGCAGCGTCATCGGCATCGAGCTTCCCAATCCCAAGCGCGAGATGGTGTCCTTGTCTGAGCTGGTCGGCAGCCAGGCGTTCGAGGACCAGAACATGTCGCTGCCGCTGATCCTCGGCAAGAATATCGCCGGCGATCCGGTCATCGCCGACCTCGCGCCAATGCCCCACCTGCTCGTCGCCGGCACCACCGGCTCGGGCAAGTCGGTCGGCCTCAACTGCATGATCCTGTCGCTGCTGTACCGCTATGGCCCCGACCAGGTGAAGCTGATCATGATCGACCCGAAGATGCTGGAGCTCAGCATCTACGACGACATCCCCCACTTGCTCTCTCCGGTCGTGACCGAGCCGGGCAAGGCGATCCGCGCGCTGAAATGGACCGTCGAGCAGATGGAGGAGCGCTACCGGATGATGGCCAACCTTGGCGTCCGGGCGCTGCCGAGCTTCAACGCCAAGGTGCGCGAGGCCAAGGCGAAGGGGGCCGGACTCGGGCGGCGGGTGCAGACCGGCTACGATGCCGACACCGGCCAGCCGCTCTACGAGACCGAGCAGCTCGACTATGACGTGCTGCCACAGATCGTCGTCGTCGTCGACGAGCTCGCTGACCTGATGATGACCGCCGGCAAGGAGGTCGAGTTCCTGATCCAGCGGCTCGCGCAAAAGGCCAGGGCCGCCGGAATCCACCTGATCATGGCGACGCAGCGCCCGTCGGTCGACGTGATCACCGGCGTCATCAAGGCCAACCTGCCGACCCGCATCAGCTTCCAGGTGACGAGCAAGATCGATAGCCGGACGATCCTCGGCGAGCAGGGTGCCGAGCAGCTGCTTGGGCGTGGCGACATGCTGTACATGCCGGGCGGAAAGCAGATTATCCGCGTCCACGGGCCGTTCGTCACCGACGAGGAAGTGCGCGCCGTCGCGGAACATTGGCGCCGGCAGGGATCGCCCGATTACGTCCAGGCGGTCACCGAGGAACCCGAGGACGGCGGCTATTTGTTCGACGGCCAGCCGACCGGCGAGGACGATGCGGAGACTCAGCTCTATCGCAAGGCGATCCAGATCGTCGCCGAGAGCCAGAAAGCCTCGACCTCCTACCTCCAACGGCAGCTCCGCGTCGGCTACAATAGCGCCGCCCGATTGATCGAGCGGATGGAGAAAGATGGCCTGGTCGGCCAGCCGGACCATGTCGGCCGCCGCGAGGTGCTGATCGACCCCGACGGGCACCCGATCTGACCCTGAACGCAGCGGAACCGTCGGGTTCAGTACGCATTCAAAGCTGAAACGCCAGATTCCGGCGAAAAATTCCAGGAGCTTTGGACATGAGTTTTGCAACCCACTTCGCGCGCGCCCTCATCCCGGTGGCCGTCGTCGCAGCAGTTCCGGCAAGCGCCGCCGAATCGCCAGACCTTGCTCGGCTGAAGGCGCACCTGACAGCGATGCAGACCATGACCGCCCATTTCACCCAAACCGACGCCAAAGGCCGCGTCGAGACAGGGACGCTGCAGATGAAGCGGCCCGGCAGGATCCGCTTCGAATACAGCGGCGGCGACGTCCTGCTCGTCGCGGACGGCAAGCGGCTGAACTTCCTCGACTATCAGGTCGGCCAGAAGTCGAGCTGGCCCCTGTCGAAGACGCCACTTGGCGCGCTTCTGTCGGGCTCGCCGGACTTCAACGGAAAGGCCGAGATTCTTCCGAGCACCGACAGCCGAGTGGTTGTCGCCCGCGCCAAGAACGCGTCGCAATATGGCCAGGTCACGCTCGCCTTCCTTCGCAACGGCTCGGCTCCGGGCGGGCTCCAGATGTACGGCTGGACCGCGATCGACCCGCAAGGGCACCGCACCACCGTGAAGCTGTCGGACGTGCGCTACAATGTCGCCGTGCCGGATAGCGCCTTTACCTTCGCCGAGCCGAAGAAGCGCCGGTAGCTCCGAGAAAAGTTTCACTTTGCGACCCGTTCATCCCCGCGTCAGGGGCCAACGCCTACAAGAAGCTTTGATTCTGTAGATCGCCGGGGTTTCCCCCTGTTACCCGGATCCGCGGAATCCCTTGCGTGACAAGCGCTCGGTCGGCCCTCGCTCCATGCCCCCGGAGCGGGGGCCTTTTTATTGTGGAGCGAGCCGCGCTAAGCGGGTTGTCGTGGGCAAGAGACTGAAGATCGCTTCGTGGAACATCAACTCGGTGCGTGCGCGCACCGCGTTGGTGGAGCGACTCATTGCGGAGCAACAGCCTGACATCCTGTGCCTGCAGGAGACGAAGGTGCTGGACAGCATCTTCCCATCCGAGCTTTTCCAGCGCCACGGCTACGTCCACATGGCGCTGAACGGCCAGCGGATGCACCATGGCGTCGCAATCCTGAGCCGCGTTCCGCTCAGGGATCCGGGAAAGCACGACTGGCAGGACAATGGCGAAGCGCGGCACATCGGCGTCCGCCTCGAATGCGGCGTAAGGCTCGAGAATGTCTATGTGCCGGCCGGAGGCGATATCCCCGACCGCAGGCAAAATCCGAAGTTCGGCCAGAAACTCGACTTCATCGAGCGGATGACCCGCTGGTCGGACGCCCTCGCGGAACCGACCATCATCGTCGGCGACTTCAATGTCGCGCCGCTGGAGTGTGACGTCTGGAGCCACAAGGCGCTGCTCACCGTCGTCAGCCACACGCCGGTCGAGGTCGAGGCTCTGACCCGGTTACGCGAAGCGCATGACTGGATCGATATCGGCCGCAGCTTCATTCCGGCGCCCGAGCGCTGCTTCACCTGGTGGAGCTACCGGTCGCCCGACTGGACCAAGAACGATCGAGGCCGTCGCCTCGACCATATGTGGGCTTCGCCCGAGCTTTCCGGACACCTCAAGGCCCATCGAGTGCTCGAGCCGTGCCGCAACTGGGAGCGGCCGTCGGATCATGTTCCCCTCATCTGCGAGATCGAGGCGTGACCAAGGCGGGCGCCGTCCGCAGCGCCATCGCGGCGCTTCGCGCTGGACGGCCCGTGCGGATATCGGGCGCTGTTCCGGTTGCGGTGGCTGCCGTGGAAACGGCCGCGCAGGAACTGCTCGACCTCGTTGATCCCGAGCATTGCGCACGGCTGGTGATCAGCGGCGAGCGCGCGGCAGCGTTGCACCTGGCGAACGAGCGCGACGCTGCCGACCCCGCCGCTCCGGTGATCCTTGAGCGGCCGAACTGGCTCGACGCAGCAACGGCGCTGGCGATCGCCGACCCCGGCAGGGACCTCGACCGGCCGCCGATTGGACCGCTTCAGCCCGTTGCCGACGATTGCTCTGAGACCATGCGCGCGGCGCTCGACCTCGCCCGTTCGGCTGGACTGCTCCCGGCGCTATGGCTGCTCGAGGCGGAGGTCGCAGAGCACAGCCTTTCGGCCGACGACATCGAGCAAGAACGGCGGCATCCTTCGGTCGAGATCGTCGCGCGGGCGAAGCTTCCGCTGGAAGATTTGCCCCCAACGCAGATCGTCGCCTTTCGCGCTTCCGACGACGGGCAGGAGCATGTCGCACTTCTAGTCGGCGCGTTCGCCGGCAAGCCGCCTCTCGTGCGACTGCACAGCGAGTGCCTGACCGGCGACGTGTTCGGGTCGCTCAAGTGCGACTGCGGGCCTCAGCTTAGGCAAGCGCTGCGCATCATCGGCGACGCAGGCGGCGGAGTGCTTTTATACCTCCGCCAGGAAGGCCGCGGAATCGGCCTCGCGAACAAGATCCGTGCCTATTCATTGCAGGATCGCGGATTTGATACGGTCGATGCGAACCGCCGCCTGGGGTTCGCCGACGACGAGCGGGACTATGGCCACGCGGCGGCAATGCTTCGCGCGCTCGGGATCGACGAGGTTCGGCTGCTCACCAACAACCCCGACAAGGTGGCGGGCCTCGAGGCCGCCGGAATCAAGGTCGCCGAGCGCGTTGGCCACCAGATGCCGGCCAATCCGCACAATGCGGATTACCTTGCGACCAAGCGCAAGCGTTCGGGTCACCTGCTGGTCTGATCGAGGCCGATCAATCGGGCGACCTCGGCGAAGCTGTGCGCCACCTGGCTCACGCCGACGGAGCGCAGCATGTCCGCGTGACCGTCGAAGCAATGCTGTCCGGCTGCGAGACCGATAACAGCTGCGCCCGAGGCGAGAGCTCCGGTAGCGCCGATCTTCGAATCCTCGATGATCACCGTTCGGGCGATATCGGCGCCGATCGCGCGCGCTGCGTGAAGATAGAGGTCGGGAGCAGGCTTGCCGTGCTCGACATGCTCTCGCCCGCTGTAAATGTGATCGCCGAAGACGTCGCGGAGGCCGAGATGAGCAAGGTGAGTCCGGACCCAGGTCGTCGAGCTCGATGAAGCGACCGCTTTGGGAAGCTGGGGCGGAAGCGAGCGGACGAACGCAATCGCGCCGGCCACCTCATCGATCCCCTCTCGAAGCGCGCGGTCCCGGTGCGCGCGTCCTCGTTCATGGAATTCGGAGGGCAGAGGACGGCCGATTCGAGTCTCGACGGCATTCACGAAATCCTGACCCGAAAGCCCGGTGAAGTGCTCGATCGCCTCCGCCAGGCTCGTCGGGTGACCAAGGCTCGTCAGCAACTCGGCGAGGCGCTGGTTTCCCTCGAACTCGCTTTCGATGAGCACTCCGTCGAAGTCGAAAATGATCGCGTCGAAGTTCATCGATCAACCTTCGAACAACGCAGTCCCGATTCGCACCGCGGTCGCGCCGAGCATCACCGCGGCCTTGAAATCCCCTGACATTCCAATGCTCAAGCCAGTGACGTCATGGCGGCGGGCAAGCTTCGCGAGCAGCGCGAAATAGGGCGCAGGCTCGACGCCGAGAGGCGGGATTCCCATCAGGCCGGCAAGCCGAAGCGGAAAACCGCGGACCGCGGCGACGAGGGCGCCGACCCGGTCGACGGGGCAGCCGCCCTTTTGCTCCTCCTCGCCGATATTCACCTGCACGTAGACGGCGGGGGACCGGCCGGATTTCTCCGCCTCTTTCACCAGCGCCTGGAGCAGCGAAGGACGATCGAGCGAATGGATCGTATCAAACAGCTTCACCGCGTCGGCGGCCTTGTTGCTCTGGAGGCGGCCGATCGCGTGAAGCCGCAAGTCACGATGCTGCGCCAGGAGCGGCGGCCACTTGGCGAGGGCCTCCTGGACCCGATTCTCACCGAAATCGCGCTGACCAGCAGCGATCAATGGCTCGATCTCCTCGACACTTCGCCCTTTGCTGACGGCGATCAGCTGCACGTCGGCCGGGTCGCGTTTGGCAATCGCCGCGGCCCTGGCGATCTCATCGAGGATCCTCTGTCGTCGTTCGGCGGGACTGCTCATGCCAAGGCGCTATAGGAAGCAGCGTGAAGCGCCGCCAGAGAATGCCCGAGCAGTCGCTGATCATTGATCAACCGCCGGATGCTGAGCTCTGGTCAGCCCTGCGGCGGCTGCCGTTCGGTAGCGGCGTGCTAATCCTTTGCGAACTTGAGGCGACCGATGTGCGGCGCTTGCGACATCTCGCGAGCCTGCGCCATCTGACGGTGGTCAAGGAACAGCGCCGCACCGCTGTCCGAGTCCACAACATCCGCGAGCTCAGGAGCGCACTTCTCGCCCGGACCCGGCTCATCTTCCTGTCGCCGTTGTTCCCAACCCGGAGCCATCCCGACTGGAAGCCGATTCCCCGAATGCGCGCCGCTGCGCTCGCGAGGCTTGGCGGCCGTCGGCTCCATGCTCTCGGTGGAATGGACGCTCGGCGCTACGCGAAAGTCGCGCGGCTGGGCTTTAGCGGTTGGGCGGGAATTTCGGCGTTCAGAACTTGAACGCGGTGCCGACGTACACGGCCTGGCTGTCGCGACGGTCGTCCTGGAGCGCCGTCAGCCGATCCCGCTCGATATTGTAGCGGACGCCGCCGGTCAGGGCGATGTGACGCGAGAGCGAGTAAGAGCTGCCGACGTCGAGCGACACGTTGTTGCCTTGGCGCAGGCCAAGAGTCGGGCTGCCCGTCGCCCGGTCGGCACCGACTGCGACGCGGGTGCTCAGGCGATTGCTGAGCGAGTAGCTGACGCCCAGAACCGCGCTCTCGCGGCCGCCGACCGCCGGGTCGGCGCTCTTCACCTTGGCGACGTCGCCGGAAACGGCGAACCGGCGCCAGCCCACCGCCAGGCCCAGATTGTAGCCGGTTGGAGTGAGCGAGTTGATCGCCGCGGTCGGGATCGAGGCCTGGGCGATGCGCGCGTCGGTCGGCGTCACCACGCGGGCGCGGACCGCGACCCGGACCTGCGACGGACGGCCCTTGGCCGGTGCGGGCGTGAATTTGAAGTCGGTCAGCGCCAGCCCCTTGCCGGCGAGCGCAGCGGCAAGCTTGGGATCGGCGTTGGCAGGAGTGAATGAGGAAACCGGATCAAAGCTGAAAGAGACTGCTGCAGGCCGCTTCTTGTTGGATGCGCCGGTCGCAAATGCGGGAGTCAGCACGAGGCCGGCCGCGGCGAGTGCCGCAACCATCCTGGCTCCATTCCGCTGTGCGACTCTGAGCACAATCAACTCCCTGTCAGATGCGGATATAATCTGACTCACCTGAAGGTTCCATGAGCGAAATCGATTCGGTTGGCTCCTGTTGCTGACTCAACACAATTGCATCCCGGCACGGCACATGCTTGCGGGCCGCCCTTGACCATCTATAACGCCGCCAAAGCGCATTTCCCGTTCCTCAAGGACCTCCCCGATGAACCGCCTGCACACGACCGCCGCCGCCCTCATCGTCCTCGCAATGGCGACGCCCGGCTGCACCCGCAACCGCAACCTTCCCACGCAACTCGCGCCGTCACAGGTGACGACGCTGGCGATCAACTCCTATTTGTGGCGCGCAGCGGTCGATACGGTTTCATTCGCTCCGCTCCTCCAGGCGAACGCGCAGAGCGGGGTGATCATTACCGACTGGTACACGAACCCCAAGGCCCCGGGCGAGCGGGTGAAGCTTACCGTTGCTGTGCTCGATCCCGACCTTCGCACCGATGCGCTCCGGGTCTCGGCCGCGAAGCAGGTCTATCAGAATGGCGCGTGGGTCGATTCGCCCGTTTCGGCCGCGACGGTCCAGAAGCTCGAGGATATCATCCTGACCCGGGCACGCGACCTGCGGCGCGGCGCCGTCCGAGGCTAGCTCCTCCGTCATGAGCAGCCGATTCAACGCGGCTGAAGCCGACCGCCGCTGGCAGGCGCGCTGGGCGGAGGCGCGCTCGTTCAGCGCCGACAGCGACAGCAACAAGCCCAAGACCTACGTCCTCGAGATGTTCCCCTATCCGTCGGGGCGAATCCACATGGGCCACGTCCGCAACTACACGATGGGCGACGTGATCGCCCGCTACCGCCGGATGCTGGGCCATGAAGTGCTTCACCCGATGGGCTGGGACGCCTTCGGAATGCCGGCGGAGAACGCGGCGATCGAACG